>Ga0247727_10012569_pt1 | contig 14501 bp, 11 predicted proteins | sample WisWelCaveWW1625_FD_202498 | JGI IMG/M metagenome (GOLD analysis project Ga0247727, IMG submission 202498) | Biofilm microbial communities from Wishing Well Cave, Virginia, United States - WW16-25 | ecosystem: Environmental > Aquatic > Deep subsurface > Groundwater > Cave microbial mat | place... | reverse complement strand
GCAGCCCGACAAGCTGTCCCAGGCGTCGCCCGGAGCAAGAAAGATGCACCCCGGTAAATATGGAGAATCGACTCCATCGCGACAACGGTGAAGGGGGAGGCGGAAGTCCTCCCTCTTACCCGCTCATATGACAGGGTGTGTTACAAATCAAATCGCGATTGGTATGATTGCCCCATATCAATTCACTCTTTGCTTGCAGCGGGCTGCTCGGGCAGCGCCACGCCTTTGTTATTCCATTTCCACACGACGAACTTGAGCGCGGTCTTGCCGGTATTTTTGATGCCATGCACGCCCCACGGCGCCGCATATAACATATCGCCTTGCTGCGCCGCGAAGTCTTTGCCGTTCAAGTGCCACGTGCCTTCGCCTTCAATCACCATCAAATATTCTTCCTCGGCGTGTTGGTGCGGCGGATGAATTTCCTGCCCGGGCTTGATCACTGCAACGCCGCTCAATGCGTCGCGCGTGCCGAAGGTTTCGCCTTGATAGTAAGTGTGGAAACTGCCCCAATCCGCGTTATCGGTTTTCGCGGCTTTTGCCGTAACGACTGAAGAAGAGATGAGAGTGCTCGTTGCTTGCGAAAACATCACGCCGGCGCAAAACATGAGCACGAGCGCAAACATCACAAAAAGCGCTTGATTGACCTTGATTTTCATCACTGGCGTTTTCTCCATGGTCTGAAATTTATTCTGCCTTAGAATTTCTTATATACTCGTTACGGTTGGTTTGTAACTCCTCCTCAATTTGTCATTTGTAAGAATCTTCCCTAGCGCTGGAACCAACGTCATGTTTTTAGATGTTAGCCAAGCGCGAGGGAAGTTCCTTACCAGGATGACACTTCAAAAAGGAGCATTGCAAAAAACAACCCTGTTACAGTATAGCTTTATTGTGACCACGTCGTCGGTTTGCGACCCCAACGATGCGCGCGCAATTGTGCGAGCAGCGACGGCTCAAGTCCGCCTTTGTCGCTCGCCGCAAGGTTGGTTTCCACATTTCGAATCTTGCGCATGCCCGGAATGATGGTGGCGACGTCCGAGTTCGAGAGAATGAAGCGCAACGCCAGTTCCGGCATGGTCATGCCGCTGGGAATGAGCGGGCGCAGGGCCTCGGCGCGCGCCACACTCGCCTTCAAATTATCCGGCACGAAGTAAGTGTTGCGCCAGTCGCCTTCGGGCCATTTCGAATCCAACGTCAACGTTCCCGTCAACGTGCCTTCATCGAAGGGCACGCGCGCGATGACGGCCACATTCAGCTCGCGGCACAGCGGAAACAAACGGTCTTCCGGCGCTTGATCAAAAATATTATAAATCACCTGCACCGCGTCGATCATTCCCGTGCGCAATGCGCGCAGGCCGTTCTCCGGTTCCCAACGATTGAGGCTCACGCCCCCACGGCGCGAATCAAGCCCTCACGTTTCATGTCTTCCATCGTGCGCTGCCAGCGCGTGTCTTCCGCCCACCCGTCGTCCCACACGTGGAATTGGATGAGGTCAATGCTATCCAATCCGAGGTTCTTCAAACTGCGTTCGACGTACTGGCGAATGTGGCTCGGAGGAAAAGTATCGTCCAGCGAGTATTGCGGGCGCGACGGCCATTTGAAATTTTTCGGAGGAATTTTCGTTGCCGTATAAAGCCGCTTGTGCGAATGCGAGGCCACGAGTTGGCCGAGCAACGTTTCACTGTGGCCCGCGCCATAAGCCCATGCCGTATCAAAAAAATTGCAGCCGAGAGCCACGGCGCGTTCCAAAGCTTGCATCGACTCGTCATCGTTCGAACCGCTCCAGCCTCCCATGCCCCACATGCCATAGCTGATATCGCTGACTTGCCAGCCGGTGCGACCGAAAGTGCGGTACTTCATTGCGATTTTCTCCTAGTTGCGTTGATTATCCTCGATTCGTGGTGACGCGAGTAAGAATTGATTATCAACCAGCCAATCCGCCAAACGCTGCGGCCACGTGCTGATCGTTTTTAATTTCGAACGATTGCCCATGTTGAAAGCGTGAGCGCCCTGCGCATAGATGTGCGCCTCCGCGCGTAATTTTGCGGCGTGATACTTTTGCAGCAAACTCAACGTCGGTTCCGCGCAACACGGGTCGTCAATCGCAGCCAATAAAAACGCGGGCGGCGCACCCGGCGGAACAACTTCGGGAATTCCTAAAGGTCCTGGGTAAATCAATATTTGAAAATTCGGTTTGCCATTGAGCCGATCAATCGCATCCGGGGCTTTCGGATCGCCCTCGCCGGAGGCATACACGATCATCGCAACGACTTCGCCGCCTGCTGAAAATCCCATCATACCCACGCGGTTTGGATCGACGTTCCACCCCGCAGCGCGGCTGCGCACCAAACGCATCGCGCGATACGCATCTTCGCGCGGATGTTTATCGAGTGAGTACAGCGAGTTCTCTTCACGCGCGAGGCGATACTTGAGCGCAAACGCCGCTACGCCAATGCTGTTGAGGAAGAAGGCCGCATCGCGTCCTTCCGCATTGAAGACCAGCTCACGATGTCCGCCGCCCGGGCAGATCACCACTGCCGCACCGTTGGCTTTTTCTTTTGGTGGAAGATAAACTGTGATCGAAGGATTGTGAATGTTTCGAATCCACCAATCCTTTGCCAATTGCGGTTCATTGCGGCGTTGTTCAAAACCCGGCGCGCCGTTCGGCCACAACGGAATTTCCTGCGGCTGCTCTTGCGCGAATGCCGCGACCAGAGGCAGAAGATTGAGAGAATAGATCAACGAAAGAAGTCGTATGGCTTTCATCTTTTTTTGTTGGCCGGATGGTTTATCGACAGAATAATTGCGCCCAAAATTATCCTGCCGACAAATCATTCTGCCATGTCATTCGCAACTCATCACTTCGGCGCAAACGGGAACGACAGCTCTTGATAGTATTGCAGCGTCTGTTGCGGCTTTTCCAAATCTGCGGGAATGGGGCGGCGTGAAAAAGTTTGAAAGTAGAGCACGCACGTGTTCCGCCACCACACCGCTTCTTTTTCCTGAATCGTAAGCATCGTTTGAACATGCCAGAAATTCTCTTCGTCGATCTTACTGCGCAAACCATTCCACTCGCGTTGCATTTCCCGAACGCCTTCCACGCCGGCATAGTAGCGATAGCATAGCTCTTCCCACAGCGTTCTGCCGGACTTCATGCGATAATCCCAATCGAGATGATGAAACCACAGCATCAACTCTTCCGGGCAGGTTGTTGGCGAAGCAATTTTTTTCATCACCGATAAATAATACTGGCTCACGGCATTGCTTCCCGTTGCCGTGCGGTCAAAACCGAGGCCGTTGCTGTCGGCTCTGTGATAATAAACCGAGGTCCAATCCTCGCGATGCTTGTCTTTGATCCACGGCGCCGGGCCATAATGATGATCCCATCCCATGATATGGTGCAAGCCGAGGGGCGTCATATAATTGATCGCATGCTCGCGTGAGGCCATCATCACTTTTTTGACGGATTGCACAACCACGGCGTCGTTTGATAACGTCGCGCGAATCCATTCTTCCGCGATTTTTTCCGCGCTCAACTCATGATCCCACGCCAAGCGGCCGAAAGCATACCAATTGGCCTGGCCGAAAAGATGTCCGGTCCAGTTGCGATCGGTGCCGGTATTGGCCACGCCGGCAATGCCCGAAATAGCATGGTTTTCGAGCGAGCCGTCGATGATCCTTGCAACAGTGGAACCTGCGCCTTGAGCATAAGTATCGGCCGAGAGAACCTCTTTGAATAAAACGCCTAGATAAACCAGGTGCGTGCTGAAGCCCAAATATTCCTGCGTGATTTGGAACTCCATCATCAACGGGATCTTCGGCATTGCGCCAAACAACGGATGAAACGGCTCGCGCGGTTGAAAATCTATCGGGCCGTTTTTGACCTGCACCAGCACGTTGTCACGGAACGCGCCGTCCAAAGGTGTGAACTCATTATAAGCTTGCTTCGCGCGATCTTCTTTGATGTTGTTGTCGTACACGAACGCGCGCCACATCACCACACCGCCAAAGGGTTTCAAAGCATCTGCCAGCACGTTCGCGCCGTCAGCGTGCGAGCGCCCGTAATTCTGCGGCCCTGGTTGCCCTTCGGAATTGGCCTTCACCAAAAAACCGCCGAAATCCGGAATCAGCGCATAAATTTCTTCGGCTTTATTTTTCCACCATTGTTGCACTTGCTGATCCAGCGGATCGGAAACTTTCAAACCGCCGATATCGATGGGCGCGCTGAAGCGAATCGACAAATAGACTATGACACCATAGGGCCGGAACACGTTGGCCAGTGCGGCGACTTTCTCGAGATATGGCGGCGTCAAGATGAGGGCATTCGCATTGACATTATTGAGCACCGTCCCATTGATGCCGAGAGAAGCGTTCGCGCGGGCATAATCGCGATAGTGCACGTGCAAATAATCCGGCAGCTTGTGCCAGTCCCACAATGAAAAACCGGCATAGCCGCGCTCGACCGTGCGATTCAAATTATCCCAATGATTGAGCACGCGCAGTTTTATTTTGGGAGAGCTCGTGCTAGCAAGGTTCTCGACGGCCTCATGCGTTTGCAGCAGCCGCAGAAAGTGAAACACGCCATACAGCACACCGATATCGTCATTGGCCGCGATCAGAATGACTTTCTTTTTATCGAGCGTTGCATTGAGAATGACAAAACCTTCGCGGCCGAGGCCTTTGAGCTTATCCTCCAAGTTTATCTCAACCCGCGAGGGAATGTTGGAATAAACCGCAGCGATGATCGCACCCTCGATTGCCTCTTTGAGATTGGGCACGGCAGAGCCGAGCAAGCCTTCCAAGCCGGATTGCAACTCCCTTTTGGTCACTGTCAAAGTTGGAGAGTCGCCAATGATCATCCAACCCTTGATCGCGTTTTTGTACGCCTGCAATTTTTGCGGATTGGAAATCGGCTCATACTTCAGCCAAAGCCTGTACCCATCATCGGCGCGCAAGCTGGCCCAGATTATCAGAGCAGAAAGAAGGGTGATCGTGAAAATCGCTTTGCTCATGCGCCATTAATAAGTTCAATCGTTGCAAAAAAAAAAGCAAAAACTTTCACGCAAAGACGCCGAGGCGTAAAGGTATCGCAAAGAAAAGCTTTGCGGGTTCTTTGCGCCTTTGCGTGAGTTTTTTTCCTTTTCGGTTTGAAGTAAAGCTTCTTGGATATTTGCGAGCGGCGGTTATTTTATTGCACGCTCATCAACGTCGTAAAACTCACCGCCTCGAGCGTGAATTGCGCCTTGCCATTGGCCGCCGAAATGCGTTTGCCTTCCTCCATCCCGCGCGCGCCGTCGGTGACGTAAATGCGCAGCTCTTTCAAATTTGCCGGCAGCCCGGTGAGCGTCGCCGCTCGCGTCGCGCCGGTGTTGACGAGGTGTACCGCATATTGCCCGTTGGCGAGATTGCCAAAAGCCGCGCTGGTGATATTCGGAGCATCGCATGAAATCGGCAAAGCGAAAGCTCCGGCCGGCGTTGCAGCAAGTTGTTTGAGATTCCAAAAACGCTGCGTGGGGCGCAATGGCTCTTTATCATTGCCGAAAACGCCGCCGCCCGCGAGCAGAGAATAGTCCGAGGTCAATTGCCATTGCAAGATCGATTTCGGTTGGCTGAGGCCGCAAATGCGAGTGTAGAGATTGATTTCGTGCAACGCGAACGAGGACTCGTCAAAAATTTGCGGATAGGTCCACGCCGCGGCGTCCGTGCTGCCTTCGCCGACCAATAACGGTACGTTCAGTTTTTGTGCCGCCTCACTCCATTGCGCCAGAATCTCGTCGGTGCAGCCGCGCCATGAATGAAAAGAAACCGCGTTGATATACTTCACGGCCTCGAGATCGTTCATGGCGGACTTGATGAAATCAATCGGCCACGCGTCGGAAGTATCGCCGAGCAGCAGCTTGGTCGCGAGACCGATTGCAGCGAGATGCGCGCCGAGGCCTTTGATGAAATCGCGATGCTCCTCCGCAGTCTGCCGCACGTTGATGCCGAGATCGGATTCATTGAATGAAAACGCGAACGCTTCGACGCCGTATTGTTGTTTGAGATAGAGCAAATATGCGCCGAGGGATTGATAAATTTTTTCCATCTTCTCCGGATTGAGCGGATACCCGCGCAAGCCGCCGGGTTGCGGACGAAACGCGTCGCGCGGATCGCCGATGATGGCCCACGCGGGCGCGGACCAAGCGCTGACTATGACGGGTATGTCGCGTTGCGCCAGCCTTTGCGCCATCTGCATCGCCGCATGTACGCGCGGGTGAATATTGCCGACCTGCGCCGCTGCAATCGGGTCAACGTTCTCCTCGGGATGCCAGAATTGCCACGGCATCTCGACGCGGCCCCATGCCACGCGCATGTTGTCGAGATTGTATTGAATGACCGGCGGATCGGTCCTGGGATTTTGCAAACGGAAATTTCCGCCGAAGCCGTCGAACACTTGGCCGGGGCGCAAAGGATCGAGCACAAGCTCGACGGGATTTTTATCAATCTCGCCGCTTGCTTTCAACGTGAACGTGTTGCCCGCGGTTTGGCCGACTCTCACGTTGTCCGAAAGCAGCGTCAAATAGACGTGAATGTTTTTGTTCTCGCGCACACTATCTCTACGAACGATAATCTCCGCAGGGGTAGCGAGTGTCACTTCAAGTCTGCGGCGCGGCGAATTGAAACGCGCTCCGCTTGCAATCGTGCGCGCGTATTCCAGTTGACCGTCGGGTAGCGGCGTTGCGAAAGAGATTTCCTTTCCGTCGGTCGCAGCCGCATTCGTGAGTTCCACCGTGCCGTTGGAATAATCCGCGCCGGGAAGCTCGATGCAAAAGAACGCGCCTGCGAGATTCGTGTCTGCGCGCGAAGAGCATTGCACCGCAATGGTGGCGAGCCCCGAACCGGTTTCTTCGATGACTTGTATGAAGAATAAAGAATCGAGTCGGGCCGAAGCGGTTTGCGTATTGCCCGTGCGAGTGTAGCGATGCCGCTGGCTCTGCCGCTCCTTCGCAGTCTCGTTGAATTTCGACCAATCCGCATGCACCACGCGCAGGCTCGTTTTGAACTCCATCAACTCGCCTTCGACGCGAATGCCGTTCAAATTGCCCCACGCCATCACTTCGGGCGCGTCAATGTTTGATCGCACTGCGGGCTTGGCGGTGGTTGAAATCACTTTCGAACCGGCGCAGCCCCAAATGACCGAGATCGCGAACAGACAACACAGCACCGCTGCGTTTGAGTTTCCAAACCCAAAAAGCAACAGCGCACGCAAAGGCGCAGAGACGCAAAGAATCCGCAAAGAATTTTTCTTTGCGAGCCTTTGCGTCTTAGCGTCTCTGCGTGAAAGCTCTTGCTCTTTTTGCAATGAATGAAAGTTCATTTTCAGCTCACGCATTTTTCAGAATTCGATTTCAACCCACATACGTTTTTGATGGCTCGCAATAACGTCGTCAATCACGCGCATGTTGGCAACGGCATCCGCAAACGGCGTGGGCACGCTCGTTTCATTCAAAATGGCTTGTGAGAATAAATCGCCTTGCCGGGTGTACTGATCGCACGCTGCCACCGTGAGTTCTTTTATCTCCGCACCAGTTTGTTGTATGATCTTGCACGATTCCTCCGGCCCCGGCGTGAACGGCTTTGCGATTTCCATTTTTCCCGAGGTTCCAAGGATGCTGATGCTTTGTTGATGAGCCAATTGCGTGGAACAGGTAGAAGTCGCAGTGCCTTTTTCAAATTCCAAAACGCCGGAGGCCAGCCGGTCGATCTTCATTTGCGGATCGTACTCCATCGTGCCGCAGACGCGGACCGGCTCGCCGTTGAACAAAAATCGCGAAGCCGAGGTGCAATAACAGCCGATATCCAACAACCCGCCTCCGCCGATGTCGGCCTGATTGCGGATGTTCGCGGGATCGACGTTATAATAGGTGAAGACCGCGTGCATGCTTTTCACTTCGCCGATCGCGCCGCTTTCCACCAGCTTTTTCATTGTCGCCCATTGTGGATGATGGCGATACATGAAGGCTTCCATGACTTTCAAGTGCGGAAACCTCTGCGCTTCCTTCTGCAAGTACACGGCTTCTTGCAGATTAATGCCAATAGGCTTTTCACTCAAAACGTGCTTGCCGGCTTGCAGCGCTTTGAGGGTCCATTCCACGTGAAAATGATTAGGAAGCGGATTGTAAACCGCGTCGTTTGCGCGGTCAGCGAGCAATTCCTCGTATGAGCCGTAGGCTTTGGGAATCGCCAATTGCTGCGCGGCAGTTTGCGCTTTTTCCGCGCTAGAGATGCTGCCGAGTGCTTAAAAAGATTCCTCCTGAATGACAGCACTAGAGCTGCGCAGTGTAACCTACTTTGCGCTCGGAGTAGTAATAAACTATTTTCCAACAAAGCATCTGCTCAACGCAAAATTGCAGTGCCCCACCAGCAGTAAGATGCTGATTTCGGAAATTGCGCCAGGTATGCCGTCTTCATCTGCTCGATCTGAAACCCGCCCTGCGCGATCAAAGACGGAATGTCCCGCGTGAGATACAAGCCTTGGAACAACCAGTGATGAACCGGCTCCAAGCGTCTTTGCCAGCGTCGCACTTCAGGATCGGGCGCAAGCCCAAGCTCGAAGAAGATGAGTTTGCCCTCCGCTCTCAAGACGCGCCTGAGGCCGCGAAGGGCTTCCACAATGCCAGGAATCGTACACAACGTAAAGGTGCTCACAACCGTGTCTATGGCGCCGTCTTCCAAAGGGATGCCTTCCCCCGGAAGATCGATAAATTCGACGTTCAACTTCGCGCGACGCTGTTGCCGCTCCGCGAGCCGAATCATTCCCGGGTTGGGTTCAAGCGCATAGAGCTTGCTCACTTTTGCGGGATCATAATGTCTAAAGTTTGCGCCGGAACCTACGCCGATCTCGAGTACCCGTCCCTGCGCTAATGGAATGATCTGTTGGCGAACCTTTCGGATGGGCCGCGGATCGCCCAGCCTGTCCACAAGAGCGGGATAGATATGATCCCTATAGAAAGCCATCACTGGGGTTTTAAGAAACGCCGATTAAATAACTTTCCCATTTGCGCCAGGACATCATTTTTGAGATAACGATCTTAAACGTCTACACGTAGCCAGAACTCATCCCCCCGGCCCTCTTCTCTTAAAAAGAGAGGGGGGAGAATCAATGCGAAGCGTCCGAACCTTTCTTTTTTGCTCCTCGAGCAGGGACCCGAGATGAAATACAAAGCTGCTCCCATCACCAATCCCAAGCCGCCGGCGGTCATGGCCGGATTGAACCAGAGGAACATTAAAGTGAACAGATAAAGCGGATGGCGGACCAGCGCATAAACACCTTTTAGCGTCAACGGCTCATCGGGAAGCGGCAGTTTATCTCCTTTGAAATAAGCTATGATTTGCCGGAGTCCAAAAAAACGCAGCAGGTCAATCAATTTGGAGGAGGGAAATAACCAATCCCAGGACTCCAACAAATTGTAGCGCCTTGAAGACGGCTGCAAACGCGCCATCAAGTGACCATATGGTTTGGCCGGGTGCGACTGCCGCCAAGTAAAACGCCGGCGCCAGGGTAACAAAGCTCAAGACGTTGTACAGTAGGCGATACCATCCTTGATAGTTTCGTTCGCCCATCTGCGCTCGCACGAACGACTTGACGCGCGTCGCCGCCGTAATACTGTGAAATGCGCCGAAGGCCAGCAATGCCAAAATAATATTTATGGTTTCTCGAGGCATGAGAATCGACCTTATTGCACGACGATCATTTTTTTTGTCGCAACGAAACCCGGCCCCGAGCTTGGTGAAGCGCCGGCTTGCAATTGATAAAAATAAATCCCGCTCGCCAGCCGGCCGGCATTAAAGTTCACGCGATAATTTCCCGCGGGCTTTTTCTCATCCACTAAAGTCGCCACTTCATTTCCCAGCACGTCATAAATCTTCAAGCCCACCCACTGGTTTCTGCCCACTGAAAACTGAATATTCGTCGCGGGATTGAATGGGTTCGGATAATTTTGCAGCAAGCCAAACCCCTCGGGAACCACTCCATTTCTTCCTTCCTCAACACCGGTTGGATTGGGCTTGCCCGTGCGCGAATCCAACGCTTCAATCGCGCCCGCAACGTAAGCCAACGGCGCATTCCAATTGATCGCGATTTCATTCGAAGCATAACTGCACCAATCATCGAGATACGAGCGCGCGTGTTCCACGCCGATATAACCGGTGCAGCCGTCCTGCCTTCCCGGGCTCGGGCCGCCGGCGAGCAAGCCGGGAACGGGATCGAGCACGCCATCGGCATGCGATTGGCGATGGTGCGGCCGCATCGTCGGCTTGCTGCCCAAACCGGTCACGAAGCAAAAGCCCACGGCGTTGCGGCCGAGGAGATAATCGAGATTCTGTTGTGCCGCTTCCAAAAACGAAGCGTCGCGCGTGAGATAATAAGCTTGCAACAGTGCCATGCTCTGGTTCGCGGCCACGGCATTGCTGCCCCACACAAAGTCGCCATCGGAAATGCCCATCACGAGATGATAAGCGGAGCGCGCGACGTTATCACGCAAGCCGCGCGTCAAACTGAGTAACAGCGAAATCACGCGCGTGGTGTCGATCGCGTTGCCCAACTCAGCGCGATGAAAGGCCAGCGAATAAAGTCCCAGCGTATTGACGCCGCCCCACCACGGCACGTTGAACGAACCGGCGAGCGGATTGCGCGCAACGATGAAACTATCGGCTTTCGTGGTGATGAACAACTCTGCCGCGGCCCATTGAAACTCATCTCCGAAATTGCTGTCGCCATACTCGCCCGTGACGATGTCGGGATTATACGCCGCATTCATCGCGCTTTGATTGTAGCGCATGTTCGGATTCTTCCGCGCCCAACGCCACGCCGCGAGCGCCGCGTTCAGGCAGGTTTGATCAAAGCCCGGCATTTCCGCAGAGTAGTCTTTGAAAATGCGGCTCGCTTGCGCCAGCACTGCGGCGAAATCGAGCGTGGCCGGTGTGCTCTTTTGCACGACGTATCTGCGCGCCGTGTCGACGTGCGGCATCACTGCGCCGCTGAAATTCGCGGTGGTGAGCTTGTGATAAACGCCGCCGTCATTCGGATCCTGCATCGTCAGCATCCATTGAATATTCCACAATGCTTCATCGAGAATATCGGGAAGGTTGTTGCCGCTCTCCGGAATGTCGAGCTCGAAGTTGCGATAATATTCGGGAAAGTGTTCATATGCGGCGAGTATCGTGTATGTGCTGATGCCGGAGTTCACGATGTACTTGTTGAAATCTCCCGCATCATACCAGCCTTTGGGGGAAGAGATGATGGTATTCTCCGGCCGCGCCGTCGAAGCCGCCGAGGCGTGCATCCACACTTGCGTATCGGGATGTCCGGCGGGACGTTGCCACTTTCCCGCGTATGGCGTGGTGAGCGCCGTGGAAACGCGTTGAAAGTAATATCCTTTTATCGCTGCGGCGGACAAATCTTGATGCACATACTCTTTGATGAAAAACGGATGCGACTTTCCGAGATTCGGAATCACGAGCGCGTATTGCCCGGTTTGCTGAAAAGCAGTGAAGTCGATGAGCTTCACGCTCTCGCCGGAGTGCGACCACGTTTGCGCGGCTCCGAGCGTTCCGGTAAATACCGTATCTTTTTGATCCACAGAGGTCAAATAAAACGTAGCGCTCGTTGCGCCCACGGTCACGGCGAACTTCGGACCTTTCGGATAAAAGCCGAGTTGATTGAGACGAATAGTTTCTTGCGCGGCGAGCATTGCGGGCAACAATGCAATCATCAAAGCGGGCAGAAAAGTTCTGAACATTGTGGCGGCGCCATGGTTTGATCGAATATTCTATAACGGATTTTCACACGGCTTGCAACCGTATCCACGGGCTACAACGCATCAAGAACGCGCGCTGCAAGGCTTTTTCCGCGTGTGTTTTTGATTCGTGTGCAGCCCCCAAAAGCAATGTGCAACTTGGAAATGCAATCGTCAACATCATTTTCTCGAGCATGAAAAGAAGAATTCACCGAGAAGGATGCGGTCGAGAATGCGATCCTGGTCGAAATCAATAACAGGAGGTGTGCCGAGCGCTGGGGAAAGTTCAGCCTGTGTGAAAACTCCAAAGCATTTCACCCTGAGCGAAGTCGAAGGGCGCTAAATTCAATGAGACGGGCTTCGACTCCGCTCAGCCTGACGATGAACCAAGCATTTTCACACAGGCTGGTTCTTCCAGAATGACAACACCGAGGCGGCGCTACAGACCAACCCGGCCTCCACGTTCACTTCAAGTATAGCATCTTTCCGAACCGGGCCTCGGCTAGTTCGCCGCTGATTTGGAGGCGATAGAAATATAATCCCGAGCCGAGCGGGCGCGACTGCCAATCAACGGCGTTCCATGGCAAACGCTTCTCGCCCGCAGTGGTGAAAGTTTCGCGCACGGCGTTTACGATTTGCCCTTGCGGATTGTAGACCATCAATTCCACAACGCCCGGCGCGCGAATCGCAAAGCGAATTTGCGTTGCGCCGTTGAAGGGATTGGGATAATTGCCTAGCAAGCGCAACGTGTTAGGGCTGAGGGTTTGATGAGTCGAGGCTTCGCGTATACCAGTGACGACGCCGCTTTTTTCTTTGATCAAAATCGTTTGATTGATTTCGACCGCTCCAATTTCTTCGACATATCCACTTGGCCACGTCACGGCGATCTTCTCAATCGTTTGTGCCTCGCTCAAACCGAAGCGCAGAGGCATGAGATTTTGTGCAAGAAACTGCGCGCCGTGATGATACTTCTTGTATGCTTCGCCGTTCGCCCATACTTCCACCACCGCACCTAACGCATCACGATTCGAGTCCGTGCCTTCGAGTTTTACATTGAGCCAATTGCCGTGCGTCATCGGGTTTTGATACAGCGAAGGCGCTTCGAAAAAATTCGAGATGAGCAAGTCGGAATCGCCGTCGTTGTCGTAATCGAAAATGGCCACGCCGCGCGCGACGATGCTGTCCGCGAGTCCGACTTCGTGCGTAATGCGCTCGAAGCGCGCTGCGCCCGATTCCACTCTATTGCGAAAGAGCACGTTGGCGAATTTCGAAGTGAAGTTGTTCGTGACCACGAATAAATCTTCATCGCCGTCATTCTCAAGATCGAAAAACTCCGTGCCCCAACCCCAGCCCGCGAGCGCAACGCCGGACTCCACCGCTTTGTTGACAAAATAATTTTGCCCGGTATTCAAAAAGAGCGGATTGATTTCTTCTTCCGAGCCGTCTTCCGTGATGTTGGTGAGATAGATATCGAAATAGCCGTTGCGGTCGCAATCCGCGATCGCGAGGCCCATGCCATGAAAGTTGTTCACGACGCCAAACGCGACGGTTTTTTCTTGAAAAGTTTTATTGCCATTGTTGAGATAAAGCCTGCTAGCGCCGAAGTCATTCGCCACATAAAGGTCCGGCAGATGATCGTTGTTGACATCGAGCGCCACCGTCATCCAGGTCAAGCCATTATCCGCCGCGCCGCTCGCGGTTGAAACGTCTTCAAACATGCCGTTGCCGAAGTTCTCATACAGCTTATTGCTTCTATCGCTCGGCTGCCGGAAGTATTCGGCATAAATAGAGATGTACAAATCCAAGTCGCCGTCGCGATCATAATCAAACCACAGCGCGCTGCTGCTCAATTGATTGCGGCGCGTGCTGATGCCGCTTGCGCTCGTCACGTCCGTGAAAGTGACAGCCTGTCCCGACCCTTCGCGATTGCCGTTGTTGTGAAAGAGTTGAACGGAGCCGAAGTGCGTGAGAAAAAGATCGGGCCAGCTGTCGTTATCATAATCGCCCCACGAGGCGCCCATTTTATTGCCCATGCCGCTGGGATTGGGCGTCGCGTTCGTGTTGCGCCCGGCCAACCCCGCTTGTGAGGTAACGTCGAAAAACGTTCCATCGCCCCGGTTTGAGAATAGGCGATTCCACGTTTTCTGAACGTTGGCTTCATAGGAATCTTGCACGACGAAATAAACATCCAGGTCGCCGTCGCGGTCGTAGTCGGCGAGCGCAACGCCGTTGGTGCGCTCGACTGAGGCAAGACCGGCAGCTTGCGTGCGCCACGTGAAATTCTGGGCGAGGCTGAGTTCATGCGCGGCAAACATCATCATCATACATAAGCCGGACGCGCCGGCGCCAAAAAGAAAATCAAAAGCGCATCCCGCAGCGGCGGGACGAAGCCGCAAAGAACCCGCAAAGCTTTTCTTTGCGGCGCCTTTGCGGCTCTGTCCCGCCCTTGCGGGATGAAGGCTTTTGTTTTTTTCGCGACGAATGATCTCGTAATGCTGCACGAGGAAAACTCCGTTTGAAAAAATCAAGGCGGCAGGCAAGAACTTCCATCACCCTGCCGGCCGCCCTGAGTTTGAATCATACTCTCCATTGAGTCATGCTACTTCCATTCAGGCCAAATGGCCTCTACGTTATTTGGGGGATTTGGGCGAGCTTCCAGCTTGCCTTTCAACAGCGCCATGGCTATTTTGTTCCGTTCGGCGAAACGGAAGCGGGCAACGCTGGCGA
>Ga0247727_10012568_pt1 | contig 14503 bp, 15 predicted proteins | sample WisWelCaveWW1625_FD_202498 | JGI IMG/M metagenome (GOLD analysis project Ga0247727, IMG submission 202498) | Biofilm microbial communities from Wishing Well Cave, Virginia, United States - WW16-25 | ecosystem: Environmental > Aquatic > Deep subsurface > Groundwater > Cave microbial mat | place... | reverse complement strand
TTCGCCCCCATACCACAAGTCCTCTTGTCGCTCTCTCATCTTCCGCGTGCCCATCGCCATGATTCGATTGTAAGATCAAAACATTTCCAGCGCTACATGTTTTTGACTTTAGACACGGGCTGCTAGAGTTATCGAGCAGTTCCCTTGCGTGCAGATGTCTCTAGGCGGTGATGACGATATGGGGCGCGTCTTTGGATATCTCGACCACTTCGACCTGATCCGCGGGGCCGTCGGGAATGGGCTTCCCTTCCTCGATCAGCTCCTGGACAATCATGTGGAGAACGTCATGAGATTCCGAAGCGCCTCCTCCTTCGTACGTCCCGAGGTCGCAGCGCCGATGTTCACGAAGGCGGGACAGTAGGCGTGCCAGGCAGGATTACCCTGAGCATCCTCGTCACCCTCAAGTACGACTTTGAAGTCGTAGGTCTTGACTCCACTCTCCATATTCCTATGCAAAGGTTAATGCCACACCGACAGGGTTCAACAGGTCTCGAGCCGGCTGTCGCTGCCACGTGATAATGTCCGGTCCGTGCAAGGCCGCGCGGCGGCGCCACGCTGGTCACCGCCCGCCTCAGCGGACCGCGGTCCAGGCCAGGAACAATCCGTCCGGCGCTACATCTTCCCAGTAGGAAATGAAACGGCTGGAAACCTGGCGGCAGCTACGGCCGAGCAGCCGCTCGATCTCGCGCCGGCCGAACCACTTCTCCCACTCGGGCGTCGGCAGCCGGCCGCTCATCTCGACGTTCTTGTCGATGATCACCAGCCGGCCCCCCGCCCGGACCACGCGGCACATCTCCCGGACCGCGGCCTCGATCTCCACGGCGTGTTCGAGCGACTCGGTGGCGTAGACGGCGTCGAACCAGCCGTCGTCGAACGGAAGGTCGGTCATCACTCCTTGCCGGGTCTGAATCCCTTGCGGCACATACCGCAGCATCTCGGCCGAAATGTCGAGGCCCCAAACCTCGGCCTGCGGATGGCGGTCCTTGAGAATGCGGGCGAAGCGCCCCTTGCCGCAGCCGACATCCAGCACGCGTTTTCCGGCCAGGTCGCCGAAGAACTCCAGGATGAGCTTCACATGGAAGATGCGGGGGTCGATGGTGGAGGGGAAGTGCTCTTCGTCGGCCGAGTGGCGATCGAAGGAAGCGCGAATCTCCCGCTCGAGCTCGAGCAGCTCGGCGGCGGCGGCGGCCAGCTCGCGGGCCATCGGGTCGCCGGCGATGCAGGCCCTGGGCTTGCCCGCGCAAGCCTGCTCGATGCGCGACGCCGCCTCCCGCCGTCCCCAGAGCCGCAGGGCCGGCGCCAGCGCATCGAGCGCCGCGGCCGCCTCCGGCTGCGGGTCGCGCGCCGCCCTCCGCGCCAGCTTCTCCGCCCGCGCCAGCCGCTTCTCGATCGGCAGCACCCGGCTCTTCCTGGCCCGGAGCGGAAGCATGCCTCAGAGTAGAGGCGCCTGAGTGCGGTGGTAGTCGCCGCGGGAAAGCAGCTTCTCCAGCCACACGTAGAGCACGATGAACAGGTACCGGCTCCCCATCTCCTGGATCTTCAACTTCGAGATTCCCGCCTTGCGGTTGGTCCACGAGATCGGGATGACGGCGTAGGAGTACCCGCGGACGATGGCCTTCAGCGGCATCTCCACCGTCAGGTTGAAGTGCGGCGAGATGAGCGGTCCGATCCCATCGATCACCGACCGCCGGTAGCACTTGAAGGCGTTGGTGACGTCGTTGTAGCCGAGGGCGAACAGCACCTGGATGAACCAGTTGGCGAGCCGGTTGAGCAGCAGTTTGTGGGGCGGATAGTCGATGATCCGGCTCTCCGGCAGAAAACGCGACCCGAAAACACAGTCGTAGCCTTCCAGTACCTTGCGGCAGTAGGCAACCAGGTCAGCGGGGCTGTCGGAGCCGTCGGCCATCATCACCGCTACCGCCTCACCGGTGGCGTGCCGCAGGCCGCACCGGACCGCCATGCCGAACCCGTGCGGCCCCTCGTTGCGGACGCCAAACACCCGCGCGTCGTTAGCCCCCAGCCACGTTACCGCCGCCCCCGTTTCGTCGTCGCTGCCGTCGTCCACCACAACCACTTCATAGTCCAGCCGCTCCCTGGCCAGCTCGGCTGTCGCCGCTGTTACGGTGGCGGCCAGGTTCTCCGACTCGTTACGAGCCGGAATGACGACGGAGAATTTCATCCACCATCTCCTCGAGCATCCGGTCCAGGGTGTACTGCATTGTCCAGCCGGGAAAGTGCGCGCGGATCTTGGAGAGGTCCGAAATGTAGCAAATATGGTCGCCCACGCGGGCGGAATCCTCGTAGGTGTAGTCGAGGCGGTGTCCCATATGGGCCAGCCGGTCGACGGTTTCGAGGATCGACAGGCTGTTGGCGCGGCCGCCCCCCATGTTGTACACCTCCCCGGGCCGCGGCCGCCGGTAGAACTCCAGAAACAACGCCGCCACGTCCCGGCAATGGATCTGGTCCCGCACCTGCTTGCCCTTGTAGCCGATCACGCGGTAGGGACGGCCGGTCACGGCGCAGCGCACGATGTAGGCCAGGTATCCGTGCAGCTCCACGGCCGCGTGCAGCGGTCCGGTCAGGCAGCCGCCGCGGAAAATCCCCACCGGCATCCCGAAATAACGTCCGTACTCCTGCGAAAGCACGTCGGCCGCGAGTTTCGAAGCTCCGAACAGCGAGTGCAGGCAGGCATCCACGCTCATCGACTCGTCGATGCCGTTCAACCCGTCGGCGTAGTCGTAGCGGGTTTCTTTCTCCACCAGCGGAAGCTGGTTGGGCCGGTCCCCGTAAACTTTGTTGGTGCTGACAAAGCAAAACGGCGACTCACGGCAGTGGTCGCGCGCGGCTACCAGCAGGTTCACCGTGCCCAGCGCGTTGACGTCGAAGTCATCGTAAGGAATAGCGGCTGCTTTGTCGTGGGACGGCTGGGCGGCGGTATGAATAATGAAGTCCGGCCGCTCGGCGTCGAACAGGTCACGCACGCGGGCCCGGTCCCGGATGTCCAGATCGCGGTGCCGGTAAAGGGGCCACTTCGCAACCAACTGCGCCACCACCGGCCGCGTGGAGGCTTCCAGGCCGAAAAACTCCTGACGCTGATTGTTGTCGACCCCGACCACTTCCCAGCCCTGCTCGGAGAGCATTCCGACGCAGGCCGAACCGACCAGCCCGCCGGATCCGGTAATCAGTGCCTTCATCGGCGCGGCGCTCCTCGCACGTTTCCTCGGCGCAGCATGGCAACTCCATTATATCTGCGCTACCATGAAAAACGGGTTTCCCATCGAGATGCGCGCCTCGGAACTGTCCATATTGGACCAGATCGTTGTCCGCAAGCGGGCCGAGCTGCTGCTTGACCGCGCCCGGACCCCGCTCGAACAGCTCGAGAAGCGGGTGGCGGGACCGCGGCGCGGCTTCCGCCGGGCGCTCGAACAGGGTTCGCCGGCCGTGATCGCCGAGATCAAGCGCGCTTCGCCCTCGCGCGGGGCGATCGCCCCTGAGTCGGACCCCCAGGACGTCGCCCGCCGGTACGAGGCGGCCGGCGCCGCCGCCCTCTCGGTCCTCACCGATCAGCAATACTTTCAGGGCTCGCTGGCCGACCTGGAGCAGGCCCGCTCCGCCGTGCGCCTGCCGGTGCTGCGCAAGGACTTTACGCTCGACCCCTACCACGTCTGGCAGGCCGCCGCCCACGGCGCCGACGCCATCCTGCTCATCGTGGCCATCCTCCCGGATGAGCAACTGCGCGCCCTGCTCGACCAGGCCCGCGACCTGGGCCTCGATGCACTGGTCGAGGTCCACGATGAGACCGAGCTCAACCGCGCGCTCGCGGCCGGCGCTGACCTGGTCGGGGTCAACAACCGCGACTTGCGGACGTTCGAGGTGAACCTCGACATCTCGCTGGCGCTTGCGGCGCGGATTCCCCCGCAGGTGGTGGCCGTGAGCGAGAGCGGCATCCGCTCGCCGGGCGACATCGCACGCCTGGCCGCCGCCGGCTTCCGGGCCTTCCTGGTGGGCGAGAGCCTGATGTCGAAATCCGACCCCGGCGCGGCGCTGGGGGAACTCTTGTCCGGGGTGGCGCGGTGCCGGTAGAGATCTTCAAGATCTGCGGAATCACCCGCATCGAGGACGCGCTCGGCGCCGCTCGCGATGGGGCCACTGCCATCGGGCTGAACTTCTACCCCGGCAGCCCGCGCTCCATCGACTTCGGCCGGGCGGCCATGATCGCCGCCGTGCTGCCGGCCCATGTGCTGAAGGTCGGCGTGTTCGTCGACGAGGAATCCGCCCGCATCCGGGACACCGCCCGCGCCGTCGGGCTCGACGTGATCCAGTTGCACGGCAGCGAGACGCCCCACGATTGCGAGGTGCTGGCCCCGCTGCGGGTTTGGAAGGCGTTTCGGGTCGGCGACGGCTTCGATCCGGGCGGACTCGCCAAATTCCCTTGCGAGGCCTACCTGCTCGACGCCTTCGGTGAGGAGGGCGTGCTCGGCGGCACGGGCCGCACTTTTCCCTGGGGCGTCGCCCGCGCCGCAGCCCGCTTCGGCAAGATTGTGCTGGCCGGAGGGCTGGACGCATCCAACGTCGCTGAAGCTGTCCGCCAGGCCGACCCCTGGGGCGTAGACGCCAGCTCGCGGATCGAGCGGTCCCAAGGGGTGAAGGACGCCACCAAGATGCGGGAGTTCTTGCATGCAGCCAAATCCTAGCGCGGCGGCCATCGCCCAACCCGACGCCGGCGGCCACTACGGCCCCTACGGGGGACGCTTCGTCCCCGAAGTGCTGATGGCGCCGCTCGAGGAGCTCGAACGGGCCTATCACGAGGCCCGCGAGGATCCGGCCTTCACCGCCGAGCTCGGCGATCTGCTCGCGCGCTATGCCGGGCGCCCCACGCCGCTCTACTACGCCCGCCGCCTGAGCGACCACTTGGGCGGCCCGCGCATCTACCTCAAGCGCGAGGACCTGCTCCACACCGGCGCCCACAAGATCAACAACTGCCTCGGGCAGGCCCTGGTCGCCCGCCGCATGGGGAAGCGCCGCATCATCGCCGAGACCGGCGCCGGCCAGCACGGCGTGGCCACCGCCACCGTGTGCGCCCTGTTCGGGTTCCGCGGCGTGGTCTACATGGGCGAAGAGGACATGCGCCGGCAGCGGCTGAATGTCTTCCGCATGCGGCTGCTCGGCGCCGAGGTCGTTCCGGTTCACGCCGGCAGCCGGACCCTCAAGGACGCCATCAGCGAGGCTATGCGCGACTGGGTGACCCACGTTGGCGATACGCATTACCTGCTCGGGTCGGTGCTGGGCGCGCATCCCTACCCGCAGATGGTCCGTGACTTCCAGCGCGTGATCGGCCGCGAGGCCCGCGCCCAGATCCTGGAGGCCGAGGGCCGGCTGCCCGACCTGCTGATGGCCTGCGTCGGCGGCGGCTCGAACGCCATGGGACTTTTCTATGATTTCCTGCCGGACGCCGGGGTCCGGATGGTTGGCGTGGAAGCCGGGGGCCGCGGCCTCAGCCTGGGCGAGCACGCCGCGCGCTTCTCGGGTGGCGCCCCCGGCGTGCTGCACGGATGCCAGAGTTACCTGCTGCAGGATTCCGAGGGACAGGTTGCGCTCACCCACTCCGTGTCCGCCGGTCTCGATTACGCCTCGGTCGGCCCCGAGCACGCCTGGCTCCACGACTCCGGCCGTGCCGAGTATCTCTCGGCCTCCGATGCCGAGGCCCTGGAAGCGGCCCGGCTGTTGTCGCGCCTGGAAGGCATCATCCCGGCTCTCGAGGCCGCCCATGCGGTGGCCGAGGTCGTCCGCCGCGCACACCAAGTCCGGGGACAGGTTGTGATCGTGAACCTGTCCGGCCGCGGCGACAAGGACATAGATATCTACCGCGAGAACTTCCCCGAGCTCGAATGACGCGCATCGTTTCTCGGTTTGCCGACCTCCGGCGGGCCGGCCGCCGCGGCCTGGTGGCCTACCTGACCGCCGGCGATCCATCGCTCGACCGGACGCCCGCCCTGGTCGAGGCGCTCGAACAAGGCGGGGCCGACGCGGTGGAGCTGGGTGTTCCCTTCTCCGACCCCATCGCCGACGGTCCGGTAATCCAGCGGGCGAGCGAGCGCGCTCTGCGGGCCGGGACGTCGCTCGAGCGCGTCCTGGATGCGGTCCGCCGCGTCCGCCGGCGGTCCGAGATTCCGCTGGTGATCTTTACGTACCTGAACCCGGTGCTGCGTTATGGTTTCGCGCGGTTCGCCGCCGAAGCGGCCGCCGCCGGAGTGGATGGCGCGCTGCTCACCGACCTCAGCGTCGAGGAGGCCGGCCCGTTCATCGGCGAGATGCGGCGGCACGGGCTCGACACCATCTTCCTGGCGGCGCCTACCAGCACCCGGCGCCGGCTGGAACTGGTGGCCCGCTACTCGACCGGCTTCGTCTACCTGGTGAGCCGCACCGGGGTGACGGGGGAGCGCGAGAACATCTCCGACCTGGTGGCGCCGCTGGTGGAGCGAACCCGCGCCGTCACCGATCTGCCTCTGGCCGTTGGGTTCGGACTGTCGCGGCCGGAGCATCTGGCGGAACTCGAGCCGTTGGTCGACGCCGTGGTCGTCGGCAGCGCTTTCGTCCGCCTCATCGAACAGCACGCCGGCGCCCAGGATCTCGAGGCCCGGCTCCGCGACTGCACGGCCGCGCTCAAGGCCGGCTTCCGAGGCGTTCATGGATCTGTCGGATTGGCGAGATAAGATCGACGGGGTCGACCGCAAGCTGCTCGAGCTGCTCAACGAGCGGGCCCGCGCGGTGCTGGCCCTGGCGCCCCTCAAGAAGCGCGCCGGCATCCCCATCTACGAGCCCCGCCGCGAGCAGCAGGTTTTCGATAACATCGCCGCCCACAACGGCGGCCCTCTGCCGCCCGAAGCGGTCCGCCGCATTTTCGAGCGCATCATTGACGAAATGCGGTCGATCCAGCGGCCGGCGATGGAGCGGACAACCCGCGCCAAGGACCAGCCGTCATGATGATCGTCATGCAAGAAGGCGCCACCGAGCCCCAGGTCCAGGCCGTCATCGACCGGCTGGTGGGCCTCGGCTTCGACGTCCACCGCTCCACGGGCGTCCGCCACACGCTGCTCGGGGCCGTCGGCGCCAAGACCGACTTCGACGCCGCCGACCTCGAAGTGCTCGACGGCGTCAGCGAGGTAATGCGCGTTTCGGCGCCCTATAAGCTGGCCAGCCGCGCTTTCCGGCCCGAGGGCACGGTGGTCGAAATCGGCAACGTCCGGATCGGGGGGCCCGAGGTGGTGATGATGGCCGGGCCTTGCAGCGTCGAAAGCCGCGACCAGATCCAGCGCGTCGCCGGCGTGGTTGCGGAAAGCGGCGCCCGAGTGATCCGCGGCGGCGCCTTCAAGCCCCGCAGCTCGCCCTATAGCTTCCAGGGCATGGGCGAGGAGGGCCTCCGCCTGCTGCGCGAGGCCGCCGACAGCAATGGCCTGCTGGTGGTCAGCGAGGTAATGGACCAGACCCAGATCCCGCTGCTCACCGGCTACGCCGACATCCTCCAGGTCGGCGCGCGCAACATGCAGAACTACAACCTGCTCAAGGAGCTCGGCCACGCCACCAAGCCCGTGCTGCTGAAACGCGGCATCTCCGCCACCATCGAGGAATTGCTGCTGTCGGCCGAGTACATCCTCTCGGGCGGCAACTACCAGGTGATCCTGTGCGAGCGCGGCATCCGAACCTTCGAGAGCTACACCCGCAACACCCTCGACATCTCGGCCATTCCGGTCGTCCACAAGCTGTCGCACCTGCCCATCGTGGCCGACCCCTCGCACGGCACCGGCCGGCGCGACAAGGTCGCCCCGATGGCCCGCGCGGCGGTCGCAGCCGGCGCCGACGGCCTCCTCATCGAGGTGCATCCCGATCCCGACCACGCCTTGAGCGACGGCGCCCAGTCCCTGACGCCCGCCCAGTTCGCCGAGTTGATGGTGCAGTTGCGCATGATTGCCCCGGCCGTCGGCCGCACGCTCGGACCATGATCGAAACCGTCGCCATTGTCGGGGTCGGCCTCATCGGCGGCTCCTTCGCCCTGGCCTTGCGGAAGGCCGGATTCACGGGCCGTATCCTGGGGGTCAGTTCCGCGCGCACCCTCGCCGCCGCCCTCGATCGCGGCGCCCTCGACGAGGGCCTGTCGCTCGAGCAGGCCGTCCCCCAGGCGGACCTGGTCTACCTCGCCCACCCCATTTCGCGGATTCTCGATCAGCTCCCGGCGGTGGCGCAGTTGGCCAAGCCTTCGGCGCTGGTGACCGATGCCGGCAGCACCAAGGCCGGCATCGTCGCCCGCGCTGCGGAAGTCTTCCCCAACAGCGGCGCTGTTTTCCTCGGCGGCCACCCCATGGCCGGCAAGGTCGAGCGGGGCGTCGAGGTGGCCGAGGCGGATCTGTTCCGCGATGCCGCCTATGTCCTCACTCCGGCGCACGCGGCTGACTTCGAAGCGCCCGCCGCCCGGGAATTCCGCGGCTGGCTCGAAAAGATCGGCGCTCGCGTCCTCGCGCTCAGCCCCGACCAGCACGACCGCATCGTCGCCTTCACCTCCCACCTGCCCCAGATGGCCTCCACCGCCCTGGCCTCGCTCCTGTTCGACCAAACCTCGGACTCCCAGGGATGGGACGTGGCCGGAGGCGGCCTGCGCGACTCCACGCGCCTGGCGCGCAGCGCTTACGAGCTGTGGCGCGACATCTGCCTTACCAATACCGCAAACATCGAGCGCGCTCTCTCGCTCTACATTCAGAAGCTCGAGCACTTGCGAGAGAACCTGCGCCACCCGGCGCTGGCCGAGGAGTTCCGCCAGGGCGCCCAGTTCGCCTCCCGCGCTCAGAAATAACCATGCGGCAACTCTGGAACCTGGCGAACCAGCTCACCCTCTTTCGCCTGCTGCTGATCCCGGCCATCCTCATCGCCATCCTCTACCGCGCCCACGGCTGGGCCCTGAGCTTGTTCTTCGTCGCCGGAATCACCGACCTCATCGACGGCCTGGTCGCCCGCCTCCTGAACCAGAAGACCACCCTGGGCGCGTACCTCGATCCCATCGCCGACAAGCTCCTGCTCAGCTCGAGCTTCGTCGTGCTGGCGCTGATCGGCTCCATCCCCTGGTGGGTCACCATCCTGGTGCTAAGCCGGGACACCATCATGGTCGCCACCACCCTGGTGGTCACGCTGTCCACTCAGATCCGGGATTTCCCGCCCACTTTCCTCGGCAAGTGCAACACCACCGTCCAGCTGGTGGCCGTCTTCGGCGTGCTGGTGCGCAACGCCTACCCGACGTCGGTCACCGCGGTGCTGGCCGAGATCCTGGGATGGCTCACGGCGCTCTCCACGGTGGCCAGCGGCGTGCACTACACAGTCCTGATTTCCCGGCGTCTGGCGAGACACAATCCGAGTTGACGAAATCCCGCTGACAGTCTTACGCTAGAAGAAGATGACCCGCTACCCCCCAGCGCGCCACTACCTGCCCGCCGCGGGTGTGGCCCTGGCGCTGGCGGCCTTCTCGGCCTGGTGCGGATGGCGGTGGACGCCGGCCTTCATCCCCGCCTTGATCCTGCTGCTCAGCTCCGCCCTGCTGGCCTTTCTGGCCGCCCGCCCGGCGATTCTGATCCGGGACGACTCCTGGAGCGTCGGCGAACAGAGCTTCCTGTGGTCGGAGGTCGAGACCCTCGACGCGACCGGCTGGAGCTCGCCGCTGATTCTCAGGATCGGCTTGCGGGGCAATCGCGTCTTCTACCTGATCTACCCCGGCGAGCCTGCCAACGCCGGACGCCTTCTGCGCCAGATGCGCCGCCTGGCCCGCGGCGCCCGTATCGATGGCGTCCCCTACCGCCAGTACTGGGGCGAGAACCCTGCCTCGGCCCCCGGCGAGGACGGTCCTGCCGCCCCCGTGCGCTACCGCATGCTCCGCTCCGACGACGAGGCCGAGGTCGAGCGCCTCTACCAGCAGCTCAAGTCCGCCGGCAAGATCGATCACCAAACATCCGAAGAGCGTCGCGACTGACCCCTCCGTGAAAATCACCAACGTCGAAGCCATCTACCTGCGGCTGCCGCAGGTGAAGGAACAGTGTGACAGCGGCCAGGACGCCCTGGTCGTCAAGGTCTCCACCGACGCCGGCATCACCGGCATCGGCGAGGTCGACTCCGCCCCGCTGGCCGTCAAGGGGGCCATCGAGGGACCGTTTTCCCACACCACCGCCTCCGGCCTCCGCGAGCTGCTGATCGGCGAAGACCCCTTCCGGACCGAATACCTCTGGTACAAGATGTACCGGAAGAATACCTACGGCGGGCGGCGCGGCGTGGGCCTCCACGCCATGAGCGGCATCGACATCGCCCTGTGGGACATCAAGGGCAAGGCGCTCGGCCTCCCTATCTGGAAGCTGCTGGGCGGCGGATTCCACCAGCGCATCCGCCCCTACGCCTCGTCGCTGTTCGGCGCCACCCCGGCCGAGACCGGCGATCGCGCCCGCCGCTTCGTCGACCGCGGCTTCACCGCCGTCAAGTTCGGCTGGGACCCCATGGGGAAGGACGAGAAGACGGACATCGCCCTGGTCCGCGAGGCCCGCCGCGGCCTCGGGCCCGGCCCCGACCTCATGATCGACGCCGGCCTCGTCTGGGACGCCAAGACCGCCATCCAGCGCGCCCGCGCCTTCTCCGAGCACAACATCTTCTGGCTGGAAGAGCCCCTGCTGCCCGACGACTACGACGGCTACCGCAAGCTCTCCGAGGCCACCGAAGTCCGCATCGCCGCCGGCGAGGAAGAATCGAACCGCCTGTCGTTCCTTGACTTGATGGACCGCGGCAAAATCGACGTCGTCCAGGTGGACCTCACCCGTGTCGGCGGCTTCACTGAGGCCATGAAGATCGCCAGCCTCGCCGTCGACCGCGGCCTTCCGGTCGTCAACCACGGCTTTACCACCTACATCAACGTTGCCGCAGCGCTGCATTTCTTGAACTCCATCCCCAACTCGTTTATCCTGGAATTCGTCGTTGAGGAAGAAACCACGCTGCGGGACTACATCACCAAACAGAAGATCGTGGCGCGCGACGGCATGCTCGACATCCCGGACGCCCCCGGCCTCGGCATCGACCTCGACGAGGAAGGCATCGCCAGGTACCGTGTGGCGTAGCACGCTGGCCCTGCTTTTCTGGGCGGCGTCGCTCCCGGCCCAGGTCGTCATCAGCCAGGTCTACGGCGGCGGCGGCAACACCGGCGCTGCGTTTCGCAACGACTTCATTGAGCTGTTCAACAGCGGCGGCGTCCCGGCCGACCTCACCGGCTGGACAGTCCAATACGGACCGGCCGCCATGGATACCTGGCAGAGCACGCCCCTCTCCGGCGCCATCTCGCCGGGCCGGTATTACCTGATTCAGCAGGCCCAAGGCGCCGGCGGAACCGTGTCGCTCCCCGTGCCCGACGCCACCGGCGTCATCGCCATGAGCGCCACGGCCGCCAAGGTGGCCCTGGTGCGGAACGCCGAGGCGCCTTCTCCCTCGACCCTGGCCGACCTGGTGGGCTACGGGAACGCCAACCTGGCGGAGGGCGCCCCCACTGCGGCGCTCACCAACACCACCGCGGCTTTGCGCCGCAACGGCGGATGCCAGGATACCGGCAACAATGCCGCCGACTTCCAGTCCGGCGCCCCCAACCCGCGCAACAGCGCCTCGCCGCCCAACGATTGCGCCGCCCCGCCGCCTCCGGTGACGGCCGCCGCCATCAGCGCCATCCAGGGCGCCGCCGCGATGTCGCCGCTCGCCGGCCAGACGGTGTCGGTTACCGGCATCGTCACCGCCCGCCGCCGCAACGGCTTTTACATCCAGACCCCGGACGCGGAGGCCGACACCGACCCGGCAACATCCGAAGGAGTCTTCGTCTTCACCTCGAGCGCGCCGCCGGCCGAGGCCGCGGCGGGCAACCGCGTTACGGTCGCCGGCACGGTCACCGAATTTCGCCCCGCCGCCGACACTGCCAGCCCAACCCTCACCGAGCTCACCAGCCCCGCCGTCACCCTGCTTTCCACCGGCAACGCGCTTCCCGCTCCTGTCACGCTGACCGCCGGAACCTACGACTGGGAACGCTACGAAGGGATGCGCGTCCACGTTGCACGCCTGACTGCCGTCAGCCCCACCGGCGCCGACGCTGCATTCTTCGGGATCCTCTCCGGCCCGCGCCCCTTCCGCGAGCCCGGCATTCCGCTCCCCGATCCGCTGCCCGCCGGGGCCCCCTCCGGCATTCCCCGGTTCGACGGCAACCCCGAGCGCCTCCGCGTCGATTCGGACGAGCAACCCGGCGCCGCGCCCCTGGTGGTCACTTCCGGCGCCCTGGTCACCGGCATCACCGGCCCGCTCGATTACAGCTTCCGCACCTACACGATCCTGCCCGACCCCGGCGTCCCTCCAGCCGTATCGAACCTGGCGCCGGCCTCGCCCGCGCCGCCTCCGGCCTCCGGCGAGTTCACCGTCGCCTCCTTTAACATGCAGCGCTTTCTCGGCGACTCCACCCCCGCCTTCCAGACGCGGTTGTCCAAGGCCTCGCTCGCCATCCGGAACGTGCTGCGGGCGCCCGACATCCTCGGCGTGCAGGAGGTCGACACGCTGGCCACCTTACAGACCCTCGCCTCGCGCCTGGCCGCCGACGGCGTCCCCTACCGCGCCTACCTCGAGGAGGGCAACGACCCCGGCGGAATCGACGTGGGCTTCCTGGTCAAGCCCTCCATCACCGTCCTCGGCGTGACGCAGGAAGGCAAACAGGAAGCGTTCAACGACCGCCCGCCGCTGGTTCTGCGGGCAACCATCGGCCCGGCCGCCGTCCCGCTCACCGTCATCGTCAACCATCTCCGCTCGCTGATCGACATCGAGGATGTCCGCGTGCAGGCCAAGCGCCGCGATCAGGCCGAGTTCCTCGCCCGCCTCATCCAGGCCCGCCAGGCTGCCGGTCCGGGGGAGAACATCGTGTCCATCGGCGACTACAACGCCTTCCAGTTCAACGACGGCTATGTCGATCTCATTGGTACGATCACCGGCGCGCCGGCCCCCGCCGGCCGGGTCCTGCTGCCCAGCCCTTCCCTGGTTACGCCCGCCCTGGTGAATCTCGCCGATATCCTGCCGCCCTCCCAAAACTACTCCTACGTTTTCGACGGCAGCACCCAGACCCTCGACCACGTCCTGGTGAACCGCAACTTGCTCGGCCGCCTCAGCCGCTTCGTCTACACCCGCAGCAACGCCGACTTCCCGGAAGCCTGGCGCAGCGACCCCAACCGGCCCGAGCGCCTGTCGGACCACGACATGCCGGTGGCTTATTTCACCCTTTCGACCGGCCTCCCCCGCATCACCGCCGCCGGCATCACCAATACCGCGACGCTCCTGTCCGGCGCCGTCGCGCCCGGGGAAATCGTCACCATCTTCGGCGCCGGCATTGGCCCCGACCTCCTCACCACGCTCCAGCTCACCGACGACCGGCTCTTCCTCACAAAGACCCTCGGTGGCGTGCGGGTCCTGTTCGACGGTCTGCCGTCGCCTCTGGTCTATGTCGTGTCCCGCCAGGTCAGCGCCGTGGTCCCCTACGCGGTCGCCGCCCGCGCCTCGACCGAGGTCCAGATCGACTTCCAGGGGCGCATGACCAACAGGGTCACGGCTCCGGTCGCGCCGGCGGTTCCGGGGATCTTCCCCGGCGCCGTCCTCAACCAGGATTACAGCGTCAACAGCCCGGCCAACCCGGCGCCGGCCGGGTCGATCGTGATCCTTTACGCCACCGGCGATGGCGCCCTCAGCCCGCCCTCCCAGGACGGCCAGGTCACCGGCGCCGCCCTGGCCCGTCCGGTGCTCCCGGTGACCGCCAGAATCGGCGGCCAGGACGCCGAGGTGCTCTACGCCGGGACCGCTCCCGGACTCGTCGCCGGAGTGCTGCAAGTCAACGTCCAGGTGCCTGCTGCGGCCGCCGCCGGCAGCGCCGTTCCGCTCTCGATTGCGGTCGGCGCCGCCCCCTCGCCTCCGGGGACCACCCTCGCCGTCCGGTAGAGTATGATGATCGTTCGATGATCGCCCACCTGCGCGGCCGGCTCCTCGAAAAGCGTCCCAACCAGGTCATCGTCGACGTCGCCGGGGTCGGCTACAACGTCCTGATACCCATCTCGACCTTCTCCCAGCTTCCCGACCGCGGATCGGAGGCGAAGCTGTTCATCCACACCCACGTCCGCGAGGATACCCTGGCTCTCTACGGCTTCGTCACCGACCGTGAAAAGACCCTGTTCGAGAAACTGATCAGCGTCAGCGGCATCGGCCCCCGCGTAGCCATCACCCTGCTCTCGGGCCTCGACGCCGCCGAGCTGACCTCCGCCATCCAGCGCGCCGACGTCGCCCGCCTCACGCGCGTCCCCGGTGTGGGCCGCAAGACCGCCGAGCGCCTCATCCTCGAGCTAAGGGAAAAGCTCGGCCCCCACGATGCCGAAGCGCCGGCTCCCGGCGGTCTTGACCAGGACGTGATCTCGGCGCTGGGGAA
>Ga0247727_10012567_pt1 | contig 14503 bp, 11 predicted proteins | sample WisWelCaveWW1625_FD_202498 | JGI IMG/M metagenome (GOLD analysis project Ga0247727, IMG submission 202498) | Biofilm microbial communities from Wishing Well Cave, Virginia, United States - WW16-25 | ecosystem: Environmental > Aquatic > Deep subsurface > Groundwater > Cave microbial mat | place... | reverse complement strand
TAAGAGCAAAAGAGAGCAGAGTTTTTTCATACAGATTTTTGATCTCCCGCAAGGTAAAGAAAAAATGGTCAATTGCCAACTGTCAACTGCCAATTTGGTCGTTGTCTTTGTCTCGCAAACTCCTGATGGCCTCAATGTTTATCGAATAATTTCCTTCCCAACGGAATTTTTTGGCTCCCGATAGACATCGGGATAATTTTTTGGCAGCCTGCAGTTCCTGTTTTGTATCTTTGTATCGATGGAAAATTTCCGAGAAATCCTGTTCAAAATCTATACGGAAACCAACGCTTTTGGTCGTCTTCACGGAATGGAACTCATTCATCAGGATACAGACGAGATCCGCTACAAAATGACCGTTCGGGAAGACCATCTCGCAACCCCGACGACAGCGCACGGAGGTCTGGTGGCGTGTTATATGGACAACATCCTCGGATCTGCCGCCCTGAACAAATCATCCGTCAACAGCTGTCTGGTGTCGACTGTTGAGTTTAAAGTCAACTATCTGAGCCCTGTATTCAGAGGCGATGTATTGTTAGGAAGAGGTTGGGTTATTTCGAATGGCCGCAGGATCATTATCGCCCAGGGCGAGATCGCGGTGGAAAAAACAGGTGAAAAGGTTGCGGTTGCGACTGGTACTTTCAACGCTTATCCCTACGAAAAGAGCGGGATGAATTTTAACGATTTCAGCCACCTGTTTTAACCCAAATGCCCCCTTTTTCGTAGATTAGGGGCGATTATCTATCCTAAAATGAGTGCAGCAGCAACTTCCGGGACCATCCGGCTTTCAGACAGGGTCAACGAAATGGAGGAGTCCGCGACGCTTGCGATGTCGCAGAAAAGCAGGGAACTTGCCTCGAAAGGAGTCGACGTGATCTCACTGAGTCTGGGCGAACCAGACTTTAATGTGCCCGATTTTGTCAAAGAATCCGGCAAAAAGGCGATTGACGACAATTTCAGCAAATATATGCCTGTTCCGGGGTATCAGGACCTGCGTGAATCCATTGCCGCAAAATTCAAGCGCGACAACGGTTTGACGTACACTGCCGACCAGATTGTCGTTTCCACCGGTGCAAAACAAAGTCTGATCAACCTCATTTTGTCGACCGTCAATCCCGGAGACGAAGTAGTAGTTCCAGCGCCGTATTGGGTTACGTATTACGAACAAGTAAAAATGGCGGGAGGAATTCCGGTCGTCATCTCCGCGTCCGTTGCCGACGATTTTAAATTCACTGCGGCTCAGCTCCGCAAGGCGATAACACCGAAAACAAAAATGCTCATTTTCAGCAATCCGTGCAATCCAACCGGATCGACGTACACAAAAGCTGAACTGAAGGAGATTGCCGGGGTTGTCGCCGAAAATCCAGGTATGCTGGCGGTATCCGACGAAATTTACGAGCACATAATCTTCTCCGGTAAGCACGAAAGTTTTGCGCAGTTTCCGGAAGTTTACGACCAGACCGTCACCGTGAATGGCCTGTCGAAGGGATTTGCGATGACCGGGTACAGAATTGGTTATATCGCTGCACCGAAAGAAGTTGCCAAGGCTTGCGTAAAAATTCAGGGCCAGTACACTTCCGGTGCGTCCTCCATTGCACAACGTATGTCAAAAACCGCTGTTGAGGCCGATCCGAAAGTGATTCACTTTATGGTTGACGCATTCAAAAAACGGCGCGACCTCGTGTTGGGATTATTGGCGGAAATCAAGGGCGTTAAGACCAACAAACCCGAAGGGGCATTCTATGTTTTTCCGGACATTTCCTCCTTTTTTGGAAAGTCATCCGATGGCCAGACCATCAAAAATGCCGATGATATGGCGATGTACCTTTTGAATAATGGCCACGTGGCCGTTGTGGGTGGCGACGCATTTGGCGATCCAAATTGTATCCGGATTTCTTACGCAACATCTGAGGACATCCTGAAAAAGGCGATAGCACGGATTAAGACTTCGCTCGAAAAACTCGCTTGATGCCGGACATCAAAAAAGCATTCGATTCTTTTGCCGGAAAGAAAATTCTGGTCGTCGGTGACGTGATGATCGACACCTATATCAATGGTTCGGTGAATCGCATTTCGCCCGAAGCCCCGGTTCCGGTTGTTCGTTTTAAATCGCGGGAGCATCGTTTGGGCGGTGCGGCAAACGTTGCCCTCAATCTGAAATCACTCAGCGCTGATCCCATCATCTGCTCCGTCATTGGCAAGGACGACGAGGCAGCAAATTTTATGAAACTCGTCAAGGATTCCGGAATGAACGCAGATGGAATGATCTCTTCCGCCGGCCGTACAACTACTGTCAAAACAAGGGTTATCGGAAATCACCAGCAACTGTTGAGGGTGGATCAGGAACAGATCGAGCCTTTGTCTCCGAATGACGAAAAGAATCTGATTTCGAAAATAGAACAACTCTGCAATGCTGGAGACGTCAAGGCCATCATCTTTGAAGACTACAACAAAGGCGTATTGACCGAAGGGCTCATTCGCGCCGTCATTTCGTTCGCGAACAAAAACGGAATTTTTACGGCGGCAGATCCAAAAAAGGACAATTTCCTCGCATACCAAAATGTCACCCTTTTTAAACCGAATCTGAAGGAGTTGAATGAAGGAACCGGCATTCAGGTTGAAGGCGCCTATCAGGAAGGCATTTCCGCGGCGGCGCTTGAACTGAATGGCAAGATAAATGCAACATACTTACTGATCACACTATCGGAGCACGGTGTTTTTATGTATGCCCCGAGCGACAAATATTTTATTCCGGCGCATCGGAGAAACATTGCCGATGTTTCCGGGGCGGGTGATACGGTGATCAGCGTGGCGACGCTTTGCCTTATCAGTGGGTTGAATCCAGAAATATCCGCTGCAATCGCCAATCTCGCAGGCGGATTAGTGTGCGAACAAGTTGGCGTCGTGCCGGTGGATCCAGTGAAGTTGCTCAAAGAAGCACTCGCCTTGAAATAAATTTCTCAGCGCAACGAATGGTAGAAGGAGTGGGAGGGATTAAACCATATAACAAGCAAGGGAGTTCCAAAACCGATGAGGTTGCGGAGATGTTCGACAACATTTCGGTTCGGTACGATTTCCTGAATCATCTCTTCTCACTTGGAATTGACAAACTGTGGAGAAGGCGCGCGGTAAAAATTCTCAAGGAATATCAACCAAAAAAAATTCTGGATGTGGCCACAGGTACAGGCGATTTTGCGTTGGCAGCAATGAAATTGAAACCGGAAAAAATTATCGGAGTGGACATTTCGGAGGGAATGCTTGAGATAGGAAGAAAAAAAATCGAAGCAAAAAAAATGTCTGGCCAAATTGAAATGCGACTCGCCGATTCGCAAAAGTTGCCATTCGAGAATGACAGTTTCGATGCGATTACCGTAGGTTTCGGAGTCCGAAATTTTGAAAATCCGGAAATAGGCCTGACGGAGATGAACAGAGTTTTAAAGCCCGGTGGTGTTTGCGTGATTCTGGAATTTTCAAAACCAAAAAAATTTCCCATCAAGCAGACATTTGGATTTTATTCCAAACACATCATTCCCAAAATCGGCCGGACTTTGTCCAAGGATAAATCAGCATACAGTTATTTGCCCGAATCCGTTGCAGCATTTCCGGAAGGACCGGCATTCGAGGCCCTATTAACCAAAACAGGCTATTCCGTTATCAAATCGGTGCTGGTTAGCGGAGGCATTGCAACCATTTATGTTTCACAAAAGCCTTCATAGGAACCAATTCTGTAACTACCGCGCTACGAAACACGTAATCTCAAAACGGTGTTCGGAAGAATAGCGATATCGATTTTATTTGTGGTTTTTTGCCATCGTTCGCTCTATGGACAGGAAGGCAACTATCCAACCTTTGACCGCAAAAAATGGCATTTCGGATTTGCTTTAGGAGTGAATACCTCCGAATTTAGTTATCGCTTGAAAGTTAATTCCGTGAACGAGGATTCCATCGTGAACATTTCTATCCGGAAGCAACCCGGATTTAATCTGGGCATCATCGGATCGTTTAACCCGCATCCGGTATTCCGGATTCGTTTTGTTCCGTCTTTGTCCTTTCAGGAGAGGTTGTTCGAGTACAATTACATCCGCAACGGCGAGGTAACACTTCGGCAAAACCGTCTGGAGTCAACGAATCTGGATTTTCCGCTGCTGATTCAGTTCCGCACCAAACGGATTGTGAACTTTGCCGCCTATGGAATTACAGGAGCACAGTACAGTCTGGATCTCGCTTCACAAGAGAATGCGGACCAGATAAGCACCGATCCCATTGCAAAGGTCCGCCAACACGATTTTGCCTACCAGGTGGGTGGCGGATTTGATTTCTGGTTGCCTTATTTCAAATTCGGAATCGAACTCAAATTCAGCAAGGGCCTCCGAAATGTTGCCATTCTGGACGACTCCTTTTATATGGGTCCATTGGAATCGCTGAAGTCTCAGGTGTGGTGGTTTTCGTTGACGTTTGAGGGGTAGGGGACAGGGGATTTTGGACAGGGGACGCTGGACACGTTATTGTAAGGAATTTTATGCAACGGGCAAATCGAAATTGGAAAACGGTTATCGGCTTTCAGTGCGTGGCCAAATCGAAAATCGAAAATCGAAAATCGAAAATCGGAAATCCCCGCCTGCTATGCACGGGCCAGTGTTTTGGCGGGCAGGGGAAATCAAATACCGAAAGTTATCGTATCGAAAATCGCAAGCGTTATTTCATCACACTCACGTGCCCTTCGGCGATGTGTCGCTCGTCGCTTTTCAGATCACCGAATTCAATGCGCCAGATGTAAACGCCTTCCTGGGTAAGGCCTTGATCGGAGTACGTTCCGTCCCACCCCGCTGCAGCGTTGAACGATTCAAAAACGCGTTCTCCCCAACGGTTGAAAATAATCATATGGAAATCATACGGATCGACACCGGAGTAAAAAACCGGGCGGAACGTTTCATTGTATTCGTTTCCATCGGGAGTAAATGAATTCGGGATGTAGAAAACAACATCTTCGAACAACACGACGATCTGTTCTGCGATGTCACTGCACAGGCCGTTATAGGCGATGAGCGTTACGGTGTATTGGCCGGCCTGCCCGTAGGAATGAACGGGATTCTCCTCGTTCGATGAATATGAATCGCCAAAATACCAGGTGTACGAAGTGGCACCATCGGATGAATTCGCAAAGGTCACCTCATACGGATCGTTCGGATTGTTCGCGTGGAAAAGGAAGGATGCATCAATTTCCGGTGTGGTAATCACTGCGGATTCTGTCTCGGTGCAACCGTCGACAGTTAAGGTAACCGTGTATGTTCCTTCTTCCGAAACCAATAGGGATGGAAGTGTTGATCCGTCGTTCCACACATACGTTGCTCCCGGGAAAGTAGCGTCGAGAAGAATTGTCTGGCCGTCGCAGATTTGCGCGTCATCGAGATTGACCACAATGTTACTGAGGGTAACATCGGCAGATTCTGTTTCGGTACAGCCCGCGACGGTCACATCAACTGTATAAGTCCCCGTGGAGGTAACCGTAAATGTTGCACCCGTCGAACCATCCTGCCAGACGTAGGTTGCTCCGGCGGTTGTTGCATCGAGCACGGGTTCAACTCCATCGCAGATGATGGCATCGTTGAGGATCACTGCAAAATCGATGACGTCAATCGTCGCGGATTCTGAGGAGGTGCAACCGGCGACTGTAACATCAACCGTGTAAACCCCGGCAGTGGTAGCATTGAATGTGGCTCCTGTGGATCCATCCTGCCAGATATAGGTTGCACCGGCCGTAGTCACATCAAACAAGTGAACATCTCCGGCGCAAATCGTTGCATCGTTGAGTACCAGTGGAACATCGGTAACGGTTACATCAATGGATTCGGTAATGATGCATCCCGCGATATCGACATCCACGGTGTAGGTTCCGGCCACGGTCACGTCGAACGTTGCAGCAGTCGATCCATCTTGCCAGGTATATGTCGCGCCAGCAGTTGTGGCGTCAAGGACCAGAATATCACCCGCGCAAATGTTTGCAGCCGCCGGCAGAATGTCTATTGAACCCGGTGCAATGCTCTTCACAACCAGCGAAATCATCGATTGACGATTCTGAACAGCGGTGTATGTAGCAGTTGGACCAACTGGGCAAGGTAAAATGAATTGTCTTTCCGAAGCGGAATACGTGTGCGTTCCGCCACTCTCGTTAAAAACTGGATTAAAATCGGGTGTAAAGGCGTAGGATCCGTCGTTTCCACCACTGACCGCCGATATCAACATATCGTTGATATTTCCTGGCAGATCGGCACAGGTAACCGATGCCGAACCCGAGTTGCTCGAAGTTTCAATGGCCCCAAATGGCGTGGCCTGATCAACACCACTGTATGTAATGGCTGAATGTTTTATTGCCCGCAACCAGGAACCGGTTGCATAGGTCACAGTGAATGCTGTACCAATGGCAGCCGTAATATCTGCTTCAAGCAAAGCCCAGACTTCGATTTCGGCCCAGCAGTTGAATGTATAAATATCGATGGTACCTACAACGGTCATCGGTATTCCTCCATAGGCAACAGAAACCACATCATTTCCTGCCAGGTCGTACTCATTTCCGGCGATGAAAATCAGGCAACGGTCCGCTCCAGGTCCGGGTACGTGATTCAGCACTGGGTTCGTATACGTCCCTTCAACTAAGGAACTACTTACCTGAGTTACCTGAGCACCTACTCCTGTGGCAGTTGCCGAACAGAGCAGGAAAAAAAGTGAGCGGATGAATGTGCGCATTTTGAGTGTTTTAGGTCGAAATCCAGAGTCTAAAAATGATACCGGTTTCTGAATGTAAAGACGAGCGGGCGTTCTAAATGGTGGCTGAGTCGTTACAAAACAAACAAATCGCTGGGATATCGTGTCAAGGTCGGGATTTGGCTTAATGAATGTATTGAGAATGACCAGCACAGAGAGTGCCCGTAGCCCGCTCTGGTCGCGTGGTAGTAGATTCAAAGTGTAACTTGAGAATGCAAGAATTAACGTAAGATAATCTGGACTGCTTTGGTCAATTGATATTTACCACGTTTCTCCCCTAAACTCAGCAATATATTGGAATTCCTCCCGTTAATCTGATGTGCTGTCAATTAAACCCAATTGCTGTGTTCTTTTTGCTATTTGTCTTCCGGCATTTGCTGCGACGCAAAGTGACGACTACGCGAAGAATCTGTACAGTTATCAGCGTGAGAAATTTCACGCGGGTACTCATCTCGGGATTACCTCAACAACGTACGCTTACCGGATACGATCGGACCGTGACCCGGACGATTCATTGTACCGGATTGACCTAAAATCCGGTCCAGGATTCAATTTCAACTGTCCAATGGCGGCGTGGAGCCCGGTTTATAACGTCCATTTGCGAATCAATGCCTCGATTTCATTTCACGAAACCATCTTCAACTATTCGTATTGGAAGAATGGTACGTTGAGAACAAAGTCGCACCGAACCGATCCCACACGTCTCAATTTTCCGGTTCAGTTAAAATTCAACGCGAACCGCATTAACAATTTCGGAGCGTATGCGTTGGGCGGATTTTGTCCAAGTTACGATTTGGCCAGCCAGAAAAAAGTGGTGCCCAATCCAAGCGACCCAATCGTCCGAATGAAGCCCCTGGACCTCGCGTTTGAAGTCGGCGCGGGATTCGACTTCTTCCTCGAATACTTTAAATTCGGTATCGAAGTTAAAATGCAAAATGGCGTTCGCAACCTCCTGATTCAGGATGATACCTTTTATTCCAGACCTCTGGAGTCACTGAAATCGCGTATTTGGTGGGTACATTTGACGTTTGAGACATAGCGGGGAAAAGTCAACTGCCAACTATCAACTGCCAAACTTGAGCTCTCAAAAGACCATTGTCCACTATCAATTACCAATGATCAATCGCAATGTCAGTCAAGCCAAAAGAGTTATTCCATTCTTTTGGCGGTTCAAGTTTGGCAGTTGATCGTTAATTTTACCGAATGATCAAGGAATTCAATTTTCGGATAACTCCCGAACGTATTCACGATCACGGCCATCTCGAGCGGCTTGTGATGTCTCATATGACGCACGGCAAGTTGAACCACGTTGAAATTCTAAAGAAATCCATCGACGCCCGCAAACGGGACATTGTATATCAACTGAAAGTGGCGGCCTACATCGACGAAGAATTTATTCCGCCGGGGCATTATTACACGCCTCAATCGGTATCGGGGTCCGAAGAAGTTTGCATTATCGGTGCAGGCCCAGCGGGGTATTTCGCAGCGTTGAAACTCATTGAACTCGGTTTGAAGCCGGTGATTTTCGAACGCGGAAAAGATGTGCGTTCGCGGAGGAGGGATCTGGTAAGAATTCACCGCGATCACATCGTCAACGAAAATTCAAATTATTGTTTCGGCGAGGGTGGTGCCGGAACCTATTCTGACGGGAAACTGTACACCCGATCTAAAAAGCGTGGCGATGTGCAAAAAGTTCTTGAGTGGTTTGTGCATTTCGGTGCCGAGCGCGGTATTCTCACCGAGGCTCATCCGCACATTGGAACCAATCGACTTCCAGCCATCATTGCCGCGATGCGCGATGCGATACTTTCGGCCGGAGGAGAAATTCACTTCGATGCACGGGTAACGGATCTAAAAACCGACGATGTAAAGATTTTGGGTATTGAGTGGAATGGAAAGGAACACAGGAAATTTGACCGTGTGATTTTGGCCACCGGTCACTCAGCCCGAGACATTTTTTATTTGCTCGACCAGAAGAAAATCCGGCTAGAAGCCAAGCCTTTTGCTTTGGGAGTTCGGATTGAGCACCCGCAATCCCTCATCGATCAAATTCAGTACCACGGCCGTTGCAGTGATGAGTTCCTGCCGCCGGCCTCGTATTCATTGGTTGGTCAGGAAGCAGGACGGGGTGTTTATTCCTTCTGTATGTGTCCAGGTGGAATTATTGCCCCTTGTGCAACGCTTCCCGGAGAGGTGGTCACCAACGCGTGGTCGCCGTCCAAAAGAAATAATCCCTATGCCAATTCTGGAATGGTTGTGGAAATTCTTCCCGAAGATCTTGGGGCGTTCGGAGACATTAAGGACCCGCTTATTTGTCTCAAATTTCAGAAGAACATTGAACAACTTTGCTGCGCTGCGGCCGGAGGATCACAAAAAGTTCCGGCACAGCGTCTCCTGGATTTTCTTGATGGAAAAGTGTCCGGCGATTTGCCAGTTACCTCCTATCAACCCGGGCTTACCTCGGTAGACTTAAATCGGGTTCTCCCTGATTTCATAACACGAAGACTCCGCGCTGCACTCAAAGCATTTGGTGGAAAGATGAAGGGATTTTTGACCAATGAAGCCGTTTTGCACGCCCCCGAATCGAGAACCTCATCCCCGATACGGATTCCACGAATCACTGAAACCCTCGAACACCCTGAAATCCGCGGTCTTTATCCTTGTGGAGAAGGCGCCGGTTATGCCGGTGGAATTGTCTCAGCGGCGATTGATGGAATGAACATTGTGCAATCAATTTATGCGACGTCAAGGAAGTAAATTCGCAAACAATCGGGAGAATCGTATAAGGACTATCCTTCTGAATACGTCTAGTTTTGTCGGATGAAAAGTGTTGATTTAATCGCGTTTGTATTTTCTCCTTCGTTGATTAAATGGATGTTGTCAGCAAGTTGGGAAAATGTTAGGACCTATTCTTGGTTGAATGACCAGCAACGTTTATATTTGGTAAAACCCCTTGAGTTATGAAAAAATTCCTCGTTCTTCTTTTGATGGCTGCGGCCGTTTCGGAAAACTGCAATGCCCAGGAAGGGCCCGTTCACAAGTTGACACTAGGTGGTCGATTGTCGGGCGGAGCATATTACGGTCCCGAACTTTCGATGCACCTTGGAATGACAGACCGTCATCGTTTCGAATTTGATTTGGGAGGTAGATTTCATCCCTCTGGAAATTGGTACCGCTTCGTTGCCACTGCTTGTTTTCACTGGGATTTCAATATTATGAGCGGCTGGAATTGGTTTGTCGGTCCGGGGGTACAAGGTGGTGTATATATTGATCCGGATAATTCAAACAACACATACTTTCCCATAGGAGTTGGTGGGCAGATCGGGATGGAATTCGACTTCTCTGTGCCATTCGACGTTCCTCTTGTCGTGGGTCTTGACACACGTCCAATGGTTGACTTGTTCTATCCCCTCAACGATTTTTACTTCGACGGACACGTGGCGTTATCGTTGCGGTATATTTTGAAATAGTTAATTTTTGTTATTTCGCCTCTTTTCCACATTCTCAATAGTGAATTTTCGTAATATTGCCTCGGTTCCGCATTCTCAAGAGTAAATTTTGGGTTATGAAAATGCTCACCATCTTTTTGATTTTTTTTCCTCTCATTCTAAGCGCTCAAACAGAAATTGGATCGTACAATGACTCGACTAGCAACTCAGCCTGTCCGTATTTTCTTGTAGAAGAGGTAGAATTGCAAATTGACGAAAGTAGGTTACATTGGAATCCAGACACAACATCCTTGCTACATTTAATTGTGAGCAGTTCCTGTGAAGAATGTGAAATCGTTGGCCCAAGTTACGTACCCGTGAAAATCTGGGATGAAAGTGGAAATGTTCTGGCGCAAACGGTTATCAACGGAATACCGGAATACACGCGGCCAATGCATTATTATGTTCAGTGTCCGGAGCGTTTGTACGCAGTCCCTGAATCAATGACGATCTCCCTTGAAGGATATTGTACAAGTCTGAAGCAAAAGTAGGTTTATATTTGCATTCCGACCTGTCGGCCGCGGTGTTTCGCTGACGCTGATGAAAGTTTAGCGCAAACCCTAAATGCGAACGCCGATAATGCAAACATCATCAACCTGCTCTAAATCTCCCCGCCATTCTTCAAATACATCCTCGAGAGAAGTGTATTGTTCTCCGATCAGTTTTTGGCTCAATTCGGAGAGGAGCGTTTTTAGAATTTTATTCTTGAATTTTTTTCCTTTATCTCCGCCAAATTGGTCGCCAAAACCATCCGTGATGAGGTAGACGTGGTCACGCTTTCGGACACTTATTTTCTGCAATCCAAAAGGCTTTGCCGCGGGGTAGATGCCGATGGGCTGCTTTTCTCCTTTCAATTCCGTGAGCACTCCATCTCGCAGATGCCAGAGCGGATTGTGTGCCCCGGAAAATTCAATTTCCATCTTTTTCAGGTCCAATGTGCAGAGTGCGATATCCATTCCGTCCTTGACTTCGCTTTCGGATTTCGCGAAGGTTTCGATCACTAGTTCCCGAGTTTTGTTCAGAATTTCATCCGGTTTGGTCAGTTCAAATTCTCGAACTGCGCGGTTAAGCGCATTGTGGCAAACGACCGAGACCATTGCGCCAGGCACCCCGTGGCCCGTACAATCCGCCGCAGCGAAAATGATTTTGTCCCCGCAGAGTTCAAACCAATAAAAATCGCCGGCGACAATGTCTTTTGGTTTGTAGAGAATAAAATTCTCTGGTAGCAGCGAATCGATTAGTTTTTTGGGAGGCAGGATGGCATCCTGAATGCGTTTGGCGTACGCAATGCTTCCTTTGATTTCGTTGTGCGACATTTCAATTTCGGCCTTCTGAAGTTCAATTTCGATTGTACGGTCCTTCACGGTTTGTTCCAATTGTTTTGCCCGTTCGCGAACCACGTGCGTCCGCCATCTGAAAATCAGGTAACCAATCAGCATTATACCAGCGACGATACCCAGCCAAAACAAAACGGATTCATAGATCGGAGCAGCCACGCGTACCACGATGGAAATCGGATCAGACTCAATTCCCTTGTCCGAAATAGCCTTAAAGGTGAGCGTGTGTTCTCCGGACTGCAGGTTGCCGATGCGAAATGTAGCCGAGGATTGCGGTTCGGTCCAACGGTTGTTGTCGATGCGGAAAACATAGGTTTGGTTGTCAAAGTTTTTGTACAGAACAGATCGCACGGTAAGCAACAAGGTGTGATCGTAACTCAGATCAAGGAAATCGGGTGGATTGAATTCACGGCCGGGTATCCATCTGAATTCGGTGTTTACTTCGTGGTCGGCATCTTCAATTTGAATGCTCTCGATGGTTAGGTTCGAGGGCTTAAAATTTCTGACTTCACCCGGAAAGATGATCTGCACTTCGCCGCGTCCGTTGGTCAACCACAGCAGCCCCAGAGAGTCTGCGTAGGGATTTCGGAAACCCTCCCCGGATAAACCGTCGGTAGAAGAGAAGCCAAATATCTCATATTTCCGGTTAAAATCCTCCTCGTTGGTGACAGCAATGGACGAATCCTTCAATCTCAATACAGTAATTCCGGTATTCGTGGAAAGCAATACGTTATTGTCCGGGAGTATGATCGCGCGCTCAACTTTCGAACCTGTAAGGCCATTCCCGTCCCGCAGATTGAAGACTTTTCGTGTTTTGGTGTCAAAATAATTAAGTCCAGCCTCGATTCCACCCAACCAGAAATTTCCAATGCGGTCGGAGTTTGAACCGTAAAGTATGTTCGTGCCGCAACCCTTTTTAATATTCTCAACCGAGTCACCCGAGTAGAGCCAGAAAAACTGTCCCCAGGAGGACGCAACGAATGTGGTATCGTTTATGTAATGAACGCCGGTAATCATTACCGAGTCTCCGCCGAGATAGGTAATCAGCGAATCAGTCCTGGTTTCATTCCAGCGAACGACATTGGTGTAACCATCGCGGACGTCGCGCTGGAAATACACATATTCGTCATCCGCAAAAATTGGCGTGGTCCGGTGAAAAGGCATTCCGACGGGCACAAAATTTCCAGCGGACTTTTCGTACACCATCATTCCATTGGCATCGGATAAAAAGTGCTTTTCGAACAGCGCTACAGTCCGGGTATATTTGGAATAAATAGCGGACAAATCCGGTCGTTCCTTGCCGTCATTGCCAATGTAAATCGTTTTTTTTCCGCCAACGCGAAAGGTGAGGCCTTCCGTAAGAAGCTGGATGTTGTCGAACGTTTCACCAGCCGGAGCCACGTGCAGTGTATCAAATGTGAGAATCTGATCGGCATCGATGTTGAGGTGAATGAGGTACCTGCCGGAGATGAGAATCTTGAATCGTTCACCGAGCTCCGTAGCCTGCCAGCCCGAAATTTTTTGAATGCTGTAGTCCAGCACGTGGATAAGGCCCTGGTTCGCCGTACCGACCCACAGCGAGTTATTCGAATCGAAAAATATACTGCGTATTTCGTGATCCGAGTTTAGAATTTCAGTAGCCCGTTGACCAACCACCTTCAAAACCGATCTCGAGTCCGTCAAATACATCACCCCGTTTCGGTCCGCCGCGATTTCGCCAAATCCGCGAGTTCTGTTGTCAGGAAACTGAATGATCATTTCCTCAAATGCGTCAGGAGTTATTTTAAAGAGTCTCCCGTCCGGGGTCGCACCGACGACATATCCATACTTCGGGTAACCCAACGTAACAATTTCTATTTCCGGTGGGGCCAATTCGTATTTAACAATCCTGTAATTTTCAATATAGAAAAGTTCTTTTTGAGCCGAGATCCAGACGCGGTCGTGGCGGTCTATGGTCATTGACTTTATCGAGTTTGTCGGTAAACCAGCGCTCTCCTTTGTCCAGAAAAGGGATGTGTCGGCCATTATGCAAGTAACTCCACCCAGACCGGTGCTGACCCAGACGTTATTTTTTGAGTCACAGATGATGCCGTGAATGTGAACATCTGAAATATTGTACCAGGAGGCAGCGCTGTCGGGAAAGCTTGCGAGGGAACGTTGGTAGGCTGTGCTATAATAGGGGCCGCTCAGACAAATGGCGCCAATGCCGTTTCCACCTACCCAGATCCGGCCCAGCTGATCAGCGTGAAGGTGCCAGGACCGGTCGAAGAAACGGTTGTGAGAGCCGTAGGAGTACAAATTTTCGCCGTCGATACAGGCAAATCCCGAATTTCTCGTGGCAAACCAAATGCGGCCGTACCCGTCCTCGGTAATGGACAAAATGTCATTGGTGTTCAGGTTTGTGTTGATGTTGTAGAGCAATGCAGGGTATCTGAAATCTGTGGATCGAACCGGGTTGTCGAGTGGGTACACTTTCGGTGCGAGGTATGGATAGTTTATCCCGTTTTGAGAACAGACCACGCCCGAGAACAGAAAAAGCGAGAAAACAAGAAGGCCGCTTCGTTGCATCATACCTGACAAATATAATCAGCCGTTGCCACAATTCGGGTTTGAGACGTGAGTGCTTGAAAGAAATTGGCCGAAACCGGCCGGCACGGTAGCTCTAGGCTAATCCCAAGTCACTACTCGTTGGCAGAAGGGTGGAAGGATTAATCCTTATTAAACATTGCATCCAGTGCCGTTTCGTGACCGCGGACCAAAGCGATGTCGTTCTCGTGAACACTGTTGCGGAATTGCGCTAAAACAGCTCCCATATATTGTTCGGCCTGTGCGCGTTCTTCCGCCGATAAATTGTTGAGTTCCGCAGTCGATTTCAGATACATATAAGCGGAGGCAATGGCACTCCATTTTATGCCAAAC
>Ga0247727_10012566_pt1 | contig 14503 bp, 11 predicted proteins | sample WisWelCaveWW1625_FD_202498 | JGI IMG/M metagenome (GOLD analysis project Ga0247727, IMG submission 202498) | Biofilm microbial communities from Wishing Well Cave, Virginia, United States - WW16-25 | ecosystem: Environmental > Aquatic > Deep subsurface > Groundwater > Cave microbial mat | place... | reverse complement strand
TGTTGAGTATCCGGACGATTCGGAAAATCCGGATACCAAAAAGGAGTTCGTAAAAATAATCAACGCAAATTCACCTGAAAATCTTATCCGGATGATTCGCTAAATCCGAATACCAAAAATAAGGTTTGCCCGAAATGCCAACTGCTAAATTTGCCACGGAGGCGGGCATCGAAATAAAAAATTTCTATACCGCCGCTGATTTGCCAAAAGATTTCCAACCCGAGCAAAAGCCCGGCGAGTTTCCCTTCACGCGCGGCATTTATGCCGACATGTATCGCAGCCGTTTTTGGACGATGCGGCAATACGGCGGGTTTGCCTCGGCGCGGGAGACGAATGCGCGGTTTCGTTATTTGTTGTCGCAGGGCCAAACCGGGCTTTCGGTGGCGTTTGATTTGCCGACGCAGATGGGCTACGACTCCGATCATTTTTTAGCCGAAGGCGAGGTGGGCAAAGTCGGCGTTGCCATCAGCAGTCTCGAAGATATGGAAATTTTGTTCGAGGGCATTCGTTTACAGGACATCACCACCTCGATGACGATCAACGCCACCGCGCCGATTTTGCTCGCGCTTTATATTGCTATCGCGAAAAAACAAGGCGCCGATTTGCGCGAAATTAGCGGCACCGTGCAGAACGATATTTTGAAAGAGTACATCGCGCGCGCCACCTACATTTATCCGCCGGCCGGCTCGATGCGCTTGGTGACGGACGTGTTCGAGTATTGCACGCAACATGTCCCGAAATGGAATTTCATCTCGATCAGCGGCTATCACATTCGCGAAGCCGGTTCCGATGCCGTACAAGAAGTCGCGTTCACGTTTGCGAATGCGATCGAATATGTGCGCGCCGCGGTGCAGCGCGGCTTGGATGTCGATACCTTCGCCCAACGACTGTCTTTCTTTTTTAATAGCCACAACAATTTTTTTGAAGAAGTCGCCAAGTTTCGCGCGGCGCGGCGGTTGTGGGCGAAAATCATGCGCGACAAATTTGGCGCAAAAAACCCGCGCGCAATGATGCTGCGATTTCATGCGCAAACCGCCGGCAGCACGCTCACTGCGCAGCAGCCGGATAACAATGTCGCGCGCGTCACTTTGCAGGCGCTCGCCGCCGTGCTCGGCGGCACGCAATCGTTGCACACCAATTCGCGGGACGAAGCATTGGCGCTGCCGAGCGAAGAATCGGTGCGCATTGCGCTGCGCACGCAACAAATCATCGCCAATGAAAGCGGCGTCACCGCTGCCGCCGATCCTTTAGCCGGAAGTTATTTGGTCGAATGGCTCACGAATGAAATTGAAAAACACGCGCAAAATTATCTCGACAAAATCGAAGCGCTGGGCGGCGCCTTAAAAGCGATTGAGCTGGGTTTCTTTCAACGCGAGATCGGCCACCGCGCGTGGGAATATCAACAAGCCATCGAGCGCGGCGATAAAGTGATCGTCGGCGTCAATGCGTATCAAGTTGAAGAAGAAGCGCAGATGAAACTGCTGCGCGTCGACCCGGCGGTGCGCGAAGAGCAAGTCGCGCGTTTGCACGATTTGCGCCGGCGCCGCGACAACGCCCGCGCCAGCGAGCTGCGCCAACAACTCGAAAAAGCTGCGGCGGGCCAAGAGAATCTGCTGCCGTATCTCGTTGCCTGCGTCGAAAGCTTCGTTACGCTTGGTGAAATTTCTGATTCGCTACGCCAGGTTTTTGGAACATATAAACCGGAGCTATGATCCACAGGGCAAATTGCAAATCGCCGTCTATCAATTCTGATTTTGCGAGCAAAATAACCAAGCAAGTTTATGGCAAAAAAATTTTCCAACGGATAAGAAACGACCAACGGATTGCGATTATCCGTTGGTCGTTTTTCAATCCGTTGGGTACAAAAATTTTCTGAATTAAGTCCGCTCTTTCCACAAGCTGGTCATTTGCTAATTTGCCACTTTTACGATGTCTCGTCGCACCGAAAAACCCTTTTGGGATCCTGACGCCTTGCGGGCCCAGCTCAACACTGCCGTGCTCGGCAAACGCTTGATTGTGTTCAATCGGATCACCTCGACCAACGATTTTCTCAAACGCCTCGCGCGACGCGGCGCCGAAACGGGAACGCTCGTGCTGGCCGATCAACAAACCGCCGGGCGTGGGCGCTTGGGCCGCTTGTGGCAATCGCCGCCGGAGGCCGGGTTATGGTTTTCATTCGTGCTTCGCCCGCATTTGCGTTTGGAGCAAATCGGCGCGTTGCCGCTCGCGATTGCTGTAATCGTTGCCGAAACCTTGTCAGCCTTTTGCCATACCGAATTCGCGGTCAAATGGCCGAATGATATTTTGTGGAATCAGTGCAAAGTTTGCGGTATCCTCTGCGAAACGCAAATTTCTCCGGCGCTGCTTTCGGGCGAATCTTCCAACCAACTTGAGTATGTGGTTGCCGGCGTCGGCATCAATGTCAATCAGCAGCCGAGCGATTTTCCTGCCGAGTTGCGGGCGCGCGCGATTTCATTGGCGATGATTACCGGACAGTTGTTGCCTCGGCAAGACGTCTTTTTAGAATTGCTGCATCGCCTCGAGACCGGTTTGTTCACGAATTTAACCGAGACCCTCCCAACGTTGCTCCTGCGCTGGCGCGCGCTTTGTCCGGACTTGGGGAAGCCAGTGGTCTTACAGCAGGCGCAGGAAATGATACGAGGCGTTTTTGTCAATATTGGCAGCGGCGGAGAGTTGGTTTTAAGATTGGCGGATGGACAACGCAAAATGTTTTCAGCGGGGGAAGTAGCGATTGCAAAATAGAAAATTTTCCAACGGATAAAAAGCGACCAACGGATGACAGTTTGATTTTAAATCCGTTGGCCGCCGTTTATCCGTTGGATTTATTCTGGTTATTCAATTATAATAAAACTTGGAGTTCTCCATGCTTCTCGTCGCCGACATTGGCAACACCAACATCACGTTCGGATTATATGAACAAGAAAATTTGCGCGCGCAGTGGCGGCTCACCAGCGGCGTGGCGCGCACCGATGATGAAATTTGGATTTTGATCAAGATGCTGTTGGAGTCGGAAGGATTTGCTCTCGGCCAATTGACGGGGTTTGCCGTGAGTTCCGTGGTGCCGACTTTGACGCCGGTGCTCGAGCGCGTCGGCGCGAACCGTCTCAAAGTCCGAACGATCAATGTCACCGCCGATCTTGACACCGGCATTAAAATTTTATACGAGAATCCCCACCAAGTCGGCGCCGATCGTATTTGCAATGCGGTGGCCGGCTTCGCGCGTTATGGTGGTCCGCTCGTCGTCGTGGATTTCGGCACCGCGACCACGTTCGACGTCATCAACGAAAAAGGCGAATATCTCGGCGGCATCATTGCGCCCGGCCCGGAAACAACCGCCGAAATTTTGCATCGTGCCGCGGCCAAGCTGCCCAAAGTCGTGCTGCGCTTCCCGCCGGATTTGATCGGCCGCACCACCGAAACCAGCATGCAATCCGGCTTGATGTTTGGCGGCGTCGAAATCGTCGAAGGCCTCAATCGGCGTTTGAAAGCGCAACTCGGACCGGCGACGAGAATTATCGCCACCGGCGGTTTGGCGAAGGTTTTGTTCGAGCATTTAACGACCGTGGAAAGCGTCGAGCCCGCGTTAACGCTCGACGGCCTGCGTTTGATTTTCGCGCGCTGCGTTTCGTATTAGTACTTGCACCTCTGGCGATTTTCGATTATAATTATAAATACGATTTGATCATGACGAAAACATAAATTTTCCCTTCCTCATTTCTGTGGGGTGGGAGCCAAGCCTTTACGAGTCGCGTGCAAAATAACAATTCGCAAAAAAAAGTCTGGCCGATTCACCAGCCGGTCATTTTTAATATTCCCGTCACCATTGCGGCGGTGTTGCTGCTCATTTTCGGCAGTGTTGGGGTGATTCTTACCATGGCTTATTCGCGCTACGAAAAGCAGGAGCTAACCGGTTACGTGCGTCGACAATTTATTGCATTAGCCGATGGACTGGCGCCGATGGTCGCGAAAGCCTATCAACTCCAGGAATACTTTCTCGTTCGCCAAACGCTGCAAACTTTTTCGCAAAATCGCGAGATCGCCTTCGCGCTGGTTGTTGACGCCGGGGGCATGATCGTCGCTGCGGATTCGTCGACTTGGCTCGATCGTCCTTTGCAGGAGTTTCTCCAGCAGCATCAATTGATCCTGTATGACATTCCGCAGCCCAATCGTTTTACGACCCGCTTTACGATTTTCGAGCCGCAACATCTTTTTTTATTTGATCGCCAATTTCACGCCGTTGATTCGACGGCGGCAACAACGACTTCGGAAACCAACACGTTATATGGCCGTTTGCTCATGGGCTATGATAGTCGTTTTGTGGAAGCGTTGGTGCATGAGCGCTTGCGCAATATTTTGCTGCTCGGCGGTTTCGTTTTGCTCTTGGGCGCGGCGGCGCTTTATCTCGTCGTGCACCTTTCCTTGATTCGCCCGCTGCGCGCGATGGGGCAAGTGATGCAAGCCGTGGCCGGCGGACATCTCGATGCACGCGGTCCGGAATTTGCCGGCCTGCCGGAGGTGATCCATCTGATGCGGCAGTTCAATGAAATGTTGCGCATCCGCCGCATCGCCGCAGAGACTCTCTCGCATTCGGAAGCGCGTTTCCGTTCCGTCGTCGACGCGACGCAAGACGCGATGATTGCGATTGACCGGCAACAATGCTTGACTTTGTTCAATCAAGCGGCGGAACGCCTCTTCGGCTATACCGCGGCGGAAATCGCCGGCCAGCCGGTCAGCCGCTTGTTGCCGTTGAATGTCACCGATAAATTTGCCGCGCTGATTCGCGAAAGTGTTGAGGAAAAAAATGTCGGACAGGTTTATGAATTGCAAGCGCGGCATCAAAACGGCACGCAATTTCCCATTGAGCTGACGATCTCTTCAACGCCGCGCGCCGCCGATAAAAGCGGAGAAGAAAACGTTTATATCGTGGTGATTCGCGATGTGACTTCCAAAAAACGCGCGCATGAGGAAATGCAAAGATTGCAAGAGCAGCTTTTTCAAGCGCAGAAAATGGAAACCATCGGCACGCTGGCCGGCGGCATCGCGCATGATTTTAACAACCTGCTCGTGGGCATTTTGGGAACGGCCTCGCTCATGAAAATGACGCTTGACACCGATAGTTTACTGCAAGAGCATATTCAAACCATCGAGCAAGCCGCGGTGCGCGCTTCGGATTTGACGAAACAACTGCTCGGCTTTGCGCGCGCCGGAAAATATGAAGTGCGGCCGATCAATTTGAATCAAGTGATTCACGACGTCACGATGCTGATCACGCGCACGTTCGATAAACGCATCGTAACTGCTACGCAGCTTGCCGATGAGCTTTGGGCGGTGGAAGGCGACAGCAACCAATTGCAGCACACGCTGTTGAATCTCTGTCTCAATGCGCGCGACGCCATGCCCTTCGGCGGCACGCTCACCTTGACGACGCGTAATTTGGTGATCGATACCCAAAATTCGACGGCGCATTTTAATATTCCGTCCGGCAAATATGTTCACTTGCTGGCGCGCGACACCGGAGTTGGCATGGACGCCGAGACCATCGCGCGCGTCTTCGAGCCTTTTTTTTCCACCAAAGAGCGCAGCAAAGGCACCGGCTTGGGTCTCGCAATGGTTTATGGCATCGTGCGCAATCACGGCGGCCGCATTTATGTCGAGAGCGCCATTGGCACAGGCGCCACGTTTCATCTTTATTTGCCCGCCACGGCGACGGCCGCGCCGTTGCTGAAACCACCGCCGCCCGGTGCAGCGCCGTTTGGGCATGAAACGGTTTTGCTCGTTGATGACGAGCGCGTGATTCTCGACGTGACGAGCCGTATTTTGCAGCGGCTCGGTTATTCCGTTTTGATGGCGCATGAAGGCGGCGAAGCGTTGCGCGTTTTTCGCGAGCGGCATCGCGAAATCGCGCTGGTGATTCTCGATATGATCATGCCCAAAATGAGCGGCCGCGAGGTCTTTCGCCGTCTGAAAGAAATCGATCCGGAGGTGCTCGTGCTCTTGTCGTCCGGATACAGCGCCGATGGCGAGGCGCAAGCGATTTTGCAAGACGGCGCCGCCGGCTTTGTGCAAAAGCCTTATCGGGTTAACGATCTCGCGCAAGCCGTCAAACGTGTTTTAAATTTTTGACTTGACATTGCGGTTGTTCTTCATTATTTTGCTTTTAGGCAATTTTTAGAAAATTCGTTTTATTGAAAAATAGGAAGACGGAGGAGGGTGGAAAGACAGGCATCCCTGCTGGCTGCTCGGTTTCGTGGTGAGGGAGCGACTTACGGAAATGTTCGCAACTTCAGTACGGAAGTGGTGACGACTTTTAGGTATTAGAGGAACCGGAGTCTCACTGGTGGCACAGGGATGCCGTTTTTTTTATGGATGCGTCAATGCTTTTGATGAACAAAAATTTTATCTTACCGCAAGCGCTCTACAAATCACGGCGCGGGGACTGCAAATTTTTTTTGATATTTTTTTTCTTTTCGTTTTCAATTTCAACACACGCGCACGACCTTAACAACAGCTACACGGAAGTCATCGTTACGGCCGATAGCTTGCAAATAGCGGTGACGTTCGATCTCACCGATTTGGCGCGCGTCTTTGTTCTCGATGCCAATGGCAATAAATCCATCGAGCCGGAGGAGTTGCAGCCTCGCCTCGCAGAGATTTATGATTATATCGAAGGCCACATCACGTTGGCGGCGAATTTCTCGCCGGTGGCTTTGGGGCGCCGCAAAACCTGGCCGACCAAAGATGATTTCGGCAATCTCTTCGTCAGTTTTCTTTTCGCCCAAAAAATTGATGGTTTGCCGGCGGAAATTGCGTTAAGCGTTGATTTCTTTGAAAAATTCGGCGCGCAGCATAAGAATCTCGTCAAGATCGCCATCGGCGAGAAAATTGAGCCGGCGGTGCTTTCGAGTGATAACCCGCGCCAGCGCTTTACGGCCGGCGGTGAGCTTTCTTTATTTTCACAAATCAATCAATTCGTCAAGCTGGGCATCGAGCATATCTTTCTCGGCTACGATCATATCATGTTTCTCGTGGCGTTGATTGTGATCGGCAGCCGTCTCGGCAATTTGGTGAAAATCGTCACCGCCTTCACCGTCGCTCACAGCATCACGTTGATTCTCGCCGCGCTGGAAATTCTCCAACTCCCGCCGCAAATTATCGAATCCGGCATCGCGTTGAGCATCGCCTATGTTGCCGCGGAAAATTTTTTCATCGCGCAATCCAATCATCGCTGGGTTCTGACCTTCTGCTTCGGCCTCGTGCACGGTTTCGGCTTTGCCAATGTTTTGGGCGATCTCGGCTTGCCGGCGAGCGGATTAGTTCCTTCTCTGCTCGCGTTCAATGCCGGTGTTGAAATCGGCCAGCTCTGTATCGTCGCCGTGCTCTTTCCGCTCACGCTCTGGATGGCGAAACAGAAATTTCAGCGCCAAATGGTTTTTGCCTTTTCCTCGGTGATTTTACTTTTTGGCCTCGGCTGGTTCGTCGAGCGCGTCTTTGGCTTGGCGTTTATGCCGATCTAGTGGAAGATTTAAGCCTGGAGGAAACACAACGCGGACAAGCCGCAACCAAAAAAAGATTAACACAGAGCAAACAGAGAGGGCAATGATTGGAAAATTCTCTTTAACTTTTTAATCTCTGTCTGCTCCGTTTTCTCCGTGTTGAAAATCTTTGCTTTTTTTGCACACATTTTACTTGTTAGAGACTATGGACTTCGTCGGCTCGATTCACAAAAGCCGTGTCAAAGAATGGCAGGCGGAGCGCAAAAACGAGCGGGATCAATTCATCCAGGAAACGTCGAAGTTCATCTTCGGCATTTTGCATATGAAATTGGAGATGACCGCGGCAACGGAGGAATTCAATCTCGCTGCGCAGCTTTCCATCGATAGCGCGAGAAAGCTGGCGTTCACGCTCTTTCCGGATTTAACCGATAAAGAGCTGCAGGAGATGTGGAACAAATATGCCGAGGGAAATTGAGCCGCGCAAGAAAAGAAAGTCAAAGTCGGTAACAAATATCTCACAACCCGGACAAGCCGGCCCTGCCGCAGGCCAGGGCCGAAACCAAAAAAGCAAAAGCGCACGCAAAGACGCAGAGACGCAAAGAATACGCAAAGAAAACTTTGACTTCAGGCTCTCATTAAATAGACAAAATAATTTTATCTTGACAATGTTGAGTTGGCTTGAACAAAAGCCAAGACAGAAAAATGAAAGACAGAAAAATGGAGTTTGACATTATGCCGGTGAAGTTGACGATAAAGAGGTGGCACAGACCGAAAACATTAAACGGAATAAAACTTATTTTGTCATTTTACCGCATTCTCCGCGCCAGCGCCATAATAAACCGTTCATCATCGCTGATATACTCCGCCGCTATCGCCAGACCTGCTTCTTGCAGAATGTCGATGAAAGCTTCGCGCGAATATTTGTAAGACCAATTCATCTCAAGGCGTTCGCCGGCGCTGAAACGTATCGCCTCGCCGGCAAGCAGAATCTCCAGATCGCGCGCCGCGCGGAAGTATTTGCGCACGCGATGGAGCCCAGCCCGTCGTTCGTCGGTGTCGGATTCAAATTGCAGCATGCCATCGCGCGGCTCCTCCAAACCGATGCTGCGCAACGGCCCAAAGGCAAATTGGCGATTGAGCGGATTATCGTAACCGGACATCGTGACCGTCGCGCTAAAAATTTCTCCGTCAATGATCAGATAATCTTGCGGGCGCAGCATTTGCGCAAGCTGAACCGCATAACTCGCGGGATCGAAAGCGCCAAGCGTGTTGCCGAGAATCATGATCAAGCGCGGCGACGCGGCGTGAGCACCGCTTAATTTAACCAAATGCGCGGCATTCGCGAGATCGGCTTTGACGCCACGGCAAGTAAAACCGGCGTTTGCCGCCAACTCGCCGGCCATCTCCAAAAGCGCTTGGCTCGCATCGACCGGAACATAATGCGGCGGGCGGCCGGAAGCGCGGAGGGCGTCGAGCACCACCAGATCTTTTACGCCTTGCCCCGCGCCCAAACTCACCACTTCAATTGCGCTTTGGGGCAAAGTTGCAACCACGCCGGCGATATGCTTTTGGATGAGCGTTTGCGAGCGCATAAAATTCCGATAGGCGCCGTCGCTGCACAAATTTACCCACGCGCGCACCGAAGTGGGGAACCAATAAAAAAATTTCTCCGGCAAGTTGCGGCGGTGAAGCGCCGCCAGAAATTCTTCGGCGATTTGATTCTCGCTCAACAGCACGTCGATGGTCGTCATAGCGTTTTGGGGTTTGATTTTGGCTAAAAATGACGGCGACAATGTCGCATGACAATGTTAAATTAACCTTATAAAAACTAAATGACCCGGAACAGAAAGTCAAGATGAAATTTTTCTTCATCGTCTTCGCGCTTGATTTTTGGCAAAGTTTTCAACATATTGCTCTCGCCAACAGTTTGCTATCCGATTGAGCGAATATAACGGTTGGAATTCAAATGACGAGGGTGAAATGAACGATCGCGCTTTATGCTTGCTTTTTGTGACGATACTTCTTTTGCTGCCAATGGCTTTATTGGCCGCAGTCGAACTGACCGCATGGCCGGATACCACAAAATCAGTAAGCCAAAAGTATGCGACGGCTGATACGACCACGCGCAACAACCCGTCCGCATTGAATTCACCGAAAACAGCCAACCCGTCGGATTCGACGTGGGGCCTCATTGAATGGGTGAGCGAACATGATGGTTTGTGGAGCTTACTCGCTTTGCTTGGCGGCATTGGCGGTGCTTTATGGGCGTTTGGGAAGAGAAGGCGACAACACAAACCGAAAACCGAGATTGACACCCGCGACGCCAGGCAACGATACCTCGATTACCTCATTGCCACGCACCAGCATCTGCCCGTCGCCGGTTTTGAAACCAACTTGCGCGTGCCCATTCCGTTGGAAAAAGTTTTTGTGACGCTGCAGGCGCGGATGGCCGAGCTTGAGCGCTTCCGCGAAGACGGCGGCGAGGGGCGCGAGATGGCGCCGGATCGCAGCGTCACCGTGCAAGAAGCCCTGCAATTTGCTTTGGGAAAAAAATACAACGGCGTCGTCATTCTCGGCAACCCCGGCGCCGGCAAAACCACCCTTGCCAAATATTTTCTGCTCTGCTTTGCGACGGAGAAAGCCAAGGTCAATCTCAATCTCGCGCAAAAATTTCTCCCGATTCTGCTCTTTCTGCGCGAAATCGATCCGCAAAAATCCCTGCTCGACAATATTCTGTCGCCGTTGGAAAAGCACCAGCTCAATTTGACCGCGGCGTTTTTCGAGCCGTATTTGCGCGAGGGCAAAGCCATTCTATTGTTGGACGGATTGGACGAAGTGCCGACCGAAGAGAAACGCCGGCAAGTGAGCCAGTGGATTCACCACCAAGCCCATCTGGCATTTCCCGGTTGCCCGGTGGTCGTCACCTCGCGCTTCTCCGGTTACCGCGGCGACGCGGTGTTGCCCGGCCATTATTTGCGGCTGGAAATTCAAGACTATCACTTGGCGCAGGTCAAGCAGTTTTTAGAGAATTGGCTGACCGCGGTGGAAACGCACGTGCATGAAGACAGCAAACATTGGCGCACGCGCAACAAAAAGCCGGCGACTTGTATCGCCGCCTCGAAACCACGCCGGCCTTGCGCGAATTGGCGGTCAACCCGCTGATGCTGCAAATCATCGCGCTGGTGCACCGCGACCGCGGCACGTTGCCGGAGCGCCGCATCGAGCTGTACAAAGAATGCACCGATGTGCTGTTGGAACGCTGGGACAAAGCCAAAGGTCTCGAGGTATTGCTCTCGGCCGCCGAGGCGCGCCAACTCTTGCAGCCGGTGGCGCTGTGGATGCACTGCGTGGAAAACCGCCGCGAAGTGCGCCAGCCGGAAATTTTGGCTTTCATTACGGAAAAATTGCCGCGCCTCAAAAATACGGTGAACCCGGCGGCGTTGCTCCAGAGCTGGCAGGAGCGCAGCGGCATTTTTATCGGCGAAGGCGGTGCCTATTTTTTTCATCACCTCAGTTTTCAAGAATATCTCACCGCCGAAGAAATTCGCAACACCCGGCAGGTAGAGATTTTGGTGAAAAATTTTGACAAGGGCTGGTGGCGCGAGCCGACGTTGCTGGCGATGGGCCTGACCAACCCGCCGATTTTCAGCGAGTTCATGAAAGCGCTGCTGCGCGCCGAGTGGCGGGACGGGGCGCGGGTGGATTTTATGCTGCGCTGTATCGATGAAGCCCTGATCAAAGATGAAACGCCGTTTGTGGAAGCGCTGCGAAAACTCAAGCGCACGGAATTTAGGTATCGCGCGCTGCAAGCTTTGGAGCGCCTCGGCGCCAAGCCGGCCAAAGCCGCGGTGCGGCAGGTTTTAAATGATAAAGACGAAAAGATCGCCGCGCTGGCGCAAACGCTTTTGGCCAAATGGGGCGAAACGCCGATTGACCAGAGAATTGAAACCATCAAAACCACCATCAAAGGCAAAATTGAAAAAATTCCGCTGCGTCTGTTCAACCCCGTGGAATCGAACGCCGAATACCTGCTCATTCCCGGCGCGACTGAGAAAATTATTTTTGAAAGCACGAAGAAACCGGCGCCGGATTATCCGCTCTATTTCGCGAAATATCCGGTGACGAACAAACTCTACAATCGCTTTCTGAGTTATCTCGCCGGTGAAAATAAAGAAGCCCTGCCGCTCGAACAATTTGCTTTGGGCTTGGTGACGCAGGCGAAAACCGTCGAAGGTTTCGCAAAATTTTTAGGCGAAGATTTTAAGGCCTGGAAGAGCAAACTGGATTCGTATCATGACAAACGTTTCAACGGCGATGATCAGCCGGCAGTCAATATCAGTTGGTTTGCCGCCACGGCCTATTGCCATTGGTTGACCGAACTGCATAAAAATATCCCGCAATCCAAAAACCAAAATGAATCGTATATCTTTCGACTGCCGCGCGAAGAAGAATGGGAATGGGCCGCAGGTGGCGGGAAAAGAGAGTATCCGTGGGGCAAGGAAGAGCCGGATGAGACGCGCGCGAACTATGGCGAGAAAGTTGGGCATACCACGCCGGTTGGCGCATATTCGAATGGCGCGACACCGGAAGGGTTGATGGACATGGCGGGCAATGTTTGGGAGTGGATGGAAAATAAGTATGGTTCAAAAGATTATCCTGAGTCGCGCGCGCTCCGTGGCGGTGCGTGGGTCCTTAATCCTCAGGATCTGCGGTGCGGCGCTCGCTACCACGATCTCCCCGGCGTTCCTTGGTTCAACGATGGTTTTCGTGTGGTGTGCGCGGCCAGTCATCGTTTTTGAGACTCTGTTACTCTGACCATCTGAAACTCTGGAAAGGCAGACCCCGCGCAGCGGGGCGAAAAATTTTTTTGAAATTTAGGAGGTTTTGTGGCGCAAGAATTTTTAGTCATCAAACGCGGGTATGATTTTTCCAAGTGGCTTTTGCAACATACCGGTAAATTTCCGAAAAGCTACCGCTTTAGCGTCGCCGCCAAATTGGAGAACGGCATTTTGGATTTTGTTGAATTTGCCACCGTTGCCAATATGCGTAAAGATAAATTGCCGTTATTAAAGGAAGCGGACGAAGCGCTGGCCAGACTGCGGTTGTTATTTCGGTTAAGTTATGAAATGCGGTTTATTAATTTGAAATCATATGAGTATGGCAGTAATCAGATGAATGAATTGGGACGCTTGTTGGGAGGATGGCTAAAAAATCCCGGCAAAGCGCCGTCTTGATCCTAAAGAAAAATGTCATTCTGGAGGAATCCTTTTTGAATTGAGCACAGTGCTTGAAATAAAAAAGCCTGCCCTGCCGCAGGCCAGGGATTCCTCCGGAATGACAGCTTCGGTGTTGCTGTTTTCTTTTTGTCTTTTGCTATTTGCTTTTTACACGGACTTGACGCTTGTCAAGCGGAGAAGAACCCAATAGACGCGCGCGCTCCGTGGCGGTGCGTGGAACAATAATCCACAGAATCTGCGGTGCGGCGCTCGCAACCACAATCACCCCGACAATCAATGGAACAACAATGGTTTTCGTGTGGTGTGCGCGGCCAATCATGCCCAATCATTTGATCGGAACTTCTGCCCGATCCTGATGTCCCGCTTTTACGGAAGCGGGGACTGGCGTTCGGGCATGACATGCGGTTTTTCTTCCGGCAGCGATTCCCGCTAAAAGCGGGATAAGCTCAAACACACAAACCGGCGGGCTGCTCCAGTAGGATTCTTCGAAAAAGCAGCCCGTGTCATTTGTTGCGTAGTCGTGCCTTCAGGCACCGCCTCTCATTTTCAAAAAAGCCCCGCTGAATAAAAAAAAACTTTTGTGCTCAAACGTTAGCTCTGCGCCTGAAGGCGCTACGACGAAAACATGAAAACCCACAAACAGCTTTTCGCCAAAATCGTCGCTTTTGAAAATCTTTGGCTTGCCGCGCACCAGGCCGCGGCCGGCAAACGCGAACAGGCCAACGTGCTGCACTTTTTCAATCGTCTCGAAGAAAACCTTTGGCAATTGCAGGAAGAATTACAAACGCAAACCTAAGCATTGTTATATTTTCCCGGCGCGGGTCGGCTGGCATTTCCTCGGCCAGCAGGTTTTTCGCACGCATCGCCGGCTGGCCGCCGCGAATGTTCGCAGCTTCAAAAAGCGTTTACACCGGTGGCAAGAATCCCCGCCGGAGAATTTGCCGCAGCGTTTGGCAAGCTGGGCGGGACACGCTGGACAGGCCGACGCCCACCTTCTCCTGCAGGCGCTGGGATTGTGTGAATGAAGTCCGACTTGCGCAGGAAGGTGCTTCAAGTTTTCGGCACGCTTAAAGCGCAAGTCGGACTTCACTTGGCCTCTTGCGCTCTTCTTTTAATCCTTGCTCTGACTCGCCGCATCATTTCTTTATGGGAAATGCCCTTGTCGCCGGCCGCCGCCGCGGCTTGCGCCTCGTCAAGCTTTTTGTACAGACGTTGCATCGCCTGCGCTTTGTTGCTTTGGCGTCGATCCATCGCCTTTGCATTGAATGGGGTCTTTTTCATTTGATCTTTTTACCCTTTCCTCTTTTTTAAAATGCCGCCAGTTTCCTCGCCGCCTCCTCAATCTGTTTCTGACTCACCAGAAAAAAATCCTCCAACGGCGGGCTGTACGGCACGGGCGTATCTAGCGCGCCTAAAACACGCACCGGCGCGTCGAGATATTCGAAGGCTTCTTCGGAAATGATCGACGCAATCGACTGGCCGATGCTGCCGGTTTTGGAATCTTCTTGCACAATCAGAACGCGCCCGGTTTGCCGTACGCAGTCGAGAAAGGCGGTTTTGTCGAGCGGCAGAAGCGAGCGCAGATCGAGCACTTGGCAGGAGAGGCCGTCTTGCTCTTCCAACTTTTGGGCGGCAGCCAAACAGCGATGCACGTAAGCGCCGTAGGTGATCATCGTTACATCACGACCCTCGCGTTTGAGATGCGCCGCGCCGATGGGCAAAACAAGATCTGCGTGTGCGTCCGGCAATTGC
>Ga0247727_10012565_pt1 | contig 14504 bp, 15 predicted proteins | sample WisWelCaveWW1625_FD_202498 | JGI IMG/M metagenome (GOLD analysis project Ga0247727, IMG submission 202498) | Biofilm microbial communities from Wishing Well Cave, Virginia, United States - WW16-25 | ecosystem: Environmental > Aquatic > Deep subsurface > Groundwater > Cave microbial mat | place... | reverse complement strand
CCAGATCGTCGTCCCCTGGCCGGAGATCGTCTCGCCGCGGTCCAGGCCGGCCACGAGACGATCTCCGGCCAGGGGACGACGATCTGGCACGACACCGCGTTCCGGAAGGAAAGGGGAGCGTGGCGGCTGCACCAGGATCTGCGTGGCGTCCCCGTCGTAGGGCGGGCCGTATTCGTTGCGTTCGACGGAGGCGACACCACGCACAACCCGAGCGTCGTCGCCGCCGAGGCAAGGCTGGCTCGAATGCTTCTCGACGCGGGGGCGCGGGTGCGCTTGGTCCGCGTGCCGTCGGCCGACGGCCGCAAGGTTGGGCTCGACGACTTCCTGGCAGGGCAGTCAGACCCCGGCCCGGCGATCCAGGCACTCCTAGGCGCGGCCCTGGACCCGGATCCGCTCGTGCGGGCGGCGAGTGCCTCCACCGCGGCGGACGGGGATGAAGCGGTGAGGTCGCTGCTGGAAGACCCCAGCTTCCTCGCCGGCCTCGGAGTGGCGCCGCCGCACGTGCTCGACCTGGCCGCCGCGAAGCTCAAGAAGCTCGGGCTCTCGAAGAGCACGCTCTCGGCGACGGTGCGCGAATTCCGAGGACAAGCGCAGCAGGGCCGTCGCGACCGGAGCCCATCGATCGCTTCCACACAGAAGCTCGAGACGCTGTTACCCGGAGCGCATCCGGCCCTCGATTGCCGGTCTGGCACGGCCGTGCTGGGCGCCCCGCAGCGGACGGGAACCGGACCTGAGGCCGCCTGGCGCTGGCGCGTCGCGACCAGCGACCGGCGCGAGTTGGACGGTGGCGAGGAGGGGCCCGCGACACGGGGCGTCGCCGCGCTCGTCGCCGGTCGCTGGAGCGAGGCCAGCCGGGGCGCCTTCTTGCGCGGAGCGAGCGTGCCTTCGTTGGCCGAGGTCTTCGCTCGCGTCGTCCAGGTCGTCCGCGGGCACCTGGAGTTTCACCCCGCGCGCGCCGACGGGACGGACGCGCTCATCGCCCTGTGGACGATCGGCACGTACTTCCATCCGATCTTCGAGGCGTACCCGTACCTGACGGTCGAGGGACCGAAGGGTACGGGGAAGACTCGCATCCTCCACGTCCTCGGAGCGCTCGCCTTCAACGCCGCCTTCTCGCCGAGCCTGTCGGCGGCAGTTCTGTGCCGACTCGTGACGGGCGCGCGATGCACCCTCCTCCTCGACGAAGTCGAGGGCCTCGTGAAGCGGACCGACAACAACGTGCTCCTGCTCAGTCTCCTCAACGCTGGCTACAAGCGCGGCGGTCAGGCGCTCCGGTGCGGTCCGGAGGGACGAGGCATTGAGGCGTTCGACGTGTACTCGCCGAAGGCGCTTGCCGGGATCGCGGGGCTCAACGAAGTCACGGCGGATCGCGCAATCCGCGTCGTCACCGTCCGCGGCACGGACCGCGCGCGCGCTGCGCGGAGCATCGACCGAGATCGGCCGCCGTGGTCGGAGCTGCGAGACGGGCTCCACGTTTGCGCTCTCGCGCACGGTCGGGCGGTCGCGGCCGCGTATACGAAGACGACCCTACCCGACGGCATCGACAACCGGGCGGCCGAGCTGTGGCGACCGCTCTTCTGTCTCGCGCAGGTCGCCGATCCTGACCGTCGCCTGCGCGTGTACGAGAACCTGGCGCCCCTCGCGGTCGAAGACTCGGTCGACAAGGGGGATCTGGACGACCGCACGGCTGCTTTCGCGGGTGCCCTGCACGATCTGGTGAGCCGAAGCGCGAACGGCGCGCCGGCCGAGATCGCCGCGAAGGAGCTGGCCGGCGCGATCGCCGAGCGGCTGGGGCGGGACGTGAGTCCCACGATCGCCGGGCGCTGGATGCGGCGTCTCGGGTTCCGGTCGCGACACACGAAGCAGGGAGCGGTCTACGACGTCGGGTTCGCGATGGCCCTCGACGAACTCGCGCGCCTGGGTTGGAGACCACCCGGTCCGGCGGCGTCACGAACGTCATCCCCGTCACCGGGACCGGGAACCCCGAATTATTTCAGCGTGTCTGACGCCGGTGACGTTGGTGACGTCCGACACGAGGACGGCTTGGAGTCGTGACCCGCGACGTGCCGCAGGGAGAGCGTGTGCCGCCCGCGAATCCCTCGGTTCGGTGCGGCGATCGGCTGGCCCGGCAACAGGTCGTCCGCCTCGGCAGAATGATCGCCCGTCTCGCCGGAGACGCGAGCGAGCCGGCGTGGGCCGCGAAGGTCGGCACCGTCGCTCGGGCAGTCCTACGTTGGTGCGAACGCGCCGCTCCGTCCGAGGACGGTCGATGAAGATCATCGACGAGGATGCGCTCCGAGCGCTGATCGCCGACGAGGTTCGGCGCGTCGTTCGGGAAGAGGTTGGCCGTGCGGCAGATCGGGGCGAGTACCTGTCGGTCGCCCGCGCGGCCGAGACCGCAGAGGTGACCCCCGGCACGATCAGGTCGTGGATTCAGCAGGGCAGGCTCACGCGCTTTCATGCGGGTCGGGAGCTGCGCGTTCTTCGTAGCGAGCTGACGTCGCTCCTCGCGCGACAACCGCAGAGCGCTCGGGTCGAGGAACCGGAGCAAGCTGCGGTACGATACCTGAACCGCAAGCGAGAAGAGGCCGGTTGACAACCAACGTTTGTGTTGGTATACTTGCTCGGACATGAGAGGTCGCGCTCGTAGGACGAGGCCAGGTCGATCCCGCGCTCGTGTGCTCGCCGTGCGTGCCGAAAGAGGCGGTTGGGTCACGGCGGCTTTCTGGGTGTCGAAGCGGAGGCCGACGCGGCCCGAGACCGGCGTGCGCGCTCTGGGGACGCCGCAGGTCGCGCGCCTGCTCGGCGTCTCGGAGGTTCAGGTCCGGTGGCTCGCGCACCGGGGGCAGCTCACCGTGCTCGGGCGCTTCGGTCCGGTCGCGCTCTACCCGATGAGCGAGGTGCTCCGCATGGTTTCGACGCGAGAGAGGGCGCGATGAGCCGCTTGCCGAAACGGTTGCCGCGACGATTGCCTTCGGGGTTGCCAGGCACCTTGCCTCCGGGAACGGCAAGCGCAGACGGGGCGGGATTCGTCCGGGATTCGAGCCGGGATTCGGCCGGGGATTTCGTGGTTGGTTGGCACGCCGCTGCGGCTGTAGCGCAGCGTTCCGTCACCTCGGTGCGACGAGCGGTCAAGCGGAGGGAGCTTGCCGCGACAAAGGGTGAAGACGGCGCGTACAGGTTTGCCCGTGTGGACCTGGAGGGCCTGAGGCAACCCGGCGAAGAGGAGGAGTCGTCCGACCCCGAGGGCAGAGTCGCGGCCCAAGCATTCTCCGAGTTCGCGAAGGGACTCCACCCACGCGAGGTCGTGATTTCCCTGAACCTCGCTCCGCCGGTCGTTCGGCAGCTCCTGGAGGAATGGGCCGAGATGGGCGGCGACATCGTCGTTCCGAATGCGGTCCGCCTCGACCTTGAGAGGGCGGTGGAGGGCCCGGTCCCGGACTTGGCGGCTCTCGTGGGCGTGATCGACGAGTTGATGCGCGCGCGCAACGAGCTGCAACGCCACAGGATCGCGCAGCGGATGCCGGTCTTCGCGACAAACTGTGACGCGTGCGACGGAGAGGAAGGCGGAGATGGGTAGCCTGTACGTTCGAGGAACGAAGCTGTGGGCCAGATACAAGGACCACCGGGGCAAGTGGGTCGGCGCGCCGACTCCGTACCGAGCGGGAGAGGAGGAGAAGGCTCGACGCTTCCTCGCGAAGCTCGAAGCGATGACCGAGGCGACCCAGACGGTGAACGGCGGCGCCGGCGGCGGACCTGTGACGGTGTCGCGGTACGCGGAGCGCTGGCTGGGCGAGCGCCGCGCACTCGGCCTCGCAGTCGGGAAGGGCGACGATGCCCGACTGCGGCGCTACGCACTCCCCGTGCTCGGCGTCCTCCGTCTCGACGAGGTTCGACCGAGGCACATCCGGGATCTGGTTCTGGATCTGCGGAAGCGCGGGGAGCTGGCCCCACGAACAATCCGACACGTCTACGGGGTGCTCGCCACGATGTTCCGCGCGGCGATCGGGGACGAACTCGTCGATGCGACCCCGTGCGTCCTCCAACGCGGTGTGCTGCCGAAGAAGGCCGACAAGGATCCCGCGTGGCGAGCGACGGCCATCTTCACCCGGGAGGAAGTGGAGGTGCTCGTCTCCGACACGCGCGTGCCCCAAGATCGCCGCGTGGTCTACGCACTCAAGGCGCTCGCTGGGCTGCGCCACGGCGAGGCGGCGACGCTCCGGTGGAGGCAGTACGATCCGGAGCTGGAGCCGCTGGGCGCGATCAACCTGGAGAAGACGAAGACGGGCGTTCCTAGGCGCGTTCCCGTCCATCCGACCCTCGCTCGTGTCCTCGCCGAGTGGAAACTTGCGGGTTGGGAACGGGCGTACGAGCGCCCGCCCGGCCGTGACGACCTCGTCGTTCCGGCGCGCACGATGAAGTCGAGGGACGACTCCGACGCGGCTCATGCTTTCCGCCACGACCTGGAAACCCTGGAGCTGCGCCGCAGGCGCGCCCACGATCTGCGGCGCACGTTCATCACGCTCGCGCTCGTGGACGGCGCACGGCGCGACCTCCTGGAGGTCGTCACGCACGGGCCGCGCGGGGACATCATCTCCGTCTACTCGACGTTCCCCTGGCCGGCGCTCTGCGACGAGGTATCCAAGCTGCGAATCTCGCTGCGCGAGGGGCAGATCCTCAGCGGGGACTTTGCTACAGCCCGTGCTACAGCCCAGCGAAAGGCGCGCTTTCGCTGGCAAAAAGGAGTGCCCCCAGCGGGATTCGCCACGGATGTGATCAGGACGATGTCGCTCGTCGCGTAGCCGATTCCCCAAGGTTTTCGCCCCTGCCTCGACGGCGACATGAGGGGCGTGTACACAGCCGTCCTGGTGGAGACGCCGCCGCCGAGGCTCGTTTGGGCGCCACCGCCGAGGCCGCCCGACATCGAAGCCGAGATCACGTTCGTTACGACGGCCGAAGGTGGCCGCAAAGGCCCGGCCTACTCGGGGTACCGGCCGCAATTCTACTACGACGGGCACGACTGGGACGCGCTCCAGGAGTACCCCGGCGTGGAAGAGGTGCTGCCCGGCGACACGGTGACGGCGCGGCTCTGGTTGATGTCGCCCGATGCGCATCGCGGCAGGATCGTGGTGGGCATGCGATTCGACCTCCGCGAGGGCCATCGCGTAGTCGCGCGAGGAGTGGTGACGAAGCTCCTCGCTCTCTGACGCGGACCTCCTCGGGCAACCGACCCGTTTCGGGTGAGCTACGCTTGGGGCCGTGTTGTTCGAGTCGTTGACCTCCGATCAGGCGCGCGCCGCCTTGCGCGCAGACTGGATCGACGTCGATCCGGCCACGGTCGCGGTGGAGCGTCGGGAGCAGCGCTGGCTCGTCTCGATCTCCGCGGGCCGGCTGGCCTGGTTCGCCGCCTCGCCGGAAGGACTGCGCCTGCTCGCGCTGGAGCGACGCGTTCTCGCACTCCTGGCCGAGCGCTGCACGTTCCCGGTGCCGCGCGTCATCCACGTGGCGCAGCACCACGGCTTCGACGTGCGGATTCCCGTGTCGGGATCGTGCGAGCCGTGGAGCATCTACGAACGTGCCGTTCGTGATCCGGCGGTAGCGCGCCGAGTGGGCGAGGGGATCGGCCGGATCCTGGCGGAGCAACATCTCCGCGTGGCGGCCAGCGACGTCGTCGGATGGCTGCCGGATCGCGTCGCCTGGCCTGAGCGATCCGGCTGGATCGCCGAACGGCTGCCGCGTGTCGTGGAGGACCCGGGTCTCATCGAGCGAGTGGGCGGGTTGATCGAGCGCTACGAGGCGCTGCCGATCGCGGATCGCGATCGAGTGCTGGTCCACGGCGACGTTGGCTTCCACAACCTGGCGCTCGATCCCGAGACATGGTCGGTGCGCGGTATTTTCGACTACGAAGCCGCCGCGTGGGCCGATCGGCATCACGACTTCAGGAACCTGCTCTTCCACGAGGACCGAACGGACCTGCTGGAGGCCGCGCTCGCCGTCTACGAAGCGGCAACCGGCACGACGCTCTCGCGGCGCCGCATCGCGCTCTACAACGCGGCTCTGGCCGCCACGTACCTCGCATACCGCGGCGGCATGTCGCCCGACACCGTCTCGTGCGGGCGCACGCTAGCCCAGGATCTCCGGTGGACTCGGGGCGCGATCGATCGTCTCGACGCGATGGATGCGACGCATCGCTGACCACCGACGGCCCAAACCGTGCCGGCTTGCTCATGTGGCGCACCCCCGACTCGTCCGCGACTGGCATCGGACGCGCAACGGCCCGCACCGGCTGGAAGCGGACGGCCGTCACGCTCGCGCAGCGTTTCAAGGGTCGATGCTCCATGAGCGGACTGTGAGAACCTCGGGGTCTACGTCAACCGCGCTGCTTTGTTCCCGAGCGGACCGAGCGATCGCGCGCACCGCCTCGCCAGTGGGGAATCGTATTCTCGGTCGATGTCACGGCGGTACCCCGCGTGCCGGAATCGAGCCACCTCCCGCAGGCCCGAGGATTACGGCGGCTGGATGCTCGGATCCGACTTGCGTCGCTTGATCACCGCCTCGATCCTCGGCTGCACCACAGCGAACTCCTCATCCAGGAACTCCGCCTCGACGACCTCGGGTGACCGCGAGGCCGAAGGCGCTTGGGCGAGGCGTTTGCGCAAGTTCCGATCGTAGCGATTGTTGACCTCGCTCTCGTAGGCGAAGAACCCCAGCACAAATGCGAGCGCCTCCGCGATCAGCCGGCGCGCGACGACGTAGAGTTCCGGCAAGGAATGCACGCGCGTCCAGCCGCGACGATCCCGAAGCCTCACGCGGCCTGTCTTTAGGTCGTAGACGAAGCCCGTCTCGTGATGGGTAGCGGCGTTCCGGTAGTGGACGGCATCCGGCTGCAACAGGTCGAAGTCCGCCGCGAGAGTCCAGTCGCGAGCCTGCTGGAGGGCCGTGCCGAGTTCCGGCACCTCCTTTGGCGTGCGTCCCCTCCGGAGCGACTCGCACCAGTAGGTCGTCTCGACGACCTGGCGGTAGATGGTCTCGCCGATGTGCTGCAGCGCCAGGCGTAGCGCGTCTTTTCGGGGCTCGCCTCGGCCGCGCGCGGCTCGCATGCAGAGCAACCCGGCCTGCATGAAATTCGCCGTCGCGTCGTCACCCGGTCCCCGTACGATTGCCCGCGCGACCGACGGGAGGTAGGGAACCTCGCCGTGAACCGTCAGCAAGTAGCGCGCCCACCTGCGGGTCTTCCGGGCGCGCAATCCTTGCCGTGCGAAGTCCCCGAGGCCGTCCTGCATGGCGTCCAGGACGGGCCGCATGGCCGCCTTCTGGGCCGACAACGGCAGGGCACCGAGATGCGTGTCGAGGACCGCTTCCATCCCGCGTTTCGCTCGGACGATCTCGGTCTTCGGCCGACGGAGCGCGGCGGGTTTCGAGACTCGGCGCACTGCACCGCGCAGGATCGATGCGACGCCGCGGCTCAGTGGGCTCGCAACCTCGCTACCCGACAGGTACTTCAGGAGGTCGCGATCGTTTGGGGTCGCCACGTCAGGCCGTCCGTCTACGTCGCGTCCGCCCGAAGGCCCGCCGCGAGCTTCTCGACGCCGTCGGCCATGCGGAGGACGGCCTCGCGCTTGACGACGAGGCGCTGGCCGACCTCGTAGGTCGTGTCGCCGCTCTTCTGCACGTATTCGACGTCCACGATGCCGTCGAGGTGTTGGAGGACGTGGCGCTGCTGGAAGGACCGCCGCACGTCCTCCATCTCGCTCGCGTCGAGGATGGCGACGTACGCGCGCCCACCCGCGCCGCTCCAGAGGTCGCTTCCCTCGGTGAGGTTCTGAAACGCGTTCCGCCTCGGCGCCATCCCAGAGAACGCCGGGAGCTTCGGGTAGAGAATCTCGGCGAGTCGCTGGAAGGCCGTCACGAGACTCGGGACGGCCTTCTCGACGACGTGCAGTTCGAACTCACGCGCCGTGTCGGCGTCCTGGTCCACCAGCACCGAATCGAGCTTCGCGATCACCTTGCGGATCCTTGCGATCGTCTGGTCGAACGTTCTCTCGGCGGAGTTGTCGCCACACGCGTGGCAGAAGAAGGCCGCGCCGACGAACGCGACTCGATAACCGCAGGCGCGGCAGCGGGTCCGGACCTTCATGAGTTCGAGCGCGGCCGGCGGGATCACCGGACCCACCGAAGGCGTTCGCAGGTCGAGGTGGATTCGGAAGAACAGGTTGGGAGGCGCGTTGTTGACGGCCTCGATGGCCGGCCGCAGCGCCGCGGCAATCCTAGTTACGAACTCGTTGGTCGCGACCTCTTTCAAGCACTCGAACTGTTCAGGCGTGACGAACTGCGACGGGTGCGCGCCGTGGCGGCAGAAGATGCAGAACGCGGTCTCCTCGGAGTTGCGCGCCTGAAAGTCGCCGCCATGAACCTTGAAATGGGTGCCGCATTCGGGGAACGGACAGCGGCGGTCGAGATACCCGTCGGCGTCGGGCTCGACATGCGCCACGACGGGGACTCCCTGCTCCAGCTCTCGCAGCGCCTGCATCGCGTCGGTGTCCATTCTGCCTTTCCTAACACTGTACGGGCGCTCAGGTCCAGCCTCTCGCACGCGTTCGGGGCTGACCAGGGGGCCGATCGATCGGGGCGTGCGTCGTCGCCGCAGGCGTGACGTCCATCGTAGACTAGGAGACCTGGTCCGTCCGCCTTGCTCGGCCCCCAACCGACGGCCTATCCTCTGACGCGAGGGGTATGGGGCGCGGCGGACGCGGCAAGGACTTCGAGGAGTACGTCGCGCTCTACATGGAAGCGTTCCTGGGCGTCACGCGCATCGAGCGCAACCTTCCGGTCAAGGGCAAGGTAGCGGATCGGCCGTACGACTGCGACGTCCATGGCATCGTCGAGTCGCGCGGTTGGCGGCTCGTCTCCGGCGGTTCCATCGCGCTGTTTCTTCTCGGTGTTGGCGCGATAGTGATTCCAGAACATCTTGGCGACGTCGGGTCAACGGTTCAGGAGGCGGGGCGCCAGGTCGAGTCCGCTCTCGGACCCGAGACTGCCGGCTGGGGCATCGCGATCCTGTCGGTGATCGCCTGGGTTGCGGCGCTCCTCGGCAAGAAGAAGGCGAGGCGGCACGTCTGGGTCGAGTGCAAGGAGCGGAGCAAGGGGTCGATCAAGAGAACCGACATCAACAAGCTGGCGGACGCGGTAGCGGATGTATGCGCCTTCACCGGAGCGAAATGGAGGCCCGACGAGATGTGGCTCGTGTCCAGTACACGGTTTGATATCGACGCGCTCAACTTCGCGCGCGAGCGCGGGGTGCGCTGTTTCGAGGCAACGGAGGACGAGACCTCGGAGACTGGAGTCCGGCTGGAGGAGCGCGGCTGAGCGAGCTTCACCGCGTCGAATCGGTCTTTCTGACGGCGCCGTCGGAGGCAGCAAGTTTCAAGCCGTAGCGAACCGCACGACGACGGACTTGCTCCACTCGCGGAAAATTGTCGCGAGCCCCGGGAGCCCTCCGGGCGGCATGCCAAGAGCGACGATCGCGTCAGCGAGCGGACGTCCCGCCCCCCACCTGACGCCGACATCGCGCACGATCCGAATCGTCTCGCGCTGCTGCTCGTTCCGGATCTTGGACCAGTGTCGGGAGGGGAGCACGCCCTCTTGCTCGACGTCCTCGTCGTCCGACCACGCCTCCGACCAGCCGTCTCGGTGTTTGAAGAAGTTGGCCAGGGCGTGAACGACCTCGACCTTCGAGAACGGGCTCTCCGGCCGAAGCGGCTCCCCGAGGCGGAACAGGTCGGACCGAAGGACAGGTCGCTTGATCGGCGGGCCGGCGTTCACGAGCCGATGGAGGGTGAGGGCTCGCGATACGACGGCCTCGATGCGAGTCTGACAAACGACGACACCTGCACCCAGCAAGCCCTCGATGATCGCCCACTCGCCCTCGGCGGCCATCTCTGCGTATTCGAGATCCTCCACCTCCGCGAGCGATTCCAACGAGGCCACTGCTTCGTGCGCCGCGCGTCCGATCCCATCGAGTACGAGCCGCAGGTCATCATCGCGGGCCGCGAACTCCAGTAGCTTCCGGCTCGCCCCGATGCGGATCGGGACTTCGCCCGCGCCCGTCACGCCCCCTCTCCCCTCGCTACCATTACGACGACGGCGCAGGTCAACGCGTCGCGGACGTTGGTGCTCCAGGATCCATGCGCCGCTTCCGTCACCCGAGTCGGAGGATGCCACGAGCGCGCGCCGTCACCGCTCGCCGAGGTTGACGGCGCGCCGGCCGCGACGTCGGATCGTCTCGTGGACCCTCTCGACGCCGTCTTTCACCACCTCGACCTCTGGCGCCACCTCCCCGCCTACCAGCTCGAACGGCGCGCCGACATCTTCTTCTCCGTGTACCTGAAGGGCATCGTGGAGGAGGTGACCGGCACGCCGCTCGAAGACGAGATCATCCCGGAGCTTCCGATCAAACGCGCGCTGATCTGGCCGGAGCATCCCAGCGAGAAGTCCGTCAAGGTCGATTACGCCCTGTTCGCGAAGGATCGGAGCCGCGTCTTCTTCGTGGAGTTGAAGACGGACTCGGGATCGCGGCGCGACACGCAGGACCATTACCTGCTGACGGCGAAGCGGCTCGGGTTCCGCGCGATCGTCGAGGGCATCCGGTCGATCATGCAGAGCACGACGGCGCAACAGAAGTACCACCACCTCGCCGCAGCCCTGGCCCGCCTCGGTTTTCTGAGTCTACCGACCGACATCGCGCAGTACCTGTACCCCGCGCCGAGGACGGGCCTGACGCAGCGGCTCGTCGCCATCTCGGTCGGCCCGGCTGACCCGCCGATCGACGTCATCTACATCCAGCCCGAGGCGACGGAGGGCGACCGCTGCATCGACTTCGCGAGGTTCGCCGCCTACGTGGGCCGCTTCTCGGACCCGCTGAGCCGGAGCTTCAGCCAGCGGTTGCTCGTGTGGAGGTCCGCCGCGGGATCGAGCGCCCCAGGAGCTTCCAACGCCGCGACGTCGCACTCGATCTAGGGTGCGTCGGCCGCGGCCGACACCCCTTATTGATATGATGGACCCGAGGGGTCCGATGCCTCGTGCGTTCGTTCTGCTTCCGCTCGTCCTCAACGCCTGTGGCGCGCGGTCCGTCCGTGACGGCATCGACGGCGACGACGTCGAGACCGACGCGGACGCCGACACCGACGTGACCTCTGACGCCGACGCCGACGCCGACTCCGATACCGACGGCGAACTCGACCTCGGGCCGGACGCCCGGCCGAGCGACTACCCCGAGGCGGCCAACTGGACCGACGCCGACCCCGCCGCGATCGAGGGCGAGCCCTGCTGCGAGCTGGTCGGCGGTCCCGTCCAGGTGGACGACGCCGAGACGCACAGCCGGGCCGGCCTGGTCGGCTGGAACGGAGACGGCTGGGGCGTCGTCTGGACGGCGTCGTGGACGGGCGCGGACGGCGCGTTGCTCTTTCAGGCGCTCGACCAGGACGGGCTGCGAGTCGGGCCGACCGCCCAAACGGCGACGGGCCACCACTCGGGCGCGTTCGACCTTGAGTGGGGGTGGGACCGCTACGGCGTCTCGATCTACACGCCGCGCGAGGACTTCAACGCCATCACGATGCTGGGTGCGGGCGGCGAGAGCCTGACGGACTTCACGTTGCTGGACGCCGACGCCACGACGCCCAGCATCGCCCGCTACCGCCACGGCGACGGGTGGGTCGTGACGTACGCGCGCGAGATCGAGGGCTACGAGTCGCCGCTGGAGGTCATCTGGGTGAACGACGACGGCTCGATCGAGGGCGATCCGAAGCCGCTCGGCACCAGCATCTCGGCCGCCGCGCCGGTCGTCGGGCTCGCCAGCCGAGCGGCGTCCGTGTGGGCCGGATCCAGCGGCATCCAGTTCCGCAGCTTCACCTGGCCGGACGTCGAGAGCGAGCCGGCCGACTTCACGATCCTCGCGATGCCGACGATCGAGGACACGACGCCCGACCTGGTCGCGTACCGCGACTACGCGGCCGTCGCGGTCGATAACGGAGACGAAGCGACCGTCATGCTGGTGGATCCCTGGGAGGACCGCGTCGTCGCGGGACCGGGCGCGATCGGCACGTGCGACGGGACCAACAGCGGCGCGGTCGTCCGGTTGGTGCCCGCCGAGGAGCGTGGCTTCCTCGGCGCCTGCTGGCTCTCCCGCTACCCGCGGATGGCCGACATGGTGGGCGAGATCTCCTTCGGGCTCGTCGGCCCCGACGCGACGCCCTGGGGCGAGCCGATCGTCGTCGCGAGCGAGCCGAACGTCGGCGGCTGCGCGGCCGGTTGGAACGGCCAGGAGTTCCTCGTGTTGCTCTGGCGCCATCGCGAGGACAGCTCCGTCTGGGTGCAGCGGATCCGGCCGGGGATCTGAGTAGTAGTGGAGCTGGGCGTCTTCCCTGTCGCGGCCAAAGCAGCTTGACGCCCCACCTCTTCGGGCGTATTCGCGTTCCATGACTACTGAACGGATGCCCCTCTCCTGGGGAGACTGCTTTGACGGTCATCTCGACCCGCAAGAAGCTCGCCTCCATGCGGCCCTCCGCGAGATGGCCAACCGAGCCCTGTCCGCTGCGGGCGAAGCGGCGCACGCGACGAGCGTCGTGGGGAAGATGGAGCGCGGAGAGGCGCTCCGGCCGGACGAGAGCGACTGGTCATCGCTCGACGCGGATCTCTGCTTCGGGGAATGCCCGCCACGATGGATCCGCCGGTACGTCCAACGACAGCGGGCGCGTGGCGTGCGGGCCTGGAGACGCGTGAACGAGCTGGAGCAGACGCTTCGGTCGCTGAGGACGCGCCGACAGCCAACTCGGCGTGCGGGTACGCGACCGCCGGGGCGGGCACCCCGCGCGCCGCGACCCCGAGGCAGAACGCGATCGCGCTCGGCATCGGCGAGCACGCCCTCGGGATCCGGAGACCCACCACCGCCTGATGGGCCGCCTCGGCGGAGGCGACGCAGCCGACGACGTGGTCTCAGGTGGCGAAAGCGCGCGGTCGCCGTCTTGCTCTGGATCGGCCGGGTTCTGCGTGATGTGATCGTCGAAGTGCTCGTGCTGGCCGCGCTACTGGCCATCACGAAGGTGGGCCTGCGGCTGTCGCCGTAACCTCGCTCGTGTGCGCTGAGGTGAAACGGTGCCCACGCCGTCGATCTAGTTGCCCGGGTTGACCCGTTCGAAACACGCGATGTCCTCGTACTGCCAGTGGTTGTGGACGCCGATGAGCCGCCACCCGTCTTCGGCCATCTCGTTGAGCCGGGCGTTGTTCCAGATCGCCGCCCCCCCGAGGTACTCGCAGGAGTACTCGACGGGCTGTGCCGCGACCTGCGCGGATGCATCGGGCACGAGCTGATCCTTCATGACGAAACCGGCCAAGCAGCCGACGGCGATTGCAACGGCAACGAGCATCGCTCTCGATCGCATGCGTTCCTCCTTGGTTCGGTGCCGCCCGGTCGAGAGGTACAGCCGCGCATCGGTGGACGCCCCGCCGAGGACCCCGTCGCCCGCATGATCGCACGGAAGCGCCCACGCCTTGGCGGAGGGTGCGGGCAGGGATGGCGACGGCGAGCACGCGGACGGGCGGACCCACAGCAGGGCGAACATGCGCTCACCATCGGCGATTGCCCGCAGCTCTGCGCCGACCACGCGGGCGACGCACAAGGCGCTGATCCGCGAAACGCCCCCAGGCGCTCAGCGAGAGCGGGCCGGCCCCGACGGACAGGGCGGTGTTCCGCGCCTCCGCGATGGCCTTTTGACGCGATGCGGCGCTGCGCCGTGCGCCGATTGCTGCCGGTCCCCCGACGCCCGGGAGGTCGAGCGAACCCCGTCGTGGTACAAGCCCCGCCTCGGAGGATCGACGATGGCTCGCACGGCCAACTTCTGGAACGTCTCGCACGACGACCTCGTCGCCGCCGTCCGCGACCTCGTCGGGCGCGGCCGCATCTCCGCCGCCGACGTCCGGGCCGCCGCGGCCCGCGCGGGCCGGATCGCCGCGCTCGAAGCCGAGCTGGCGCGGCTGCGAGGGGGGCGCGACCGTGCTGATCGAGCGCGACGGACCCGCCCCGTCGCAACGTCGGCGCCGATGGCGAAGCCGAAACGCCACATCACCAACACGCCCAAGAGGAAGGCGGCGATGCGCCGGCAGGGGCGCTACCTGGGCGCGCTCGCCCGGCTGGCGGGACGCGACCGCGCGCGCGTCGTGGGCGTGGCGAGAAAGCAGGGCGTCGTCCCCGCGTTGAAGGTCGCGGCGAAGCTGCTGGCGAAGTAGGCGCGGTCAACAGGCCGCGTGGCGACGTGCGCGGGCGCGCGGGATCCCGCGCCGCGAAAATTCACCCGCCAAGGCCATGGGCGATCACGCGGAAACCGGTGCTGTGTACGCTTGGCCGTTCAAGCCGTGCCTGGCGCTTTAGGGATCGTGATAGAGAGCCCAGCCTCCCGACAGAGCCGCACCAACGGCCTCTTTCAGCAGGTACGGGTCAGCGAAAAGAAAGT
>Ga0247727_10012564_pt1 | contig 14505 bp, 15 predicted proteins | sample WisWelCaveWW1625_FD_202498 | JGI IMG/M metagenome (GOLD analysis project Ga0247727, IMG submission 202498) | Biofilm microbial communities from Wishing Well Cave, Virginia, United States - WW16-25 | ecosystem: Environmental > Aquatic > Deep subsurface > Groundwater > Cave microbial mat | place... | reverse complement strand
AAGGGTGCGGCCGCCTTCCTTCATACTGCAATGGAGGGTCACATACTCACGGATCTCATTGTCATCCCCGACCGAGAGACCCGAGCGCACGACTTTGGTCTGTCGCACCTGCGCCCGGCCGCCGAGCACCGCACCGGCGGACACCGTGCATCGCGCTCCGATCTCGGTATCCCCTTCGATACAGACGTGGCTGGATAGTTTCGACTCTTTGCCGATCCTGACCTGAGGTCCTATCACACAATAGGGGCCGACCTCGACACCTGCATCCAGCCATGCTTTTGGCGAGACGACCGCCGTGCGGTGGATAGAAAGTTTCATTCGGCCAGACTGAACAGGATCTCGGCTTCACAGGCGGTCTCCTGGCCTACTTTGGCGACCCCTTTTATCAGACCGATGCGCGATTTGAGCTTCATCACGTCGACTTCCAAACGCAGTTCCTCGCCTGGGACGACCACCCGTCGAAAGCGCGCGGAACTCACGGAAGCCAGATAAGCGATCTTGCCCTGGTTTTCGCGCTGCGCGAGCATTAAAACACCCCCGACCTGGGCCAGCGCCTCGAGCATCAGGACGCCCGGCATCACCGGTCTCTGCGGGAAATGGCCTTTGAAAAACTCCTCTTTGCCTGTCAGCTTCTTGATGCCGACCACGCGCCTCTCCGACATCTCGATGATCCGGTCCACGAACAGGAACGGCTCGCGGTGCGGCAGGATCTTTTTGATATCTTCAGTCTCGAGCGTCAAACTGCTTCCCCTCTGCGAACGGATCGCTTCCACCAGTTTTTGATTCAAGGTATGGCCGCTTCTTAATCCGACCACACGCCCCACCACGGGATAACCCAGGAGCATCAGATCGCCCAGAATATCCAGCACCTTGTGGCGTGCGCACTCATCCTGAAAACGCATCCCAGTCCGGTGTGAGCCGTCATCCCGCACGATGAGCGTGTTGTCCGCATCCGCTCCCAGACCGAAACCCATCTTGGGGAGCTCGCGGGCCTCCTTCTCGGTGCAGAACGTCCGCGCAGGAGCGATCTCCTTCACGAAAGTCTCCGGACCCAAAGAAAAATCGACCTTCTGGTCTTTCAGGTGCGGATGTTCGTAATCCAGCACATAACTGACGCTGAATTCCTCCGCCGGGTAGATGGCGATGGACTTCAGTTTATCATAACAAACGATGGGTTCCTTGACCCGGTAAACGTCCGCCGGGATGCGCTGTTCGACCAGCCCAAGCTCCTGGAAGAGCCTCGCGAACGGCAGCGCACTGCCGTCCAGTCCGGGAAGTTCGGGACCTTCGACTTCGACATCCAGATTCGTGATCCCCAGCCCGTTCAGGCAAGCTAACACGTGCTCGACGGTCAGGATACGGCGCTCACCCTCTCCCAGGGCGCTGCAACGCAGGCCATCCTGCAAGTGGGGACGCGCGTCTCTCAAGTCGGCGACGGACTTGCCACCGCGAAGGAACCGGATGCCCGAGCCGGGTGCGGCAGGCTTAAAGGTGACCGAGCAGGCCTTTCCGGTGTGCAGGCCCGTACCGCTTAGACAGCCCGTCCCCCCGATGGTCTTTTGGAACACGCCGCGCGCGTTCACTTGACCTTCTTTTTCAGCTCCGCGAACTCCTTGAACAGTTCCGGAAGGCGCGCGATAGCCGCGAATAATTTTTTCTGCTCCTGGATGGGACGTGCCGGTTCTCCCAGAACGACCGACTGCGGGGGGACCGATTTTGAGACACCTGAACGGGCACCGATCACGGCATCGCTGCCGATGGTGATATGGCCTACCAGGCCCGCCTGGCCGGCGATGACGACGCGGTCGCCCACTTCGGTGGAACCCGATATCCCGACCTGCGAGACGATCAGACAATCCTCGCCGATCACGACGTTGTGCGCGATCTGCACTAGATTATCTATCTTTGTGCCGCGGCCGATGTGCGTGTTACGAAAACGTCCCCGGTCGATACAGACGCAGGAACCGATCTCGACATCGTCACCGATCTCGACCGAACCGGCCTGCGGGATCTTCAGATGTTTGCCCTCGATAGTCTCATAGCCAAAACCGTCGGAGCCGATCACGCTGTTGGAATGGATGATAACGCGCTCACCGATACGCACCTCTTCACGCACCGTCACCTGCGCGTACAGCCGCGAACGCCGTCCGATGGTGCTGCCGCGGCCGATCACACAGCCGGCGCCGATGGTGCTGTCATCTCCCAGACGCACGCCTTCCTCGATGACCGCGTGCGCGCCGATCGAGACGCGGTCGCCCAGATAAGCCCCTTTGGCGACCACGGCGCTCGGGTGCACCCCATGCTCCGTCTCGTGCAGAGCGGGCATGAAGACCGAGACGACTTTTGTGAAAGCCTGGGAAGGGTTTTCGGCGCGCACAAGCGCCAAGCCTCCGGCATCGATGCCGGAGGAGGCGATCACCGCCGAAGCACGCGTTTGACGCAAAAAAGGGAGATATTTCGCGTTCGCGAGGAACGTGATATCTCCCTTTTGGGCTTCTTTGATGCCGGAGACGCCCGTGATGACAAGGTTCCGGTCCCCCACCAACTCACCACCTACAAGCTGGGCGATTTCAGAAAGTTTTAAGCTTTTAGCAGCCTCATTATTTCTTTTTGGCGGCGTAGTTGTCATTCAAAACCTTGCTGACCTGAGCGGTGAGGTCGTTGCCCTCGCTCTTGTATACCAGCACGCGGTCATTGAAAATGTACCCATAACCCTGGGACTTGCCGAAATCCTGGACCACGACCTCGATCTGCTTCAGGATGTCGCGCACCATCACGTCCCGTTCCTTGCGCAGCGCGTCACGCGTCGTGCGGTCGAAATCCTGCAGGACCTTGAGCTTCTCGTCTATCACGGCCTGTTTGTCCTCTTTAGCCTTAGCGGACAGTAGTTCGGCCTCATCGCGAAGCTTCTTGATGTCAGCGACCATCTTGTCGCGGTCAGCCTGCTTGGTGGTGCCCTTACCCTCGAGCTGCTTGTCGAGGTCCTTGGTCATGTTGTAGTCATCAAACACCTTGGCAAGATCGACATAGCCGATCTTATCCGCCGCCTCGGCCCTCTTTGCCAGACCATCAGCCGCTAGCGTCGCGCAGAACACCGCGAGCGTCAAAACCATCCACCGGAACTTTGTCTTCATCGTGAACATACCTCCTTTTAATGTGTCTTGTTGCGTCAGAACCCCTGGCTGATGCTGAAATAATACCGCATTTTCTTCTTCTCGCCTGATACGTCATCCAGGGGATAACCCATATCGAGCTTCAAGGGACCGATGGGCGTCTTGATGCGGACGCCCACGCCGACCCCCGAAAACGTGTCGCCGTCCCCGAAATCCTCGATCTCTTCATAGAGACTGCCCACATCGAAGAAAACAGCGCCCTTGATAAGGTCCGGGTAGATCGGGAACGTCTCTTCGATATTGGCCACCCAGTAGGCATTGCCTCCGACCGGATCCCCGTTGCCCGGGTCGCGCGGTCCCAGACGCCGTTCACGATAGCCGCGTATCGTATTGGCGCCGCCGAGGAAATAGCGTTCGTAGATAGGCACGAGCGGCGTGTCGCTATAGGCATCCGCGATACCGGCACGGGCCTTGAGCTCGAGCACGTTCTCTCCGAAGTTCTTGAAGAATGTGCTCGCCACACCGTAGAGTTTCATGAAATCCTTGTCGCCGCCCAACGGCCCGCCCGCGACTTCCCCGGTGCCCGACACCAGCACGCCGGAGGTGGGGCTGTAGATGTTGTCGCGCGTGTCATGCGAGAGCGTGAGGGCGAGGCTCGAGGTCACGTTCGACCCCACTTCATCGATCAGCGCCTGTGAGGAATTGTCCGGAATATTGGAGATCTTGACCTCTTCCAGCTTGTACATCAAAAGACCTTTGTCATATTCATTGAATTCTTTGCCCAGGCGAAGGTCGAAGCCGGTCTTGGTCTGGTCGAACAGGTAACCGGAGCGTCCGGAAGAATCGATGTCCTTGCGATAGACATCGAAACCGAACGAATAAGGCAGGCCGAACACATACGGCTCGGTAAACGACAGCTCGGCGTTCTTGCGAACCGCGCCGCCCTCCAGGCGTATGCCGAAATCCTGTCCGGCGCCCGTCCAAGTCTTGGTGTTCTGCCAGTCGAAATTCTTCTGCCGTATCTGGATGAAACCGATGATCGAGTCGATCGAGCTGAAACCGCCGCCGAAGCTGAATTCGCCGGTCTTGGTCTCTTTGACGCTGACGACCAGGTCCCGGGTGTTCGGTGCGGAGCCGTCCTCGGTCTCAAAACGCACGTCCTCGAAGAAGCCGAGGTTGTAGAGCCGCTCTTTTGAACGTTTGAGCTTGGCGCCGCTGAACGATTCACCCGGATACGCGCGCAGTTCGCGGCGGATCACAACGTCCTTGGTCTTGGTGTTGCCTTGGATGCGCACCTTGTCCACGTAGGTCAATTCGTTCTCGGTGATCGAATACGTGAGGTCCACTCTGTCCGAGGTCTCGTTGTAGGCGGACTCCGAACGGATCTGTGCAGAGAGATACCCCTTTTCAAAATAAAGGTCCTGGATGTTCGCGACGTCCAGACGCAGGCCGCGGCGCGAGAAAGGCTTGCCCTTGGACATCATCAGCGCCTTTGAGATCTCGTCGGTCTTCAGAATAGAGTTGCCCGCCAGCGCAATATCGCCGGCCAGGTATTTTTTGCCTTCGCTGACGGTGATGTTGAGGACGATATCCGTGCTGTTCTGGATGGCCGCGATCTCGGTCGAGACCTCGACGTCGCTGAATCCGTTCTCATCGTAGAGGGCTCGGATGCGTTCGACGTCCTCCTCCAGATCCTCTTCCTTTAGAAAGCCCGAGCGGAACCATCCCCACCAGGCGATCTTCTTGGTCTTCATGACCTTCAGGATCTCGCCGGACCGGATGTCATGATTGCCGATGACCCGGATGTCCCGGATGCGGACTTTCTCTCCTTCATCAACGAGTACACGCAGGATGGCTTGATTCGTCGATGGGTCCACCTCAAGCGCGCTGTCGATAGCTGCTTCTGAGAAGCCTTTTTTTTCGTACACCTTTCTCACCGCGTCGATGTCGTCTCGCACGCGCTTCTGGTCCACAAAATCGCCGATCACCGATTGCATCTCTTTTTTGATGTCGTCGCGGCGGACCTTGTTGTTGCCCTGGATCTCGATCGCCGACAGGACCGGCTTTTCAGTCACGACAAAGATCACTTTGACTCCGTCGAGGGTCTCTTCCTGTTCGATGCGCACATCCGTGAAATAACCCAGGCCGTACAGGCGTTTCAAGTCCTCGTTCAGAGCCACGGTGGACAGCGGTTGGCCCGGAGCTGTTTTGACTTTGGCTAGGAGGGTCAGGCTGGAGACGGTGCGGTTGCCTTTGACGTCCACGGACAGCACGGTCTTGGCGCCGTCTTCGGCGAAGGAGAGGGAGGCTAACCCACTGAAAAATAGGGCGGTTAGGACGGTCGCTAAAAGGCTTCGAGACTTCATAATTATCGGATTACTCTAGCACAGTGAGGGCTGTATTTCCAGCCTAACCGGGCATCTCCTCTCGACGGACCAACTCGGCGTTCTCGAAGCGGGTGTATTCGCGGATAAAAGCCAGGTTGATGGAACCCACCGGGCCATTGCGTTGTTTGGCGATGATGACCTCAGCCTTGCCCCGGTTCTCCTCGGTCGGATTGTAGTACTCCTCGCGCAAAAGCAGCACGACCACGTCGGCGTCCTGTTCGATCGCACCGGATTCGCGCAGGTCTGAAAGCTGGGGCCGGCGGTCCACGCGTGATTCGACCGCGCGCGAGAGCTGGCTGACCGCGATCACAGGCACTCCCAGTTCACGGGCCAACCCCTTGAGCGAGCGCGAGATCTCGGAGATCTCCTGCTGGCGGCTCTCGGAGCCCGCCGCGCCCTGCATCAGCTGCAGGTAATCGACCATCAGGATCTTGATGCCGAATTGCGCTTTGAGACGGCGCGCTTTGGCCTTGAGCTCCAACACCGAAAGACTCGGCGTGTCGTCAATATAGATGGGGGCCTCGGAAAGTTTTGCGGCCGCAGCCGTCAGGTTCGGCCAGTCCGACTGCGCGAGGAATCCGGTGCGCACTTTGTGTGCATCGACGCGGGCGCGTGAACAGAGCATGCGCTGGATGAGCTGTTCTTTCGACATTTCAAGACTGAAGATCGCCACAGGCTGCTTCAAGACCATTCCCACATGCTCGGCGATGCAGGTCATGAGCGCGCTCTTCCCCATCGAGGGACGCGCCGCGATGACGATGAGGTCCGAGGGTTGGAGACCCGCCGTCTGGGTGTCGAATTCATGGAAGCCGGTCGCGATGCCGGTCACATGCTCTTTGCGCTGATAGAGCCGGTCGATCACCTCGATCTGGTTGCGGACAATGTCCTTGATCGGGATGATGCCTCCCGAGAATTTCTTGGAGGCGATCTCGAATATCGCTTTTTCGGCGCGGTCGAGCAGGCCTTCGACGTCTTCGGTCGTGTCGAAACAGTCGGTCACGATAGCCGTGGCGCTGGTGATGAGGTGTCGAAGGATGAATTTCTCTTTGACGATGCGCGCGTAATAGAGCAGGTTCGCAGCCGTCGGCACGGCCGTTGTGAGAAAAGCGAGATATTCGGGGCCGCCGGCCTCATCCATCGTGCCGTCGTGGTTCAGGCGCTCGGTGAGCGTGACCAGATCGATCGCCTTGTTCTCATTGAACAGGTGGATCATGCTCTGAAAGATCTTTTTGTGCGCGCTTTTATAAAAATGATCGGGCGAGAGGACTTCGACGGCCTGCGCGACGGCATCGTCTTCGAGCAGGACTGAACCGAGAAGCGCCACCTCCGCCTCGAGGTTCTGTGGAGGTATCTTCTCGCGCATGATGTCTGATTCGGAGAGCCGGGAGGTGCTCATTTTTTGACGACCTCTAATCGGAGTGTGACGCTGACTTCCGGGTGCAGCCGGCAGGCGACCTCATGGATCCCGAGCTTTTTGATCGGTTCCTCCAGATGGATGCTTTTACGGTCCAACCGGATCCCTTGTGCCTGGAGCGTATCGAGGATGTGCTGGGCGGTGACCGCGCCAAAGAGCTTTTCGCCTTCTCCGGCGGCCAACTCCAGCCGCAGCGGCGCGGCTTTCAGTCTTTCGGCCGCAGCACGAGCTTGCGACAACCGCTCGGCCTCACCCTTCAATTGCTTGGTCTTCTCCGCCTCGTACTGCTTCAACGCCGCCGGTGTAGCCGGCTGCGCTTTCTTGTGCGGGAAAAGGTAGTTCTGCGCGTAGCCGGAGGAGACCTTGATCACCTGGCCTCTTTTGCCGAGTTTGGGATCATTTTCGGTTAAGACGACTTGAATATCCATAAAACCTCGAAATTTGACTAGCGACTAGAGACTGGCGACTAGTCGCTCGTCTCTGGTCTCTTGTCGCTTATTCCGCTACGAACGGAAGCAGCGCGATCTGGCGCGCGCGCTTGATCTGCCGGACCAGGTACCGCTGTGATTTTGCGTCGGTGCCCGAGATGCGGCTGGGGATGATCTTGCCGCGTTCGGTCAGAAAATAACGCAGGCGGTTCACATCCTTGTAATCGATCGTCTGGATCTCTTCGGGCTTGAATTTGCAGACCTTCTTACGCAGGAACTTCTTCTTTGCGCCGGCCTTGCCCTTCAATTTTTTCTTAAAAATCCGTTCTGCCATGACGTGCTTTCCTCTCTGTTTGTTTTAAAAAGGGACTTCGTCTTCGCTCTTGCCGGCCGGTTCTTCAAGCTGGATATCAGGCATTTCTTCCTTTTCGGAACCGGCTATTTCCGGCGCCTCACCCGAACGCTCGCGCGGGACGGAACCGCCCTGTTTCAGGAACTGGATGTTCTGCGCGATCACTTCCAATGTGTTCTTCTTCTGCCCGTCGGCGCCGGTCCAACTGCGGCTCTGCAGACGGCCCTCGACAAACACCGGGTTGCCTTTTTTCAGATAATCGTTGCAGACCTCCGCCAAACGGCCCCAGACCACCACCCGCACGAAGCTCACTTCTTCTTTCTTCTCGCCTGTCTGCAGTTTGTAGACATGGTTCATCGCGACGGTGAAACTGGTCACGGCCGAACCGCTCGGGATATACCGCAGCTCGGGGTCCCGCGTGAGATTCCCTATGAGTAGAACCTTATTCAGACTGGCCATGACTCCCTCCTTACTGTGCGTCCTTGTTCACCAATAGATAGCGCAAGATCTGGTCGTTCAGGCGCAGCGACTGCTCGAGCTTCTTGGTCTGCTGCGTGTCCATCTGGAAGTTGAGCACCAGGTAGTTTCCTTCCTGTCTCTTGCCGATCTTGTAGGCCAGACGCCTCTTGCCCCACTCCTGCAGCCCGTCAACGCGTCCGCCATTCTTGGACACGAGCTCCTGAACCTGTGCGACCGCGTTCTTTGCGGCATCGCCGACAAGATCCGGATTCAGGATGAAAACGCCTTCATAATTTCTCATTCTTCATTGCTCCCTTGTTGTTTTGACTGCCCATGGCTCAATTTGTCCAGCGCCGGCTGGAGACCCTCTTCGATCCACGTCTTGCAGACCAGGACCGCTCTGGTCAGAACCTCTTTCAGCCCATCCTCCTGCACACGTTGGAACCGGCCCAGCACGTAATCCGTCAGGTCGTCCTTGGGCATGCCTTCTTCGCCGACGCCGATGCGCAAACGTGCAAAATCTTCCGAGCCAAACGCCTCGAGCGCCGATTCCAGGCCGTGATGTCCTCCGGCGCCGCCCGAACCGCGCAGCCGCAGCGTGCCCAGCGGCAGATTCACGTCATCACAGACGAACAGAAAATCAGACGGCAAAGCCGTGTACTTCTCGCGCAACGCCCGCACGGATTCTCCCGTGCGGTTCACATAGGTCTGCGGCTTTATCAAAAGAACATCGTCCGATAAGAACGCGACCTCCGCCTGAAATTCCTTCGAAAGGACCAGGCGCTTTTTCTTCTCACTCTCCAGTTTCTCACGCAGAGCATCCAGCGCGCGAAAACCGATATTGTGCCGCGTCAGCTCGTACTTCTTTTCGGGGTTGCCGATGCCGACGACAAATCTCAACTATTTCTTCTCGCCCTTTTCCGCCTTTCCGCCTGAGGCGGACCCGCCTCCGGCGGGGGGCTCAACTTTTTTATCCCCGGCCTTGGGCTCTTCTTCCTTCTTCTCGCGGATCACTTCGAGTTCCGGCGTCTCGCCCGGGAGCGTCTCTTCGACTTTCTCCTCGACCGGTAGTTTTACCTGGAAGAGCAGTGCGTCCGGATCGGTCAAGATCTTGATCTTCTCGGAAAGCTTGAGGTCACGCACATGAATCGAATCGTTCAGCTTCAGGGCGGAAACATCCACGTCGATGTGTTTAGGCATGTCCGTAGGCAGACATTGCACCTTGACCTCGCGCAGCACATGCTCCAGAATGCCGCCTTCCTGCTTCACGCCCGCCGGTTCACCCTGGGCGACGACTTCCACGTCCACGGTGATCTTCTCGGAGAGGGAGATCTCGTTGAAATCCACATGCAGCACGCTGCGTTTGACCGGGTGGCGCTGGATCTCCTTGATCAGGACCGGGCGGCTCTTTTTCTTCGCGCCCTCGATCGCAAGACTTATCAGCACGTTCTCGCCCTCGGCCGAACGAAGGATCTTCATCAGTTCCTTCTCGTTCAAAGTGATGGGTACGGACGGCTCGCCGCGGTGGTACACGATGGCGGGCACTTCGCCCACTTTACGGAGTTTTTGTGTTGCCTGCTTGCCTTTGCCCTCGCGCAGACTGGCTTTCAATGCGACTTGTTCCATTTCGACTTCCCTTCCTTCCTGTGATGGGTTTAGATGCTGAACTTAAAAAGACTGCTGACCGATTCCTCGTTGTGGATGCGCCGGATCGCCTCGCCCAACGTCGAGGACACCGACAGCACGCGGATCTTTTTCGACTGCTTGGTCTCATCGAGCGGGATCGTATCGGTCACGATGAATTCTTCGAAAGGCGCCTTCTCTATCCTTTCAATGGCCGTGCCGGAGAGCACCGGATGCGTGACCGCCGCGAATATCTTGAGCGCGCCGGCTTTCTTGAGCGCGACGGCGGCCTCGCACATCGAGCTGGCCGTCGAGGTCAGGTCATCCACGATCACGATGTTCTTGCCCTTCACTTCGCCGAGGATGTTCATAGTCTCGGTGTGCTTGTCGTCGATGCGGCGTTTATCGACGATGGCCAGGTGCGCCTTGAGGCGTTTGGCGTAGGCGCGGGCCATCTTGATGCCGCCCACATCCGGCGAAGCGACGACCAGATCCTTGATCTTTTTCTTCACGAAATGGTCGACGACCGTATTGACCGCATACAGGTGGTCCAGCGGAATGTCAAAGAAACCCTGGATCTGGCCGGCGTGGAGGTCCATCGTGAGGACCCGGTTGGCGCCGGCCGTTTCCAGAAGGTTGGCGACCAGCTTGGCCGTGATGGGCACGCGCGGCTGGTCTTTGCGGTCCTGGCGGGCGTAGCCGAAATAAGGCACGACCGCCGTGATGCGCTTGGCCGACGCGCGGCGGATGGCGTCGATCATGATCAGAAGTTCCATCAAATTGTTGTTCGTCGGCGGACAGGTGGGCTGGACGATGAACACGTCGCGGCCGCGCACATCCTCATTGATCTTGACGCGGATCTCGCCCTCGCTGAAGGTCGTGACCATAGCGTCGCCGATCTTCACGTGCAGGAAACGCGCGATCTTCTTCGCAAGCTCCGGATTGGCGTTCCCGGTGAATAATTTTATCTGTCCGTTCACTTCTTGCCCTTTTTTAATTCTCTGGCCGGCACGCCCACATAGACGCTCCGGTCCTTCATTCTCGTGCCCTTCGTGACCACGGCGCCTGCGCCGGTCTTGGCGAACTTACCGACTGTCACCGGCGCCACAAAAACGGTACCCGAACCGATCTGGGCTCCGTTCCGTATCACGGTCTTGTGCTTGGCCTTGCCGTCAAAATTAGCCGTGATCGTCCCGGCGCCGATGTTGACGCCTTCGCCTATCTCCGAATCACCGATATAGCTCAGATGCTTGATCTGGGTATTGCGGCCCACTTTCGAGCGGACGATCTCGACGAAATTACCGATCACGGCTCTGTCACCGATGCGGGAGGCGCCCCGGATACGGGCGAAAGGCCCAATGACGCAGCGCTCGCCGATCACGGAACCTTCCTCGATGACGGTATGAGGCAATAGGATGGTATCTTGCCCTAAGCGGACATCCGAGTCAATAAATGTGGTTTTGGGGTCTCGGATGCTTACCCCGCGCTCCATCCAGGTCTCCTGGAGGCGTTTTTGGACGATCTCCTCGGCCTTAGCAAGCTCGACGCGCGTATTGACGCCCAAGGTCTCGTCGCGCTCTAAAGACGCAAGGGCGCGTACGCTGCCGCGCTGCGCCAGGATCGCGACCGCGTCGGTCAAGTAATACTCTTTTTTCTTCGGGTTTTTCTTCACAGACCTCAGTGCCTCAAAAAGCCCCTTTTTATCGAACACATAACAGCCGGCATTGACCTCGCGTACCGCTTTTTCCTCTTCGGTCGCATCCTGGTGCTCGACGATCCGCTCCACCGATCCATTGCGGTCGCGCAGGATGCGTCCATAACCGGTCGCATCGTCCATCTCGACGCTCAAAAGAGTCGCCTCGTTCTTGTCGCGCCGATGGGCTTGAAGCATTGCCCTCAAGGTGCCGGCGGTCAAAAGTGGCGTGTCGCAGTAGAGGACGAACAATTCGCCCGACTCGCGCGCAAGCGCTTTTTCAGCCACAGCCACCGCGTGCCCGGAGCCCCATTGCTGCTTCTGGTGCACGAGGACAACACCCTTTCCGCCGGAGGCGGACCCGCCTCTGGCGGGCACGAGCGCCTTTCGCACTTCTTCGATCCCGAACCCAGCCACGACATAGACGCGGGAAGCGCCGGCTTCTTTCGCCCGCGCGATCAGGCTTTCCACCATCGGCCGGCCGCCCAACTTGTGCAGCGCTTTTGGCAGATACGACCTCATGCGCGTGCCGCGGCCGGCGGCCAGGATCAGCGCGCTGAGTCGTGAGCTTGTCGAACGACTAGGCAATTTTCTTCACGCGCGATGTCTTCGCGATGAACTCCGGCTTCTCGCGCTTGGTGACAGTCTGGGCGGTCACAACACACGTTTCCACTTCTTCCATCGTGGGCAGGTCGTACATCGTGTCCATCATGATCTCTTCCAGGATCGCCCGCAGGCCGCGTGCGCCGGTCTTTTTGCGCTGCGCTTCCTTCACGATCTCGACAAGCGCTTCGTCTGCGAACGTCAGCGCCACGCCTTCCATCTCAAAGAATTTCTGGTACTGCTTGACGATCGCGTTCTTGGGCTGCGTCAGGATATCCAGGAGGTCTTTTTCCGTGAGGGGATTCAGCGCCGAAACGACTGGAAAGCGGCCGATGAATTCGGGGATCAGGCCGTATTTGACAAGGTCCTCTGTCTCCACGCGCGCGATGAGGTTCTGTTTGTCCGTGTGGCGCGCCTTGGACTCGTGGAAACCGATGTCGCGCTTGCCCAGTCTCCGTTCGATGATCGAACCCAGATGGCTGAACGTCCCGCCGCAGATGAAAAGGATGTTCTTCGTGTCGACCTGCAGCGATTCGGCCTGAGGATGCTTGCGGCCGCCCTGCGGGGGCACGTTGGCTTTAGTGCCCTCCAGGATCTTCAAAAGTGCCTGCTGCACGCCTTCGCCCGACACGTCGCGCGTAATCGAGACGTTCTCAGAAGTCTTTCCGATCTTGTCGATCTCGTCGATATAGAGGATGCCCATCTCGGCTTTCGCGAGGTTGTACTGCGCATCCTGCAAAAGGCGCTGGATCACATTCTCGACATCGTCACCGACATAACCGGCCTGCGTCAGCGTGGTCGCGTCGCAGATGGCGAAAGGCACTTTCAGTATCCTGGCCAACGTGCGCGCCAGAAGCGTCTTGCCGCTCCCGGTGGGGCCGATCAAAAGAACATTGGATTTCTCGAGCTCAACGTCCTCGACATCATGTTTTCCGCCGGAGGCGGACCCGCCTCTGGCGGGGGAGAAGACACGCTTGTAGTGGTTGTAGACGCTGACGGAAAGCTGCTTTTTGGCGCGGTCCTGGCCGATGACGTAATCATCGAGTATCCTCTTGATCTCGGACGGTTTCGGGAGCGGTTCGATGACAAGGGGTTCAGGCTTGGCCGCCTTCGCCTGCTGGACGACCGTGTCATGGCAGAACTTGACGCAATCCTCGCAGATCAGCGCCTCGGGACCCGCAAAAAAGCGCTCATCCGCGCGCGCTTCTTTTTGACAGAACGAACATTTTTGTATCGGTGTTTTCATAAAATTTTTATTGCCCCGCATGGATTCGAACCATGACTCTCGCCTCCAAAGGGCGGTGTGCTACCATTACACAACAGGGCAAATGATCAGTAGGTCGAAACCGTATAAACCCGCCAAGCCCTGTTCGCTTTTTTCAAACGCGCCGCCGCGCGACGGGCCTCTTTTTCCGTTCGAAACAACCCAAAAACCGTCGAGCCGCTGCCGGACATCAAGGACGCAAAAGCGCCCTCTAAAACCAGCTTTTTTTTGATGCCTGAAATTGTCTTAAGTCTTTTATTAAGAGCGAGTTCCAGACTATTTGTTAAAAGACCAGAGAGAGGTTCCTGATCTCCCGTTTCAAGTAAGCGGAGGAGCATTCTAACATCGCCCTTGGGGGGTGTCAAGAAGCGGGAAATCCCTGTGTACGCTTGTCTTGTGGAGATGCCAAAAGAGGGTTTGACGAGGCAATGCCAGAGCTTTTTCCGGGGCCCCTGCACCCTTTTTAGGACCTCACCGCGGCCGGTCCCGCGGGCAAAGGGCGTGTCTAGGACAAAAAAAGGCACATCGCTTCCCAGCTGACCGGCCAGCTCGATCAATTTTTGTCGGGACAACCGAAGCCGCCAAAGACGGTTCAGACCGACAAGCGCCGTCGCCGCATTGCTCGAGCCCCCGCCCAAACCCGCTGACACCGGTATCTTTTTTTGAAGTGTGATCTCAACGCCGCTTTTTATAAGGTACTTGTCCTGCAACAGCCTGGCGGCCTTGACCGCCAGGTTTCCACTGCCCTTGGGGATGCCGCACGCTGAACACCGCAGGCGCACACCGGAGGGTATCTTACGGAGTGTCAGCGTGTCACACAGGCTGATGCGCTCAAAAAGTGTGTCCAAGTCATGATAGCCATCGGGTCTTCTACCCAGCACGTGCAGATAAAGATTGATCTTGGCGGGAGAGAATAGCCTGAGCAAAGAAAGGCTACGGCGTGGCGGCGTTGACCGGAGCGGCGGCTTCGGTGTCCGCCGCATTGTCCGACAGGTTGAATCCAAAGAGCTTGAACGCTTCCTGGATCGTCTGGGACTCGGTCAGATACTTGTCCAGTATCGCCTGTTCGGATATTTTTTTGGCCTGATAGTCTTCGAGCACCTGCCGCGGGATCTCAAGCTTCCGGCGGTTCAGGTAGTCCAACACTTCGATCCCGGTGTAGTGAGTGT
>Ga0247727_10012563_pt1 | contig 14506 bp, 8 predicted proteins | sample WisWelCaveWW1625_FD_202498 | JGI IMG/M metagenome (GOLD analysis project Ga0247727, IMG submission 202498) | Biofilm microbial communities from Wishing Well Cave, Virginia, United States - WW16-25 | ecosystem: Environmental > Aquatic > Deep subsurface > Groundwater > Cave microbial mat | place... | reverse complement strand
TCGCGACGACGAAGTAGGAACTATTTCGCGATAGACCAAGCTTGCTCGGATCGGGCAGCGTATTGCGCGCAGATTGAGAAAGAACGATTTCCTCTTTGAGCCTGGTGTTATCGCAGGCATAACGAACCTCGATGCCGTTGAAAATTTGCGGATAGCTAATGGCGCTGCCGGCAACTACCGGCGTAATGGCTTTTGCATAATCGATGATCTGATAACGATTACGAGATTGATCAAAATACCCATAGCTCAAAACTTTCCAGCGAATGCGCGTCACCGGCGGCGCAGGCTTGCCGGCGCTGCGATATTTTTCATGCACGGGCCGCGGCACTTCGTACGCCACGTCCCAATTGCCTGTGCCAATGGCCGCAGCAAAGGCGACGTTGTACAGGCCGCTGCCAATGATATAATACGCGCCACTTTCATCAAGCCTTAAATTCGTGTCGATATCTTTAAACGTACCATCGCTCGCAAGGTAGTGCAGGTATCCGGCGCCGATGGTCGTCTTGTAGGTATTGTCCGACACGTTGTAATAAGTTTTGCTGAAATACGTGCGCCGGTCCGGCTGTTCCATCAACGCGCTATCGGCCCGCGGCGGTTTTTCCGGCGCTTGCGCGAAGGCTTGCGTGAATGTAAGGAGGGCGCAGATAAGATGCAATATGTTTTTCATGGTCGTTGTCCGTATTGTTTTCGTGTAACGTGGAACGTGTAACGGATTTGAAGACGAACATTTGTGCTGGCAACAAACAAGATGCTTCCAGCCCTGGCCTGCAGCAGGGCAGGCATGACATGAGACATGGCAAACTGATTACTGATTACTGAAAACTGGCTTTACTGTTTCCAAAACTGCTGCCCCACCAAATCCAACCCCCAAATATTCCAATACAGCAGCGTGCCTTGGTCGTTATAAACGGCGAGGGTTTTGCCGTCGGCGCCGGGGACGTAAACGAGCGTGTTTTTAGAAATGCGCCGGCCGTTGCCGTCGTAATCAAAATCGACCGTGCCGCCGGCGGTCGGCGCTTTGTACGGCAGGTTGCGGTAGTCGTAGCTGATCGTGTTGGCCGAACCCAGTTTCACGATGTCTTTGGTCATGTTGCCGTTCGCGTCGTAGACATAGTTGTTGGTATTCTGGCCGTTCAAACCGGCAACCTGGTGCAGCCGGTTCGTATTGCCATAATAGTTGTAAGTCATGCTCGTCGCCACATTATTTTCATTGTAGCGAATCATATTCTTCAGGTTGCCGTTGGCGTCGTATTCGATCAAATAGTCCGGAGAAGACGGGCCCGTCAAATCATAGCGCAATGACGCAGCCCACGCCGCGCCGTCCCAATGGCTCCAATTAGCCTTTTTCAAACGATTGGCCTTGTCATATTTATAAACCCAGCCGGTGAGGCCGGCGCCGACCGGATTGATGTTGGTGTAGGTGTTGTAAATCGTCCAGGAAATATTGCCGTTGAACTGCGCGGCAAAATCGCCGGAGCCGCTGGCGATCTGTTTCTGCTGGTCGTAACCGACGACCTGGCCGAATCGATCCGGCTTGGGCACACCGATGCCGCCGCCGTCAGCGCCGGGATCCTGCGTGTAATAAAGGTTTTGATGATTGATCTGCGTCAGCCAATCGCGGCTGTTGTACAGATAATCGACGCCTTGCAGATTGTTGCCAAGCACCAGGCGCCGCACCTGACCGCTCGGCCAATAGGTGTATTGCGCCGCGATCGAATCGATCTTCACGTCCGCGATGTTGGTAAAAACTTTTTCGAGACGGCCCAGCGCGTCATAATCGTACCACGTGTAAAACGCGTCGCCGAAACCGCCGGAGGGAAAAATCCGGCGATAATAGGTTTTGATGACCTTTCCCAACGTGTCATATTCATAGTTAATTCTAATGGTGAGCGTGCCGTTGCTGTCGTCGATTTTACTCTTCGGCAGGCGCTGCTCGATCCACTCGACGCGGCCATTGTTGTCGTAGGAATAATAAAGGTAACCCTGCCGGCCGGCAAACCGCGCGGAAACATACTGCATGGCGCTGAGACGCCCGCGGAGATTGCGCTGGCCGGTCACGCTCAAAGTGCCGGCCCCGTCGTACTGATAAATGACTTTCACCGTGTCGCCAGGACTTGGAAAGCTCGGTGTGTTCGCATTGGTCTGGCTGAATTTGCTCGGCGAACCTACAAGCATTTTCCCTTCCTCGATTTTGCGATTGAAGCTATCGTACTTGTAATAGATAAACCAGGGCACAGCCACAGCCGCGCCATTAGCGTCTTTGACAAAACGCAGGTTGCCGTTCGGATCGTACAAGTATTCCGTTGTGCCCGCATCAGGCGAGATTTTTTGACGCAGTTGGCTTTGGGTGTTATAAGCATAAGTTGTCGAAAAGGCCCGAGGATCTTTGGATTCGACAAGATTGCCTAAAACGTCGTACTTGAATGTCGTAGCCAAATTTAAATCCGCGGAATCCACGATCGTGGCAACCGTATTTCCGAAATTATCCGTGAAGGTATTGACGAGCTCACCGTTTTCATTGGCTTGGCGCCGTTTCTTCAAGGTGTAAAGGCTGTACCCGGGAAGTTCCGTTATTGCCGTATTTGTCGTATAGTGAAATTTAGTTTCATGTCCCGATCCCATATAAAAAGCCATGCCGGGAGCTGCTTGTTTGTAGACACGGTCGAGGGGATCGTTGTGGTATGATGTTTCTGAATAGGGAAAGTCACCAACGTCATATTCCTGGAAAGAGGGAGAAGAGCCGCTATAATATGCGGGATGATTGCCGGCTGCGCTGGAATACCACGTCTTCACCGCATCAACAACGAGAGCCGCCGAGGTAAAAAGCGTATCGGCGCTGAGAAACGCTTTGGTCACTTTGCTGACGCGGCCCAGGTTATCGTAAATCGTCGCGGCTTGCACGGAACTGTTGCTGCCCAGATATTGCACGGTTTGTACGCTGCGGCCAAGCCCGTCGGCAAAATTTTTGGCCGTGTTCAGCTCATGCAAATTGACGCGATCATACCACACCGTGCCTTTGTACTGATTGCCGGAGTTGAAATCAAGCTGAATGGTATTAAGATGATCGGTCGTAGGCAAAGGCGTGAAATCCAAAGTATATTTCGTCCACTCGCGGTCGCCTGCGGGAATGGTGATGATCTTGCTTTCTGTCAAGTCATGCGCGGAATTATGAAACCACACAATAAATTGGGCATTGCCGTTGTATCCATTCGCGGTTTTTGCCCACACTTCCATGCGATAGGTTTCTTTGGCCGAGACTTTTTCATCATAAATAGAATTCCACAACGCCCGCTGGGTTGGGCCAGGAGAAGGAATGTACGCCTTGATTGATTTCGCACCGGAAAAACTGACGGTATTATCCCACGTTGCCAGGCCCGAGCCGATAGTGCCTACCGTATTCCCAAAATCCGGCGTTGAACCGGCGCCGTTCTCAAAATCATGGTTGCGCACGTGCAACCCGGCATTGGTGGCAAGAGTGGTTTTGAGATAATTGATATTGCTCGTGGTAATCGGGGAAGCGTAGTAGTAGCTCAGATTTTGCGCCAAATTGCCCAAGGCGTCCTGCACAGTCTTGAGGCGACTCAACGCATCAAAGGTGAAGCGCCGCGACATGCCGTTTTCCTCAGTGCGCGTGTTCACAGTGAAAAAACCGGGATCAAAACTTTTTGACAGAATCAGAGCATTGATCGGATAAAAGCGCACGTTGTCAAAACCGGCCTTGGTTAGATTCGTGCACAGGCCGATTTTGCCGACGGCCTGATCGACGTAAGGGCTGGTCAACGTCACCAACAACTGACCATCCAGATAGAGCCTGGCGGTGCTGCCCTGAATTTCGCCGCGCAAATGATACCACTGGTTGGGATTGAAGGTTTTCGGCGCATCCTGAAATGGCGCATTCGTGCCTTGTTGAACATAAAGCCGCACCACCGGATTGGTGGTTTCACGCCGCAGCACAAAACGAATGAAATTGGTGGCATTGACGTACTTGCAGATCGCAATGTATTGGGGCGTTGTGATCTCATCAAAACGCACATCCGCTTCCAAAACCGCGTCATCAAGCGTGATGTTGTTATAAAGCTGAGGCGTCGCAAATGCATCCACTGTGTTGTCGGTCTGTTGATACACACCGCTGGCAATCACCCACGTGCCGGCGCCTCCCGACCATCCGGAGGCTTGTTGTCATCAAAGACGGAAACGGTCGCTTGCGACGGCGTCGCATTACGGACTTGCGCGATGGGCAAGGTGCTGTTGTAGGCCCAGACCATGCCGGTGGGCGTATTCGTCGCGTCATAAACCAAAGTGGGGTTGCCGTGCGAATCGTATTGCTCATTCTTATTCTGAAGCTGATATCGCGAATCCGAGGTAAACACACCGCTTGTGATGTTGGATTCGGCAAAATCGGTCAGCGCCGTTGAATTGAAAAAGTTTTTGATTTCATGGGGAAAGTATTGGCCGTTGATGCCGAATTGTTTGTATTTCACTAATTCGGCGGCAACGAGCTTCTCGCTTTGTCCGGACGGCAGCTCGCGAATTTCCTTTTCAATCACCGGGCTGTAAATATGCTTGGTCGTTCGCATCGCGTGCAGAGCTTGCTCGTAAACATCACCCGTGCCGGTGGTGGTATAATCCACGGGATACTTGAATTTGGTGATGCGTTTGGCGCCGGTGCTATTGTTGGTGTCGGTTTGTTTCTTGCTCAGTCCGTTCGTCGAGTTATGCTCATATTCTATCGTGTCAAAGAGATTAAGATAACCCACATTCGGAGCGATTCGATGCTCCGTTTCAACCTTGACGAGTTGGGCCCAGCCTGAAGTGACGAAAGCCGGTTTTGAACTGGGATGTCCGGTTCCATTCGGTTCATACCAAACCGCTGTGACCGTATACATTTCTGATTTTTGCGGAACCAGGTTGTAATAATATTTTTTCCGCTGCACGGGCTTGCCATCCAAATAGGAATTGCCGGTCGACTCGTACAATTCCTCACATGTCAAATGTCCTCGTTTCCAGCCATTATAGAAAAGTGGCGCATTCACCTGGCCTTGATTAAGATAAAAAACTTGCACATTGTCATCGAACTCTTTGGCCTCGCCCCGGAAGGCTTCTTCTTCACGAGTGCTCGTCGCTGTGCTTGTATAGCAGGAAGTATTGGTAAAATACCTGAAGGCTTCCTCATCGGGACAGGTTCCACTCCAATAGAAGATTCCGTACAATCCTGTCTGATCGCCTGGACCAATGGGTATAGCTTGTAAATCAACATCCGTCTGCACCGTTATCGTCGAATAGCAATATTCGTAATTGTAGTATGGCGGATAGGATTGACCAGCGGGAGGATTGCCGTTGACGCCGGAAAATGCCGACGTATAATATTTTCGTATTTTACTGCCATCGGCCATTCGCGTAATCTGCACGTCGGGATAATGCACTTCGGTGCGGAGGTTCTTTCCCACGCTGTTTTGCACAATCAAACTGGCGTGATCAAAGACAGCCGGTTCTGCGCTCAAAAAACCGTACTCTCCGGGAAAACGCTGATTGGTTAAAGCATAATCATATTGATAAATTGTCGCCTGCTGAGTAAGCGGCTCTGTTATGGTTTGGCTTTTTAAACGAACGCCACCTCCCAAGACGACATCATCACCCGTTGAGCCGCGAAAATTAAGATAATATGTTTGATAACGGTTGGTTTCGTACTCAAACGCTATTGCACTGCCCGTTGGATAAGTCACTTTTTGGAGTAGCCAGGCCGTCCACTTAACATCGGCCTCTGTGGGATGCGTTTCGAATGGTTTTAAAGTGTAATAACCCCAAGGGTCTAAACCGCAGGGCGTGTTGTGATTTTCGGCTGGATCTCCAGTATATTCGAATTTATAAGCAGGAAGACGCATACCTCCGGCGCTGTCACTCAATCTAAGACTATCCAGACGCATTCTCAAAAAATCACCCGCGCCTTCTTGCTTGATCAAAATACCTTGTGGCGCTTGCAACTCCTTAACCCAGCCGAATGATCGCGAAGTAAAAAACTCGACTTTCGTGTTTCCCGGGTTAAGCTCGATGCTATTCAAAATTTTCGTTTGATCGCCATATTGAAGTCCTTGGTAGATAAAATAATTGCCTCCGGCAGAAACGTTAAATGTAGCGACATGGGTGGGCGTTTTGATTTTATAGAGATAGTTTACCTCCATCTTAAAGCTTGGAGAGTAGCCGGAAACGATAACGTCAGCCGGCGTTGAGTACTCAAAAGCGATCCAACTGCCCAAATCCGTGCCGCCATCACCAGGTATATCATCGCCATCGCCATCGACATAATCTGCTCCTAAAATCGCGCTGAGTTTAAAAACGTAATAATACGGATGCTCATAATAATGGCTATTATCGGGTTGATCACAATGGTTCTTTAAAGGCCGGGAAGATTGTTGACGAAGCCGATTTGCAAAAACATATCGGATGCCGTTTACATCAGTAACGGTAAATTTCTTATAATCGTGACGAATATCCCAAAACGGCGGTGAACTCGGACTGGGATCTGTTTCAACGTCGAGTTTGATGGCGCTCCAATCCAAAGGGCGCCACCCGTCAGCAAACTGATAAATAACAGTCGAACCGCCTGGATAGGATAGGTGGTATATATCCTTGCCCGTCGATGAGACCCCATCATTCCCATCCGGTGCGAACGCCGGTGAACAACTAACCTGGTATGAATTCAAATTCCAGCCCAGCCCGACCCACGAGGCGGATTCTGCGGCTGGAACGCCGCTGCCATGCACAATACGACAATTCTAAAGCATAATCCAATCCGCCGCGGCCAGGCACTTTCATCAACGGAATCTTGAAATTCAGCGCACCAGTATAATCAGGATCGCCACTGCCACGAATAATCTCAAATTGAGATACCGTCGGATCGACATTCTCAAAATTCTTTTGCGCCAGCAGATTTTTCTGCGTGAACAGAAACAGCGCTATGGTATAAAGCGCAAGTCGGGAAAAAATTTTTCTTGGCATGATTTCCTCCTTAAAACTTTTCCGTTCCAAGCGAATAACAGTTTTCTGAAACAATTGTTGGCAGCGGCGAGAAGAAAAAGAAGATAGAATCCAGTGCAAGAGCCGTAATTCACTATCCTTGCGAAAATTGGAATGATTACAGGTTAGCCCCTAACCCGAGCGAAAGATACGCTAAACAAAGAGACGAGTCAAGCGATATGACAAAACTTTAATTAATTTTTAACTGATCTACCGCATATCCACCACTTCGGCATCATCAGGAATCTTAAATGAGAACAATCCATCGGCCAGCGGGGGGTTACGCTGGACATTTTTCAACAGATAGACGGTTTTGTTGTCATTAATATCAACCTGTTCGATGCGTGGCGCCAAATAAGTCGTTTTGTCAATCCAGGCGGTCACGGATTGGACATAAGCCTCTTCTTCACGTGGGGTCAACGCCAACACATAGCAATCAGCCGCGCCGAGCTTTTCACTACGCAGCAGCTTCGCTTTGAAGTCGTGAGTATACTTGAGAATCAAGTCGCGGGGCAGCGGATTTTCTTTCGATTTTTCCAGGCGATCAACCATGACTTGCTTTTTATCCAGCGCATACGTCCAGACCGTTTTGCCGTCGGTGATGATCATCTGATTCGGCGTTTCCACGCGATACCGATCCCCTTTTTTCAAATACAAGGTGCCGCTGAGGGTTTGGGTTTCACCGGCGAGTGACCAGGTGTACTGTTGTTCAAATTCGCCGCGCAACGACTCCAACTTCTCATAAGTCTGACGGATTTTGGCGACGATCGTTTCTGCCTTTTCCTGAGCGCTAACCACCGACATCGAAAGCAACAAACCTAATGCTAACAAAATTTTTATTCTCATGATAACTGTACCTATATTTAAAAACACTGTTTTTGATCAGAGCCAATGGCCTCGACGTAATCCGTAAGGCTTAAAACGGAAACCTTACGTATTACGTTTTACGCATTTGACCTTATTTCCTCAGCCCCATATCCTCCAACTGGGTTTCATCCATCAACACTTCCCGCGCTTTGCTGCCGTCAAAACCACCAACGACGCCGGCGGCTTCGAGTTGATCGATCAGTCGCGCGGCGCGCGAATAGCCGATTTTCAGGCGGCGCTGTAAAAGCGAGATCGAACCCTGCTGATGACGCACGACTAACTTCAACGCCTCGTCAAAAAGCTCATCGCGCTGGCCGTCGTTCAGACCGCCGGCGCCGTCCGCGTCCTCGCTTTCCGTGCGAATCGGCAGCAACGCTTTTTCATAACGCGGCTGCTGGCGAATATGCTCGATCACATTCTCAGTTTCTTCGGAACTAATAAACGCGCCGTGAATGCGAATCGGCTCCGGACTGCCGGGCGGCAGGAAAAGCATATCGCCGTTACCCAGCAATTTCTCCGCGCCGTTCATATCGAGAATCGTGCGCGAATCGATTTTCGAGGCAACTTGAAATGCGAGCCGCGCCGGAAAATTCGCTTTGATGATGCCGGTGATCACATCCACCGACGGTCGCTGCGTCGCCACGATTAAATGAATGCCGACCGCGCGCGACATTTGCGTGAGGCGCGCAATCGGCTCCTCCACTTCTTTGGCCGCGGTCAACATAAGATCGGCAAGCTCATCGATGATGAGCACGGTATACGGCAACGGCTTCATCGGCGGCATGCCTTCCGGCTCGGTCAACTTGCCTTCGCGCAAGCGCGTGTTGTATTCGCCGATGTTGCGCACGCCGACGCGCGCCAACAGCGTATAGCGATTTTCCATTTCCCATTCGAGACTGCGCAGCACCGCCAGCGCGTTCGCCGGCGTGGTGACCACTTCTTCATCAAGATCCTCGCGAAACGTCAGATGATGAAAGCGCAGTTTGCGATACGTTGAAAGCTCAAGGCGTTTCGGATCGACCAGCACAAAATCCACCTGACTCGGATGCGCTTTGTACAACATGCTCGCAATGATCGCATTCAAACAAACGCTTTTCCCTGAGCCGGTCGAGCCGGCGACGAGCAGATGCGGCATGCGATCCAACGAGGTCACAAACGGCTGCCCGGAAATGGTTTCGCCGAACGCAATCGTCAACGGCGAGGCGGATTGCCGAAACGCGTCGGAGTCAATCAGCTTACGCAAATAAACCGTCTGCGGTTCCGGATTGGGCAACTCGATGCCGACCGCGGCTTTGCCGGGAATCGGCGCGACAATGCGAATGCGTTTAGCCCGCATCGCCAATGCGAGATCGTCGGCAAGAGCGGTGATGCGACTTACCTTGATGCCCGGCGCCGGTTCATATTCATAACGCGTAATCACCGGGCCAGGATTGATTTCGACCACATTGCCGACAACGTCAAACTCGGCGAGGCGTTCTTCGAGCGTGTGCGCGTGATTGAGCAACTCTTCTCGCGTTTGCACGGAATCAATTTTGGTGGGAAACTTCAACAGATCAAGCGGCGGGAAAACATATTCGCCGGCTTCCGGGGGTGGCGGTTCATCTTTGCCTTTCTTCGGCACGGTAATGGCGTTGGGCGCTTCATTCGCTGCCGGGCGAATCGGTGTCGTTACCGTATCGCTTGCCGGTAGAGGCTCGGGCGAGAATGCCGGCGCTCTGCCGGGAATAATAGTAGAAGGGTTCGCCGGCTTTTCATTCATTTCACGCAAGCGCGCCAGTTTTTTCCAACGCGGCTCTTCATCAACGGCGGCATCGCCGTCTTTGTCGTCTTCGCTTTCCTCACCTCGGCCTGTTGCCACCACCGTAATCGGTTTGGTTTTATTCGCAACCGGCTTCGCGGCCGGTTCAGGAAATGGTGGACGCCAGGAACCAACCGCGGCCATTCTTTTGGCAAACGTTTCGCGCAAATTCAACGAACCGGAGCGCATCTTCTCGTACGCTTCCGCGAGGCTCAGTTGCGAGAACGCAATAAAAATCACCACCGCCAGCGCGAACAAAATGATCGGGCTGCCGTAATCGCCAAAAGCTTTGTGCAGATTTTCGGCAATGAAACCACCGACCAGCCCCGAACGCGAATAACCGATGGTCGAACTTTCCGGGTCCATCACATACGGTAGCGCAAAGATTGTCGAAAAATATAGGGCGGCGGTCAGGCCGTATAAAGTGGCGCGCTGTAAATTTTGTATCGGAAAATTCCAAAAACGATTCCAGCCCCAGGCCATCAATAAAAACGGCACCACCATCGCGGGATACCCCAGCAAGTATTTCACCAACACATTGGCGATATAAACGCCGGCCACGCCCATGGCGTTTTGTACTTGTGGCATACCCTCCGGCGTTTCTTCCGGATGCACGAAATATGAAATCAAGCCGACCAGAATGAGCATGCCAAACGTCATCAAGAGAATGCCCAAAATCTCTTCCTGCCGCCGCGGGCTTGCACTGGCTTGCTTTTCCGACATGTTCTCCTCTCCTAAAAAATATTGCTACCCAGCAAATCCTCTCCGCCATCCCGAATATAATTATTTAATTCGCACTGATTTTAATATTACCAACTATAGACATTTTTAGTTTTACGCACCAAGCATTATTAAAATAACATTAACCCATCCGTATTGTAACTAATTTAATATCGTCAATTTTATGCACATTTGCAAGAGTTTTACATTTACCGCCGACGGATGGGTGAGGTCCGCGTCACGCGCGCCGGGATGAGGAACACTGTTTTTACCAATCTTTATTGCCCATGTAATGGCTTGGGGTTTAAACGGGAGGTACTGATTGCTTCGAGGTTCTCGTCGAACACCAACACCGCCGCCAGAATCGTCGTCGCGGCATTGATAAAAAACTTCGGATCAATGCTGGCAAAAACATCGGTTGGGCGGTGATAATCGCGGTGATCTTCGACGCCGAAATACGCAAACGGAACCCCCATTTCACGAAACGGCGCATGATCGGAAGCGTCAGTCCAGTTGTCGCTTGAATTTTCGCCCTGATCATGTCCGAGCCGTAATTTCACGGCGCTGGCCTTTGCTATTTCATTTAAATAGGGTTTTAAAAAAGGACAATGAAAAGCACCGGCAACATAAAGCTCATTCTTCTCGTTGCGACTCACCATGTCGAGATTGACATTCAGCGCGATCTTGGCAGCAGCAACCGGCAAATTATCCACAAAAGCCCGCGCGCCGAGCAGGCCGGCTTCTTCACCATCAAAGAAGGCGAAAATCAGCGTGTGCTGCGGTTGATGCCGGCTAAAGTAATCCATAATCGCCAGCAAGGTAGCTACCCCCGAGGCGTTATCATCCGCGCCAGGATAGATTTGGCCTTTAATCACGCCGAGATGATCATAGTGTGCCGAGAGCACCAGGCAATGCGAAGGCACGGTTCCAGGGAAATAACCGATCAAATTCGTCGCGCTATCACATTTCGCGCCGCGCGCAGCAAAAGAAAAAGTCTGTTTAAAACTTTCCGCAAAAGCATGCAGGTTGTTTTCTTTAAATGCGGCGAGAATATAACGTTGAGCCTTCTGGCTGCCAGCGGTACAACTCTTTCGCCCCTGCATCGAGTCTGCGGATAATGTTTTCACATCCTGCAACAATTGCAGCGAATCCAGCCTGGCTTGGGCTAACAACAAATTCCCGATGAGGAACATCGCCCCTGACACAACAAATACTAATCTCTTCATTACAAATAAACTAATAAGGCCGTTGATAAAACGGCGTTTTAACGATCCGCGCGCCGGCGACGCGGCCGCGAATATCGATGGTGAATTCAGTTCCAACGACGCTGTATGCACTGGCAACATAACCGAGGCCAAGGGATTTCTCGAGGCTCGGCGAAAACGTGCCGCTGGTGACGTGGCCGATGGGCGCGCCGTCTTTTAAAATCGGATAACCGTGGCGCGCGATATTCTTGCCTTCCGTCTCAAAGCCGACGAGTTTGCGCCGAATGCCCGCGGCTTTCATTTTAGCCATCGCCTCACGGCCGATGAAATCACCTTTATCTAATTTTGTAATCCAACCGAGTCCGGCTTCCAGCGGGTTCGTGGTATGGTCGATATCGTTGCCGTAAAGACAATATTTCATTTCCAGCCGCAACGTATCGCGCGCGCCGAGACCGATGGGCTCAATGCCAAATTCTTTTCCGGCCTCAAAAATTGCGTTCCAAATTTTTTCCGAATGTGACGCCGCAAAGCCAATTTCAAAACCATCTTCGCCCGTATAACCGGTGTGCGAAATAAACGCCGGCACACCGGCCATTTCACCGGAAGCGAACCAGTAGTATTTGATATCAGCCAAGTTGAGGTTGGTTAATTTCTGCAATGTCGCTGGCGCGTTTCGTCCCTGCACAGCCAGCAAACTGTATTCGTCGCTTTTGTCGATAAGTCCCAGGTCCGAAGTCGCATGTTGTTTCAACCAGTTGAAATCTTTTTCAATATTCGAGGCGTTGACGATCATCATGTAATGATCGAGCCAGCGATAAACGATCACGTCATCGATAATGCCGCCGTCGGGATAACAGAGGGCAGAGTATTGCGCTTGATATTCGGCGAGTTTCGACACGTCATTAATCGTCATCCGTTGCAAAAATTCCAGCGCGTCTTTGCCGCAAATTTCAAACTCGCCCATGTGCGAGACGTCGAAGACGCCGACCGATGCACGCACTTTGCGATGCTCGTCAATGATGCCGCGATATTGCACCGGCATCCAGTAGCCGGCAAATTCGACGAGCTTGCCACGGTGTTGGGCGTGAAGGTCGTATAAAGCCGTTTTTTTTATGGTTGCTGGGTTGGTTGTGTCGTCAGCCATGGCAGGATTCTTTTTATGAGACTTGTCGATTTACACCGGGCCGGGTTGGAGTTGTTTAAGTTGGGCCTCGAGAGCGGCAATTCGCTTTTGTACTTCTTCCATATCGGCGCTGCGCTGTTCATTAACCGGCCGACCGTTGACGCCGCTGGTCGGTTGGCGGAGGTTTCTTATCAGATACAACCACAAACCGAACAAACCACCCAGCACGGCGAAAACCGTCGTCGCGATCAATCCCAGCCAGAACCGTAAATCATCAAAGCGATTCCCCATGTCGGTTCGCAAGTCATCGATACGCCTATTCGTATCATCCATTCGTTTATTAGTGTCATCAATACGCGTTCCAATGGCTTTCTGGCCTTCTTCCAAGCGAATAAACTTTTCATTCATGCTTGCTGATTGGCCCGTTTGCGGAAAAGCAAAACGAGGCGCCAGCGCTGCCATAATCAATATTCCTGCCGGGAAAAAGCGTCGCATAAATTTCTCCAAACTTTTAAGCTATTCGTGCAAGCTTATTTTACGGATAAAATGGCCCGGAGTCAAGACTTTTATTGGAGGCTAGCGCCGGCGTAATTATTTTCAAAAATTCATAGCTCGAGAAAAGACGGAGCGATACGATTCACGACGCATACCAGCGGCGCTACGCGCTACAACGCCTCGATCACCTGCTTCATCTTCCGCAAAGCTTCTTGAATATTCTCAATCGAATTGGCGTAACTCAGGCGCAAATACCCCTCGCCAAATTTTCCAAACGCCGTCCCGGAGAGCACGGCGACGCCGGCTTCATTCAGCAGACGGTCGGCGAGTTGCTTGCTGCTCATTGGAACTTGACTGACGTTCGGAAAGCAATAAAACGCGCCGCCGGGTTTTAAGCAATGCACACCTTTGATTTGGTTCAATCCTGCAACCATAAAGTCGCGCCGTTGCCGAAATTCGCGGACAAACGCCTCGACTTCCTCATGCGAACCGCGCAACGCCGCAACGCCGGCGTCTTGCACAAACGTCGCGGTGCAACTATTGCTGTTAATCATGAGCTTCTCGACTTTTTGCGCCAACGCCACCGGCATCACGCCGAAGCCGAGCCGCCAGCCGGTCATCGCGTAGGTTTTCGAGAAACCGTCGAGCAAAATCGTCCGCTCCAGCATATCCGGCTCGGAAAGCAGGCTCGCGTGCTCTTGCTCGTAAATAATATTTTTATAAACTTCGTCGGCAAGCACCAGGAGGTTTTTATTCGCCCGCACAATCCGAGCGATGGCGCGAATATCGTCGCGCGTCAGAATACCGCCGGTGGGGTTTTGCGGCGAGTTGATAATGAGCAAACGCGTGGCCGGCGTGATCAATGCTTCCAGCTCGTTTAAATTAAAACGAAATTCTTTTTCTTCTTTTAAATGCAGCGGCACGGCTTTGCCGCCGACAAAATCAATCACCGATTCATAAATCGGGAAACCGGGATTGGGATAAATAACTTCGTCGCCGGCTTCGATGAGCGCGGTGATGGGGAAATAAATGATCGGCTTGGCGCCGGGGGTGACGACGACATTTTCCGGACGGACCGTGACACCGCGGCGCCGCTGCACATCTTCACAAATCGCCTGCCGCAATTCAGGAATGCCGGCGGCGGGCGTGTAATGCGTGCGACTGTTGGCGAGCGCCGTTCGCGCGGCTTCGCGAATAAAAAGCGGTGTGTCAAAATCGGGTTCGCCGATTTCCAGATGGATAATTTTTTTGCCCTGCGCCTCCAACGCTTTCGCGCGGCCCAAG
>Ga0247727_10012562_pt1 | contig 14507 bp, 16 predicted proteins | sample WisWelCaveWW1625_FD_202498 | JGI IMG/M metagenome (GOLD analysis project Ga0247727, IMG submission 202498) | Biofilm microbial communities from Wishing Well Cave, Virginia, United States - WW16-25 | ecosystem: Environmental > Aquatic > Deep subsurface > Groundwater > Cave microbial mat | place... | reverse complement strand
GGGCAGGTCTTCAAGCAGGTGGACACCTCCACCTGGCCGCCGATGCTTGAAGATTACGTTGCTCACTATGCGTTCACGGGAGAGCGATTGCCGAAGGGCGCGTACAAGGCGTTGGAGCAGGTGTGGATCATGGAAGGACAACCGCAGGGAAACTTCAACACGTGGCTCAATAGCACGGTGGTTCCTGCGATGTTGTATGGAAGCGACAATAAGGAATAAACAATGGCAGTTCTTTGGAGATGCGGGTTTGAATTAAATAACAATACGGCAGGGATGGAAGTGACGGCGGCGGGCGGGACGCCTGCCGTGCAGGCGACGACTGTTCGCAGTGGAGGACACGCGCTTCAAATCACCTCATTGGTCAGCGGAACGGCGAAGGGGATGCGCGACAATTTCACCGCCGCCGCAGGGAACGGCCCTTATTATTTTCTCGCTTATTTCAGGTACGCCACCGCGCCCAGCGGCGACAACCAGATTATCCAACTCAATGACACCAGTGCGTTCACAACCCCGATTGCCTACATCATACTCAACTTGTCCGGCGCGCTGGAACTATGGAGCGAGGATGGTCAGGTTGGCAGTGATTCGAGCGCGCTTTCAGTGAACACGTGGTATCGGGTCGAGATGTTGTTCGACCGCACCCCCGCCGCCGGCTCTCATATTGTTCGCGCCTATATTGACGGAACCGAATTTGCCGGCTCTGCCGCGCTCGATCTTTCGGCTGGAATCCTGACCTATAATTTTGGCGGCAATTTGGTGTTGGAGGCGCAGACGACCGGCAACTGGTACTTTGACGATATGGGGATTAATGACAGCACGGGCAGCAACCAGAACGGACTGGCGGGCGAGGAGGAGTTGATTATCCTGCGCCCTAACGGAGCGGGAAGCAGTACGCAATGGGCGCGCGGCGGAACAGAGAGTGGCGCGAACTGGTCGCAAGTGGAGGAGAAGCCGCCCAACGATGTCACCGATTATGTGTCGTCCAATACAGTCACACAGATTGATTGGTATACCGCAGACGATACGCCGGCGGCGTTGGAAAGCAATGACACGATCAAGTTTGTCGCCGTAGGCGGACGCTTTGCAGTTGACAATGCCACAGGAGCCGACCCTGACTTTCGCCTTATTCTCAAAGACGGGGCAGGAAATCAGGATAACGGCGTGACGATTGACGTTAACTCGACCTCCTTTCGCACAAATGTCAACGATGGGGTGTTAATCAACTATCCGCTTGTCAGTTATACACGCGCAGGCGGCGCGGGCGCGTGGGACAAGACCGCGCTGGACGCCATTAGCATCGGCATCGAAGAAATGGCATCCGACACTCACTTTGTCCAGGTGACGGCAATATGGGCGTATGTGGCGCACAAGCCTGCTGCTGCCGGCGGAACCGCTGTGCCTGTTTTCTATCACCATTTACAGGAACAAGGAATAGGGTAACATGACAATTTTTCTTAGACAATCAACCGCCAGTCAGGAAATCCCGCTCGGCTACTTCGTTGATTCAGTGGACGGAAACACCGAGGAAACGGCTCTGACCATTGCCAATACCGATATAAAAATCTGGAAAACGGGCGCAACCACGCTGGCAAACAAGAACAGCGGCGGCGGCACGCACATCTCGAACGGCGTGTACTATGCCGTGCTGGACGCGACCGACACCGATACGATTGGGCCGCTACGGGCGTTCATTCACGTTGCCGGCGCGCTGGCTGTAAAGGTGGACTGCGTAGTGCTGGACGAAGCGGTGTACGATGCGCTATTCGGGACTACCGCCCTTGCCACAGCCACGAACATTACGGCGGGTACGATCACAAACGTAACGACCGTGAACGGACTGGCGGCGAACGTCATCACAGCCGCGGCTGTTGCCACAGGCGCGATTGACGCGGACGCCATAGCCGCCGATGCGATCACAGACGCGAAAGTGGCGTCGGACGTTACCATTGCATCCGTGACAGGAGCGGTAGGGTCGGTCACTGGAAATGTTGGTGGAACAGTGGCAGGCTTTACGACTGCCGCCAAAGCCGAAATCGAATCGGAGGTTAACGACGCGTTGGTGGTACAACGCTTGGACGAACTGGTCAACGCCGACAGTGACATTGACGGCGCGGCTCCCCCAACGGTGGGCAGTGTGATTCACGAATTGATGAGCAAGACTGCCGGCTCGTTTACATTCGACCAGACCACCGACAGCAATGAAGCCATCCGAGACAATATGGGAACGGTGCAAACAGGCGATGCTTTTGCTCGGTTGGGCGCGCCCGCTGGCGCAAGTGTATCCGCAGATATTGCGGCGCTCAAGGCCGAAGCCGAAGCCATGATCATCAAGAAGAACACTGCCCTGAGTAACTTCGAGTTCCTGATGATAGACTCCATCGATCACGTTTCGCCCAAGACAGGTCTGACGATCACTGCGACGCGGAGTATAGACGGCGCAGCCTTTGGAGCGTGCACCAACTCCGCCAGCGAGGTGTCAAACGGTGTATATAAGATCAACCTGTCCGCCTCTGACTTGAACGGCGATGTGATTACATTCAAGTTTACAGGCACAGGCGCAGACCAGATCACGATCACGATCATCACACAGGCATAGCGATGGTTATTCGGTGGCAGTACGGCAACAAGAAACAAAGCGGACAATACTACACCCGCGTTCCGTTTGTGCAGGCGCGGATAGCCGTACTTTCATTGACCGAGATCGCCTCTGAGTTCTATGCCAGGACCCGCACGAGGAAGCCGCAATCTGCATCGAGACGCAAGACCTACACCCCGAAGAAGTAGAGGAACCCATGCCCGAGAAACGAATGCTATCCAAGTCTATTGAAATGGGGGTAGATGAAAACCGGACGTTTACCGCCGACCTTGCGCGCTGGGCGGAGGCGTGGGGGAACCCTGCAAGCGTGGACAGTTGCACGCTGTACGACAAAACTCTTGGGCAGTATGTGAACGAGAAACTATCTGGCGCGGCGATAGTGAGCGGAACGGAGGTGGAAAGTAAGAGGGTAACGGGGCTGGTGGACAAGCACTACTACCAACTGAACGTGCTGGTGAACTTCCCCAGCAGCCAGAAGTTATCGGGGTACTTCCCCATCGTGTGCAGGTTGTGATATACTGCATCGAATGAACGGTGAGGGCAGAACCCTTACACCAGACCGACAGACATAGAAACGGGTCACGCAAATTGCGTGACCCGTTTTTTATTTTGTCGGAATACAAGCAAGGAGAACATTCACATGCCAGAGGAAACTTCCCAAGCCACTGCGGAAACAATCGTCCCGCAGGTGACAGTTCCAGAGACGGCTCCCGCAGGGACCACTCAAACGGAACCGCAGAAGGAAACACCACTCACCGCTGAGGATTACCGGCGCATTGCCCATGAAGAGGCTATGCGTGTCGCACAATCTCAGGTGGCAAAAGGTGAAAACCGCATTCAAAAACTGATTCAGGAAAAGTTCACGGCGCTTGAGCAGACGAGGGGGACGTTGGGCTTGAGCGAGGAACAGGTCAATCAGGCGAAGCAGAAGATCGTCACCGAGGCGTATTCTGCACCAGAAGAGCCTGTGAACACAGTCTCCCCTGATGTTGACCAGGCGATTCAGTTTATGAACGCGGAGATCCAAAATGTTTTTGCAGAGTTGGGAACCACCGTCTCTCCATCCGACCCGGAGTTCAGAGACTTGCAGGCGAAGGTAGATAGCGCGTGGAACGACCCGAAGGGGTTGGCAAAAATCCTGTTGGCGGCGAGCAAAGCCGCGACTGCAAAGGCCGGACGCCTTGCAAAGCAGACAGAAACCGCATCCGCACGAGTGATCGGCGGAGGCGAAGGCGTTACCTCTAATCCAAACGACATTTCAGGCATTACAGACTCGAAGGAGTTGTACAGGCTTGGAGAGGAAAAGATTAGAGGAAAAAAATAAAATAGAAAAGAGGCTACCATGCTTACTTTGAACGATTATTTCAAGCAGAGTACCGACCCCATGCAGAAGGGTTTGATCGCGGACTTGCTCCGCTACTCTGACTTGATGAAGATTGTGCCGATTGAAACCGTGTCGGCATTGCGCGTGAGCGCGACCCGCTGGCAGACCATGCCGTCTGCCAGCTTCCGTAAATACGGAGCCGGGTATACCGAAAGCACCGGCACGGTCGAACCGATCACTGAGACCCTCGCTGTGCTGGGAGGCGACGTGAAGGTGGACCGTCTTGCGGACAAAGGAACCTTCATCGAAGACCCCATTACGACGCAGATGAACATGAAGGCGAAAGCCATTGCCTTCAAATTCAACGATACGCTCATCAATGGGGATCACGCGACAGATGCGGATGCCTTCGAGGGGTTGAAGAAACGCGTGAGCAACATGCCCTCACGCCAGGTGGTTGATATCGCGGTCGCTGGCGACAGCCTGAAAGTGTTGGCGAACGAGGCGAACGAACAATTGTTTCTCGATGCGCTCCACAAGGCGATCAAGCGTGTGGATGGCGCGAACGCCCTGTTGTGCAATGAGGATACCTATCTCGGTTTGGGGCAGGTGCTGCGCCGGTTGAAGTTGAACACGGTGATGACCGACGCCTACGATCACAAGTGGGATGCGTTCCAGAATGTTCCGCTTGTAGACGTGGGCTTGAAGTCGGACAAGTCCACCGAGATCATCACCAACACCGAGGACCCAGGGGACGCCGGGAACGACGCTACCAGCCTCTATGCTGTGCGCCTCGACACCGATGATGGCGTACGCGGAATCCAATTGGAGGGGACCAATGGCCCGAACGTCTACGATCCTTTGAACGGCGGCGAAATGGAATCTGGACCGCAGTATCTGCGGCGTATTGACTGGCCCGTGGGCTTGTTCCACAAGAGTCAGTACGTGGTCTGCCGCATCAAGGGTTTCAAGATGGCGGCTGCATAGGAGATATGACATGAGAGACACTAACCTATTACTGACCGATACTGCTGTTGCGGCGGATGCCTTTTCCGCGAATGCGTTCAACCTTGACGGGACACCCGCCCAGGGAATCTGGCTCCAGTTCCACGTCACCAAGACGGGTGCAGATGCCGACGAACGCCTGGACATCCGCATATTCGGCAAGAATGCCGATTCGGGTTGGGCGCTCACAGATGATGAAGTGGGCCACGTGGCAGGGCAGATCGGAAGCGGTCTTGCCACATCTGGCGTGGTTGTGAAATATGCCCTGGTGCAGACAAAACTCAACTACCTCAAGCCATACTTCGACGTATCAGGCACAACCCCAGGCTTCACCATCGTTACCTCTGTTGTATCTGGACCCGACCAACCGCAAACCGCGTAATTCGATCTGTGAAACCAGAATGGAGATGCCCCCGCCATGAGGCGGGGGCAAATCAAGAAAAGGAATCACCATGCGATACAAGGCAATCACTTCGGCGAAAGACCAGGAGGGCAATCTCACGTACGGCGGAAAGACCTATGGAATTCGATTCGAGAAAGGCATCGCTTTCTTCGACGAGATGACCGTAGACAAAAACATCGGTTTTACCGCCGACGAGATCGCCATGAAGATGGAAAAGGACTTTGGGTATGAAGTCATTCGATTGAACGACGACGGCACGCCCTATAAACCCGAACTCGAAAAACCCAAGAAGCAAGACAGGCCCTAACAACTTCTCCCGACAAGGGAGATGAAACAATTCAATGACCACCCTCCATGACATCTCCCTAAAAGTGGCGCAGTTGGTGACGGACGTGTTGGACGGGGTGGCGACCGCTGGCGCGGCAACCTCCCTGACGGACACCAACAACCTGATTCAGAACAACCAGTATTGGGATCGTGGCTCGCTCTGGATACGGAGCGGCAACCATACCGGCAAGGTGTTGAGTGTGACTGGTTTTATCAGCAACAAACTGAACTTCGCCACACTTGGCGCGACCCCCATAGCGGCCGGCGACCGTTACTCTGTGGCGCGTTCGGCGTACCCATGGAATCAGATCGTGAGCGCCATTCGCCAGGCGCTGGACGAAACCCACGCGGAAGGCGACGATAACTCGCACATTGGCGACGGGGAAATCCTGGAGCTCGTTTTGCCTGTGGGCGTTTGGGATGTGAAGCGGATCGAGTTCGAGCGACCGGGCTACCAACGCCGCATTCCTTCGCATCACTACCAAATCAAAGACCAAACCCTGCGCTTCGATTACGGCTACGCCCCATGCAACGGCGACATTGTACACATCATCTGGCGCGACACCCACCCCGAATTGACCAGTTACTCGACGGAGATCAGCGAGGAGATCAACTTGGAATGGCTGAAGAACAAGGCGGCGGAAGTCCTGTTGTATTGGGGCGCGGCGCAATATAGCAAGAACCCCGAATACATGATTGAAGAACGGATGAACCGCGTGATGAACAACCTGAAGGGAAAGATGCCGCGCTACGACGGACCGGATTTTGAAATCCATACGGCAGGTGGATAATGCCGCGAGTTGCCCCTGACCTGCCGGAAGAAAAGATTACCAACCATTTTCAAATGACCGACCGAAGCGGGCGGACATTGGGCTTGACCATCTGTGACGACGAAGGCACACCACGCCCGTTCAGGGATGAACGGATATACGTCAAGATACCCGTGGAGACCACCGCACAAAAACAGACCAGCGGATCGAGCAGTTACGCCGACTTCGATTATCCCTACTCGCCCATCGTGCAGGACGATCTATCGGGCGGGAGAGGCAGTGTGGACTTCGAGCGGGACAGCACCAAGTTTTATGACTCTTTCCGGTGCCGAAGCGGACGCACGAACAAAGCGTACGCGGGACCGCTGGAGCAGTGGGCTACTGGTGTTCGGAGCGCAGACCAGAACCTGCCGAGTAGTTCGGTGCGGTGGATCGCGTTGCATGGAACGCAACGCTATGTGTACAAACGCTTTCAAGCGGGAGCGAATTACACCGCAGGGCTGGCATGGATCATTGCACGGCGCAAAAGCGCGCCTGACGACCTGACCATTGCGATCTACTCAGACAGTGCGGGGAAGGTCAACACCCTGCTGACGAGTATCACGGTAAATCAAACACGCCTGGAAGATGTGTTGATGGAATGGTTGGACGAAACCATCTCACAGGCGCTGGTGAGCGGCACATTCTACTGGCTGATCGTGATCGGCGGCGCAAACGACGATGATTCGAAACATTGGAAAGTGGCGTGCAAGAACGTCGTAGGCACGTCGTATTTTTCCAGCACACTTGTCATCACCCCCTCCACCCCCACCTCCGCGACCTTCGATATGTACTTTCGCCTGACCGACGCGGATGGTTCCAAGACCTGCATCCCCTTTGAGTACAAGGAACAGCAATACTTTGTGATCTCCCCGCCGACCGGCGCGCCGGTGATCTACCTGGCGGGCGACAGGGGCGCGGCGGATTCCAATGCGGGGAACCTGGACAAACTCATCGACGCGACAAAGAGTTGGGTGACAAACGAGCATGTGGGCAAGATGGTTATGCTTACTGACGGGACGGGGAAACTCGAACCCATCCCGTGGAGGATATGCACAAGCAACACAGGGACGCAACTCACCCTCAATTCCGTCTGGACGATACAACACGACACCACCACCGAGTACGTGATTCTCGGAGATAAACTGAAAAGCCTGGGCACGTGCGGGTTGACGGCACCTGTTACCTCTGTGTTGGTCAGTACGCAGGGTGTGGTGTACTTCTGCATGGGGGATAGCGTGACCATACGCAGGCTGCGCGCCTTCAACGATGCGGGGACGTGGCGCGACTTCGACGACGCGGCGAACTGCCAGGCGGACGAGACAGCCGCCACCAAAGCCGTGTTCATGGTATACAAGCCACAGGCGCAGAAGATCGTAATTGGCAACAACTCGGATGCCAGCGGCAATGTATCCTGTTCCACATCCAACAATGCGAGCATCCCCGCCTGGGGAACGGCTCTGACGTGGAGTGCGGCGGTGAACATTGACAGCAAGTACCGGCGCATCAACGGCATGATCGTACACCCCGACGGATCGGGAACCGAGGCTGTGTGGGTATTCAAGACGGATGTACCGTTCATCCTGCCGGGAAGCGGCAACCCCAATACGGTGAACATCGAAGAAATGAAGACCGTGCGGTCGAGCGCGAACGGGGTCAACCCCATGCGGCACGGGGTCTACCTGTACTTCCCCATGTTGCAGGGACTTGAACGCTACTACGGCGGGCAGTTCGATGACATCGGGCCCAACATCGGCGAGGGCATGCCCGCCAACCGCAGGGGTTCCATTGTGGCAATGCAGGGTTATCCGGGTAGGTTCTTTGTGATCCTTGACGCAGGCAGTACGGGATACTCCTCGGTGCTGGACAGCGATGGATGGCACGAACGTTACCGCGCGCCGAAGGGACAACGGCTTACTGCGATGGCGTTCCAGGTAATCCCCGGAACCAGCCTTGACCGTTTGTGGCTATGGCAGGGGAACGATCTGGTTTGGCTCCCCTTCCCCTCCGCCAGCACAAACGAACTGGAGGATGAGAACTATCCCTACGCGATGGAGTTTGCCGTGACCCTGGCGCGGATGCACGCGGGTATGTTCGACGTGCAGAAACTGGTGAAGAAGATCAAGCTACAAACCGAAGACCTCGAAGTGGACGAACTCACGGGCGAGCCGATTTGCTGGTTCGAGTTGGATTACCGCGTGAACGAGGAAACCGAATGGACGACCATTGACGACATTTTCTCCACCAGCCCGACGCAGGAGGTGGACTTCACCCAGCAGTTCGGGATCGCGGGAAAACGGATGCAAAAACGGATGAGAGGTTACACCACCGACTTGAGCAAGACGCCTGTATTCCTTGCGATCATCATTTCTGCCGTGTTGCGCGTGGACGTGAAGAATATGTATGGGCCGTTCAACGTGTTGGTAAAGGACGACGAACGGGTGGGACTGCGCGAACTGGATACATCCTACTCCGCCGAGGACAAATTGAAACTGTTGGAGGATTGGGCGGACGCCTCCAATGATTCGATGTTGAAAATGAACTCCGTTTCCCGAATGTGCGACGACAAGATGGTGTTCATGAACATGGGAACAAGACGGCAGATCGCGTTCGAGGGAGCGGATAACAACTCGTTCAAAAGCGATGCGTATCTGGTGAGCGTCACGATGCAGGAGGCGTAGATGAATGGCTGCCAAAAAGAAGCTGTTCAGGTTCGCCTCCACCCGTTCCACCTTCCCGCTTCCACAAGAAAGGGAGCGAAGCGTGCGGGCGCAGAAACTGGTGGACCCGAAGGACATTGGGCCGTGGTACATTCGCGGGATCAAGGCAGGCAGTAAAGAGGAATATTGGTGTTCGATTGTGGCGACCGAGTTTGAGGAAGAGCAGGGCTGGGCGTGGGAGTTCCAGGTTCCCGTGTTCGGCGGGCGTTCGCGCGCCGGCGGTAACGTGGTGGACTTCCTGATCCACACGCCGGGCATGGCGACGATTTGGGACCCGATGGGCCGCTACTGGCACAGCGGGCATCGGGAGGATCGCTACCAGATGGAGCGCGTGGCACGCCGCAAGAATTGGAGATTGATCGCATGGTACACCGACGAGACACCCACGCTTGAAATCCTGCGATCTTATTTGAGAAACCAAATGAATGTGTAGGTGAGAGATGGCTTTCAAGATAACAGAAGAGAACTATCCTGTAAACTACAACCTCCCCGACCTGGTGCATGGTGCAGACTGGCACTGGGGATTCCAGATGTTTGAAGATGATGGGGTGACAGCACAGAACACTACCGGGTATACCTGCTCCATGATCATACGATCTGGATTGAATGGAGAAACCTATACCACCCTGACCATTGGGAGCGGAATCACCATGACTGCCGCGAGCGGGTTGTTCAATGTTGACCTGGACAAAGCGGTGATTGACACTTACGATTTTCAGGACGCGGAGTACCTGGTGATCCTGACCACCAACACGAATGACGACATCCCCCTATTCATAGGGCGGATACGGTTCGCAGGGTAGCGCCATGATCTTAAAAATCATTGAACGGCATGGAGTATTTCACCTGAGACCGCAGGTCGTGCGGGTGGTGCGCGTGTATGACTTCAAGGTGCCGAGCGGGATTACGACCACCTCCTTCACACAGAAGGGCGGAATCCTGGTTGGAACAGGATCGGGAACTTTTGTGGAGTTTCCGCCTGGCTCAAATGGAAAGGCTTTGGTCTACGACAGCACGCAACCCGCCGGGGTGAACGCGCTGACGCTGGAAAGCACATTCCCGCCTGGACACCGTAACGGGTTGACCATCGCCAACAACGCCACCGACCCGACGAACGACATTGACGTGGGGACAGGGACAGCCAGAAACGACACCGATGTTGTGAACATGCGCCTGACCTCGGCAATGACCAAACGGCTCGATGCAGCATGGGTGGCAGGGAACGGGAACGGTGGATTGGACACAGGGAGCAAGACAAACAGCACATGGTATCACATCTTCCTGATCGCCAAAGGTGACGGGACGGTGGATTGGTTGTTCTCGACCAACGCGACCAGCCCGACCATGCCAACGGGCTACATTTATAAGCGGTGGATTTGGTCGGTGTATGTGGACAGCGGCGGGACGATCCGTTTGTTCAAGCACAACGGCAGGCGGTGCGTATGGAAAACACCCGTACTGGATGTGGATGTGACGAACGTCTCAACAACCCGAGGTAATCACACCATCCAGGTTCCGCCGGGCGAAGCGGTGTGGTTCGTATGTAATACCCGCATGAGCCATGCTTCGTCACATGCACAGATTTACCTATCAAACCCCAACTTGACCGATTCTGCGCCGTCCCTTACCGCGGCTCCGCTCTCCACACCAAGCAACGACTATGGCGGGGTGAACGGGCACGGCATGGAGTATAGTGGGTGGACGGACGCAAGTTCACAAATATCGTCACGGGCAAACGACACAAGTACCACCTTGAAACTCTCTGTGAGGGAGTGGGAGGACTCGAGGTACTAACAAGCCTCCCCACCTGCCAGTGGGGAGGAAAGGTTGCACAAGGCAACAAGACGGTGTAGCGCATACTACACGAATAAGTATACACGAAACACAAAACATAGGGGATTTATCCAAGTCCTAACTCTTTGGAAAAGAAGGGAGGACTGCGGTTTATTCCCTCCATATCACTTCTATTACATCGGGACCAAGGCGGATTTCCTTGATAATGGATGTGAGCAGGCGGTTCATGCGTACCGGGTCGCTGTGTTCGATCATGTTGGGAAGTTCTTCGACCAACGCCTGCACCTGCCCTATCTGGGCGTGCCACTCGAGGCGGGTGCGTTCCATATTCCTGACTTTCTCGATCTGGTGGACAATGGTCTCGGCTTGATCTTCCAAAGCGTTGAGTTTGCGGGAGGCTTCGGAAGAGTTGTATAACCCTGACTCGTACCCCTCCTGCACACGGAGGCGGCGGGATTTTAGTTCTTCCAGTTGTTTTTCCATGATAGCGGTTTCCGCTGGTTCAGGCGGTTGGGACTGTGCGGCTTTCAGAGCCTTCACCAGTTCAGCGGTTAGATAAGGGATGGATTTTTCGTAGCGCATCACCCAATGCTTTCGGTTCTTGCCGCAATACATGAATTGGTAGGCAGCGATGCCGTGCTTGTTGATCTTCCCTCCGCACACCGCGCAGACCGTGAGACCAGAGAAGGGATACCTTGCGGAATAATTCCGCTTGGTTTCGATGCGCCTCCTGGCTTCGGCAAGGATCAGGCGGTAGGCGGCTTCATCCCACAGGGGAATATGTCTGCCTTTGGCAGTCTGCCATTGTGAACGCGGCATACGGATGTGGTTCTCGGTCCGCCCCAGAACCACCATGCCCGCATAATAGGGATGGATCAGGATACGCTTGACCTGGTTTCCGCCCCAATGCCTGGATCGTGGAGGGGGGAGAATTTCATCACAGCGCCGACCGATCTCCGAGTAGGTCATACCTTCCAGCATCCAATCTTTCATCTTGTAAATCATGGATACTTGTTCGGGAACCTGAACGCCGGGCTGTTTATCGCCGGTGGAACGATATCCGAATGGAATAACGAATGGATGCAGTCCACGCTCGATGCGGGCGGGTACGCCGTGTTGATAGGCGCGGCGGAGTTTGTTGAGACGGTACGCTTGCAGGATTCCCTCCACATGAATGTTGATGTCGGTGGCTTCGTCTTTGTATGGGTCGTAGAGGTCAACAGGAACCACCGCCCCGGACTGACGAGCGGAGATGATCTGCTTGCGGTTCTTCTTGAAGCGGACACGCAGCATTTGGGCGATGTCGCCGAGTCTGTCAAAATTATCCATGACCAGCGCGTCGAAGCGGTTGGCGGAGAGATCGTTCAGGAGTTGATTGAGTTGGGGTATCTCTCCTGCCGCTTCTGCCAGCCCTTCGTATCCGGTGCGGGAGTAGCCGTCAAGGATGTATGGACCGGCGGTCTCCTCCCCACCCTGCCTGAGGGCGAAGGCGCGGGCGGTGGCGAGTTGATCGTCGAGGGAGGTTTTGTCCTGCTTTGCCTGTTCGGGGGAGGAGACGGCGGAATATAGCGCGAATCTAAAGTTAGCGGTCATGGCTGAGGTAGTTAATGAGGGATTGGAGAACGGAGAGGGCGTCCTGGAGGATTTGCTTGTATGCCTGCCAGAGCAGTTTGAGGCTGGCTTGGGCGGGATCGTAGTGTGCGTGGGATGCCAGCAGGGTTGAAAGTGCGGCGTGATGGCGGCGAAGCTGGGAGAGGAAGTCTGTCAATGAGTGTTAGTCACAGTAGTACAAATCGTTGTCGTCAATTTTGATGTAGGGAACATCGTAAGTGTTGAGTTGGATTTCTCCCGTAGCACGAAAACACTTGCCTTCTATTTCTTCGTGCTTCCATTCAAAATTGCTGACGAAGAAGAATTGCTCGTGAGTTCCGAAGTAGAAGACAGAAAGAAAATTATCCCAGTTCTCTCGATAGTCTACGACAACACCCTGAACACATACCGTCCTCCCTGCCATTGATGGCGTGATTTGTGACCACATCAAACAAGATGGGGCTGAAGTTGATTGCGGCTGTGGGTTTGTGTAGAAGGCTTCAAAGGTAAGCTCGGCAGGTTTGGCAGTGAGAGTTGGGGCAGGCGTGGATGTAGAGGGCGCACTAAAGAGGGATGATGCGCCATTCCAAATACTTGCAACAACCAGATACACAGCATAGATGGTCGCGATTATCAACGCCCCCTCAAACCGCCTACTCATTCCAACTTTATTTTGAAGGAGGAAGAATAACCAAACAACAATTACGATAGCGAGACAACCAACGCTCTCAAGAAAATTCATGCTCTGACCTTACTCAACAATCGAAGAGACGACAACACGATCACGAACACAGATGCCACGCCTCCCCACGCAACAGACCATAAAAGGTATTGGCGTGGCTCAAATAGGATAAGCGGGAGGAATAGCAATACGACAAAGAGGTGGCGTTCGAGCCTGCGGGGACGGCGGAGTCTGCCAATCCAGTGGACGCTAGAGCGTGGAGGAATTGAATTAAATGCGCAACGAAGTGTGATCGAAAATAAAACCACCCAAACATAAACCAGTATTAGAACTTGTGCCACTTTGGAAAGACTGCTTAGTGCGCTATTTATTCTGCGCCTGGCTCGCCTGTTTTTTTGGGATTGCATTTCGCTTGCCTCGTAAACTATTCGCTAATAGTTCGACGTAATCTGCAACTTGATCTAATCGACCCTGATCTATACGCTCAATACGATCTAGACTCTTTTCGATTTCCTTACGAACACCAGACTGACTTTCCGCTTTTTCTCCTCTATACAGTCTTACCACTTCTTCTTTTCCAATTCCAAGTACCATACCAATGTCAATAAGCTTGTCAATTCCAGTACCCCGTTTGCCTTTTATTATGTGCGTGATTTGAGGGGAACCCAAATTAACCTGTTCACCTAGCCAAGTTTGTGTTTTTCCAATTTCTTTTAGACGTTTTTTTATACGACTTCCTAAAGGAGTTTCCATGGACAAATATTCTATAACCATTGTTTTTACTATGGGTGAAAAATTATTTCACTCTTGACAAAATGTACATTCTGCGTATACTTTACTATTAGTAAACAATAGATTTACAATTAGTAAAACTATACGAAAGGCAAACATGGACAAAAAGGAAGAGTTCGACAAGGTTGCGGTGCGAAAGGCGGATAAGCGGGAATTTGCGATTATCGCGGCAAGCGAGGGGAGAACGCACGTAGACATCTTTGCTGACATGCTCAAAATTTATAAGGCGATCTCGGTCCAGAAAAACCCCCAAGCGATCAAGAATGTGTCTGTGGTGGATGTGATCCAGAAGACCTCCCCCCATTCATTCGCGAAACGACGCAGTAAATTCATCAAGAGTATTCGCAATTACACGGTGGCGAAATGATCCCGCAACCCCTCCCCTCCCCGAACGAACCGAACCCCAAAGCACTGGCACGCCTGTTCGACTATTTCCTGGAACTGGTGGAACAGGGGATCATTGTG
>Ga0247727_10012561_pt1 | contig 14508 bp, 13 predicted proteins | sample WisWelCaveWW1625_FD_202498 | JGI IMG/M metagenome (GOLD analysis project Ga0247727, IMG submission 202498) | Biofilm microbial communities from Wishing Well Cave, Virginia, United States - WW16-25 | ecosystem: Environmental > Aquatic > Deep subsurface > Groundwater > Cave microbial mat | place... | reverse complement strand
TCACGGCGGTGACCGGGACGTCCTATGTGCAGGGACGACCGGTCACCGCCGTGATCGGGGACCACATCGTTCCGACGGTTCTGCTGGCCCTGGCCGCCGTCGTGCTGTCGGCCGGCGGAGGTCTTCTGCTGGGGTCGCTTGCCGCCTACCGGCGGGGGCGCGCGCTCGACGCGGTCGTGCTGACCCTCGCGATGCTGGGGGCTTCGGCTCCGGTCTTCTGGCTCGGGTTGCTGCTGATTCTCATATTCGCCGCACGCCTGCACTGGCTGCCGGTCATGGGGTACGGCCTGGACGGGGCCATGCTCCCGTTCTTCCAGGTCCGGCTGCCGGAGTGGGACCACCTGGTGCTGCCTGCGGTGACCCTGGCGCTGGTGTCGATGGGTGCCGTGGCTCGTGTGACCCGTGCCAGCCTGCTCGACGCCGGCGGCGGCGTCTTCCTCGTGACCGCCTCCGCCAAGGGGGACGGGCGACTGCGAGTCTTCGTGAGGCACGCGCTGCGCAACGCCCTCGTCCCGGTGCTGACGGTGGTGGGATTGAACCTGGGCTCGCTTCTCGGCGGGGCCGTCGCCACGGAATTCGTCTTCGCCTGGCCAGGGCTGGGGAAAGCCCTGGTGCGCGCCATCGCCCTCAAGGACCTGCCGGTCGTCGAAGGGTGCGTCCTCGCGCTGACCGCACTCTTCGTGCTGGTGAATCTCGCCGTCGACCTGCTCTACCCGATCCTCGACCCGCGGATTCAGTACTAGCAACCTGCCCGCCGGGGTAAGATGCCGGCACCATGGAAATACCGCCGCAGCCCGCCACAAGGGCCTCCGCGCCCGCCGGCCCGCTCACCAACCTGTATGGCCTGGATCGGGACGCGCTCGCTTCCGCGCTCCTGCCCATGACCGCGCGCCGTTTCCATGCGGACCAGCTCTATCACTGGATGTACGGCCGGCAGCAGGTCACGACTTTTGACGTGATGAGCGACCTGCCGGCGGCGCTGCGGGAGGCGCTCCTCGCCCGGCACAGGATTTCCCGGCCGGAAGCGCGTGTTGCGGGTCGTTCCGCCGACGGATCCATCAAGTACATCCTCAGACTCGAGGACGATACGGAGGTCGAGGCGGTCCACATTGTATACGGCGAGCGGATCACATTCTGTATCTCCTCGCAGGTCGGCTGCGCGCTCGCGTGCTCTTTCTGCCTCACGGGCACCATGGGACTGGTGCGCAACCTGACGCCGGGGGAGATCCTCGGCCAAGTGGCGGCGCTGGCGCGCGCCGGGAGAGTCGATCTCGGGACGGTGCGCATCGTCTTCATGGGAATGGGCGAGCCGCTCCACAATTACGACGCCGTCCTGGGCGCCTTCCGGACCCTGGTCGACCCGCGCGGCTTTGGCATCCAGGCCCGGCGCGTGACCGTGTCGACCGTCGGGCTGGTGCCCGGGATCGAGCGGCTGGCGAAGGAGGACCCGCGGCCGCGGCTCGCCGTGTCGCTGAGCGCGGCGACCGACGCCGTGCGCGACCGGCTCGTGCCGGTCAACCGGAAGCACGACCTCAAGGCGCTGGCGCGGGCCTGCCGCGCCTTCCCGCTCCGGCCGCGCGAGCGAATCACCTTCGAGTACGTGCTCTTGCAGGGGATCAATGACGGCCCGCGCGATGCCGAGGGGGTCGCCCGCCTGCTGCACGGTGTTCGCGCCAAGGTGAATGTCATCCCGTACAACGACACCGGCCTCGAGGGGTTCCGGACCCCGGCGGCGCCGGTCGCGGCCCGCTTCCGCGATACGCTGCTCGAACGCGGGATCCCGGCCTCGATTCGCTGGAGCAAGGGACGGGACATCGGCGCCGCCTGCGGGCAGCTCGCGCGCGGCCAGCAGGTGGGCCGGGCGGGGCAGGCCTAGGTGGTCTCGCCGCCGAGCGCCGCCCGCATGGACCGCACCGTCTCGGCAGGGTCGGGCGCCGTAGAGATGGCGGTGATCGCTCCGACGCCCGCAAGCGGGAGGCCGCGGAGCTCCCCGACAGTCTCGAGATTGATGCCGCCGATCGCCCAGACCGGGATCCGGACCGCCTCGACCACCCGCTGCAGGGCCGCGGGGCCCTGGGGCTCGCCATAGGCCGCCTTGCCGGGTGTGGCGAAGACCGGCCCGAAGACGAGATAGTCCGCACCCGCTTTTTCCGCCTCGCGGGCTTCCGCGAGGGCATGCACCGACCGGCCGACGAGGAGCCGCGCCCTGGCGTGACGGCGGACGCCCGCCACCGGCAGCCCGCTTGCTGGCAGGTGGACACCGGAGGCCTTCGCGGCGAGCGCCACGTCGAGACGGTCGTTCACGACGACGCGCGCCCGGTCCCCCGCCACGCGCCGCGCCTCCGCCACCACCTCCAGGACTAGCCTGAGCAGGGCCGCCCCCTCGAGGTCCTTCTCGCGGACCTGGACGAGCGAGGCCCCTCCCTGAAGCGCCGCCGTCACGATCGTGAGGAGTGGGCGTCCGCACGTCGCATGGCGGTCGGTGACGACGAGAACACCCGCCGGCTGGCGACCGCCGGAACGGGCGCTCATGCCGCGCGCATCGCCCGGCAGAATCGGACCAGGTCGACCAGGCCGGCGGTGAGCACGAGCCCTCCGAAAGCCGAGATGGCGCCGCGCGCCGAGCCGGTCATCAGGAGGTCCCGTGCGCCGGCCGTCCACCCGAGAAGCATCCTGGTCCAGAGGACCGACCAGGGAACGAGCAGCAGGTAGATCCCCGCCTCGACGCAATAAAGAAGATAGAGAAACTGCACCCAGGAACGCTTCACGGAACTTCCTCCCCGCGGTATCGGCCGGGGACCCAAGGGTACCAGAACTCGCCGGGATTGACTCGCCGGGACTTTGGTAGAATGAGCGGCCCTGAACGAGCTTCGGACCCACCGAGGTGCCTTCTGATGCAGCCCGTGCGCATCGCCACCGTGCCCTATGTGAACGCCGCTCCCCTGGTCTGGGGCTTCGGGGACGCCCGCGACGGGGCGTTCGAGCTGATCGCCGAGCCGCCGGCGCGGATTGCGGACCTGCTGCGCACGGGCCGCGTCGACGTCGGTCTGCTGCCGGTGATCGAGTCGCAGAGGATCGGGGGGGTGGAGCTGCTCCCCGGGCTGTGCGTCGCTTCGCGCCGGCGGGCCCGCTCCGTGTACCTCGCGTCGCGCCGGCCGCTGGAGCAGGTGCGCCGGATCGCGCTCGATCGGAGCTCGCGCACCTCGGCCGCGCTCCTCCGGGTGATCCTGGCGCACCGGCGGGTGACCGGGGTCACCTTCTCCGAGACTCCGCCCTCGCTCCCGGACATGCTGCGGGATCATGACGCGGCGCTGCTGATCGGCGACGCGGCCCTCACGGCCGACACGGCGGGACTCGAACGGTACGACCTCGCCGAGGAGTGGTTCCGGATGACCGGGCTGCCGTTCGTGTTCGCGGTCTGGGCCGTCCGGACCGGGACGGTGCTGCCGCAAGGAGCGCGGCCTTTCGTCGATTCGTGCCGCGAAGGCCTCGCCCACATCGAGGACATCGCTCGCCGGGAGGGGGCGAGGCTGGCCCTCCCAAAGGAGACGATCGCGGACTACCTGCGGGTCAACATCCATTACGACCTGGGGGAGGAGGAGCGGCGTGGTCTCGACCTCTTCCTCCGTCGCGCGCACGATCTCGGCCTGATCGGGGCGCCGCGCCCGCTGACGACACTGGAGGCCGTCGAGTCGGAGCCGATTTCAGCGATGGGGGCACATTCGTGAGCGAAGCGCGCGCCACCGGCGGCGCCGGGGGGGGCGGTCCCGCCGGCGCATGGATGCTCCCCGACGCGGTGGAGGGCGAGCGCCGGGCGCCGAGACGGCCGGGGCTCCGCATCGACGGCATTCTCGCGGCCGCCGCCGACGGGCGCCGCATCAGCCCGGTGGAGGCCTTGCTCCTGTTCCACGAGGCCCCGCTACTCGATCTCGGCCTGGCGGCCGATCTCGTCCGGCGGCGGCTGCACACGGAGCCGATCGTCACCTACATCGTCGACCGCAACATCAACTACACGAACGTCTGCGTTGCCCGCTGCTCGTTCTGCGCCTTCTACCGCGACCCGGGCGACCCCGAGGGGTACCTGCACACGCGGGAGTCGCTGTTCGCCAAGATCGACGAGACGCTGGCGCTGGGTGGCACCGGCATCTTGATGCAGGGCGGCCACCATCCCGACCTGTCGATCGACTGGTACGAGGCTCTGCTCCGCGCCATTTGCGAGCGCTTTCCGACGCTTCACGTCCATGCCTTTTCGCCGTCCGAGATCCAGCACATCGGCCGGGTCTCGAACCTCTCCGTCGAGGGGGTCCTGCGCCGCCTCCAGGAGGCCGGTCTCAGGAGCATCCCGGGCGGCGGCGGCGAGATCCTGGTGGACGAGGTGCGCCGCAGGATCTCGCCGCTCAAGACGATGTCCGCCGACTGGCTCGATGTGATGGAGACGGCCCATCGCCTCGGCATCCCGACCACCGCCACCATGATGTTCGGGCACGTCGAGACCTACGCCGACCGGACGGCCCACCTCGAGAAGATCCGCGGGCTGCAGGACAGAAGCCTGGCGGGCGGGTCGGTGGGGTTCACGGCGTTCATCTCCTGGACCTACAAGACGGAGAACACCGCGCTCGGCGGCCGCGAGGTCTCGAGCGCCGAGTACCTGCGCACCCAGGCGATCAGCCGGCTGTTTCTCGACAATGTCCCGAACATCCAGTCCTCCTGGGTGACCCAGGGGAAGGAGATCGGCCAGGTCGCGCTCAAGTTCGGGGCCAACGACATGGGCAGCACCATGATCGAGGAGAACGTCGTGAGGGCCGCCGGGGCGCACGGCGGCACGACCCGCACGGAGCTGGAGCGGCTGATCCGCGCGGCCGGCTACATCCCCCGCCAGCGGGACACCCTCTACAACCTCGTCACCTGAAAAGCAGCGCCGACGGCGCGGGGGTCCGCGCCGATGCGCATGGAGCATCCCCTGCGATGAGCGCCCAGATCATCGTCGAGGCGATGGCGATCGGGGCGGTCTGTCTTGTCGTCCTCGCGGCGATCGGCACGATCCGTTATCGCGTGACCGAGGCGGCGATCGAGGTGGCGATGCTCTGGATGGTGGTGCGGCGGATCTCCCTCGCCGACATCGAGGAAGTGCACCGGCGCGGGGCCTTCCCCCACGAGAGCTGGTCGGGACCGTGTTTCTGGAATGCCGTGACCATCAGGAGGCGCCGCGGCCTGCTCAGGAACATCATCATCACGCCGGACGATCCCGACCGGTTCGTGGCCGATCTGACGATGGTCATCGAAGCCCGTCGATCCGGTGCGTCGAGCAGCGCTCTGACCGGACCGACTCACTAGTGTCGCGTCTCCAGACTTGTCCTGCAGGTGGAGACCTTCCCGAGGATCCGCTCGACGGCACCGGTCCAGACGAACGGCCTCGGGTTCTGGTGATCGTGACTCGGCCGCCTCGGCTACGGTTCCATTGGCGGGTCGAGGTGCGTGCCGTGATCTCCGCCGTATGCGTGCTCCAGGGCGGAGCTGAGGACGATTCGGTCGACCTCGGCGAACACGTCCGGGCTGAAATCCCCCTTCTTTTTCTCGTACCTCTTCCAGATTTCTTTCTCCTTGTTCCAGCGATACACGTCCACATCGTAGGGGCCGTCCCTCAGGGTGAAGGCGGAGCGGTTGTGCGAACCCCAATCCTCCATGGGGAGCACCCTCAGCATCCGGTCTTTCTTGTGTGCGTCCTGTCGGACGGCCAAGTCGAAGCCGCTTTCTACGTCGTACCAGAACGTGATTCCGCCGGGGTAGGGTTCCATGAACGGGTGGAGCCTGTACTTCTGGCAATCGGTGCCCTTGGGGACGAGTCCCTCGATGTCCTTTTGGAACGGTCCCTTTGGGTCCTCTATCTCGTTTTCGTCGCTGATGGGCCTTCGCCGGCCGAGGATTCCGACTCCGGTCTTTTCCTCCAGAACCTGCAGCTTGCGGGTCGAGGAGTCAAGCTGATCTCCCTGCGCCTTCTTGAACGACCTGTGCACTGGAAAGATGTTGATCCAGATCCCCTGCTCGATTTCCCCCAACGGCAGACTGTGGACCTCGTCGTCCCCGCGGAAGAACGTGATCGACCGGTCCCTGTCGAAGAAGCTCTCTGTCTCCTTCCCTGCCTCTTCTAGTTTCTTGGCGATGTCGTACTCGTCCCACTGGAGCATCCTGTACTTCGCGAACTGGATTAGTGCTCCCCGCCAGTACGGCACAGACACCTTGGCCTCCTTGTGGCCTTTCTGCTTCATCTCCGCTCGCTGCTTCTCGTCTTCCCGCGACTTCCACGTTCGGTAGCTGGGGCAGGACACATTGCTGGTAGGTGCCCAGGCCACCAGATCCTCGAGGTTGACGACGATCCGAAATTCGCTTGACATCGTTCCCTCCTTTCTTCCGACATTGTCGGCCATTTCCCTCAGCGCCAGTCTCCGGACGCCACGAACCCGGCCCAGAGAAAGGGGTGCGTGGTCCGGCCTTCTCTTCTGTGCCGTTGCAGCAGGTTCAGGCTCGCGCGGTGGACGGCTTCGGCCGTCCCGAGACCATCCCGCAGGCGACCCCGGTAGAGCTCCATCATCCAGTCGTGCGCGGGCTCGTCGCCCACGGCCCACAGGCTCATGATCACGGTCCGGGCGCCCGCGACGCGAAACGCCCGCTGCAGCCCGAACACCCCCTCGCCGGCCTTCACTTCGCCCTTGCCCGTGTCGCAGGCCGAGAGGACGGCCCACTCCGCGCCGCCGAGATCGAGGGTCGTGATCTCTTCCGCCGTCAGGATCCCGTCCTCCGTGCCCGGCACCGCGGCGCTTCGCAGGTTCGCGCCGGCCAGCGCCAGCCCGGACAGGCGCAGCGGGCTCTCGCCGACAGGGACTCCTGGCCGATCCGGGTGCACGGAGATCCCGCCGATGCCCCGGTGGGAGTCATCGACCAGAGAGGCGCAGCGGTCTTGAAGGAAGAATCCGTGGGTCGCGAGGTGCAGGATCTTCCTCCCGGGGACCGAGCGCTTGAACGCCGACTCGGTGGCCTCAGGACCGGAAAGGCGGAGCGCCGGTCTCCGGTCGATGCTCCTCCACAGGTCGGCGATCGCCGTTGCCTCACGGTCGGTCCCCGGTAACGGTGAGAACACGTGGCTCTGGAATCCGGCGCAACCCGACAGGTTCCCGAAGCCCGGCTCCGCCGGGGGCCCGGCCAAGGTCCCGTACGCCGCACCACCGAGGGCCAGCAAACCGCCGCCGTTGCGTGCTCGGACAGGGAACTCGGCGAGATCGCGCTCCGCGGAGACATGATGGATCGTCCGCCCCTCTTCGATCAGGTAGCGGTCGGAGCCCACCGGCAGGGAGTACAGGCTCACCAGGAACAGCGCTCCGTCGGGGACCACGAACACGCGGGGAGCATCCACCAGGAGGGATTCCAGAGGGTCCCAGATCGTCTTGCGCAGCGCCTCGCCCGCGGCCCTGTAGGCGGCCTTCGCTTGCCCGACGGAGCCGCTCGCTCCGACCTCGATCTCTTTCGCCCACGCACGGACAAGGGGCTCGATCTCATCCGCGGCACCCAGGTGGACCAGGCGCGGCGCGCGACGGGTAGGAAGGACGAATGCGAGATACGAGGGGACCACCGCGCCGCGGGGATCGCGCGGGTGTCGCCCGTAGCGGGCGTAAGCCACCAGCGCCGACCCGGCGGGAAGCCGGGCGCGCACTTCGTCGAACCCTGCCCGCCGCCAATCGCGGACCGGTCGGAACCGGGCGCTCCCGGCCGCAAGGGCCTGCTCCAGCCGATCGACCTCCCTGCGACAACCCTCGAGCTCCGCCGGGAATCCTTTCGGGTCCTGCGGATCAGGACCTCGGATCAAGAGATGCGAGCATCGGCGGCACGCTTCCGCGAGATCATCCATGAGCCGCCGGATCGCCGTGTCCACCGTCCCGCGCGCGAGACTGTGCCGCAAGGCCATTTCGTCGAGCACGAGTGCCCGGGCCCGGATGAGGGCATCCCAGACGGGTTGCGGGTCCGCCCTGTCGGTGGCGAGGGAGAGGGCGAGATCCAGATTCGCGGACACCACGGCCCGGTAGCGGAGCGCCTCGCGCTCCGCAAGGCTGCGGATCGTGAGCCGAAGGTGGCCGCGGCCGATCCGCTCTCCGCGGAGCGCGGACTGCGTCGCTGCCTCGAGATCCTCCAGGCCGGCCTGGGCCCGCGCCAGCTCGTAGAGCTCCGTGGCGAGGGCTGGATGTTCCGGTCCGAAAGACCGTTCCCGGATTGCCAGCGCCTCCTGGAGAAGACCCACTGCCTTCTGGAACTCGCCCCGTCGAATGGAGACCCGCGCGCGGCCGCTGAGCGGGAGAGCGTTGTCGGGATGGCTCGGGACGCTGCTCTGCCAGATGCGGGCCGCCTCTGCGTACCTCGTCTCTGCGCCATCGAGATCGCCTTTTTCCAGGAGAACATCCGCCAGCCCCATCAACGTCGTGGCGACGATGGGATGACTCTCTCCGTGGACCCTCCTGCGGATTGCCAGAGCCTGCTCGTACAGCTCCCCCGCCCGGTCCGGTTCGTTCGTGCGGTGATGCAACCGGGCCAGGTTGTAGAGGATCGTGGACTTGTCAGATTCCGGCGGGCTGAGATCCAAGGCCTGTTCGTACTGGGAGCGTGCCTCCGGGAAGTTACCCATCTCCGCGTACAGGGTGCCGAGGTTGTTGCGGACCCAGGTGATGGCCGCCCGGTCTCCGTGTCGCTCCCAGATCGCAAGCGCGTCCTCGTACCGCTTCTCCGCGGCGGAGAATTCACCCACGGTCTGTAGAAGAGTGGCGAGACTGTTGGTCGTCCGGGCGACGTCGGGATGGCCCGGGCCGCGAACGGCTCTCCAGAGGGCCAGTGCATCGTCGTAGAGCGACCTCGCCCTGTCGTACTCGCCGATCTCCTTGTGCAGCTTGGCGAGGTTGTTCAAGGCCAGACCAGTCTCGACGCTCTCGCGTTTACCGGTGGCCACCTGCACGGCAAGCGCCTTTTCGTACCAGGGCCTCGCCTCCCCGTACCGCCCCTCGTTCAGCAGGAGGTTCCCCATGTCGACCAGGGAGGCAGCCAGGTCCTCCGCCCGATGCCTGTTCTTGATCGCGACGATCCGCTCGTACAGGGCTCGGGCCGCCTCCGTCTGGTGCTGGTGCTCCAGTACCTTCGCCAAGTTGCGGAGGCTCGGCACCAGATCCAGGTCGTCCGCGGAGAACATGGCTTCCCTGGTCTCCAAAGCCTGCCTGGCAAGCGCGAGCGTCTCCGGTTCGTTCGAGCGCCAGGAGCGCCAGCGCGCCTCCACGAGCAGATCGAGGACCTGGACCTTGAGAGACGAGGGGCCCCCGGCCGCCTCCACTTCAGCCAGGAGCAGCTCCGCCTGCCGGACAGCCCCCGCGTAGTCCCTGGCGTCGATCCTCTCGCGGATCGCGCCGAGCTCTGCCGGCGGACCGGAAGCCCAGACGAAGAGCAGGGCCCCGGCGGCCGCCGGCAGCATCCAAAATGCAGCGATCCGGCAAGAAATGGCCAGTACCCTCGTAGACGTCATCCTCATTTATGAACGTCGTCCCGGCGGTCCCCCTGGGAAACCACACGACCTCCCCGGGGCGCGGCGGAGGCGGCGGAAATTCAACCAGCCGGCAGGGCCGGATGGCGGACGCCACCACGCCAGACGCCCGGGACCGGGAGTTGGCATCCAGGGCAGGTCCCTGTCGCGGTCACGCGGCACGCATCGACGCGGTACCCCACGCGCGCGATCAGGACCGCGCCGCAGCCCGGACAGCGGGTGTCCTCCAGATCGCCGACCCGGCCCGGCAGGTTTCCCGCGTAGACGAAGCGGAGGCCCTCCTCCCGCCCGATGCCCGCCGCCCGGCGCAGCGCCGCGGCGTCGGTCTCGTCCGGCTCCGTCATCCTGTAGTCCTTGTGGAAGGCCGTCAGGTGCCACGGGATGTCGGGTGACAGAGCGCGCAGGAACCGGGCGATGTCACGCAGCTCCTCCGGCGCATCGTTGAACCCCGGAACGACCAGGGTGACGATCTCCAGCCAGATGCCGCGCCGCCAGATCGACTCGATCGTCCGCACCACCGCATCGAGCGTTCCCCCGAGGGAGCGATAGTTGCGGTCCCGGAACGATTTCAGGTCGACCTTGTAGAGACTCACGTAGGGCTGGATGTAGTCGAGCACCCGTTCCGTGCCGTTGCCGTTGCTGATGTAGGCGCACAGAAGCCCTTCCTTCTGCGCCTCGCGGAAGATGGCCACCGCCCATTCCGAGGTGATCAGGGGCTCGTTGTAGGTCGAGGCGACGACCGGCGCGCCGAGGCGACGGGCGAGCCTCGTGAGGTCGCGCGGCTCGATGCGCCGCGGCTCAGCGACGGCTTCGGGATCGCGGATCGCCTGCGAGGTGATCCAGTTCTGGCAATAGGCGCAGTGGTAGTCGCAGCCGAGCATCCCGAACGACAGGGCCAACGATCCCGGCAGGACGTGGAAGAACGGCTTCTTCTCGATCGGGTCGCACTGCAGCGCCCCGACGTATCCCCACGGCACTCGCAGCGCCCCGCCCTCGTTGAAGCGCACCTTGCAGACGCCCATCCGGCCTTCGAGGACCAGGCAGCGGTGCCCGCAGGCGTGGCAGCGAACGGCCCCGTCCGGGAGCCGGTCGTACACCTCTCCCTCGCGCGTCAGCTCGCCGAGAACGCGCGCCAGGGGCAGCGATGCGGAGGCCTGGCCCATGACCTTTGGAGTATACCGCTCCATGGTCCCGTGGCCGCGACCGGACCGATCCGAAAGGAGGCGGGGTCCACCGCCCGCGCCCTGTGGTAGGCTTCGCCAATCGCCGCCTGATCGATCCTCGACGAGGGAACGCATGGAACGTTGCGCGCCACCGGAGGCCACGTGATTCTCTGGATTACGGCGATCGTCCTGCTGTGCGTCCTGCTGCTGCTGGGCCGGCTCTTCGCCGGGCGCGAGATGGACGAGGCTCGCAGCGTCCTCCTGCACCTGCCATTCGAGCGGGCGTGGGACGCGGTCCGGGATTTCCCCGCTCTCCACGCGGCGCACACTCGCGGCCGCCCGCGTCTTCTCATCAAGGAAACCCTCCTGCGCGAAGGGAGCGGACAGGGGCCCCGATCGGTGTGGCGACAGAGCGGCCGGTGGGGCGAGGTGGACTACTGGGCTGACCTGGAGGTGACCGAATGGGACCCGCCCCACCGGATGACCGTGCGGCTGGTCCGCGACTCCCTCGCGACGCACCGCGGGCTCATGCGACACCGGGGTGAGCTGACTCTCGTGCCCGAGGGTCCCGCCGTCACCAAGCTCACCTGGCGCCTGAGCGTCCGGATCGGCACCCTGCGGCTCCTTCTGGTGCGCATGCTGTGGCCCGAGCGGATGAGGGCCCGCCTCCTCGATCTCGGACTGCGCTCAGTGAAGCGGGCGATCGACGGTGTCGCCCGCGACGAGGGCCGGGTGGCGGAAGGACCCACGGCGATTGAGGCGCTGCTGTCACCGGCGGCCGATGGACGCGCTCCCGATCGGCAGCGCCGCCCGCCGGCCGGGCGGTCGACCGGCCGGGTGCAGGATCAAGCCTGACGGCCCGTGCTACGATGAATCCGCCATGTTGCGACGCCTTCATTCTGCGGCGGTCGCCGCCATGCTTCTTCCGGCCGCCATCGTGGCATCTTTCGCCGGTGTCACGGGCGCCGCGACACCAAGCCTCGACCCGCGCGAGCCGCGCTCCATCAGCGGCCTGCTGCTCGAGGAGCGGCGGGGCCGGATCATCGCCTCGCGGGTCACGCCGGGGTCGCCCGCTTCCTTCGCGGGGCTGAGGGAGGGGGACGTCCTCCTGGTGATCGACGACGTGTCGCTCGTCGATCTCGATCGCCTCTCCACCCGCGAGGTGTTTCGGATCATCGACCGCCATCAGGGTCCAAGCGTCCGGCTGGTCGTCGGTCGTGGGTCGAGCACCCTCGGTGCGACGCTGCCGCTTCGCGGGACCGACGGCAGCATGCCCACATCCCCCGGCGGCGAGATTGCGGTCGGCATGACGGCCCCCGGGTTCACGGCCCGCGACCTGGCCGGAAGCGAGGTCTCTCTCGCGGCGCTGCGCGGGCGCCCGGTCCTGATCGACTTCTGGGCATCCTGGTGTCCTCCCTGCCGCGACGCGGCGATCGTGCTGCGACGGCTGGCCGACCAGTATGGGGATCGGCTCGCCGTCGTCGGCGTCAGCCTCGACGAGGATCCACTTGCCTTCGAGGCCTTCGTCTACAACCACCGCCTGCCCGGGCACCAGATCGCCGACGGCGGCCCCTTCGGCCCGATCAGCGTCCTGTACGGGGCGCCGGCGGCGGCCATTCCCTACTCCGTGCTGATCTCTCCGGAGGGGACCGTGCTGTCGGTCGGCCGGTCTCTGGCGGACAAGGAGGAGATCATCTCCCGGCTCGCCGGTCCCCCGGCCTCGAACAGGTGAGCGGAGGACGGGCGTCCTGAGCCGCTTCCCCCCGCGTGGGGCCGTCCTGTTGACGCTGGGCCTGACGGCGGCCGCTCCACAAAGGGCCCTCTCTGCCGGCGAAGCGCCGCTCCTCGACGATCCCTTCCCGATTCGCAACCAGCTTCCGCTGGGCCTGCCGTTCCTGGAAGCAAGCCCGCGCTCCGCGTTCCTTCTTGGAGCCGGAGAAGTGTCCTGGAGCCTCGGCCTCGCCTATGAGAGCACGCTCGCCGCGAGCGACTCCATGGTCGACCTCTACAGGGAGGATGATTTCGCCACCTACGGCGGCCAGGTGACCCAGCCGGTCCTCGAAGGCGTCGCCGCCGGATCCGCGTCCGGCGGCGCCTACGACGTGGACGGCGAGACCTTGCGCGCCGTCCTCGAGGGGCGGGTCGGTCTTTCGGATCGGTTCGAGATCGGTCTCGAGGTCCCGCTCCTGCTGCACACGGCCGGCTTCATGGACGCACCGATCGATTCGTACCACGCCTGGCTGGACCTGCCGGATGGCGGACGGACCGCGTTCGCACACGATCAGTACGTGGTGGGATATTCCGACGCCGGTCGAACCGTATTCCTCGACGACTCTCCCTCCGGCCTGCGGCTCGGCGACCTGATCCTGACGGGTCGCGCCACCCTCGCGCGCAGCGCGACGGGCCGATCGGCGCTTGCGGCCTCGCTCGCCGTGGAATTCCCGACCGGCTCCATCGAGCGCTTCGACGGCAGCGGTCATGCCGATTTCGCCGGCGGTCTGCAGGCCTCATGGAGGCTCGGGCGCACATCCCTGCATGCCGGGTACGGTTATTCCCGCCTCGGAGCCTGGAGCCTCGAGCCCGGATTCCAGCTTGGCGATCGCCAAAGCCTCCACCTGACCTGGGCTTACCGTGCCACGCCCCGGTCGGGTGTCGTGGTGCAGGTTCTCGGGGGTTCCGGACCCTTCCCTCGCCGGGGGGACGGGACACTGGGAGAGCCGGCCGCGGAGCTCGCGGTGGGGATGAGGCATGCGGGTCAGGCGCCCTGGGCCTTCGAGTGGGCCCTCCTGGAGAACCTGACACGCGACCTGAACGTCCCCGATTTCGGGCTCTTCCTGGGAGTCGCCCGGCGTTCCACATTGAGAAAACCGGCGGGCACAGGGTCCTGATTCGACCGCGGAGGGGGGGGGCTGCGGCCCCGGCCCCCCCCCCCGCCGGAAGCCGCTCCCCGCCTGCAATGCCCGGCAACCCTTTGATTTTGCCTCGAATTCGGTTGTCTTCCCCACAAGCCGCCCGTATCATTCCGTCATCACAACTTTGAAATCGCTTCCTCGGTGTCGGGCGGAAGCGCCTTGCAAGACACCGGGAGGGAGAGGCGGTGAGGATCATGGAACAAGTTGACAAGTCGGCCGTCGGCAGCCGCATCAAGCAACTGCGCAAGTCGCGTGGTCTCAGACAGTGGCAGATGGCGAAGATTCTCGGGGCGACCCAGCCGGCCGTGCACAAGTACGAGAACGGCATCGTGCCCGAAGTGAAGCGTCTCCTCGAGATCGCCCGGATCGGGAATACTTCCGTCGAATGGATCCTCACCGGCCGCCATTGGGACAACGGCTCCTCGGAGATGGATCGCATGAACGCGGAGGTCTGCGATCTGGCGCAGCAGCTCCACTCGTTCAGCCCGGAGGAGCGCCGGGCGATCGGCGCGGCCCTCGAGGTCCTGCACGCCGCGGGGAACGAATTGCGCGGCGCGACGGGGTGCGAGCTTCGCGAGTGGGGCGACGCGGAGCTCGGGCGGCGCCTGCGGTCCCTCGAGGCCCATGTCCTGGAGCCCCTGATGGCGGCGCTGGCGGTCTATGACGCCGTGGTCACGACGCTGGCCAAGGCTCGTGTGCGCGAGCTCCACGCCTTCTCCCAGAGCGACTCCGAGACCGGCGGACCGCAGCACGAGGTCACGATCGGCGTCCCGCACCTGCAGAAAAGCGCCCTCTGACGCCGCGCCCACGGCTTTGACACCTCCTCCCCCCGCGGCGTAGCATCGCCGCGTGGATCTGTTCGACC
>Ga0247727_10012560_pt1 | contig 14508 bp, 13 predicted proteins | sample WisWelCaveWW1625_FD_202498 | JGI IMG/M metagenome (GOLD analysis project Ga0247727, IMG submission 202498) | Biofilm microbial communities from Wishing Well Cave, Virginia, United States - WW16-25 | ecosystem: Environmental > Aquatic > Deep subsurface > Groundwater > Cave microbial mat | place... | reverse complement strand
AAGCTGCCAACTTAGTTTTTTGGGATAAACCCCCTTCAGACTACGCAGCTCCTGTCAAGCCAGCCGAGCAGATACCGGATTTGGGTTACGGGCAGTAAAGGAACTTAGAAGATGACTAATATTCCAGGAGAAAACACAATCAAAAAGCTCAGCACAGTCGGTGCTCTTTTGAGACACCGCTTCATCCCAACAGAGTCCCCACGTGTAGTTAGGGAGGCTCAAACCCTCTCCCCGCGCATTGCCTCCGAGGTCGGTACCAACCTCGTAGCCGAAGTGAGGATGCCGGGCGAAAACGTGCTGGTCAAGGGCCTGACCAATACTCAACCACGTCACATTCAACCAATCGCTCTTTCAGGTAGTGTCGTTCTGCCAGTAAGAGGGGAGAGAGTCTTTGAGCTTTCTCCCGAACTGCACTCTCAGTTTACTTCGAGAATTCGCAAACTCTCTCGACAGGTCAGCGAGCCTAGCACGAAAGAGGGTTACTTGGGCTATTCTGCTCCCGCCTTTAAAGCGCGCTCGGGAGAACCGGCAGCTTCAAACCGTCTTGTCACTTCCCTGGCAAAGACGAGCGCTCAGGCCCGCAATTTATTGACCTCCAAACCAGCCGCCTCAAACCTAGTCCTTCCTAAGACCCCTCAGCTGGTACAAGCTCTGCCAAAACAGCTTCCTGTCATAGCCTTGACCCAACCTACCCTCCAGCCGACAGCTGTTCAAGAACCACCAGCACCGAGCCCCGTTTCCACCGCAGCCTCACTACCCGAAATACCACAGCTCAGGCTGGCTCTAAACGAATTTTCCCTCGCCTCGGTAAAACAAGCTCTGCAAGCTGTAGTGGAGCAGCTGAACCATCTCAGTTCAGATTTGAAAATAAATTCAACTGAGCAATCAATGCTCCTTTTCCAAAGAATTTCCGGACTAGAGAAGGTGGCTCGTGAACAGCTTGGTAAGGAGCTTTCAACCCAAAAAGCTGCTCACCCAGAAATTGGGTCAGAAATTAATAAGCTTTGGACAGAACTACCAGCCAGTTTGGGTGATAAAGCTATCGACCCGACTCTAGATACTAAAGATTTGGTCGCTCAACTTATCAACTGGCAAAGTCAGCTAGCAGGCTCTATTAAAAAGTACAACTTAATTCTAGGCTACATCAGAGACAAACAGGCTCGAGAAGCAGAGGAAGAATTAAAGAAGCAAAAGGTCCCTGCGTCTCAAGAAACGTTTTCGACCGCAGAAGCGGCCAAAAAGGTTCCGGAACCCTTAAGCCAGCTGCCAACCTTAGCGGAAAAGGTTATCGAGACTAGCCTCAAAAGGTCTCCAGCAACCTACGTACCGATAAACTTACCCACTCCACCTCGCCCCGTAGTCGTAATACCTGCTATTTCCGCTGGGCTAGACAAGGGTCGCGAGTTGATTAACAACTTAGCCAAATATTCAGCCGAAGGAGTAAAAGAAGAGCAGGTCGCTCTTCCTGCCAAGCTTGAAGTAGTTGAGGTAGTCAAGGCCGAAAGGCAGGCTCCTGCAGTTTTAACTATTCCAGTCAAGGCCGAGGTAATCGAAACGCAAAAGCAGGCTCAAGCCACTACTTTACCCACAAAGGCGACTCCTCTAGCAGAGGGGCCAATCGTTCCTCAAGAGGCGATTGCCAAAGAAGTAGCCAAACAACTGGGGGCGGAGAAACAAAAGCTTGAAGAGGAGCTGAAGGAAAAGCTGACCAAAGAGATTACTTCAGAACCAACAGTTGTCGCCACCACCCAGGCAGGGGAGCAACAACCCGGCCAAGCACCTATTCAAATAATTAAGGCGGAGGAGGGAAAAGGTGAGGCTCCTCTTAAAGCAATCCAAGTCCCTCAGGTTCAAGAAGTCCAAGTTCCAAGTAAACTCAACATCTTTACCCTTGAATCTGAGGAGAAAAAGGCGCAGCCAGCCCCTAAACCAGAAGAAACTAAAGCCGCCGGGGTGGCGCTCGAGCAAAAACCGCCTAGCCCAGAAGATCTAAAAAGAGCGGCTTCCCAAGCGGAATTAGAGAAAGTCTTTACTCAAACCGAGGGTATCATCAACAATCTAGCTCTCGATAAGCTCTCGAGCGGAGAGCGCGAGCAACTAATTGGGCGGTTGAGAAGTTTGCAAAATCAGGCGGAAGTAATGCGTCAATACGACAGCTTGAAGTATCAGAAAGAAAAGGCAAGACTCAACAGCGAAGCCAAAATTCTTATCGAGGAGGCAAACAAAAAGGTGAGGGAAAAGGAAGAAAAGGCTTCTCTCGAAAAACAGGCAGAGACCCAGCACCGGGAAGCAGCCGCCGACAAAAAAGCCCAGGTTGCAGCTGAAGTAAAAGAGCTCGTCGAGAGAGAAAAGGCCCGTAGGGCCTATGCCCCTGATGTTGTCCCTGCCCAACCAGCCTACGGGAAGATGATTCCTCCAAAAGTTTCCTTTCCCAACGTAATCAATGGAATCGTACGGGACAATAATGGCTTGCTACTTTCTGGGGTGATCATGATCATCAAAGACGCCAGCGATGACCCAGTCCGAGCCTTAAAATCAAATAAAATTGGTCAATTTGTGATTTCTACTCCACTTCCCAACGGGACTTACAAGATTGAGCTGGAGAAGGAAGGTTATGATTTTAATATCGTTCAAGTTGAAGTAGCGGGAGAAATCATGCATCCAATTGAGATCCGTTCACAGTAAACTATGGCAACCAACAAAAGGGTAGTCTCAACTCAAGATCACCTAGACATCGATGACATTCGAGACGATCTGGCAGTACTCAAAAACGGGGGGGCGGTGGCCATTCTACAAACTAATGCGGTTAATTTTGACCTTCTCTCAGAGGCAGAGCAGGACGCCATGATCTTTGCCTACGCTTCTCTTCTGAACTCACTCACCTTCCCGATTCAAATCATTATCCGCTCCAAAAGAATGGACATCTCCAATTACCTCAAACTCCTTGAGGCCGCTAAGGCTACTACTAGAAACGAGCGTCTGGCTGAACAGATAGAACTTTACGATAAATTTATTAGGGACTTAGTCTCCAAAAACCAGGTTCTGGATAAGCGCTTTTACATTGTAGTTCCTTATTTCGCAGGTGGAATTAGCCAGATTAAACCACCTAGTCTTTTTCCAAAGAAGAGCTTCGTCGCCAACAAATGGCAGACCCTGGAAAAAGCCAAGGTCAACCTCGCGCCAAAAATTGCGCATATTATGAAACAGCTCAACCGCATCGGTATCAAAGCCAAACAACTCACCACCGAAGAACTAGTGGAGCTTTTCTATGACCTTTACAACCCAGAAGTAGCCCGGGAGCAACGAGCCGCCCTCTCGACTCAGGAGTATACGACCCCAATCGTTGAGCCAGCACTCCAGCCAACAGTACTTCCTAAAGCTAATGGAGAAGCACAATGAGACTGCCTTTCGGACAAAAAAAGCAGCTGACAGTCGAAGAAGCTGAGTTAGCTAAAACTAGAGAAAAAATTTCCGGAACTCTGGGTCAAGGCATGGTAGACGTCAAAGACATTATTGCTCCACCGGCACTAGAGGTGGACTTTGACTATCTTAAGGTCGGGGACCTCTATTTCCGCACTCTCTTTGTCTCCGGATACCCGCGTTTCGTCGGAGCCAATTGGCTCGCCCCAATCATCAATTTCGATCACACCCTAGACATTTGTTTTTACTGCTACCCAGTTGAATCAAAGGGAATTCTTGACGATCTACGCCACAAAATTGCCGAGATGCAGGCAACCATTGATAGTGACCTCCAGGCAAGCAGAGTAATCGACCCCGCGGTCAGGGTCGCCTTGGAGGACGCTACTGCCTTGCAGGAACAACTAGCGGCTGGAATAGAGCGCTTCTTTCAACTCTCTTTCTATGTCACTATTCCCGCGGAAAGCCTAGAAGAACTAACCTCAATTACCAAACAGGTTGAGTCTACACTCGGTTCCCTTTTGGTGGTTACTAAACACGCAACCTTACAACAAGAGGATGCCTTTCGAACCACCCTACCCACCTTTACTGACAAGCTCTTTGTGACCCGGAACATGGACACGACTGCACTAGCGACAACCTTTCCCTTTACCTCTTCGGAACTCACCGCCAATGAAGGGGTCCTTTACGGCATCAACGAGCACAACGGGTCGCTGGTGATTTTCGACCGCTTTACTCTAGAAAACGCCAACTGCGTCGTTTTTGCCAAGTCGGGAGCCGGAAAAAGTTACATGGTCAAGCTTGAAACCCTACGTAGCTTGATGTTCGGTACCGAAATCCTCGTCATCGACCCAGAAGAAGAGTACGGACCTTTGTGTAAAGCGGTCGGCGGTGAATACATCAACTTTTCGGTCAATGCGGCAGTCAAGATAAACCCTTTTGACCTCTCTGGAGTCTATGAAGAGGGTGAGAATGAACTTGGCCTAAAGATTCTTTCCTTGCACTCTCTCTTCCGAGTGATTCTGGGGAAACTGACTTCGACCGAAGACGCTATTCTCGACCGAGCCCTAATACTCACCTACAAACAAAAGGGTGTCACTCCTGATCCTTCTACTCAAACCCTCGAGCCACCCGTGATGGAAGACCTCTATCAGGTACTCTTAAATATGGCTGAGCCTGAGGCGAAATCAATGGCAGAAAGGTTAGAAAAATTCATCAAGGGCTCTCTAGCTGGGCTTTTTGACCAGCAAAGTACCATCGACATCAAGAACACTTTCACCGTCTTCTCCATTCGGGACCTTGAAGACGAATTGCGTCCGATCGCCATGTTCATCATTCTTGATTACATCTGGACCAGAGTCAAAAAGGAGCGTAAGAAGCGGCTCTTGATCGTCGACGAGGCTTGGTATTTAATGAAGCATCCCGATTCAGCCTCTTTCATGTACTCAATTGCGAAACGTGCTCGCAAATATTTTCTAGGTCTCACCACCATTACCCAAGACGTAGAAGATTTTCTGGCTGGAGACTACGGCAAGGCAATCGTCACTAACTCCTCAATCCAAATTCTGCTCAAACAATCCCCTGCCTCAATTAATATGATTGCTGAAGTTTTTTATCTATCAGAGGGGGAAAAGAATTTACTTCTCAGTGCAGATATCGGTGAAGGGCTCTTTTTTGCTGGCTCAAATCACGTTGCTATTCGAGTCCAAGCAGCTCCTCATGAACATGTTCTTATCACCTCAAACCCAAAAGAACTTGAAACGATGGCGGCTCAGGAAAGGAAACGTTTACCCGCAGAAACTACCGAGACTTCTGGGAACCGACCAACCTCTCAGGTACAAGTTCCCCAGACCGAAGAGGCTCTCAACCCCAGCATTGAATCTCTGGATCTACCACAACCAAAAGAGGAAACCACCACTGACGTGACTCTCAAGACTAAGCAGAAGGTTCCTTACCATCCCCTTGAGCGTTAGCCTTGACGTCGCCTTTTTCAACATAGAAAACCTTTGCCTTTTCAACAATTTTTGGATCAATAAAGCCTAGTGAAGTGGTGGTGAGCAAGCTCTGCTGATGGTAGAGGAGACTCTGTATCATTTCACGGTGGGCCCGGTCAAACTCACTTAAAATATCATCCAGTAGTAGGGTCGGACGTCTGCCTTTCTCTGCCTGTACTAGTTCGAGCTCCGCCAGTTTCAAACTAAGGATGGCAGTACGTTGTTCTCCCCTAGACCCATAGACTCCAACATCTTTTGACAGTACCGCTTCTTCTTGGGTAGTTTCAAAAATTACCTTAAAATCATCCCGGTGTGGTCCCACCAAGGTTTGAGCCCTTTTTAGCTCCTCTTCTCTTAAAGAGGTTAGCTTTTTAGCTAGAGATTCCTTGGTTTCCTTCAGGCTCTTGATCTCGAGTTGGGGATGGTATTCTAAGAAAATACGCTCCACCCCTAATTTTGCGCTTAAGCTCTTAAGGATGCGCTCGATTTTCCCAATGAAATCTTTGCGGCTCACCCAAATATGGCTAGAAAGTTCGATCAGTTGATCATCCCAAACCTTCAAATCGGTTCTAGAACCGCGGGAGGCTAGTAAAAGCAGTCTGTTTCGGTTTTTCAAAACTCGGGTGAGTTTGGCTAGATTGAAAAGGTAATTTTTGTCAACTCTGGAAATCAAACTATTGAGCCAGGCTCGCCTTAAAGTGGGTGGGCCTGTCAACAATAACAAATCTTCTGGGGAAAAGAGGACGACTAGAAATTCTCCTATCAGTTCAATAAGTCTCTTGTTCTGGCGGTTTACCAAAAGTTTTTTGCCCGACTCCTCTATAGTCAGCTCAATCTGCAAGGGAGGGGCCTCTCCAATGATTTTTGCTGCAGTCTCCTTCCAACGGATGAGCTCTTGGTCTGTTTCGGCCCGAAAAGACTTACCCGTACTGAGTAGGTAGACGGCTTCAAGAAAATTGGTCTTACCCTGGGCATTATTTCCCCAGAAAATATTGAGTCCCTTGCTAAGTTCTACTGAAGTTGAACGCAGGTTGCGGAAATTTACAATTTCCAATCTAGTTAACATTACGCCTGCACCCGAACCGGCATTACTATATAGGTGAAGGTCTTGTCTTCCTTGGCGGCAATTAAAGCAGGGCTGGTAGCTCCTGAGAAGCTCAGGTCAACCAATTCAGATCCAGATACCGCTAAACCGTCCAGTAAGTATTTCGCGTTGAAGGCGACCTTGAGGGCCTCTCCACTAACCTTGCCTTCTAGACTAGTCACAGCGGAACCAATCTGCGCCGTTTTGGCAGAAAGTACTACGCCTTTCTTAGTGTCGATTTCCATCTGAACCACATTACCCAAATCACGGGCTAGAACCGCTGTTTCCCGGATTGTATCCACAAGAAGCGCTTTTTGTGTACTAACACCGCTAACAAACTTTGAGGGCACTATCTGCTCAAAATTGGGGAAGGCCCCTTCTAACAATCTACTGGCGATTTCGAACCGTTCACCAACAAACAAAATTTGGTTTTTGTCGGCAAGAACTACGAGACTAAGTTCCTCCCCACCCATATCCTGAATGTACTTAATTACTTCTTGAAAAGATCTTGCTGGTACAATTAGATCTTCTCCTTCATAGGCTATCTGAGTTTGCTTTCTGGCCAAACGATAGCCGTCAGTTGCTACCAGCAGCGCTCCCTCTCCAGACCCGCGAATCAAGATCCCCGTCAAAACCGGTCGACCTTCATCAACTGAGGCGGCGAAAAGCGTCTGGTTTAAAGCTTCAGTTAGCTCTTTGATTTCCAGTTTGATCCCCTGAGATTTAGGCACTTGAGCAATTGGAGGAAACTCCATCGGGCCAATTGTAGCTAGGGTAGCTTTAATATTTTCCCCAGAAATTTCGAGATTCTCCTTTTCAAGTTTTAGCCTAAATTTTTCCTCCCTACTTGTATTTACCAACTCAGAAAAAATCTTAGCCGGAACTGTGGTTTCCCCTTCAACACTTACCTTAGCGGCAATGTTGATTCTCACCGAGGTTTCTAGGTTTGTAGCCAGAATCTCTAACCCAGTCTTGTTCGCTCTGAGGAGAATGTTTGCCAAGACCGGTAAGCTGGGTTTTAACGAGACTACTCTACTAGCTAAACCGAGAGCCTTGCTTAGTTCTTCTTTTGTGATAATTAATTCCATCTGCACCCCTACTAAATTCTTTAAAATAAACTAATTAGTAGTTATATTAGTAACTGTGTTTATGTTCATTAAGCAGGTCCTTGTCAGGCTAGCCCATGGTTGTAAGCTAACTAAGATTTTTGCGAATGGGCGAGTCTCAGGCTTGTTGATAATCTTGTGGACAGAATTTGTATTGTTTGTTACTCAGAGAGTTGGGCCCGTAAATCTCTTAACCAAGAGGCTACGTTCCCCCCTGTTTCCACAGCCTTGCTAATTTTATCCACAGCGTGTAAGGCAGTGGTGTGGTCCTTTCGATTCAGTTCATCAGCAATTTTTTCTAGAGGCAATTTTAACTCCTTGCGCAGTAGATACATCGTAACCTGCCGGGGTAGTACAAATCGACTTTGTCTCGAGTCCCCTTTGAGATCAGCTACTTTGATGTCAAAATAGCTAGCTACGAGACCTACCACCTTCTTTGGGAGCAGGGGCCTTTTTCCCTCGAGTCGGTAACCTATTACTTGTTTGGCGAGGTTTAGACTATAGCCTTGTCCGCTCATCTTAGCTCGGGTAATAAGTCGAACTAAACAACCCTCCAGGTCCCGGACACTACCAAAGCAATTTTTAGCTAGGTAGCGGACAATCTCACGGTCGATCGCCTCTCCTTGCCGACGGCACTTTGAGAGAAGGATTGCTTCTCGCAGATCTATGTCCGGGTCCTGAATATCGGCTAACATCCCGCCTTCGAAGCGGCTGCGAAGCCTTTCTTCAAGCCGTTTTATTTCCTGAGGAGGTCGATCGGAAGTAAGAACTATTTGCTTGCCGGCTGCGTGTAGGGCATTGAAGGTGTGGAAAAACTCCTCTTGGGTGCTTTCACGGCCAGCAATGAACTGGACGTCGTCGATAAGAAGGAGGTCCAAGCTTCGGTAACGGCTCCTAAAACCTACAGTCCGCCTCGTCTGGATAGATTCGATGAGCTCATTGGTAAATCTCTCCGAGCTTAAATAGAGGACCTTTTTCTCTGGTTCTGTTGCTAAAACCTGATTTCCAATCGCCTGCATGAGATGGGTTTTGCCGACCCCGACCCCGCCGTAGATAAAATAAGGGTTGTAAGGGGTTCCTAATTTTTTGGAAATAGCCCCTGCGACAGCGGCAGCCAACTCGTTGCTGTTGCCAACTATAAAGGTATCGAAGGTGTAGGCGGGGTTAAGGTTTGCTTGAGTGAGCCTTTCCTGAAGAGACTTACTTTTTCCTTCGTCAAAGAGAGGGGTTTCCCCGCTTGTTTCTCTGCGCTTATTCTTGGCTGGGACCTTTTCTACCATAGGAGAGACGGAGAAAACGAGACCAATATTTTTCTCAAGTAGCCTTTCCAGGGAAAGTTTAATCTGTTGGTAGTAACGTTGCTCGAGCCAGTCTTTTACAAAAGTACTTTGACAGCCGATTTCAACCAAGCTTTCCCTAACAGAAAGTATTTGGGTTTTGCCCCTAAACCAGGTTTGGTAATTTGCGCCCGAAAGGCTTAAGCGCAACTCTGCTAAAACTGATTCCCACAAGATATTTTGGTTCATGACAAACTAAAAGGTGTTTTCTTAAAGACAAACCCTCGGGGCGCGGGTAATAAAGAGAGTGCCTTTATAATAGGCAAGCGGAAAAGATAAAAGCAAGACAATAAAACCGGATCTTTCTATATAACTCTTGCCCCTTTATCCACACTTGTGCCTGGAGAAGCAGAACTTCATTTGACAGCCTAAATAAGCTACCCTATACTAGCTTCGACATGAAAAGAACCTATCAACCAAAAAAATTAAAAAGGGCTAGAAAACACGGCTTCCTCGCTCGTTCCGCTTCAAGTGGCGGAAGGAGCGTGTTGAAAAACCGTCGTCAACGCGGCCGCAAGAAGTTAGCCACTTGATGTTTTCAGACGAACAAAGGTTAAATTTAGCTAAAGCTAAATGGCGCTATTCAGGAGCCGATTTTTCAGTAAGCGATCCCCTCTTTAAACTAATCGCAAAAAGAACAAATGATCCTATGAGGCGCTTTGGATTCTTGATTTCAGGCAAGGTTGGAAAGGCGGCTGTGCGCAATCGGTCGAAGAGATACTTAACTGAATGTGTTCGGGATCACCTCGAAGAGTTTCCGGAAAAGTTCGACTATATTTTTATTGCCCACCCTGAAATAGCAAAGAAAACTCATGAAGAAATTTGCTCTAGCGTCGATAAAATTTTACCAAAAGTATCTCTCCTTCGATAGCGGCTGGCCCTCTCGGTTTTGGTTTGGAGAAGGGGTTTGCCGATTTCAGCCGACCTGTTCCCAGTATACTTATGAGGCGATCGAAAAGTATGGTATCATGAAAGGAACTTTTTTGGGTTTAAAAAGGGTTCTGTCGTGTACACCCTGGGCAAAAGGAGGCTTCGACCCGCTTAGATGATCAACTTTACTGTTGATGTTTTACTCGCCCTCAATCAAATATTTGGAGATTTGGGAATTACGATTATTTTTATCGGTATTGCCTCTCGGGTTATTTTCCACCCCTTCCTTCGGACTAGCTTGCGTCAGAGCCAGATTTTACGAGATCTTAAGCCTAGACTCGACGATCTAAAAAGGAAACACAAAAACGATCGTGCTCGGCAAATGAAGGAGCAGCAAAAGTTGTATCAAGAGGCGGGAGTCAATCCAGCCGCTGGTTGTTTAGCGCCCCTGGTGCAGATTGGAGTCGCCTTCTTACTTTTCATTAGTCTGAGGTCTATCCTAGAACGAGGAGTGGACACAAACTTTCTTTTTTGGGATTTGGCCAAGACCGATACGTGGAATTTAGGAGGAGTCCCCTTTAGCTTGCCAGGTAGTTTGGTAGTTTTGACCGCACTCTCTCAGCTCATTCAGGGCAAGATGGCCTTGCCTGAGAAACTCCCAGTGCACAAAGAGGATTCCAAAAAGGAGAAAGTGGAAAAACTAGATTTTGCCGAAAGCTTGGCTGCTAGCCAGGGCCAACTTGTCCTCCTCCTCCCCTTATTTGTGCTGCTTTGGGGAGGTTCACTACCGTCTGGGATTTTTCTCTATTGGTTTGTGAGTACCGCCTTTGGTATAGTTCAACAATATTACATCGCCGGACTGGGAGGTTTAAAAGAATGGCTAGTTTGGATGAGAAAAAGTTAAAAATAGCCCGAGAAATCAGCCAAGATTTTTTTGCAAAACTTGCTGTCAAGGCGGAAATTGAGGTTGAGGATAAAGACGAAGGCAGCTTGAGCGTTGTTTTGATAGGTGAAGATTTAGGACTATTGATTGGCTACCATGGCGAAACTCTAGAATCTCTTCAACTCCTGCTTAGCCTAATAATTAATAAACAATTTGGAGAGGAAGAATGGCTCGCGGTCAGCCTTGATGTTGGTGGTTGGCGCGCCGAGCGCCAGGAAACACTGAAGAAATTAGCCGAAGAAGCAACAGCCAGAGTAAAAGAGACAGGACGTCCTGTCCATCTCTCCCCAATGAGCTCTTCACAGCGCCGCTTCGTCCATCTTTATCTGCAGAATTTCCCAGAATTGGAGAGTCATTCTGAGGACGATGGATCTGCTCGCCACATTGTTGTGGCTAGCAAAGAGTAAATGGCCAGTACTGAAAACAATATTAGGCTTTTCTGTGATGGTGGATCCCGAGGTAATCCAGGACCAGCCGCAGCAGGTATTTACCTAGAGTATCCTGCGGGGAATCTGCGGTTATTGCGCGGGAAATATTTAGGTGTTAACACCAACAACTTCGCCGAATACCAAGGTGTCATTCTAGGTTTGTCGGTAGCGAAAGAGATCGGCCGTTCGAAAACCCCACTGGAAGTTTTTCTGGATTCTGCTCTTGTCGTCAATCAGCTCAACGGGAAGTTTCGTCTCAAGGCAGCTCATCTAGCAGAGTTGCTTTTGCAGGTAAAGGCGTTAGAAAAAGATTTTCCCACTCTGAGCTACCAACAAATTCCCAGAGAAAAGAACTCTTTAGCTGATTCTGCGGTGAACCGTTCTTTGAATAGTAAAGGGGATTTTAATCAGAGTCTTTAAGAGACTACTTGTCGCAACCCAGTTTTTCTTCTAAAATGGCGCAACGATGACTGCCGAAAGCAAAAAAGAGGAAAAGAGAGCAAGTGCCGTTCTTGTGGCCGGTGGAGCAGGTTTTATTGGCTCCCATTTGTGTGAAGCACTTCTTGCTCAGAGCTTCACTGTTTATTGTCTAGACAACCTAAGTAGTGGCAGTAAAGAGAACATCAAGGACCTTCTTACCAAACCGAACTTCCACTTTATTGAGTCAGATATCACCGCCGGAAGCGAAATCTTTTCCCAGCTAGAAAAGATTGACATTATTTTTCACCTGGCCGCTCTAGAAATTGAGCCCGCCAACGATTTTTCTCTGGAAACTCTGCTTGTTAATTCTTCGGGGACACGTAACCTACTAGAGGCTGCGAAGAAATACAAAGCAAAAGTTATTTTGGTCTCTTCAGGAGAAATCTACCAAGGTACCTTCTCATCGAATTCGTTCAAGTATTTTTTTGGCGAGCCTGATCAAGAAGCGATAATGAGCCAGCATGAGGCCAAGCGCTTTGCTGAAGCTCTCACCGTGGAATATTTCAAAAAATATAAACTCGATGCCTCGATAGCTAGAGTAAAAGACGTCTACGGACCGCAAATGGGTCTGGCGGTAAAGGGAGATTTAGTCGAACTGATTAAACAGGCTAGAGAGGGTAAGATCTTGATACTACATGATGACGGGCTAAATACCCTCAACCCGACCTATGTCTCTGACGTCGTTTTCGGTCTTTTGAAGATAGCTCTGGGAGATTTCCCAGGAGAAATTTTTAATTTAATAAGCGCCGAGAAAACCACAGTCGCAGGCTTAGCCGAGACCCTAAGGCTTGTTTTTGGCAATTTGGAAATCACCAACACCCAAGGTGGTGAGCGACTCGAATTCCCCCCTCCACCGCTTGATCTGGAGACGACACGCAACCGACTAAAGTGGTCGGCCAAAGTTACTTTAGCGGAGGGTTTAAGTAGCACCTTCCAATCTTTCAGTAAATTTGAGCCAGCTAAAATGGTTGATCTGGCCCCTTCGGCTGAGGTCGAGGTTGCCCCGGCGGCTAGACCAACGAGACGTAGCCTCCCAGCCCGAAGTTACCTACGCTTGGGAGTGTTTCTTGTCTCTCTAGCTTTGGTACTTTTTACTACCTTGGTGCCCTTTGCGAACTTCCTTTACCAAGCTAAGCAAGCTAGTAGCAAGTTGCAAGAAGCCCAAACAAGCCTGGAAGGAGATAAAACGGGCGGCGCGAGTAAATTTGCGGACCTTTCAATCGGGTCAAGCCAAGCGGCTGATAAGAGTCTAAACGCAATTCGCTGGATTTTTCAGCTTACCGGGCAGCGGGAAGCCTTGAAAAGTAACGAACAGCTGCTTTTCGCCACTGAGAATACCGCCAGCGGTGTAAAGATTCTCTCCCAGGTAGTAAAGTTGATTATTGATACAGAAGCCGAAGCTGATCAGGAAAAAGCCAAGTCCTATCTTGCTGAAGCCGAACGGTATCTGATCGAAGCTAGGCAGAATCTGGATTTAGGCAGGGCTAATCTTGAGAGTGCTGACCAGAAAAAACTCGCCCCGTTTTTGTCGGCTAATTTCGTCAGTGTGAATCAGATCAATGAGAAAACTTCTTCGGTATCTGCCGAGATCGGCTCCTCTTTAGAGGAAACAATAGACCGACTCGAGGCTGCCTCGACAGTTCCTTGAAAACCATGTTATACTAAGGCTAGTTAGCCATGAAGAAAAGTTTAGTCAAACAGTTCCAAGAGCAGTTTGGCAAAGAGTGGGTTTGTACCTGCCAAGCGCCGTTTGAGCCAAACTCACTTGAAATAATTTCAGAAAACAAAAATTCTCTCATTGCTCACTATGTCTGCCCAAACTGTCAAAGGGAGCAGATGTTGGCAGCTGCAATTCGCCACGGAGAGAAGACGGAGCTGGTCGCTGATCCACAAATCAGGTTGCCGCAGACCTCTGTTAGTGCGGATGATGTTTTGGATATAAAACAAGAACTCAAGTCAGTTAAGTTTAGTAACATAAAGAACCTAGACCGCTCGTTTTTCGTCAAGTCACGCCGCTCAGTCCTAAAAACGACCAACTAGTTTCATTGACAGATAAAATATAATACTCTCTGAAAGTTTACTTCTATGGACAAAACCAAGCTTTCCGCTAAGGAACGAGCCGAACTCGGGAAAAAAGTCAAAAAGCTTAGAGCCGCTGGATTACTACCAGCTAACATTTTTGGAAAAACTATAAAGTCTAAAGCTCTCAGTGTTGATCGAAAAGAATTTACCAAAACTTTCCGCAAAGTGGGGGAAACTGGTTTGGTCGAACTTGAAGTTGGCACCACTACACACCCAGTGTTAGTTCATCGAGTCCAGAGAGATCCTAAAAGCGACGAGCCCATTCACGTTGATTTCCACGAGGTAAATCTGAAGGAAAAGATCGTCACCAATGTTCCAGTAGTTCTAGTTGGCGAATCTCCAGCAGAGAAGTCTGGTGTCGGTTTGGTACTACAAACTCTGAACGAGGTCGAAGTTGAGTGTTTACCGGCTGACATTCCGCACAACTTTGAAATCAATGTGGATAAACTTGAAGAGGTCGGTCAGACTGTCCATGTGAAAGATATCAAGGTCGAGCGGGAAAAAGTTGAAATTAAGAATGACCCAGAAGAAGTGATCGTCTCTCTCCAAACTGCCGAAATGAAAGAGGAAGAACCAGAGCCAGAAGTTGCTCCTGAGGCGGTCGAGGCGGTCGCTGAGAAGGGTGAAGAAGCCGAAGGTGAGGTAGGAGAAGGTGGTGAAGAGAAAACCGAAGCTAAAGAAGAAACCACGAAAGAGCAAGCCTAAACCCATAGTATTTGACTTTTCCTCTGGGGTCTGCTACAATGCTTTTTGTTAAAAATTGAATA
>Ga0247727_10012559_pt1 | contig 14508 bp, 6 predicted proteins | sample WisWelCaveWW1625_FD_202498 | JGI IMG/M metagenome (GOLD analysis project Ga0247727, IMG submission 202498) | Biofilm microbial communities from Wishing Well Cave, Virginia, United States - WW16-25 | ecosystem: Environmental > Aquatic > Deep subsurface > Groundwater > Cave microbial mat | place... | reverse complement strand
CGGGCCTACGAGGGCGGCGGCATCGACCCCGCCACCATCGGCCTGGTCGAGGCGCACGGCACCGGCACGCCGGTCGGCGACGAGGTCGAGATCGAGGCGCTGACGCGCATCTTCCCTCCCGGCGACGGCCGGCCGCGCCTGCCGATCGGATCGGTGAAGTCGATGATCGGCCACTGCATCCCGGCGGCGGCCGCGGCCGGTCTCATCAAGGCCGCCCTGGCGGTGCATCACAAGATCTTGCCGCCGACCCTGCACGCCGACTCGCCCAATCCGAGGCTCGCCGGGACCGGCCTCTACCTCAACGCCGCCGCCCGCCCGTGGATCCACCCCGGGCCGCACCCGCGCCGGGCCGGCGTCAGCGCCTTCGGGTTCGGCGGCATCAACGCGCACGCCATCCTCGAGGAGGCGGAGGCGCCGGGACCGCGGCGGCGGCTGGTGAGCGTACCGGGCGCCGGGGCGGCCGACGCGGCGCCGCCGCCGGCGTTCGTCAACGTCCACGCGCGGCGCGACTCCGAGGTCTTCGTCGTGCGCGCCGCCGACCGCGCCGATCTTCTCGAGCGGGTGCACGCGATCGTCGCCTTCATCGAGCGCAATCCGGACGTCGCCGCCCGCGACCTGGCGTTCACCCTCAACTGCGACGACGACGCGCCATCCGGCGGCACGTGCCTGACCCTGGTGGCGGCCGACTGCGACGAGGCGCGCCGCAAGCTGCTGTGGGCCGCCGGCCGGCTCGCCGACCCCGCCTGCCGCCGCATCAGGGAGATCGGCGGCATCTTCTGGTTCGACGAACCCCTGGCGTCATCAGGGGGTCTGGCGTTCCTGTTCCCCGGCGAGGGGGCGCAGTACCCCGGGATGCTCGCCGACCTGTGCCTGCATTTCCCCGAGGCGCGCGCCTGGTTCGACGTCATGGATCGCGCCTTCCGCGATCACCCGCGCGGCTTCCTCCCCAGCCGGATGCTGTTCCCGCCGCCCGCGGCCGCCGGCGGGCGGCCCGCCGGGCCCGGCGACGCGGCGATCGGCGCCACGGCGATGGGCGACGCGGCGACGGACGGCACGGCGACGCGCGACGACGCCCGGCTGTTCGAGATGGAGGTCGCGATCGAGTCGGTCTTCGCCGCAGACCAGGCGATGCTGGCGGTGCTGTCGCATCTCGGCTTGCGACCCGAGGCGGTGGTTGGCCACAGCACCGGCGAGTACTCGGCCCTCATGGCCTCGGGCGCCGTCGAGGTCGAGGACGAGGACCGGCTCATCGACTACCTCCTCGAGGGGAACCGCGCCACCGCGCGCGCCACGCGCGCCGGCAAGGTGCCGCACGGCGTGCTGCTCACCATCGGACCGGCGGCCCCCGACGTCCTGCGCGCGCTCCTGGAGCGCGGCGATCTCTACCTGGCGATGGACAACTGCCCGCACCAGGCGGTCGTCTGCGGCAGCGACGAGGCGGTATCCCGCGCCGAGACCGACCTCAAGGCGCGCGGCGCCATCTGCCAGCGCCTGCCGTTCGCGCGCGCCTACCACACGCCGCTGTTCGAGCCGGTGTGCGAGGAGCTGCGGCCGTACTACGCCGGCGGCCGGTTCGCCGCGCCGCACACCCGCCTGTACTCCTGCGCCACCGCCGCCGCCGTCCCCGGCGATCCCGCGACCGTCCGCCGGCTGGCGCTCGAGCAGTGGGCGCGGCCGGTCCGCTTCCGCGAGACCGTCGAGGCGATGCACGCCGACGGCCTGCGCCTCTTCGTCGAGGTGGGGCCGCGTGGCAACCTGACCTCCTTCGTGCAGGACACTCTGCGCGGCCGGCCGCACCTCGCGGTGGCCGCCGACCTGCCGTCGCGATCGGGGATGACGCAGCTGCACCACCTGCTGGCGATGCTCGCCGCCCACGGCCGGCCGCTCGACCTCGCGCCGCTGTACACCGGCCGTCGGGTCGCGCGCCTGCCGGTCGATGCGGTGCTCGCCGGTGCCGCGCTCCCCGTCCCGGTGCGCCGATCACAACCGCTGCCGATGAACCTGCCGCCCCTGCGGCTCGACGAGGCGTTCCTCGCGCGCTGGAACGCCGGCACGCGCCCGGCGGCGGCCGCTGCCACGCACGCCGCGGCCGCCGCTCGCACAACGGTCACCGCCGCCTCGATCCCGGCCGCCGGCGACCCGGCGCCAACCGGCGATCCGCGCGAGGCGGTGATGCGCGAGTACCTCAGGACGATGGAAGAGTTCCTGCGCACGCAGGAAGCGGTCACCCGGGCCGTGCTCCGCCCCCGGCCCTCCGGACGACCGGAGCCGCATGCCGCGGCGCCGCGCGGCGCCGGCACGACCGCCGGCGCAACTGTGGCCACGATTCCGGCCGGCGCCACCGCCGCCGTCGCCTCCGTCGCCTGCGCGACCGCGTCCCCGTGGCTGGGCGAGGTCGTCCGCCGCGATTCCGATGGCACGACCCGGTTCCGCCGCCTCGTCAGCGTCGACGACGACATCGTCCTGCGCGACCACACGCTCGGCGGCAGGGTCTCGGAGGATCCGTCGCTCACCGCGCTGCCCGTCCTGCCGCTCGCCATCAGCCTCGAGGTCATGGCCGAGGCCGCCGCGGCGCTGGCGCCGGGGCTCCGGCCCATCGGGCTGCGGGACGTGCGCGTGAGCCGCTTCGTCGGCCTCGAAACCGGTGCGGTGGTTCTCGACATCGAGGCGGCGCCGCGGCCGGGCGCGCGCCAGGTCGATGTGACGATCCGCTGCGCCGCCGCCAGCGGCGCGGCCGCGGGCGGGGCGGCGACCGCGCCGGGCACGCCGCTGACGCAGCCGGCGGTGCAGGGATCGGTCATCCTCGCCGAGCGGTTCGCCGAACCGCCTGCTCCGGATCCGCTGCCGGCGGACGCCGCGCGCCCCTGCCGCTGGACTCCGGATCAGTTGTACGCCGAGCAGCAGATGCACGGCATGTTCCACGGCCCGAGTCTCCGGGGTGTGCTGTCGATCGACCGCACCGGTCCCTCGGGGGCGGAGGGGACGCTGCGCGCCCTTCCGGCCGGCCGCCTCTTCCGGTCGCGACCCGATGCGACGTTCCTGGTCGATCCGCTCGGCATCGACGTGGTCAGCCAGGTGCTGGGCTACTGGACCGCCGAGCATCTGGAGCGCGCCTTCATCGTCTTCCCGTTCGCGATCGATGCCGTCGACATCCACGGCCCCGCGCCGGCGCCGCCGGCCACCACGAAGGGGCGGGTGCGCTGCCGCCCCGAGGGGGACGACCGGGTGCGCGCCGACATGCAGGTCATCGACCATTCCGGCCGGCTGCACCTGGGCGTCCGGGGCTGGCAGGTCAAGCGGATGAATCTCCCCGAGAATCTCTACGCGTTCCGCCTGGCGCCGCGCGAGATCATCCTGAGCGCGCCCGTGGCGGTGCGGATCCCCGGAAGCGTGGCCTGCTGTCGACTCGACCTGCCATACGATTTCATGGACGGAGACGGCGGGATCTGGTGGGAGAGCCTGGCCCATTTCGTCCTCGGCCGCGAAGAGCGCCTGACCTGGCGGGCCATCACGGCGCCGAAGCGGAGGCGCGAATGGCTTTCGGGCCGGGTGGCCGCAAAAGATGCGGTCCGGCACCATCTGCTTGCGACGCACGGGGTCCGGAGCTTCCCGGCCGACATCGAGATCGTCCCCGACCCGCACGGCCGCCCGCAGCCGCGCGGGGCGGTCCTGGAGCGGCTCGGGGTGTCGTTGTCCGTGTCGATCGCCCATACCGACGGGGTCGCCATGGCCATCGCCGCCGGGGCGGCCCGGGAGATAGGCATCGACATCGAGTGGATCGACCGCCGCCGGGGCGAGTACGAGCGCGCCGCCTTCAGCCCGGACGAGATGCGCCTGCTCGGGCCGGACGACGGCGACCGGGCCCGTCGCGAGCGCGCCCTGCGGCTGTGGTGCGCCAAGGAGGCGGTCGCCAAGGCGATAGGCCGGGGGTTCATGGGGAACCCGCTGAACCTCGAGGCGCGCGCTGCCGACCCGGGTCTCGGGCAGGTCGAGGTGTGGCTGACCGGGTCGCTGGCACGGGAGTTTCCCCAACTCGCAGGGGTGCCGGTCGCCGCGTACATCGACCTGCAGGGCGACCTGATCGTCGGCTGCGCGGCCGCCGCCGGCCCCAGTTGAGGACCGGAACGCCCCCCCGATCGCAGGAACTTCAGATTTACTGATTGACAGAAAACCCGCGTCGTGCGTATATTCCTGCCATTAACGTCAGGGGGGGACGTACTTCGGGTCGCTCGAGCCTGCAGCGGCGCCTGTGGGGTGCCGGCAGGCTTTCCGGGGGGAGCCCGAGGGGCGTGTTCTATTCATGCTGAAGCACGCCTCATTCCGCCTCAGAACGACATTCAAGAGTTTCGTGACGAATTTTCCACCCATGGAGGGGAGGAACATGACGACCTCGAGCCGTCCTATCCACGAGTCCGCCTCGGGCCGCTGTCCGGGCTTGCGCCCGGGCCGCCTGAGCGCTCTGCTGCTGCCGATCGTTGCCTTCGCCTGCGCGTTCGCCCTGGCGGCCGGAGCGCCCGTCTTTGCCGCCGACTGCACCGACACCGACGGCGACGGCTACGTCACCTGTTCGGGTTGCTCCGCCCCGGGCGGCACACTGTGCGGCGACTGCGACGAGGGTGACGCCGACCGCAACCCGGGCGAGGGCGAGACCTGCAACGGCATCGACGACAACTGCAACAGCGTCATCGACGACGTCATCGTGCCCGACCCGGTCGATGGCATCGACAACGACGGCGACACCCTCATCGACGAGGGCTTCGGCCCGTGCATCTTCCACCAGGAAGGCCCGGCCAACGAGTGCAAGACCGGGGGCGCCACGCTGTGCGTGGCGGGCGCGCTCGCCTGCGTCAACCTGAACGGCGCCGACGCCATCATCCACTACGCGGCGGAGTCGCTGATCGCGGGCAACTGCGAGGACGGCATCAACAACGACTGCGACTCGGTCGCGGCGGACGCGGATGGTGTCGACAACGACGGCGACGGCACGATCGACGAAGCGGGCGAGGTCAAGGACCTGACCGACATCGCCGACCCGGCCTGCCAGGAGCCGGAGAAGTGCGACAACAAGGACAACGACGGCGACGGCGCCGCCGATGACGGCTTCGACGTCGGCGCGCCCTGTTCCGCCGGCGACGGCGTCTGCCTGCGCAATGGCGTCAAGGTCTGCACCGGTGACGGCGGCGGCACGGTGTGCAGCGCCATCCCTGGCACCCCGAAGAACGAGGGGACGAACTTCGGCGTCTCGTGCGACGACGGCAAGGACAATGACTGCGATGGCGACGAGGATCTGGCCGACGACCAGTGCGCCGGCTTCGATGATCCGGAGCTGTGCGGCAACGGCGCCGACGACGACGGCGACGGCGTCGTGGACGAGGGCTTCCCGACGCTCGGCCTCGCCTGCGCGACCGGCGTCGGGGCCTGCACCAACCTCGGCGTCTACGTCTGCAAGGGCGACGGCACCGGCACCGAGTGCGGCGCGGTCGCCGGCACCCCGGTCGCGGAGAACACGGCGGCGGGGAACTGCGCCGATGTGCTCGACAACGACTGTGACGGGCTGACCGACGCGGCCGACCCGGACTGCAGCGGCGCCTACGCCGATGCCGGCGCCTGGTGCTCGCTGCCGTACGTCAATGGCAAGCCGGGCTCCGACTGCACCGGCTGGCACACCATCCGCTTCGGCGCGACCGCCGGCACGGTCAAGGCCGACCTGCTGGCGTTCGGCGCCGACGGCGCCCTCGTGGGCATGATCGAGAACGTCCATGCGGGCGACGAGGCGCACCTCAAGAGCCGGATGACGCCCGAGGACTTCCGCATCTCGACCCAGAAGAACAAGCAGGGCGTAAGGCACACGATGTCGGTGCCGATGCCGCTGCTGCGCGTGACCGCGACGAACAACGGGGTCGAGGACGTGGCCTGGTGCGGCATCATGCCCTGGCTCGACGTCACGGATCCGGACGGCCTGACGATCTCCCTGAGCGAAGGCAACACCATCGACGTCAAGGCGTTCCTGCCGCTGGTGAACGTCGACACGCTGTCGATCATGCTCAACGGGACGGACCTCCTGGCGAGCGTCGGTCTCGACCCCGCCGCCGACCTGCCGACCTCGGGCGCCGGGTTGTGCACAACCCCCGGCGACTGCGTCTTCCAGATGACGGCCGGCTGCGGTGACGGAAGCCTCGTGGACGTCGAAATCCAGAACCTGCGTGTCGAGGGTCTCGACGCCGACCTCGCCGCGACGGCGAAGGACGGCGTGGGCTATCCGAACCAGGTCAACACCCTGTCGTTCCAGGTCGTCGGGCTGCCCCCGGGCGGACACATCTTCTTCATCGCCGGGTCGCCGCTGCCGCTGCCGAAGACCGTCGCCAGCGTCTGCCTCATCGACGACACGACCGACACCGGCACCGCGTCGGCGTTCGGCATCGCCATCGACGCGCCGACCGACCAGCAGGTCGTCGCCGCGGCGCCGGTGCACGTCGAGGGCAAGGTCTGCGGCGGCAACGAGATCGCCGCCTTCCAGATCAACGGCAAGGACGTCGACGTGACGCCGCCGGCCAACCAGACCTGCATCCCGGGCAACGGCATCGACGTCGCCGGCGAGTGTTACGCCGACTTCGACGAGCCGATGGACGAGACCGACCTCGACCTCGCGGTGGCCGGCACGGCCCCGCTCGGCACGTTCAAGCGCGGCACGAACAGGGTGATCGCCGACGCCAGCGACGTCCTGGGCAACCGCACCTTCAACACCGACATCCTGTTCGCGCTCGGCCCGGTGCAGACAGAGACCGCGACCATCGGTCAGAGCCTCAGGGGTCCCGCGGAGGCGGCCGTCGGTGAGGCCTACAAGACTCTCGCGGCCAGCGTGACGACCAACATCGACCCGGCCTTCGTGGTCGGTCTCGAGGAGTCGGCGGTGCAGGACTTCTTCAACGAGAAGTGCACCGAGTCGATCAACGTCTTCACGAACGACGTCAAGGCCCGCCTCGAGGGCGACACCTTCACCACCATCGACGTCGAGCCGGACTGCTCGTGCAACCTGTACGACATCCCGGTCAATCTGGAGGACCTCGACTTCACGCCCTATCCATTGAGCCCCGCGTGCGTCGTCGACTTCCAGTCGGGCCAGATCGCGGTGACGGTGCACCTCCCCAGCATCACCATCCAGGTCGGGGCGCACAAGTCGTGCACGGACCACGGCCTGTTCGGCGAGTGCATCGCGCGCACCAAGGTCGACTACACCGCGGTGACCGTGGTCAAGGACCTGGCATTCACCTTCCTGATCACCGAGAACCAGATCGAGACCAAGACGCCCCCGCCGGCCGACACCAAGACGTTCACCTGGGCGGTCACCGACCTGGGCGGGGACAACCTGGTCATCGCTTCCGGCATCTGCAGCGCCGGCACCAACGCCGGCAAGGTCTGCTACGGCGACGGGGGCTGTCCGGGCGGCGGCGTCTGCGCAGGCGTGGTCAAGAACCCCGCCTTCGACCCCACGACCCACAACGACACCACGATCGAGTGCTGGGGCGCCGCTATCTGCACCTTCTTCGAGGCGCTCGGAGCGTTCCTCATCAGCGTCTTCACGTTCGGTCTCGCCAATGGGTTCGAGATCATCGGCTTCCTCGATTTCGACATCGACTTCCAGGAGGACTTCTTCACCCAGCTCTCCGCCGCCGAGCCCGATCCGCTGTCGCTGGAGGAAATCGAGCCCGATCCGAACAAGATCAAGGCGCCCGGGACGGTGGAGGTTACGGCGGGGCCGATAGACGTCGAGATAGAGAATGGCGGGCTGACGGTCGCCTTCGGCGGTGACTTCGAGGTCACCGTCGATCCGACCCAGCCGCTCACGCCGCCGCCGACCGCGACCGACGCCGCCAACCCGTCGGTGGCCCAGGTGGTGGCTGCGGGCGACGAGGTCTCGGTGCTCATCGCCGACGACGTCTTCAACCAGATCTTCTACTCGATGCGGCGGGCCGGGAAGCTGACGTCCTTCTGCTCGAGCGGTGAAGGGCTGCACGTCGAGGACCTGCTGCCGACCGACTGTGACGGCCTCGCCGGCAAGACTGACGCCGGGACCGTGACGGCCCGGGGTCTCTGCCACGGCCTCAGGGGTGCCACGTGCGAGGATCTGGCGGCCAAGACCTGCACCGCCGGCACCGAGACCGACGCGCTCTGCTCCGTCGACGCCGACTGTCCGGGCGGCGGCGCCGGCTCCTGCCGGGTGGTCAGGACCTGCGGCGGCGGCGCGACCTGCACCGTCGACGGCGATTGCTTCATCGGCACCTGCGAGGCGAGAAACGGCCTGACCAGCACCCTGCAGGGCGCCTGCCACGGCATCCAGCACGCCGACTGCACCACCCTCGAGGTCGTCGGGCTCGGCGTCGCCGAGAAGCTGGCCTGCAACCTGTTCAAGCTCATCAACGTCGCGGCTGACGACGCGATCCTGGTCTGCGGCCGTCTCGATGCCGAGCCGGACCTGCTGTTCCGGAACGACGACCCCACCGACAACACGGTCAACACCGACCTGCTGTTGAACGACCTCAACATCGTCTTCGGTCTCGACCGCGCCGCCAACGGTTACGCCGGCGGCCTCGAGGACCTCAAGAGCTGCTTCTCGGCCGACGGGAATGCGGCTCCGGACTGCCTGATGTACTCCGCGTGCCTCGACCTCACCCTGAAGACGCGGATGGGAATCGACAACAGCACCTGCTCGCCGACCGAAACCGGCTTCGTGTTCAACCTCATCGAGGCGATTCCGAGCGGGTTCGCGGGCGGCGTCCTGTGCGCGGCCGCGCTCCCGACCGACGACACCAGCGTGGTCGACGCCGGGGTCGAAAGCGATGCCGCCGAGGCGGTCGAGGACGCAAGCGAGGCATTCGCGCCGCCTTTCTGCATCGACGGACTGACGCTCGGCGGCATCGTCAACTTCACCAGCGCCGACGCGAAGATGTTCGCGATCACCACGACCGGCGCGACACCCGGCTTCGCCGACTTCCTCGGTCTCACGGGATCAATCGGCCCGACGCCGTAGCGCCAGAGGCAACGCCAACGAAGGGGCGCCCGGTCTCGCGACCGGGCGCCCTTTTTTTCGCCCCGGGGCCGCGACCCGGGCGGTCCGACCGTCACCAGCCGATGCCGTAGTCGTCGCCCTGGTTCGAGGCGCCGCCGCGCATCGTCCCGTGCGCCCGGTCGAACAGGATCGCGGTCATCGGCCCCGAGTTGCGCTCGGCGAAGTCGAGCGTGTAGCCCATCTGACGCAGCCGGTCGCGCACCCAGTCGGGGGTGCGGGTGTCGAGCGTCAGCCGGCCCGGCCGCGACTCGTGGTCGCCGAACGACGATCGCATCTGGTACGAGGTGATGTTGGGCGCCTCGGCCGCCTCCTGCACGTCGAAGCCGAACTCGACCATGGCGAGAAAGAACTGCAGCAGGTTCTGATCCTGTGTGTCGCCCCCCTGGATGGCGGCCGCGAGGTACGGCCGGCCGTCCTTGAGAACGAGGGTCGGCGTCAGCGTCACCCGCGGCCGCTTGCCCGGCTCGATGACGTTGAACGGGTTCTCGCGCCGGTCGAGCACGAACATCTGCGCCCGCTGCGACAGGCCGATGCCGGTCTTCCCCGCCACCACCGCCGGCACCCAGGCGCCCGACGGCGTCATCGACACCACCCACCCCTCGGCGTCGGCCGCGACGACCGACGTGGTGCCGGCGCGGAACGCCTCGTCGAACGGGAGTGACGAGGTCCGGGTCGCCGGTGCCGCCGGCGCGGGCGGCGGCCAGGCTTCGAGCAGGTCGCTGAACGGGTTCGTGCCACCCTGGAAGGGGTACGGGTCGCCCGGCCTGACGCCGGCGTCGTTGCGCTCCGGGTCGAACGCCGCCCACCGCCTGCGGGCGTACTCCTTCGACAGGAGGCCGCGCACCGGCTCCTCCGGCGGGAAGTCCGGGTCGCCGTAGTAGAAGTCGCGGTCGGCGAACGCCATGTGCATCGCCTGCGCCACGGTGTGGATGTAGCGGGCGCTGTCGTACCCCATCCCCCTGAGGTCCTCGCCCTCGAGGAGGTTGAGCGCCTGCAGCATCGCCGGTCCCTGCGTCCAGGTCGTCAGCTTGTACACCTCGAAACCGCGGTACGTCGTCGACACCGGTTCCTCGAACTTCGGCTTCCAGCGCTCGAGGTCGGCCGTGGTGATGAGCGCCCCCTCGGCACGCGCCGCCTCCGCCAGGTCGCGCCCGAGCGCGCCGCCGTAGAACAGGTCGTAGGCCGCCAGGATCGCCGTCCTGCGGTCCTTCCCGGCCGCGAGCGCCGCCCTCTCGGCCTCGACCAGGCGCCGGAGCGTCGCCGCCAGGTCCTTCTGGAAGAAGAGCGCCCCCATCTCCGGCGCCTTGCCGTCGCGCGGCAGGAGGACCGCCTTCGAGAACGGCCACTTCTCGAGCCACGCCTGCTCGCGCTCGATGGTGCGCACCAGGCCGTCCTCGATCGGATACCCCTCGCCGGCCATCTCGATCGCGGGCGCGAGCACCTCGCCGAGCGACAGCCGCCCCCACTCGGCAAGCATCGTCATGAGCCCGCCGGGCGTCCCCGGCGTGATCGCCGACAGCGGGCCGTACTCCGGCGGGTAGGGCAGCCCTTTCGAGCGGAAGAGCTCCGCGGTCGCCCCGGTCGGCGCCACGCCCAGGGCGTTCACCGCGATGACCTTCTTCGTGCGCGGATTCCAGATCAGCGCCTGGGTCTCGCCGCCCCACGCCAGCGTGTCCCACATGGTGCAGGTGGCCGCGAGCATGGCGCACGCCGCGTCGACCGCGTTGCCGCCGCGCTCGAAGATGCGCGCCCCGGCGGTGGCGGCGAGCGGCTTGCCGGTGACCGCCAGCCACTTGCTGGCGTGCAGGGCGGGCTTGTGCGGGCGGGCCAGAAGAGCGCCCCACGGCAACATCACAGAGACGACGGCGGCGAGCGCGGCCGCGAGGCGCAATCTCGAAAGCGCGGTGTTGGTCATGACGGGATCCTCCTCGGGAGCCGGGGGGGATTCTAACGCCGGGCGGGATGAACGGGCGGCTCGATCGGCAGGACCGGAGTGCGCTCCCGTGCCTTCGCGGGAGCAGGTTCGGCCGCCCGCGGGCCCGCCCCGGACCGTATTCGTCGTATCCTGTCCGCACGCAGCGGCACCGAGCCCGGTCGCCGCCCACGGTGCCCCGGGGGGTTCGAACCGAGCCGCCATGCAGGCCAAATCAGTGTTGCCGCTGATCATCATTCCCGTCGTTCTGCTGGTATCGGCGGCGGCGGGCCCATCAGCCGGCGCCGAACCGGCCGGCGCAGCGCCGGCCGCCCCCGACACCGTCCTCCTCCTCCCCGGTCTCGGCCGATCGCCGCGCTCGATGCGGCGGCTCGGGCGCGACCTCGAGGCGCGCGGGTACCGCGTCGTCAGCGTGTCGTATCCCACCCGCCGCGAGACGGTCGAGGAGCTGTCACACAGGGTCGCGGCCGTCGTCGCCCAGCGCTGTCCCGACAACGGCGGGCGACTGCATTTCGTCACCCATTCGCTGGGCGGGATCGTCGTGCGTCACTACCTGGCGACCAGCCGACCCGCGAACCTCGGCCGGGTCGTCATGCTGAGCCCGCCGAACGGTGGCAGCGAGATCGTGGATCTGTTGAAGCAGGTGCCGTTCGTCCGCGATCACCTCGGGCCGTCGCGGGGTCAGATGGGGACCGACGCGGGGAGCCTCCCGTCCCGGCTCGGCCCGGTCGATTACGAGGTCGGGGTGATCGCCGGCGGCCGCAGCGTGAACCCGCTTTTCTCCTGGCTGCTGCCCGGCGACGATGACGGCGCCGTCGCAGTCGCGCGGATGAAGGTCGACGGGATGCGCGACCTGGTCTTGGTCCCGCGCGGCCACACCTTCATCATGAACGGACGCGACACGATCGAGCAAACCGCGGCATTCCTGCGCGACGGCGACTTCACCCGCCCCGCCCGCCGGTCCGCTGCGTGATCGACGATCGCCGGCCGCCCCCGGGTGCGCCCTGCTGATCACCGTCAAGCAGCCGGCGGGCTTCGCGACCAGCGCTCGCAGCGCAGGTCGATCGCGCGCGGCTCCCATCCGGCGTCGACCGTCACCTCGGCGTCGGCGCACCCTTTGGCGCGGACGGAAATCGTGGCGATCCCGATGACGTAGCCGACCTTGACGACGCCGTCCCGGCATTCGCGCGTGCCGTGCGTCGGTAGCAGCAGCTTGCCCTGGAAGCGCCCCTGATCGTCGGTGAGGATCGACAGCCGCCCGGGTTCGGCACCGGCGACGACCACGAACCTCGCCCCCGGGATCGGGCGCCGCGTCCCGTCCGGCGTCCGGCCGAGCACCGTGCCGGCGAACGGGACGATCGAGACCCCGTCCGAGCCGGTCGCCCAGTCCCCGCTGCAGGAGGACCCGGCCTCGGGTGGTCCGCCCTGCGGCGTGACCGCGGCCGGTGTGGCGCACGCGAGGAAGCCGCCGGCGAACGCGACAGCGACGATCGCCGGGAGGAGGGCCGACCGCCGTTCCGACATCGCCTCACCGTATCACGGAAGCCGGCTCGCCGCGGCCTGACGGGAACGACCATCGCGCCCGCGTTGACGGGATGGCCGTGCCCGGACCTATGATTCCCCAGCGCGCGTTTCCCATGCGCCGGCTCGGTGACACCTGCATGAAGACGGCGGACGTCGTGATCGCGGGGGCCGGGATCGTCGGCTCGAGCATCGCCTGGCACCTCACGAAGGCGGGGTGCCGCAACGTGCTGCTCCTCGAGCGCGAGGCGAGCCAGGGGCAGGGTTCCACCGGCAAGAGCATGGGCGGCGTGCGCGCCCAGTTCGCCACCGAGCACAACATCCGGATGTCGCTCTACTCCATCCCCTTCTACGCGCGCTTCGAGGAGATGACCGGCAGCCCGGCGGGCTACAGGCCGCACGGGTATCTCTTCATGGCGACGGCGCAGAAGCACCTCGACTACCTGCGCGCCAACCGCAGGCTGCAGAACACCCTTGGCCTCGTGAACGTCGAGGAATGGACGCGCGCGCAGATCGTGGCGCGCGTCCCGCTGCTGCGCGCCGACGACATCCTCGGCGGCGCCTACGGCCCGACCGACGGTTTCGTCGACCCGTGGCTGGCGATGGAGGGGTTCGCCAACGATGCCCTGGCGCGCGGCGCCACGTTGTGGCGCAACGCCGAGGTCGCCGCCATCGGGGTGACGTCGGGTCGCATCGCGGCCGTCCGCACGACCGCGGGCGACATCGCCACCCGCGTCCTGATCAACGCCGCGGGGGCCTGGGCCGCGCCGGTCGCGGCGCTGGCGGGCGCCGCGCTCCCCGTCACGCCGCTGCGCCGGATGATCTGCCCCACCGAGTCGTTCCCGGGAGTCCCGAAGGACTGCCCGATGGTCATCGACATGAGCGACGGCTTCCACTTCCGGCCCGAGGGGCGGGGGCTGCTGATGGCCTGGAACGACCCCTCCGAGAAGCCCGCCGACCAGCCGACCGTCGATCCGCTCTTCGTCGAACGGATCATGGCCCGGGCGGTCGAGCGCGTCCCTGCGTTCATCGATCTCACCGTCGATCCGCGCAAGACCTGGGCGGGACTCTACGAGATGAGCCCCGACCACCACTGCATCCTCGGGCCCGCCCCGGAGGTGGAAGGCCTCTTCTACGCCAACGGCTTCAGCGGCCACGGCGTCATGCACGCGCCGTCGACCGGGCGGATCCTGGCCGACCTGGTGCTGACGGGCGCCACGTCGATCGTGGATGCCGCGGCGCTGTCCGTCCGGCGGTTCGCGGAGGGGCGGGAGATCCACGAGACCGCCGTCCTCTGACCGGCGGCGACCGCAGGCCCGATCGGGGCACCGCGGTCGCGCCGCAGTGCGCTTTGCTATGATCGGCCCCGCCGCAGCCGGCCCCTGTCAACCGGAGAGAGAATCATGGCCGAATTGAAGACCAGGCCTACGAAAGTGAGTCCCGCATCGTTCATCGCCGGCATCGCCGATGCGGCGACGCGGCGCGACTGCCGGACCCTCATGGCGATGATGAAGAAGGCCACCGGCGCCCCGCCGGTGATGTGGGGTCCCAGCATCGTCGGCTTCGGCCGTCATCACTACGTGTACGAGAGCGGCCGCGAGGGGGACTGCCCCGTGACCGGCTTCTCGCCGCGCAAGGGGAGCCTCAGCATCTACTGCATGGCGGGCTTTCGCGCGGTCGCGCCGCTGATGAAGCGGCTCGGCAAACACAAGACCGGCAAGTCCTGTCTCTACATCAAGCGGCTCGAGGATGTCGACACGAAGGTCCTGGAGCGGCTCATCGAGGAGTCGGTGAAGAGGAAGGCCGGTTGCGGGGACGCCTGCGGCTAGGCTTCCGTGTAAAACTCACCTCCACCACTCTCCCGCTCCGGAAACGCGCGTGCCCTGCCCGCCGGCCCCGACCCTCGCACTGGCCTCGAACGTGCAATAACGCTGGCGTTTCAGCGCCCCGGACCATTCGCACGATCGGGTTTTCACCGGGGGGGAGG
>Ga0247727_10012558_pt1 | contig 14508 bp, 15 predicted proteins | sample WisWelCaveWW1625_FD_202498 | JGI IMG/M metagenome (GOLD analysis project Ga0247727, IMG submission 202498) | Biofilm microbial communities from Wishing Well Cave, Virginia, United States - WW16-25 | ecosystem: Environmental > Aquatic > Deep subsurface > Groundwater > Cave microbial mat | place... | reverse complement strand
TGCGCCGGCGGCGACGCGAACAAGCCCGTGCTGCGGGTCGGCACGAGCGGCGACTACGCGCCCTTCTCGCTCCGAGGCGAAGACGGGCGGCGCAGCGGCTTCGACGTCGAGGTCGCGCGCGCCTACGCACGCGAGCGCGGGCTCACGATCCGCTGGCTGCCCGTACGCTGGACGACGCTCGAGCGCGACTTCGCCGCCGGCCGCTTCGACATCGTGATGAGCGGCGTGACGGTGCGCCCCGAGCGCGCGCTCACCGGCCGCTTCAGCCTGCCGGTCACGACCGCGGGCCTCGTGTTGCTCGGGCGCGAGCCGCCGGCGGGCCTGCTGCGGCTCGACGGCGGACAGAAGCTCGTCGTGAACGCCGGCGGGCACCTCGAACGCACGGCGCGTCGCCTGTTCCCCGAAGCCGAGCTGCTGCCGCTCTCGCCGAATGCCGCGGTGCGCGCGGCGCTGCTCGCGGGCGAAGCGGATCTGGCCGTCAGCGACACGCTCGAGGCACCGAGCTGGCTCGCCGGCACGAACGGGCTGCGTGTGTTCGGGCCCTACAGCCGCGACTGGAAGGCGTACTGGCTGCCGGCGGACGCAAGGGAACGCACGCACGACCTCGACGCCTGGCTGCTCGCACGCGAGGCCGACGGCACGCTCGCTGCGCTGCGCGCGCGCCATCTGCCCGAGGGCGCGCGCGCTGCGTCGGCGACACCGCTCGTTGCGCTCGGTGCCGCGATCGAAGAGCGGCTCGCGCTGATGCCCTTCGTCGCCGAAGCGAAGCGTGCGAGGGGAGAGTCTGTCGAGGCGCAGGCGCAGGAGAGCGCCGTGATCGACGCCGCGCTCACCGCCGTGCGCGAGGCCGCGGCAGAGGCGCGCGTGCCTGCGCCGAGCGACGCGGCGGTGGGCGAGCTGTTCAGCGCGCTGATCGCGGCCGCGCGCGAAGTGCAGGAGGCGACGCTCACCGGCCCGCCCGCGGGCTCGCCCCCTGCCGATCTCGAACGCGCCCTGCGGCCGGCACTCGCGCGCATCTCGGAGCGCATCGCGTGGCTGCTGGTGCAGCTGCCAGACCCTCTGGACGTGGACGAGCTGCGAAGCGTGCTCGGTCAGATCGATGCAAACGGGCTCGAAGCCACGACACGCGAACGCATCGCGCGCGCCCTGCTCGGGCTCCGAGGCTAGGTCGCTCCCGGTCGCCGGGGCCACAGACGCTCGCGGGCGCGGGTGCCCGGGCCGGGTGGACCGATCCTCGCTCCCGGCGCCGGCTCCCTCGGCACCACGTCGGCGGTACGCACCACCGCCGTACGTACCGCTACCCCAGCGCGCCAGTTCGGATTGCTACCGCTCGCGCGCCTCCGCGAGGACCGGCTCCACCCGGCCTCGCGACTCGGTCGGCGTGCGGGCGCTCAGCACTCGACCTCTGCATCGCTGGCGGCGAGGCACAGCGCGGTTTCGGTCTTCGTGCACCGACCGGTCACGGGGACGGGTGGAGCCGGTTGCTGCGGAGGCGCGCGAACGGACGCCAGCCGGAGCCACACACTTGCACCGTCGTGCGCTGGAACGACGGAGCGTGAGGAAGGCCCGGCGCCACCACGGACGGCGCCGGGAGCAGCGGCCGGTCCACCCGGCCCGGCCACCAAGACGGCGCGCGGCACCCCGGGCGTCTCCCGCTACTCGCTCTTCGGCGGAACCTCTGCCTCGGCCCCCTCGGCCGACTCGGCGCGCACGATCGAGATCTTCACGCGGTCGGGCCGGATGCTGGTGATCTCGAGCCCCTCCGGATGCACCACCAGAGCAGGCGTGATCTGGAAGGTGCGGCGCCCGAGCCGCGCGAGCAGCGCGTCCACACGCACCTCCACCGAGCCGTTGCGCGCCAGCACGAGATCGCGCCGCCGACCGGCGAGGCGCACGCGCACACGATCGGGCTCGACGCCGCCGAGGCGCAGCTCCCGCGGCAGCTTCTGCACCAGCACCGGCGCCTCGACCTCCACTTCGGTCACCACCGAACCCGGCACCTGCACGACCCAGAGCCCGACCGCGATGCCGACCGCGAGCAACGCATCGCGGAAGCGCGGCTGGCGCCAGCCGTTCGTCTTGGCCTGGCCGCTGCTCGGGCGCTGGTGACGGCGCAGCTCGATCGCGAGCGCGCGCGGCCGCTCGACGACGCGCAGGTTCCCGCCGCTGGCGATCGAGATCGTGCCGCGTTCTTCGGATACGACGATGCAGAGCGCGTCCGTGCGCTCGGAGAGGCCGAGCGCCGCCGTATGCCGGGTGCCGACGTCCGCGAGCTGCCCGCGATCGGTCGAGAGCGGCAGGTGCACCGCGAAGCGCGCGACGCGGTCGTTCGCGAGCACCACCGCGCCGTCGTGGCCGGGCGAGCTCGAGTCGAAGAGCGAGAGCAGCAGCGGCTCGGAGATGCGCCCGTCGAGCTCGACGCCGCCTTCCACGTGGCGGTCGATCGGCTCGCGCCCCGTCACCACGATCAAGGCGCCGGTGCGCGTGGCGGCGAGCTGCTCGACCGTGCGCACCAGCACGTCACCGAAGCCGCCGCTCGGCTCCTCGCCGCGCCGGCGCGAGACCCACGCGCCGACCTGCTCGAAGATGCGGCGCAGGTCGTCCTGGAAGACGACCACCAGCACCAGCACGAGCACCGCGAAGAATGCCTGGAAGATGGCGGCCGTGAGCCCGAGGCCGAGCTGGCGCGCGGCGAGGTAGATCGCGCCGAGCGTGGCGAGACCGAGCAGCGCCGGGCGCGCGCGTGTGCGGCGCACCAGGCGCAGCCCCACCCACGCCAGCACCGCGACCACTCCGATGTCCACCAGATCGATCAGGCCGACATCGCGCAGCAGATCGATCACGAGGCCTCGCGCTCCTCGTCCTCTTCGGGCGGCAGGCGTTCCAGGCGCAGGCGCTGCACCCGGCGCCGCGCCACCTCCATCACGGTGGCGCGGTAGGGCCCCACCTCCACGCTGTCGCCGCGCCGGGGCAGGCGCCCGAGCCGCGCCGTCACGTGGCCCCCGATCGTGTCGACCTCTTCGTCTTCCTCCCAGTCGATCTCGAAGTCGAGGCGGTCGCACACCTCGGGCATCGACATGCGTCCCGACAGCTCGAACACGCCGGACTCGAGCTCGGTGAACTCGGGCTGGTCCTCGTCGAATTCGTCGCCGAGCGGCCCGACGATTTCCTCGAGTGCGTCCTCGCGGAAGGCGAGACCGATCACCGTGCCACGCTCGTCCACCACGGCGGCGGCATGGGCGCGCCGCCGCTGCACCTCGAGCAGGAAATCGGAGAGGGGCATCGTCTCGGTGACGAAGGGCGCCTCCTGCGCCAGCCCGCGCAGATCGGGTTTCTCACCCTCGAGCACCGCCTCGCGCACCTTCCGCGCGTTGATGAAGCCGACGATGGTGTCGAGGCCGCGCTCACACAGCGGATAGCGCGTGTGATTCGTTTCGCGCACCACGCGCACACACTCCTCGACCGGCCACTCGAGCGAGAGATAGGCGACATCCACGCGCGGCAGGATGATGTGGCGCACCTCGAGGTCGATCATGCGCAGCACGTTCTCCGACAGCTCCTGCGCGCGCGCGGTGATGTGACCCTGACGCGCGGACAGCGACAGGATGCTGCGGATCTCCTCGGCGGTATGACTCGACTCCAGCTCGGAGTCCGGCGGCAGCCCGACCAGCAGCAGGATCGCGTTCGAGATGCCATGGATGGCCGAGATGAAGGGGCCGAACGCGGCAGCGAAGGCCCGCAGCAGCAGCGCGCTGCGGAGCGCACCGGCCTCGGGCCGACGCAGCGCCCACATCTTCGGCGCCTGCTCACCGAGGGTCATGTGCAGCATCGTGATCACGACGAAGGCGATCGAGAACGAGACGACGCGCAGCCACACTGCACCCTGTGCAACTTCGAAGCCGAGGGCACCGACCAACGCGAGCAGCAGGCGCGAGACGGCCGGCTCTCCGATCGCGCCGAGCGCCAGGCTCGCGACCGTGATGCCGAGCTGACAGGCCGAGAGGTAGCGATCGAGGTGCGAGAGGAGGTGGCGCGAGACGCGCGCCGAGCGGCTGCCGTCGCGCGCGAGCTGCTCGATGCGCACCATGCGCACCTTCACCAGCGCGAACTCGGCCGCCACGAAGAAACCGTTGAGCAACACGAAGAACAGCGTCGCCCCGAGTCGCCAGGCGACGCCGAACGCGTCGAGGCCCATCGATTCGCTCACGGCGTCTGCCTCACGGGAAGACCCCGCGGCGGCGCTTCGCCTCGGACACGCGCTCGATGCCGCGCATCAGCGCCGCCGTGCGCAGGTCGACGCCCTTCGCGCGCGCGACGCCCCAGACGTCCTTGGAGGCGCGCTGCATCAGCCGGATCAGCCGGTCGTTCACCTCCTGCTCGCTCCAGAAGAACTGCTGGAGCCCCTGCACCCACTCGAAGTAGGAGACGGTGACGCCGCCCGCGTTCGCGAGGATGTCGGGCACCACCGTGATGCCGCGCTCGGCGAAGATCGCGTCGGCCTCGAGGTTGGTCGGGCCGTTGGCGCCTTCCACCACCAGGCGCGCCTGGACGCGGCCGGCATTCCGCTCGGTCAGCTGGTTCTGCACCGCCGCCGGAATCAGCACGTCGCAGGGCAGCTCGAGTAGCGCCTCGTTCGTACACGGCTCCGTGCCGGGCATGCCCTTCAGCTGACCGTTCTCGGCGATGAAGCGCTCCACCTCGACGAGATCGAGTCCACCCGGCGCGTGCACGCCGCCGCTCAGGTCGGAGAGCCCGACCAGCCGCGCGCCGTGCTGCGCCGCGATGTGGGCGGCGGCTCTTCCGACTTGGCCGAAGCCCTGCACGACGACGCGCGCGCCCTGGAGCACGAGCCCGACCTCGCGGCACGCTTCGAGCAGACAGGTGACGACTCCGCGCCCCGTCGCCTCGCGGCGGCCGTAGGAGCCGCCGATCTCGATCGGCTTGCCGGTCACCACACCCGGCACCGTGTGACCCTTCTGCTGCGAGTAGGTGTCCATGATCCAGGCCATCACCTGCTCGTCGGTGCCGAGATCAGGCGCCGGGATGTCGGTGTCGGGCCCGATCATCTCGATGATCTCGGAGGTGTAGCGGCGCGTGATGCGCTGCAGCTCCGAGCGAGAGAGCGTGTGCGGGTCGATGCGCACGCCGCCCTTCGCGCCTCCGAAGGGCAGCGCCATGATCGCGCACTTCCACGTCATCCAGATCGAGAGCGCCGTCACCTCGCCGAGGTCCACGTCGAGGTCGTAGCGGATGCCGCCCTTGGTCGGCCCCATCGTGAGCAGATGCTGCACGCGGTAGCCGAAGACGGTGTCGACCGTCTCGTAGTTGTCTCTTCGGAACGGGAAGGAGACCACCAGGGCGCGCTGCGGCGTGCGCAGGCGCTCCCAGATGTTGTCGTCGAGGCCCATGCGCTCGGCGGTCTGATCGAGCTGGGCCGCCGCCAGCCGGTACATGGGAGAATCCCACTCGAGCGCCTTCCCCGACACAGAAGGCAAGCTAGCAGGTCGGACGGGGACGTTCGTCAAGTTGTCAAGTTGTCTCGTTCACTCGCGATTCGCGGCATGCTCCGCAGACAACTTGACAACTTGACGAACGTCCCCGCTTGCCGCGGGCTACTTCAGGCGCTTGAGGACGCTCGCGAGCAGCACCTTGCGCAGGTCGGAGTAGTGGAGCTCGCGCTGGCCGTCGCGCCGCGAGCCTGCCCGGGTCGCCTTGGGCCTCGGCTTCGGCGCGCTCTTCTTCGGCGCCACCTTCTTCATCGGCGCCTTCTTGGCAGTCTTCCGCTTCGCAGCCATGCCCGTTCACCCCTCCCGCGTCATGCGCCAGCGGCGAAGAACCTCCCGAGCACTCGCGTCAGGAGGCCCGCCAGAATCGGCAGCGCGGCACACATCGCATAGCGCAGCAGCGCGAAGCGCGCTCCGAGAATCGGCACCTCCCAGGCGACCAGACGGTGCAACGCGAGCAGCGCCCAGGCGCTGAGGTAGGTGACGACCGCGGCCGGCTCTGCTCCTGCGCGCAGCAGGGTGGTGGCGATCGGGAGCGACACGAAAGGCCCCGCGGGCGTCGCGATGCCCGCAACCGCGGCGAGGGCGATGCCGCGCATCCCGGAGTCCGCGCCGAGCGCAGAGCGGATCCACTCGGTGGGGAGCAGCACCTGCGCGAAGCCTGCAGCCAGGAACGAGACCGCGATCAGCGCGCCGTAGCGCACGAGCTGACCGGCGCCCTCGCCGAGGCCGGCGCGCAGCAGGGTCTCGCCGCCACGCCACCAGGCCAGCGCGCCCAGCACCAGCGCCACCGCCACCATCAGCACGAATTGTGCGTCCAGGATCGGGCGCCTCCCTCCGCCTCGGCCCGCGCCGCCGCTCGCCCCGCTCATCAATAGTACGGGCAGCGCGTGCGATGCCGGGGGCGCGCCTTCACGAGCGGACTCTGCCCCCGCGACCAGAGCAGGTGATCGAGCCTGCGCGGCGGCGCCTTCCAGCCGCGCCGCGCGCACGAGCCCGACAGGCGCTCGACGGCGTGGAGCGCGACCGCGCGGATCTCGATCTCCTCCTCGCTACCGGAGGGGATCAGCTCCTCGGCTTCGATGCGCTTGGACAGATCGGGTGAGTACAGCAGCACTCCGAAGCTGCGCAGCACGTGAGGCACCAGGTTGTCGGCGAACAGGGTGAGCTCGTCGATGTCGGCGAAGCGGCCGAGCCCGCGGCCGCGCAGCGCCTCGGCCAGATCGGAGCAGGTGATCTGCGCGCGCTTGTAGAACGGGACCTCGAAGCCTTCGTAACGCCCCACGTCCTGGTACAGCGGCATCCGCGCGAGGATGCGCACCAGTCGCTGCGCCGAACCGCGCGCTTCTTCGATCGGGCCGGCGAAGCGCCCGCCGTGGTCGCGTGCCAGAAAGCGGCCGAGCTCGGCGAGCGCCCGCGCGAACAGCTCCATCAGCTCCGAGACCGGTGGCGCGAGCGTCTGGCCGAACAGCCGCGCAGTGTCCTGCGGGCGCAAGCGCTGAAGCTCGGCCGCCGACCAGGCGCCCTCGCGCTCGAAGCGCTCCCGCAGAGCGCCGGCGATGGTCAGGTAGCCGGAGAGTCCGTCGCGCTTCGCCAGAAGTGGGAACCAGCCCGAGCCGAAGTTGATCGCGTTGAGCGTGAGCACGAAGGCGACGGTGTTCGCCTCGCCCCCGAGGCTGCGCTGCGCCGGATCGAGCGACGACTGCGCGGGCCGTTCCCGGGCGAGCAGGCCGGCGAGCTCCTCGAGCGCCTCGCTCTCGATGCGCACGTGGCGCGCGCGCCGCGCCACCTCGGCGGCGGCCGCGCGCAGCTGCGGGAAGAGCGGCTCCGGCTCCTCGGCGCTCATGCCCCGGCGCCCCAGACCTGGAGCGCACCAGGCACCACCTCGACGCGCATCGGCAGCTGCGCCAGCGGCTCGCCGTCGATCTCTCCGAGTGCGGGCGCGCCGAGCGGCTCGAGCTCGACAGAGCGGCCGCGGTGCAGCGTGACGCCGGGCACCGCGAGGTGCGTGCCCGAATAGAGCCGCGGCAGGCGTGTCACCAGCACGGCCTTCGGCAGCGCCGGAATGATCACCAGGTCGAGCAGCCCGTCGTCCGGACGAGCCTGCGGCGCTACGTGCATGCCGCCACCGAAGTAGCGGCCATTGGCGACGGCCGCGACCGCGACGGCTCCGCTGAATACTTCGACGCCGTCCACCCGCAGGCACATCGAGGGGGGCTGGAAGCGGACGAGGCCGGCGAGCGTGCCGAGCAGGAAGGAGAGGCGCGCACCCAGTGCCTTGCTGCCGCGCACGTGCCGCGTCACCACGCCGGACAGGCCGGCGCTTGCGACGTTCAGGAAGTGGGAGCGCTGCTCGGCGCCCGCGGCGTCCGTGTAGCGCACGCAGCCGACGTCGATGCGGCGGCCCTTGCCCGACGCCAAGGCCGCGATCGCCGCCGCCGGATCGCGCGGAATGTCGAGCGTGCGATGGAAGTCGGCACCCGTGCCGAGCGGCAGGAAGGCGACCTCCGCGTAGCTACCGAGCGCGGCGCCGAGCAGGCCGCTCACCACCTCGGCGGCCGTGCCGTCACCACCGGCGACGATCAGGCGCTCGACCCCGGCGCGCACGGCCTCGCGTGCGAGGCGCTCCGCGTCGCGCGGGCCCTTCGTCCATGCCAGCTCGTAGGCGCCGACGGCCGCGCGCAGCTGGGCTTCGAGCCGCGGCAGCGTCCGTTCGGTGCGGCCCGCCGCGCTGGCCGGATTGACGATCACGAGGGTGCGCGCAGGCACGGGCGCATCCTAGCCCTCCCTCCCTATGCTGCCCGCGATGTGGCGGCAGATCGCGATGACGCGCGAACGCTGGTTCGCCCTGGCTGCGTTGACACTCCTGCTCGGTGTGGCGTGGTTCACCCGCACCCGCCTCGGCATCTCCTGGGACCTCGACGCGCTGCGCAGCTTCGTCGATGGCCTCGGCGGGTGGGGGCCGGCCGCCTTCGTCGGTGTGGTCACCTTCCGCACCGTGCTCTTCGTGCCCTCGCAGCTCGCGCTGATCGCAGGTGGAATCTGCTTCGGCACCACCGGCGGGACTTTGTTCGGCGCGCTGGGGCTGCTCGCCTCGGCCTTGCTGGTCTTCGGGCTCACGCGCTGGCTCGGCGCGGACGCGGTGCGCAGCCGCGTTCCGGCCGCGGTGCAGCGCGCCCTGGCCGCCGCCGGCAGCCGGGGCGGCGCCGTGCTGGTCGGCATCGGCACGGGCTACCCCGTCGGCAACGTGACCGGCTACCACGCCGCCGCCGCTCTCACGCCGATGCGCGTGGATGTATTCGCCGCGGCCGTCGCGCTCGGCTCGCTGGTGCGCGCCTGGACCTACGCCTACTTCGGCAACGCCATCCTCGAGCGAAGCACCGCCGAGCTGGTCGCGATCGCCGCCGCCGTCGGGCTCGCCGCCACGCTGCTGCCGCTGCTCCACCCGCGCGTGCGCGCGTGGGCGCGGGAGCGCTGGCGGGGGCTGTCGTGACTTCGTTCGCCGTTCTCGTGTGAGTAGCGGGAGCGGGTGGAAGGAAGAAAAAGACGCGCGGCGGCTTCTTCGAGACTTGGGATCGATTTCCTGAAGGCCGATCCTGGGACGCCCAGCTCGAAGTAGCCGCCGGCTCACTTGCAGCCGGTCTTGCGGCTGATTCCGAACTCGCGGCACCGGGCACATAATCTTGCGGCCGAATTCGTTTGCGCCGAAGCCTTGGGGCGAAGCCGGCACGGCGCGCTCATGGCGGCTCGAGCAGACCGAGACGGACCTCACCGAGATCGCTTTCCAGCTCGGCTACTCCGAGCCGAGCGCCTTCGCGCACGCGTTGCGGCGCTGGACCGGCCGCAGCCGCGGCGCCCATCGCCGCGCCCGCAGAGGCCGTAGGCGCGATCGCCCCGGGCCGAATCGCTACGCGCGGGGCTCCGGGCTCGCGCCCCTCATTCGCCCGGCAGCACCGTCGGCGTCTCCCGCGAGCAGCAGCACCACCGGCCCGTCGCGCAGGCCGTGCTGAGCACTCGGCATCAGCCGGGCGACCAGGCTGCCCTCGCCGCTTGCACCGACGTTCGGGGTCCACAGGATCGGTTGGCGGTGAGCGCGAGGCTGATCCAAGACGTCCATCAAGAAGGCGCCCAGGAGCAGGATCAGCGCCGCGCCGAGCAGCGCCCAGGCGTGACGCGCGTGCTCTTCCGGAACCATCGCCGCGGTGGGCGGCTGCGCAGATTCGAGGACGCGCACGCCGACCTCGATGTTGTGCTGGTCCACCTCGGCCTCGAGCGTCGCGGCTTCGAGCGCCCGCTGGTAGGCGTCGAGCCGGCGCGCGACGACGTCGCGCTCGCGCGCGAGCTCACGCGCCCGACGCTCGAGCTCCGGCAGCTCGCGCTCGGCCTGGTCGAGCTCGGTGAGCTGCGCTCCGAGATCGTTCTGCCGCGAACGCAGCAGCTCGAGCCGGCGCCCCCCTTCGGGCGTCGCGGCCCGCTCCCTCTGCGCCTGGTAGTCGCGCACGCGCTCAATCTCGGACTGCAATTTCGAGACCGCTCGGCTGCCTTCGACGTGGGTGCCCAGCGTCTTCTGGAGCTCGAGCTCGAGCTCGTCGAGGCGGGTGCGAGCGCGCAGCACCGAGGGATCCTCCGAGCTCCGCGCGCTGTGTAGGGCGTCGACTGCGGCGCGTTGCTCGAGCAGCTCGGCCTCGAGCGCGACGCGCCGGTCCGCCAGCGAGCGGCGCGCGTCCTCGGCGGCGAGCTCCGGGTGCTCCGCGTGGAAGGCGGCGAGGGACACCTCCGCCGCGGCGAGGCCCTCACGCTGCTCCTCGATCTGGCCCTGGAGGAATCGCTCGCTCGCCACCGGCGTCAGCACCTCGGGGCGCGATCTTCGGAAGCGCTCCACCACGCGATTCACGACGTCGGCAGCCAGCTGCGCCTCGGGGTGGCGGAAGCTCACCTCGATCACGCTGCTGCCGGGGAGCGTGCGCGCGGTGAGCGCCCCACGCATGCGGTCCACGGCGGTCGCGCGCACCGCCCCGATCGTTTCACCCCCGAGGCCTGGATAGAGCACGTCGACGCCGATGCTCTCGAGTGCCTGGCGCACGACTTCGGAGCTCTGGAGGATCTCGACCTCTGCCTGAAGGGCGCTGCCGACCGCCTGGGGTGCGCCGCTGCCACCGGTGGGCGGCCGGATCATCACGGACGCGCGCGCTTCGTAGACCATCGAGGAGATCACGACTCCGAACGACGCGACCGCCAGCGCGAAGGCCACGCCGCAGGCGATCTGCCAGCGCAGTCGGCTCCGGCGCGCGCGCGCGACCTCGTCCTCCGCCGCCTCCCGAACGCCGCCCGCGAGCGGCTGGAAGTGCACCGGGACGGCCTGCTGCGATCGGGCCTCGAGCCCGCTGCCGCTCGTCATGACCTCTCCATGGCCGGCTCGACCGCCGGGTTCCAGGCGGCTCGCTCCGTAGGTGGCCCGGAGGCCGGGGGCAGGTGGCGTGCAGCAAGCGAGAGGCCGCCACCCGATGCGGCAGGTCGGCCTAGAGCGCTCCCGGCAGCTCGATCCGGTAGATCGGACCCCCGCCGCGCTGGTCGGTGCCCGGCCGCACCGTGATGACGAGGCCGAGCAAGCTCCGCCGATCCGCCCGATTCGCCACGATGGCGTCTTCGTCCGCGGCCATCAGCCGGCTGTAGCCGGCGACGTCGGCCGACAGGATGGCGGCGAGGCGCCGCTCCGACTCCGGATGCAACCAACGCACCGCCACTGCACTACGGTCGAGGCTCGGCGCCGAGGCGTTGCGTAGCCGCGTACCGGCCGCGGTGCAGCGCGCCCTGGCGGCGGCAGGCAGCCGGGGCGCGGCGCGGTGCTGGTCGGCATCGGCACGGGCTACCCCGTCGGCAACGTGACGGGCTACCACGCCGCCGCCGCCCTCACGCCGATGCGCGTGGAGGTCTTCACGGCGGCCGTCGCGCTCGGCTCGCTGGTGCGCGCCTGGACCTACTCCTTCTTCGGCAACGCGATCCTCGAGCGCAGCAACGCCGAGCTGGTCGCGATTGCCGCCGGCGTGGGGCTCGCCGCCGCGCTGCTTCCGCTGCTCCACCCGCGCGTACGCGCCTGGGTGCGGGAGCGCTGGAAGCAGCTGTCGTGACTCCATTCACGGCGCTTGGTCCTTCGAGAGCGAGACTGCTACCACGGTTACGCCTCCTCGCCCGGGAACTCGTCATGCGACCGACCAGAGTGCTCAAAGTCACCGGAGTCGTGCTCGGAGTGCTGGTGGCCATCGCGGTGGGCGCGGGCATTCTTCTGTATCGCGCGCTGCACGCCGACCCGTTCGCACCGCTCTACGCGGAGAACTGCGCCGTCTGCCACGGAGAAGCCTTCGAGGGTGCAGCCCAGGGCCCGGCGTTGGTCGGCAGGGCGCTCTCGCATGGCGACTCGGTCGCGCAGATCTCGGCGAGCATCGAGACCGGCTTTCCGGAGCGCGGGATGCCGGCCTGGTCGAGCTCGCTGAACGAAGGGCAGATCCGCAGTCTCGCGATCTTGATCGCAGAGCAGCGCGTGAGCCGGAAGTTCACGGACTTCAAGGTCGACAAGGAGCTGGCGATTCCCACCGAGCCGATCGAGTCGGAGCTCGTGAGCTTCCGGATCGAGACCGTGGTCGACGGAATCGATCCCAAGCCGTTCTCGATCGCACCGCTACCCGACGGCAGCATCCTGGTCACCGAGAAGGTCCGGGGGCTGACCATCGTCTCGCCCGACGGCGAGCGGTCCCAGCCGATCACGGGCACGCCCGAGACGAGCGGATTCGGTGTGAACGTGCTCGGCATCGACGTCGGCCTCGGCTGGCTGCTGGACGTTGCTCCGCATCCGGACTACGAGCAGAACGGCTGGATCTATCTGGTGCACACGGATCTCTGCGCGGAGTGCGGGGCGGAAGGTGACGCACTGATCCCAGCGACGATGAACCGGTTGGTCCGGGGGCGGATCGAGGACGGCAAGTGGGTGGACGAGCAGGTGATCTGGAGCGTTCCCGAGGAGTTCTATACGCCGACTCCGGACGTGGGGGCCGGCGGCCGGCTGGCCTTCACGCCGGACGGCTACGTGTTCGTGAGCGTCGGAATCAAGGGCAAGAGCGATACCGACGGGATTCAGGACCTCGGCACACCCTATGGGAAGATTCACCGCGTTCACGACGACGGCCGCATCCCTGCGGACAATCCGTTCGTAGGTCGGCCGGGGGCGATGCCGAGCATCTGGAGCTACGGCCACCGCAGCCCTCAGGGTCTCGAACTCGACGCGCGCACCGGTGAGCTCTGGGGCACGGAGATGGGACCCCGGGGCGGCGACGAGGTGAATCATCTGCGCCCGGGCAGAAACTACGGCTGGCCGTTCTACTCGAAAGGCGTGGACTACGACGGCACGCCGGTCGAGTCCTGGAAGGAGCTCGGGATCGAGTTCGATCTGAATGCAATCGAGCAGCCGGTGGTGGATCTGACCCCGTCACCGGCGGTGTCCAGCTTCGTGATCTATCAGGGCGATGCGTTCCCCGAGTGGCACGACGATCTGATCGTCGGCTCGCTGAAGGCGACCGAGCTCTACCGGATCGTCCTCGACGGCGACCGGCACGTGCACACGGAGATCCTGCTCGCGGACCTGGCCCGGATCCGAGACGTCGAGCTCGGACCCGGCGCCGTGATCTATCTGCTCCTCGAGCATGAATCCGGCTCCCGGATCGTGCGACTGGTGCCGACGTCGAGCGACGGCTGAGTCGGTGACCGCAAGGTCGTCTCACGCCGGGGATGGCGACGCCGGACCCGCGAAGGCGGACAGCGAGCCCGGCTACTAGATGCGCCCGAGGCCGAGTCCCTGCGCAGCCAGCACCACGATCGCGATCAGCCCGTGCAGCCGAGGATTCGGGGAGGCGATCCCGGCCACGTTGAGGACGATTATCAACAGCAGCGGGACGCGGGAGACGTCCAGCAGCGGTGCAAGGCTTCCCTCAAAGCCGCAGGCCAGTTGGTGATTCTGGCATTCACGGATCTCGTCATCCGTTGCCGCTCTCATGCCGAGAACCCACTTCCAGCCGTTTGCCTTCACGCGCCGAGCAGACGGCGCGCGAGCAGCGACTGCATGTCGCGTCGACCATCGACGATCAAGTACACGAACACGTGCTTGTCGATCACGCGGTAGATGACCCGATACGGTTTGAAGAACGTCTGGCGGTACTCGCGGATGCCGAGGGCCAGCAGTTCCTTGGGCCAGGAACCCCGCTGGGGAAAGCTGGCGAGCCGCTCGGTTGTCGCGAGCAGTCGTCGTAACACCCGCTCGACATTGGCGGGCGAATCGAACTCCGCGAGGTAGTCGAAGAGTTCCTCGAGGTCGCGCTCCGCGCTTTCGGTCAGCAAAACATCGAAGCGTTTCAAGCGCCGGCCCGCCTTGCGCGAAGCCGCCGTACCACCTCGCCGACCGGCTTGGTCTTGCCGGCTTCGATCTCCCGGTTGCCGAGCGCAAGGATCTTCAGCAGCGCCAACGTCTCCTGTGTTTCGTCATACGACGCGACGTCCTGGATGACGGCCTTGGCCTCGCCGTTCTGCGTGATCACCAGCGGGCGGCGCTGCGCGGCGAGCTCTAGCAACACCTCCGCAGCGTTGGCCTTCAGGTAGCTGATCGGTTTGATCTGGGATGAGTGGCGCATTTGGACTCCGGTTGAGAGAGGACTGAATACAGTCTTTTATCGGTCTTGGCACGGCAGCGAACGAGCCTACGTGCAAGATCGCAGCCGGGCGCAGGCACACGAAGGCGCGCTGCGAAATCCCCGCGCCCCGTGGGGGAGTGGATCGTCTCGACGGACGTACTCGGACACGGCCGCGGAGGCCCCAAAATGCCGAGGAGCCACTGTCGAGTAGCCCGGGGCAGTTGGCCACCCCGGGCCCTCTCCAGATCCGGACAAGGAGATTTCCACCATCCGGCTCCTCCGTGGCGGCGACTCGTGGCTAGGGCCCCCAGATCCGGACCGTGATCCGG
>Ga0247727_10012557_pt1 | contig 14509 bp, 15 predicted proteins | sample WisWelCaveWW1625_FD_202498 | JGI IMG/M metagenome (GOLD analysis project Ga0247727, IMG submission 202498) | Biofilm microbial communities from Wishing Well Cave, Virginia, United States - WW16-25 | ecosystem: Environmental > Aquatic > Deep subsurface > Groundwater > Cave microbial mat | place... | reverse complement strand
GCTGGCTTATCGAGGGCCAGCCCGATAACCTTTAGGGCCTTTAAGGTTTTTCACCTCCTTTTGCGGCATAGTGTAGGTTATCGAAAGTTGTAATCAAGTTAAGACACAACGGGTAAAGGATAGCAAATCATAGACAGCACTGTCAATTAGTTTTTAGCTTATTTAAATACTCATACCCATAAAGGCCGGTGGCATGCCCATCGCTCCATCCGATCTGGACCGCATAACGCCCCACCGTATTGAAAGTAAGCGCCTTAATATCCTCGGAAACAGTTTGAGGATCGAGTATCCTTTGGCCCGTCGTTTCACTCACACACACCGCGCAAGGGCAGGCGGCCCTAAGCTCTTTTGCGGAGTAAACGCTTTTTTGGCCGTCATTCCATTCAATCTCGATCCGGGAAGCGTTGGGAGGGCCTATTTTTAGAGGAATCTTTTTCTTGTCTGCCTGCATATTCCGAATACTTATCTGCGCAGCCAGGTTCTCCGCGATCTTAATGATCTGGATAGCTGAAGGATGAGAAGGATTTGAATGCACAATCGGGTCGCCTTTGTCCGCCGTGGAGCGGATGGATGTCACAAGCGGAATTTCACCCAGATACGGGATCCCTAATCTCCCGGCCGCTCTCTTGGCGCCGCCGGACCCAAAAATTTCATCCTCATGACCGCAATGACCGCAACTATAGCGGCTCATATTCTCCACGATCCCAAGAACCGGGGTATTTAATTTATCAAACATCACGATCGCTTTTTGGGCCACGTTCCAGGCCACCTCCTGAGGCGTCGAAACGACAAGCGCCCCCGTCAACGGGATCGACTGACAAAGGCTCAGCTGAATGTCGCCCGTGCCGGGAGGAAGGTCCACAATCAAATAATCAAGCTCTCCCCACTCTACGATCCCCAGAAAATCCTGGACCATCTTATGAAGCATGGGCCCCCGCCAAATCACCGCGTCATTCGCGGGAACAAAAAGCCCCATCGAAATTACTTTGACGCCATACCGCTCAACGGGAATGATCCGGTTGTTCACCAAAAGAGGTTTTTCGGTGATTCCCATGATCGTGGGAATGCTTGGCCCGTACACATCCGCATCCATCAATCCCACTTTTGCGCCGGTCCTTGCCAGCGCCAAAACAATATTGGCGCTGATAGTCGATTTGCCCACGCCGCCTTTGCCGCTGGCCACTGGAACGACATTTTTGACTTTGGGGATAAGTTTATCCTTCGCGGGATTCGGCGGAGCCTTGACTTGGGATGTCATGCGCACTTCAACTTTTTTAACACCCGGCAGCGCTTCAATAAGTTTTTTTGCTTCTTCCTTTAATTGATCTTTGACGGGACAGGCGGGGGTGGTGAGCTCTATCACGCATTGGACCTCCCCGCCCGTGATCTTGATCTCCTTTACAAACCCGAGCGAGACAATGTCTTTGTGAAGGTCAGGATCTTCGACCCTCCGCAGAACATTGATGACGTCTTCTTCTTTTAATTGATTTCCGAACAGCCCCATGTGGGTATCCTATCACACCTTCTACAACATTGAACGCCGCAAATCCTCGACCGGATAAAAAGTATCACGCCACCGGACCCCGCCTTCCTTTAAAACAGAGACGGCCGAGCGCCACAGAGTAAAGATAAAAAGAAGCGCCGCAAAAGGGTGCGCAAAAAAAGTCAGAAGCGACCTTGGGCTGTGCTTTTGACCGGCCAAATAAACCAGGAAAATACAAAAAACGCTGGCCGCTGAAAAATAAAACGCGGCGCCTTTCAGAAAAAAAAGACCCGCGAACGGCAAAATATCCACGCCAAGAATCATTAAGGTAGAGAGCGCAAGAAATGGATAATTGTAATTAAGCCCGCGAAAAGCGTTTTTGTGAAGACTGTGCAAAACACCCGCAAAACCCTCCACCCATCTGACCGAGATGAATTCATCCCCAAACATCGCCATTTGCCCTGCGCCGCAGCGTTTGATGATTTTCCCCAGCATCATGTCATCGGCGATATCGAGCGCCAGCCGCTTGTGAGTGCCCACCCCTTCATAGGTTTCACGCCGCACCATGTTAAAAGCCCCGATGCCCACATAAGACAGCGACCGCTTAAAGCGCGCGCTCCACGGTCGATAGCGAAAATTAAAAAGAATGGCGAAATAATTCGTGAACACGGCTTCGATGTATTGATGGATCACAAGCTTCGGAAAAAGCGTCAAGTGCTCAAGCCTTTGGGCCTCGGCCGCCGCTACGGCCGTTTTTAGAGTCAAAGGATCCATGTGGACGTCGGCATCCGTGAAGAGCAGCCACTCCCCCTTAGAGATTTTATATCCTTCATAAAGCGCGTGCGTTTTGCCAAGCCAGCCGCTCGGCAAGTCCTGAATATCCAAAACTTTGAGCCGTGGATTTTTGACGGAATTTAAAATAGCCAGAGTCTCATCGGTGGACCTGTCGTTGACCGCGATGACCTCAAAATCGGGATAATCCTGCGCCAAAAAAGTCCGAAGCGCGCTGCCGACCCTTTTGGCTTCATCCTTGGCCGCAAAAATAATGCTAACTCTGGGATAATTGAGAATAGCCGAAGAAAATTTGTCTTTTTCCAGGCGTGGGACGCCATAAAGAATACCTATCACAAAATCCAGGCCCTTCACAAGCCAATAAGCCAAAATGAGGAGTGGGATTATCATAAAATCAACGATAATTTTCCTGTCGCCCGCTCCACCACGCCGAACAGCTATTTGAATGCTGCGTCATATGCCACAATAGCCTACAGCCAACGCCAAAAAAGTCAACTTTTACTAAAATAATCTTCGCTATTTCTAATATTTTAAAACAATCTTATTGAAGGTTCGGTAAGGGAATGTTAAAATTGGTTTAAAAATGAGCGAAGCAAATTCAATGAAATTCGCCCGGCATGGGCTTCCGGCTCTTTTGATGGTCGCCGCCGCTTTCATCATTGCGCTCGTCTCATTCTCAAACCCGCCCCTCATGAAAACTCTTTATTCCAGAACGGCCTATTACTTTATAACCCTTTTGGCGGTTCTTTGGGTTGGGGCGATCATCCGGTGCCTGCGCGCGGAAGCTTTTGAAATAAAAATATTTTTGCGCGTCCATGCCAAAGGCTTTCTATTTGCCGGGGCGATTTGTCTTTTAATTTCCATCTCAGTCCAGCCAAATTTCCGCGTCTTAAGCGACGAAACAAACTTACTTTCCGTCTCACGCAGCATGACTTACCACAAAACGGTCGATAATATCACCGAAGGCAGTTACTACTATGGAAATTTTAACGCTGAAAAAAGTGTGCTCCAGGACGTGGAAAAACACCGGTTGCTGCTTCCCTATGTTACCCACCTATTTCACAGCCTGTCGGGATATCGCGTCGAAAATGTCTATCTGCTGAATATGCTGGCGCTTTTTGTCCTTCTTTGCTTGCTCTATGTATTTATGACCGAATACTTATCTGCCATTTGGGCATTTTCGTGCATGATACTCGTTGCGGCGCAACCCATCGTATCCCAGTGCGCTACTTCAGGCGGCGTGGACCTTTTGTGCGCATTATTCATGTTTATTTCTTTCTACGCGCTCATGAAATTCTTGGCAGCTCCGTCAGGAGCGCGTTTTGAGTTTTTATGGGTAAGCCTTGCTATGCTCTCCAACACCCGTCAAGAATCTGTTCTTGTCTTTGCCGCCACATTGACACTTCTTTTCTTTTCAAAACACGTCAAAAAAGAATTTTTGAAAAGTTCCCTGGTTTACGCGGCCACTCCACTGGTTTTTCTGCCTATTTTCTGGCAAAAAGCTCTCGTGAAAGACGCGTTCGAGCAGGCCCCCGGGGAAATCGCATTCTCTATTTCAAATTTTTTAAAAAACAACATCGATTTCTTTAAAACCCTGTTTCATTTTGACGCCCTGCTTCCATACGCCACTCTCATCAATATTGCAGGGCTTACCGGCCTGGGATATTTTTTACTCTTAGCATTCCTCTCGCCGCCCGCTTGGAAAAACTTTATTAAACAAAAAAACCGCGGCGCTCTTCTGCTGATAGCGGCGGTGAATGTACTCATCTGCTGGACCGTTATCACTTCTTACTACCGCGGCATCCCAAGCCATCCCTCCGATGCCAGATACTTCGTGTTTTTCGCTGCGCTATCATCCATCCTGGCCATGTTTTTCATAAAAACCATTAAAATTTTTGACCAAAAACCTTCTTACTTTTTTATGGTCTGCATCTTAATGTTTATTCTCTACCACCCGTCAACCATAGAAGGCCGTTTTACCAACACTCAGATCCTGCCAAGAAAATACAACTATGTGGTTGAATACCTTAAGAAAAATGCCTCTAAAAACATACTGGTCATTGTCGACCGGCCGGGTCAGTACATGGTTCATGAATACGGGGCCATGAGCTTCCCCACGGCCAGACGCATGAAGGGATTGCTTTTACAAAACCTCAGACAGCATCTCTATGAAGGGATCTACGTCGTGCAAGAAATTGACTATTTAACCCAGCAGCCGATCAACGAAGAAAAATTGGACGCGGAATTCATGCTTGAGCCCATCTATAACATACAAAATGAGGCGAGAACCTTTATACGTATTTCAAAAGTGGTCGTTACCGGCATGTCTCCGCAATTTTTTACCCTTCCGTATCCGGAAGCGCTAAACCGCCGCATCGCTCAAGCGATAAAATCATCCGAGTCCGCACCGCAATAAAATACCCATACCCAATAATTACTTCCTTGAAAAAAGAAGGCTGTTGATGTATAATTGCCTTCGCTAAAGGAAAAAAATGTTCGATAAAAACCTTACACACAACGTACTACCCATTGTCCGTATGGCCAAAAAGGCCGTATGGCAGGGCTATTTCATGCCTTGTCACTCGGACGCCAAGCGCGGGAGCGTGGGTTGTGGTGGAGGAATTTTTAGGCAGTAACATCTGATCCGATAAAAAGATTCACCAAAAAAACCCATTACCCTTCGCGGGGCAATGGGTTTTTTATTTCAACAAAAGAGAGGTTATCATGGCTACCGTAAAAACTATCGAATATCCGGGAATTTTCGGGAGAAAAAAGGTCGAGAGACACCCCGTGAAACTCACGGCGCTTCTCTATCTCAAAGAGGCGCTCTTAAAGGAGCGGTATGAAGTCTGCACCCAGACGATCGCGGTCGCGAAAGAATTCGGCGCGGCTGATTTCGAGGTTCAGGACCTCTTAGAGGATCCCAGACGAAGTCCGGGGTAATCAGTAGCTGGCGATGACGGCGTTCGGGTGGTCTTTGGATAGATCCATCATTCGCCTCAAGGTAGCTTCGGCGCGGCGGCGAATGTCCTCGGGGATCTCGATCTTGTGTTCCATCACTTCGAGCGCATGCGCGACCCACCCCAGAGTCGTCATTTTCATGGTCTGGCAGACAAACTGCTCGGTTGGCATGATGAAGCGTTTTGACGGGTGGTCTTTTTTTAATTTAAAGATCATCCCCACTTCCGTACCGATGATAAAAGTGTCGGCGCTTGACTTGCCGATATAGGAAGAAAAACCGCTGGTCGAGCAGACATAGTCCGCGAGATCTATCACATCGGGCGGGCATTCCGGATGCGCGATAAAAGGCGCTCTTGGGTATTTTGTCTTTACGTTCAAAATGTCCTGGGCCGTTACGCGAATATGCGTGGTACAAAACCCCTGCCAGAGAATAACCTCTTTGTCCGGGCAAAAACGCTGAACGTAATGCCCCAGATTTTTGTCCGGCACAAAAAGAATGCGCTTATTCGGCAGGGACTTTACGATCTGGATCGCGTTGGCGGAGGTACAGGCAATATCGCTTTCAGCCTTCACTTCAGCGGAGCTATTGACGTAGCATACGACGGCCGCGTCCGGATACTCTTTCTTTTTTTCGCGCAGGCGCTCGGCATTGGCCATCAGCGCCATCGGGCAATCCGCTTCGCGCACGGGTAAAATCACGGTCTTCTCGGGATTCAGGATCTTCGCGCTCTCGGCCATAAAATCGACTCCGCAGAAAACGATCACGTCGGCGCCGGTGCCGATCGCGGCCTTCGAGAGCGCGAGCGAATCGCCCAAAATATCGGCCACTTCCTGCACCTCATAGTTCTGGTAATTGTGGGCCACGATATAGGCGTTGCGCTCTTTTTTCAGGCGCAGCACCTTTTCACGAAGCTTCTCTTTAAAGTCCTTCGTTGCGGGTTTTTCGAGATAATCGATATCCATTTTAATTAAAAAGTGTCATTGCGGTTTATTAAACCTGAATTACTTCTTTGACTTCCGGGATGAGGGATTTCAACCTATTCTCCACCCCCATTTTAAGCGTCATAATAGAGCTGGGGCAAGAGCTGCATGAACCCTGCAAATGCAGCGTCACGACCCCGTTTTCAAAGCCGTAAAAAGTGATATCGCCCCCGTCCATCGCGACCGCGGGGCGGATCTCATTGTCGAGGATCTCTTTGATACGGCGCTCAACATCGCTGTTGCCGCCTGAAGCGTGCGAGGTCGCCTGCGCGTCTTTGGAAACAAAATTTTCCCCGGCGCTTAAAATAGACCTGATTTTGTTTGTGAGCGACTCGGCGAGCGTCTGCCATTCGGCCGCGGGCGCTTTCGTGACCGTCACAAAGCCCGGTCCTATCATCACCCCGAGAACATTCTCGATCTCAAAAATTCCCTCGGCAAGCGGCGATCCCTTGGCTTTCCCTTTGTCCGTAAAATTGATCGTGCCGGAATCCACCAGCGGCTTGCTGACATTAAATTTAAGCGTGTGCGGGTTGGGCGTCATCTCAACCCAGATATCCACTTTCTGTGTACTCATATTGTCCCCCTATTTCTTTTGTATATCTTTAAGAGCGTCTTCGAGCGCATGCCAGATGAGCGTCGCGCATTTCACGCGCACCGGAAACTGCTTCACTCCCTCAAAAAGCTTGAGCTTGCCGACGGCAGAGCGGACTTCACCGGAAACAGGCTCTTTAGTCAAGAGATCCACAAAACTATTTTTCAAGGCTTCCGCTTCTTTGATATTTTTCCCCTCTACCGCGATGGTCATTAAGGAAGCGCTTGACTTTGAAATCGCGCAGCCCTGCCCCTGAAAACCCACTTTTTTAATCGTACCACCTTGATCCACATATAAATACAACTCATAATCATCGCCGCACAGAGGATTATACCCATGAGAATAGGCATTGGCGCCCTCAAGTTTTTCGAAATTGCGCGGCTTGCGGTTATGATCGAGAATCACCTCTTGATAAAGATCGTCAAGTCTCACCTCTACCTGAGCGGGCTTATTCATTTAAACACCTCAAGGACTTTGTGAAGCCCCTTCACCAACTGATCAATTTCTTCCTTTGTATTATAAAAGGCAAATGACGCGCGCGCGGTCGCGGCCACGCCAAAGCGCCGCATCAAGGGCTGCGCGCAGTGATGCCCCGCCCGCACCGCGATCCCGAGCTGATCCAAAACCGTCCCGATATCATGCGGATGGATGTCCTGCATCACAAAAGAAATAAGGCTCGCCTTCTGGTTTGCGGTGCCGATGATCCGGAGTCCCGGGATCGTTTTAATTTTTTCGGTCGCGTACTGCAAAAGCTCATTTTCATGCTGATGAATCTCCGAATAGCCGATACCTTCCAGATAATCGAGCGCCGCGCCGAGACCTATGGTCTCCACGATCGGCGGCGTGCCCGCCTCAAATTTGGCGGGTGGTTTCGCGTACGTCGTTTTCTCGAAAGTCACGGTTTCGATCATGTCGCCGCCAAACTGGTAAGGATCCATCGCTTCGAGGTGTTTCATCTTTCCATAAAGAACGCCGATGCCTGTCGGTCCATAAATTTTGTGGCCGGAAAAACAGTAAAAATCGCAGTCCAGATCCTGCACATCCACTTTTTCGTGGGGAGCGCCCTGCGCGCCGTCCACAAGGACCCATGCGCCCGCGTGATGCGCCATTTTAATGATCTCGCGAATGGGATTGATAGTCCCCAACACGTTCGAAATATGCGTGACGGCCACAAGGTAGGTGCGCGCGCTTAAAAGTTTTCCAAAAGCTTCCAGGTCAAGCTCCCCCTGGTCGTCCACCGGAATCACGCGAAGCGCCAAACCTTTCTCCTCGCAGAGCCTCTGCCAGGGAACAAGGTTTGAGTGATGCTCCATCCCGGAAATAATGACCTCATCACCCGGTTTCAAAAATTTCCGGCCAAACCCCGCCGCGACGAGATTGACCGCCTCGGTCGTGCCTTTGGTGAAAATGATCTCCGAAGCGCTCGCGGCATTCAGAAACTTACGGCAGCGCTCGCGCACAAGCTCGCATTCCCGCGTCGAAAGCTGGGAAAACGTATACACGCCGCGCCGTACCGTCGCGTATTCGTTCTTATAAAAAGAACTCATGCGCTCAATCACGGCCCTCGACTTCTGGGTCGTGGCGGCGTTGTCAAAATACACCAAAGGATGGCCATTCATCCGACTTTTCAGCATCGGAAAGTCGTCCCTTATCTTTTGAACATCGAGCATTGATCCCGTCAACACCGTCTAGCCTCCTATCACGGCTTTAAGCTTTTCCTCAACCAGCGTTTCAAGCGCCTTTCGCAGACGCATGTCCTGAATATCGGTCAAAATTTCTTCCGCGAAGCCGTAGGTCAGCACGAATTTCGCGAGCGCCTTTGAAAAACCGCGGCTTCGCAGATAAAAAAGCTCATCTTTTTGAAGCTGCCCCACGGTTGCGCCATGCACGCAGGATACATCATCCGTATCGATGCGCAGCTGCGGCCTCGAAAAACTTTGCGCGAGATCCGACAAAAGAAGATTACGGTTCATCTGGTTTGAATTGGAGCCGGACGCGCCTTTTTTCACGGAGACAAGGCTGTTAAATTCGGACCTCGCGCTGTCCGCCAGGATGTTTTTATACACTTGGTTGCTCACGCAATTGGGCGCGTTGTGATACACGGACACGTGGTCAAAAATTTGGGAGTTGCCGTTCAACACCGAGAGGCCTTTGAGCGACGCGAAGCTGTGTTCTCCGTCAAAATAAACGGCATTGTCATTGCGCCGGACCGCGCTGCCTTCCGAGAAATCAATAAAATCCAAACGCGCGTCTTTTTTAAGACGAAAACGGTTCGTGGAAAAATGAAAATCTGTTAGACCGCCGCGCTGTATCTGGGTAAACCCAAGCTTGGCGCCCTCTTCCAAGCAGACTTCCGTGACGCCGTTCACAAAATTCTTTTGTTTGCCCAGACTCACGTGATTCTCTACCATTTTAAAACGCACCCCTTCCTCCGCCACGACAAGCACCCGAGGCTGATAAACCTGCGCGTCTTTTTCTTCGAGGGTTAAAAACAAAATATGGATCGGCGAAACAAGCAAGGTGTCCTTTGGAAGATACAACAACACGCCATCTTTGAAATTGGCCGTGTTGATGAGCGCAAACGGATTTTGCTCATTCTCCAGAGAAAATGAAAAATGGGGCTTTAAAAATTCTTCTTTACGGCCGAGACTTTCGGATAGACTCTCGACCCGCACGCCTTCAGGAAGACCAGCTTTCAAAGAAAGCCCGCTTGAATAAACGCCGTTCACAAATACAATACGGGTGGCTTCCGTTTCGGAAATAAGAAAAGGCCGGATATCTTTTTCGTGCAAAACTTGGGCTTTCAAACTATCCGGAACCGCAAAGGCTGCGCTAAGAATCGGCGCAAGATCCATGTACTTCCAGGATTCATGTTTTCTGGTCGGAAAACCCAAAGATTTAAAACGCTCGTGCGCCGCGCGGCGACGGGCATATAGCCAAGACGTTTCCTTCTCCTCCCCGGGCAGACGCTCCGAGAAGCGTTCCTTAAAAATTCTTAAACCTGGATTTTCAAGAGCCGTTTTCATTTTTTAGGCGCCATCCACATTCGCCGCGACCAAATCATAACCTTTTTGCTCCAATTCAACCGCCAATTCTTTTTTCCCGGACCTCACGATCTTCCCGTCCGATAAAATATGGACAAAATCAGGCACGACATGGTTCAAAAGTCTCTGGTAATGCGTGATCACAAGAAATGCGTTCTCCGGTTTTTTCAAGCGGTTGACGCCTTCGGCGACGATGCGCAGTGCGTCGATATCAAGTCCTGAGTCCGTCTCATCCAAAATCCCCAAGGTCGGGTCCAAAACAGCCATCTGCATGATCTCATTTCTTTTTTTCTCGCCACCCGAAAATCCCTGGTTCACCGAGCGGTTGATAAAGTCAGGACTCATTTCGACGATTTTAAGTTTCTCCCGCAATATTTCGTCAAACTCGAGCGGATCGACTTCCGGCTTCTGCATATGGCGGCGCTTCGCGTTATAAGCCATTCTCAGGAAACTTCCGTTATTCACGCCGGGAATCTCCACCGGATACTGAAACGCGAGGAAAATTCCCAAAAGCGCGCGGTCTTCGGGCTCGAGCTTGAGAATATTTTTCCCCTGAAAGGTTACTTCACCTTGTGTGACTTCATAGTTTTCATCGCCGGCAAGCACTCTCGCGAGCGTGCTTTTGCCAGAGCCATTCGGGCCCATGATCGCGTGCACCTCGCCCGCCTTCACTTCGAGGTTGAAACCCTTTAAAATTTTCTTGCCGCTGATCCCGGCATGCAGATTACGAATGCTCAACATAGTTATCCGACCGTCCCTTCAAGTTTTAAACCCAAGAGCTGTGTCGCCTCGACCGCAAATTCGCCCGGCAATTCACGAAAGACGTCGCGGCAGAAGCCGTTAATGATGGCACCCATCGCGTCCTCGGTCGAGATGCCACGCTGGCGCAGGTAAAAAAGCTGGTCGTCGCTCACTTTCGACGTGGAAGCCTCGTGTTCGATCTGCGCAGTCTGGTTTTGCACGTCAATATAAGGAAATGTATTCGCGCTGCACTTAGGGCCGATGAGAAGCGAGTCACACTTGGTGTAGTTTCTCGCATTGGCCGCCGAGCGCTTTATTTCGACGGCACCGCGGTAGTTATTCACCGCCTGTCCCGCCGAAATGCCTTTGGAAATAATGGTGCTCTTCGTGTTTTTTCCGATATGGATCATCTTCGAGCCGGTGTCGGCCTGCTGGAAATGATTCGTAAGCGCCACCGAATAAAACTCTCCCACTGAATTATCCCCGATCAGAATACAACCCGGATACTTCCACGTGATCGCGGAGCCTGTCTCTACCTGCGTCCAGGAAATTTTTGAATTTTTGCCGAGGCATTTGCCGCGCTTGGTCACAAAGTTAAAAATGCCTCCCTTACCGGTCTTGGGATCGCCCGTGTACCAGTTTTGCACGGTCGAATACTTGATCTCGGAGTTTTCAAGCGCCACAAGCTCGACCACCGCCGCATGAAGCTGGTTGGTGTCAAACTTAGGCGCAGTGCAGCCTTCAAGATAGCTCACAAAACTGTTGTCTTCACACACGATGAGCGTACGCTCAAACTGCCCCGAGCCTTCAGTGTTGATACGGAAATACGTCGAAAGCTCCATCGGACAGCGCGTGTTTTTGGGAATATACACAAAAGAGCCGTCGGAAAAAACAGCGGAGTTAAGCGCCGCGAAAAAATTATCGGTATAGGGCACGACGGAGCCCATGTATTTTTTCACAAGATCGGGATATTTTTCGAGGGCCTCAGAGATCGGGCAAAACATCACACCCACTTCGAGAAGCTTTTCTTTGTAGCTTGTCGCGACAGACACGCTGTCAAAAATGGCGTCTACCGCCACGCCTGCGAGTTTTTTCTGCTCCATGAGAGAAATGCCGAGCCGCTCGAACGTCTTGCGAAGCTCGGGGTCCACTTCGTCCATACTTTTAAATTTGGCGGCTTCTGTTTTTTTGGGCGCGGAATAGTAAATGATGTCCTGGTAATCGATTGGCGGATAATGCACATTGGCCCACGCGGGCTCTTTCATCGTCTGCCAATGGCGGAAAGCCTTCAGGCGAAACTCAAGCATGAACGCGGGTTCTTTTTTACGGCTTGAAATAAGACGAACTGTCTCTTCGGTGAGACCCTTCGGGATTGTATCCGAATCAATCTCGGTTTTAAAGCCGTACTTGTATTCGGCTTGAGCGAATTCTTCTATCGTCTTGGGAGCCATTTTATTTCTCCTGCGGCAGAAACGTATCCACCGCGATTTCTTCGTTATTCACGACCTTCTCGAGCGTGATCGAATCGTAAAACTTGTCCAAAAGCTCTTTGGTCTTTCTCCAGACAGGTTTGACGCCGCACTGGCAAAAATGCGTACAGACAATGTCCTCGCGCGTTTCTGGTTCGCAGAAGATCTCGAACGTCTCGCCTTCGACCCCCTCGATGATCTGCTTTAAAGTGATCTCAGAGGCTTTTCGGGCAAGGCCATAGCCGCCTTGGTTTCCGTGATGAGAAACCACAAGATTCGCCTGCCGGAGTGCCTGGATGATCTTTTCGATGTAGGCGACAGGGTAATGTTCTTTCTCAGCGATCTCCTTGATCGTGATCCAGTTGGACCCTGCGTGCTTGGCCATGTAGATCATGCACACCAGGCCATATTCAGTCTTTGTCGTAAATCTCATCGCAACTCCTTACACCGAGAACGACGTTCCACAGCCACAGCTCCCGGTCGCGTTGGGGTTCACAAATCTAAACCCGCCCCCTACAAGCTCGGTCGAATAGTCGACCATCATATTATCCAGGTAAACAAAGCTTTTAGAATCACACACTACTTTGACACCACTAATTTCAAATACCCTGTCATATTCGCCCATCTTGTCGTCGAATTTTACGTCATAAGTCAGGCCTGAGCAGCCTCCGCCTTTTACTCCAAGACGTAGAAAAACTCCCGGCTTATCTTGCTGCTCAATAAGCCTTTTAACCTCTTTTTGGGCAATCTCTGATAACTGAATCATGTTTTTTACCTCTACTAGAATTATACCCTATTCAGACTCTTTTTGTCCACATTAGAAAACTAAAAAATAAACTCTATAACCCATTGATATAGAATAACTTAAATACACCCATCAAGACGCAGCCATTTAGTCTCGTCATAGGGCAGGAGTTCTTTGCGGGCCATCACCTCGATTTTCACGATATCTTTGGCTTCAAAATCAAAAATTTCCCTGTCGTAAACTCCCAGAATTTCCCGTGCATTCACCACAAAAACATGCGGAATTTCTCTGCCGTCCTTTAGCGCGAGCCGTACTAGATGTCCTTTGGGGAGCGTTGGGGGCGACCCTTTGAGCTCGAGGGCCCATTGCTCCGGCAACGTACGCTTTACAGGATCCACCGCGACAGTTTTAAACTTCGGCACATACGTTTGCCTTTCGACCGCCGTGCTGAAAATCTTATCGGCTTTTCGATACATGAGAATAAGAAAAGGAACGAGAATAATAAGCCAGCTGCCCAACACCGCCTTGACCCAGAGAGGGTCAAAGCCCTTAGGATCAGGCCCGATCCTGTCTTTAAAAACCACGCTCCAGATAAAAGCGCTTAAAACCAAGAACCCGATAAAAGTGCCCATTCCCATAAACCACGCGTCGACCGCTTTTTCCTGATCGTCATTCAGGCGTTTCCAGATCTGTTCCTTTTTTCTCATAAAAGGAATGACCAAAAGAAACCAGCTGCCGAATACGGAAATAGTCCAGGTGATCGTAAGCTCCTCTCCGGCGATGCGCCCGAATAAAAAACGCATGAGCGCGGTCCAAAGGACCGCCGCCACGATAAAAGAACCTGCAAACCACAGGATCCAGCGGAGCCAGAATAAAAAACCATAACGATCCTTAAGCGTACGCATCAATATTTCACCCTATAAAGCATCCAATAAACCACCACACCCGTGATAGACACATAGAGCCAAAGAGGCAGCGTGATCCTCGCGATCCGGCGGTGCTTATCAAAACGGCTGCGAAAAGCGCGGGAAAGTGTGACAAAAATGAGCGGTAAGATCACGACAGCCAGGATCGTATGCGAAATAAGAATCGTGAAATAAAGAGGCCGTATCCACCCCTGCCCCTCGAAAGGCGTCGAGCCGTGATGCGCGTGATAGTAAAGATAAGAAATAAGAAAAAGCGTGGAGGTGCCGCACGCCGCGAGCATACAAATCGTGTGACCCGTGATCGCGCGCTGCCTTATCAGCGTATAGCCTAAGATAAGCAAAAGAGCGCTCGCGGCGTTGAGCGAAGCATTCACTGACGGAAGAATTGATAAATCCATAATAAAACCTCGTTTCACACAAGCCACGGGTCCTGCCGCTGCGGCAGCTCGTTTTTTGACAAGTGCTTCGCCTTGTCAAAAAACAAGCGCTCTGCCTCCGCGTCACCCGTGGCTAGCCATAGACTTCTTCTATTAACTCTGCGTATCCTTCCCTAAAACTTGGATATTTTAACTTCAAACCCAGGTCTTTAATTTTTTTATTGGAGCACCGCTTGTTAGGGCCGTGCGCCCGCAAAGGGGTCTGACCCCCTGAGGTTACGGGGTCGGACCCCTTTACCGTCAAACTCACCTTTTCGCAAAGCCAGGAGTAAAATTCTTTTTGGGTTGAAGGCGCATCATCGACTCCGAGATAGACCTCCCCCGCTTTCCCTTTCTCC
>Ga0247727_10012556_pt1 | contig 14510 bp, 12 predicted proteins | sample WisWelCaveWW1625_FD_202498 | JGI IMG/M metagenome (GOLD analysis project Ga0247727, IMG submission 202498) | Biofilm microbial communities from Wishing Well Cave, Virginia, United States - WW16-25 | ecosystem: Environmental > Aquatic > Deep subsurface > Groundwater > Cave microbial mat | place... | reverse complement strand
CGTACGCCTCCAAGCTCGGGCGGATCGTGCTGGCGGTGCCCGGCGACGTCGATCGACCGACGGCCCGCGGCGCCCATGCCCTGATCCGAAAGGGCGCGCAACTGTGCGAGAACGCGGGCGACGTGATGCGGGCGCTCTCCGACTGGGCCTCGATCCGGGTCCCGGAATCTGCCCCGGACGGTGGCGCCGAGTCGCGCCTGATCGCGGTCCTCGATCGGGGGCCGGGTGTGGTCGATGCGCTGGCGTCGCGAGCGGGGATGGCGGTGGAGGAGGCCCTGGCGATCCTGCTGGCGCTCCAGTGGGCCGGCGTCGTCGAGGCGCTGCCAGGCCAACGCTGGGGCAGGGTCGAGCGATGAAGCACTGGATCGAAGGCGGATTGGCGGGGGGTGTCGCCGCCACGCTCTCGGCGATGTCGTGGAGACGGGCGCTGGACGCCGGAAGCCTGCTCGGCCAGGCCGCCTGGAACCTGCGTCTCCGGCGCCGGGTGGCCGAAGCCAACCTTGCGGTGGCATTCCCGCACGAGTCCGCGGACGAACGATCGCGGATCCTGGTCGAGCACTACCGCGAGCTGGGACGGGTGGCGAGCGAGTACCCGCGCCTGGGCGATCTCGTGCGAGCACCCGCGGGCGCGGTGGTCGCGGAAGTGCACGGGCTTGAGCACCTCGAGAGGGCGCGGGCGGCCGGAAGAGGCGCGATCCTGATGACCGGGCACTTCGGCAACTTCGAGCTGCTGGGCGCGTGGCTGGGGCGCTTCAACCCCGTGAGTTTCGTGGTGAAGCCGCTCGCCAACCCGCGCGTGGAACGGCTGCTTTCCGCGTGGCGGTGCGCCGCGGGGGTCGAACTGATTCCGGTCGGGGCCGGGGTGCGGCGCGTGTTCGCCGCCCTTCGGGAGAACCGCTGGGTCGCGATGCTCGCCGATCAGGATGCGCGGCGCGACGGCGTCTTCGTGCCGTTCTTCGGGCGACCGACCAGCACCCCGGTGGGCCCGGCGGAGATCGCGCTGCGCACCGGCGCCGCCATCGTCATGGGTTTCGTGGTCCGTCGGGCGGACGGCCGGCACACGCTCACGGTGGTGCCGCCGCTCGAAGCGCCGGCCGATGATCCGGACCCGGTGCGCGCGCTGACGGCGCGCCACGCGGCGGAGCTGGAGCGCTGGGTGCGCCGCCACCCGGAAATGTGGTTCTGGCTTCACCGGCGCTGGAAGACGCGTCCACCGGGGGCGGGAGAGCGAGGAAGGGCCTGATGCATCGTTTCGTGGTGCGAGTGCGTTACGGCGACACCGACCCGATGGGGTTCGCCTACTACGCGAACTATCTGCGCTGGTTCGAGATCGGACGCGCCGAGATGCTGCGCGACCTGGGCATGACCTACCGGTCCGTGGAGGAAACGGGGTTCCATCTGCCGGTGCTGGACGTGCGCTGCCGCTACCTCGAGCCGGCGCGCTACGACGATGCGGTCGCCATCGAGACCGGTGTCGCGTCGATCCGGAGGGCGAGCGTCCGGTTCGCCTACCGGGTGGTCCGCCAAGCCGACGGCCGGCTGCTGGCGCTCGGCTCGACCGAGCACTGCTTTCTCGATCGGGCCGGCAGGCCGGCGCGCCCCCCGCCGGCGCTGGCCGAGCTGCTGGGCAGGGCCCCGAAGGCGGAGGAACATCCGAAGCCTTGAAGCCAACGGCGCGCCGCGATCGCGCACCGCGCGCCCGCAGCGACGTCCGGACCGCTCAAGGGGTCGCGGTCCGCGCCGCGCCGGCGCCGGAGCGCTCGATCCCCAGCTGCGTGAGCAGGAAGGCGTAGTCGAAAGCCACCTCGCGCAGGAAGTCGTAGCGCCCTGACGATCCCCCGTGACCTGCGGCCATGTTGATCTTGAAGAGCAACGGGTTGCGATCGGTTCTGAGCGTCCGCATCCGCGCCACATACTTGGCGGGCTCCCAGTACATGACCTGGCTGTCGTGGAGCGAGGTCTTCACGAGCATCGTGGGATAGCCTTTGGCCGCGAGGTTGGTGTAGGGGCAGTAGGTCTTGAGGTAGTCGTATTCCTCCTTCTTGGCCGGATTGCCCCATTCTTCGAACTCGCCCACGGTGAGCGGGAGCGACGCGTCGCTCATGGTGCTGATGACGTCCACGAACGGGACGTGCGTGACGACGATCTTGAAGAGATCGGGGCGCAGGTTGGTGACGGCCCCCATCAGCAGACCGCCGGCGCTGCCGCCCTGAATCGCCAGCCGATCGGTGCGGGTCCACTTCTCGGCGACCAGGTGCTCCGCGCACGCGATGAAGTCGGTGAAGGTGTTCCGCTTCCGGGCCATGCGTCCCTGGTCGTGCCAGGCCTTCCCCATCTCGCCGCCGCCGCGCACGTGCGCGATGGCGAAGACGACGCCGCGGTCGAGCAGGCTGAAGCGATTCGAGTTGAAGCTGGCCGACAGCGGGCTGCCGTAGGAGCCGTATCCGTAGAGCAGCATCGAAGCGGAGCCGTCGCGCGTCATGCCCCTGCGGTGCACGATCGAGATCGGAATGCGGGTGCCATCGGAGGCGACCGCGTGGAGCCGCAGCGATTCGTAGCGGGAGGCATCGTAGCCACCCAGCACCTCGGTGCGCTTGAGCATCGTCGAGGTCCTGGCCGCCATGTCGTAGTCGTAGACCGACTGCGGGGTGGTGAAGGACTGATAGCCGTAACGGAACAATCCGGTGTCGAACTCGCGGTTGACGCCCGGGCCGGCGGAGTAGACCGGTTCCGGGAACTCGATGCGGTGGGTGTCGCGGGTGCGCAGGTCGGTGACCCGCAGCCGCACCAGCCCGTCCTCGCGCTCGGTGAGCACGAGGTGGTGGGCGAAGCAGTCGAGATCCTCCAGCATCACGTCGGGGCGGTGGGCGACCTCTTCGCGCCACCCGGACTTTCCGGGACTGGCCACCGGGACCGAGACCAGCCGGAAGTTGCGCGTATTCTGGTTGCTCAGGATGTAGAAGCGGTCGCCATGGTGGTCCACCAGGTATTCGTGCTCGGTCTCGCGCGGCGCGATCATCTTCCAGTCCCCGCGCAGGTCGGCCGGCAGGAAGCGCACCTCGCTCTGGGTGTGGCTGCTCACGCTGAGGAAGAGATAGGCCTTGCTGCGCGAGCGGGAAACGCCCACCTCGAACCGCTCGTCCGTCTCCTCGTAGACCCGCGCGTCCTGGGTCTCGCCGAGCCGGTGCCGGAAGAGCCGATGCGAGCGCTTGGCGGCGTCCTTCACGGTGTAGAACAGCGTCCGGTTGTCGGCGGCCCAGGCCACGCTCTCGATGTCCCGGGCGTGGTCGGTCAGGTCTTTTCCCGTCCGCAGATCCCGCACGTGGAGGTCGTAGACGCGAAAGCCGGTGGTGTCGGTGGAGTAGGCCAGGAGGTGGCCATCGTCGCTCACGGCGTAAGCGCCCAGCGCCATGAACGGGTGGCCTTCGGCGAGGCGGTTGAGATCGAGCAGGATCTCTTCCGGTGCGTCGGGGATGCCACTCTTGCGGCAATGAATCGGGTACTGCTTCCCCTCCTCGGTGCGCGAGTAGTAGAGCCAGTCACCGTAGCGATAGGGCACGCTGAGGTCGGTTTGCTTGATGCGCCCCAGCATCTCCTGGTAAAGCGACTCCTGGAGGCCCCGCGTCGGCGCCATCATGGAGTCGGCGTAGGCGTTCTCCGCCTCGAGATAGGCGATGACTTCGGGCTGGGTCTTCTCGCGCAGCCAGAAGTAGTCGTCCACGCGCCGCTCGCCGTGGAGCGTGGCCTCGTGCGGGCGCCGGGACGCCCGGGGCGGCTGCAGTCCGTCAGCGGAGTGAGAGGCCGCCGAGAGCGTCGTCATCAGCAGGATCGGTGCGAGGGTCCAGGTGCGAACGGACATGGTCGATTCTCCGCGGAATGAAAGCGATGCGTCCGTGAAGGCGACGGCATCTCAGGCGGCCGGCACCGGGGGCGCGGGGACGGAGCCCGCGACGCCGCGCCAGTCGAGGTCGGTGAACAGGCCATCGCGGCGCTCACACTCGGCGAGGAACGTCGCGTCGGCTTCGCTCAACGCTCCGCGCGACGTGCGGCGCTCCGCAAGCTCCGCCAGGCGGTCGAAATCGCCGGCGTGCCGGGTGAGACGCCGCTCGGCGTAATCGCGCGCCGAGAGCGTGGTGATCAGAAACTGCCAGTCGGAGGCTTCGAGCAGCAGCAGCTCGCGCCCGGCCTGGCTGACCAGGCGGTCGAGCAGCGGATCCGGGGGCATGGCCGCGGCCTCGCGGGCGATGCGCTCGAAACGCGCCTCGGCGGCATGAACGGAATCCCACGTCCAGCGCGTCGCGTCGTTGAGCCAAACGCGATGGGCGCCGCCGTCGCCCCACGAGCCCTCGGGCAGCGAAACCGCCTGGCCGTCGGGATGGCGCCGCAGGTATTCGGAGGGCAGTACCGGCTGGGCGCCCTCCGGGCTGCGCTCGAGGACCTCGGCGAGGAAACGCGGACCCTCGAACCACCAGTGGCCGAACAGCTCGGTGTCGAACATCGCGCAGGCGATCGGCGGAACGCCGCTCACCGTCCCGGCCTGGTCGAGCGTGCGATCCAGGAGCGAGAGGAAATGCTTCGCGTGCGCGGGGGCGCGCGCCCGGGCCGCCTCCGGGCGGTAGATCTCCTTGTCCGCAAGATCGGCGCGCGGGTGGGTCACCCTCCAGTAGCGGTGTCCGCCCGGAAAGTGCTTCTTGTGGAAGTCGAGGTATTCGCCGTCGCCCGGATATCCGCGATCGCCGCTCCACACCTGCATGGCGGTGATCGGATCGCGGGCGAAGCAGTGAAGCGTGCTCTCGCCGACACGATAGGCCCGGTAGGGATGTCGCTCGCGCACTAGGGGGCGCTCGTCGCCGTCGCCGGCGAGGTGCCGCAGCGCCTCGAATCGGTCGGCGTACACTCCCAGGGGCTTGCCGCCGCCCAACAGATGCGTGTCCACGAAGAAGTACTCGAGCCCGTGGCGAGCCAGGATCTCCTCGACACCGGCGCGCGCGCGCACCCCCCGATCGAGCCCGCCGGCCGCACCGATGGCCTGCGAGGGCCAGCAGCCGGCGGGCCGGTAGGCGCACTCGGGGAGCCAGATGCCGCGCGGCGCGCGACCGAAGTGCCGCCGGTGAGCGGCGCAGGCCACGCGCACCTGGATCTCGGTGGCCGCGTCGCTGGAGAGCAGCGGTAGATAGCCATGCGTCGCGGCGCAGGTGATGATCTCGATTGCGCCCTGCTCTTCCAGCCGCCGGAACCGCGCCACCAGGTTGGGGCCGTGTGGCCCCATGAAATCTTCGAGCGTGGCGCGATAGAACGCTTCCCACCCCTCGGCGAGCGTCACCATCGCCGCCTCGCCGGTGCGGGCGAACGCCACGCGGTCCGCGCGCGCCGCGGCGATTTTTTGGTCGACGTAGTCGAGGAACTCGCGGTGGAAATCGGGATGGGCGAGCTGCTCGCACAGCACCGGGGAGAGTCCGAGCGCGACGCCGAGCGGTCGCCCGGTGGAAGCGCGGGCTTCGAGCACCTGCCACAGCGGCAGGTAGGTCTCGGCCGCGGCCTCGTTGAGCCAGTCTACGCCGTGAGGCCAGCGCCCGTGGTGAAGAACCCAGGGGAGATGGGAATGAAGGACGATCGTGAAATAGCCACCCGGCATGGTGTCCTTCAGGTCTTGAACCCGATCTCCTTGCGCGCGTCGCCCCCCGGAAGCTTGATCGGGCCGAACTGCGTCTCGTAGTTCTTGAGGTTCTGCTCGAGCGCCATGAGCAGGGACTTGGCGTGCTGCGGCGTGAGGATGACCCTGGCGTACACCTTGGCCTTGGGGAGCCCGGGCAGGGCCCGTGCGAAGTCGAGGATCACCTCCGAGGCGGAATGGGCGATGAACACCAGGTTGGAGTAGATCCCCTCGGCCTCCAGGGGCCCGAGCTCGACTTCGATCTGGGTTTGGGGTTTTTCCACGATCAGCCTCCTGTTCACACCCAACCGGGCCGGACCCGGTTCGCGCACGCGGCTCGATGGTGGCCCGCGGCAAGTTAGGCATCCATCCGTCTAGGGTCAAGACAAATCGCCACTTAGGGCAGTCCGATGAAGCGCGAGCTGAGGTTCCGCCCGACCCGGCCCCAGGGTTCACCGGTGGCATATGGCTTGCGGGCAAGGGGCTGTGGCTCCTCTCCGAAGGACTCCTGACGCATGACCGACCCAGGTCCCCCGAGCCCCGCGAGCCGTCGGCGCAAGCCTGCGGCTCGTTCGGGCGTTATGGCTGCGACGTCGCTCTTCGATCCTGGTCTCGACCGGTCGGTTCTCGAGCGCATGCTGGTGGCGCTGGCGACCCATCGGAGCGGCGCGGGGTTCGCTCGCGCCCATCTGCTGGTCTGGTGTCCGGACCGGGCCTGCTTCGAAGGCCGCATGAGTTGGCGAGGGCCGCGTTCGAGCCGGTCGCTGGACGAGACCGTGCGTGCCGCACAACGCGCGGGAGGTGAAGGCACGGACCCCGAGGCGACGCGGCTTCTCCGCGCGCTTCAGCTGGAGCCCGTGGAGCTCGACGAAACGCTGAGGCGGGTGTGGCTCGGGGGCCGGAGCGCCCGGCTCGGCTCCACGTCCAGAGGCATGATGCCGTGGGCGGCGGCGGCCGAGGTCGGGGCGATCGCCCTCCGCTATGGCGCGCGAGGCTTCGGCCTGCTGGTGGGCGAGTGGGACGACGCCGAAGGCCCCGACCGGAGCCGCGCACTCGAATCGGTGCGCGAGATCGGAAACGCCGCGCTGGCCGCACATGCCGCGAACCAGGAGCTGCGCCGCGCCGGATCGCGCGCGCATGCGCTGGCGACACTGGCGCGAGCCTCGGTCTCGGCGCTCAACCTGGCGGAGGCCGCCGATCTGGTGGCACGCCTCGCCTCCGAAGGCACGGGAGCGCGCGGCGCGGCTTTCTGGGGCATGGGACTGAGAGGACCCGAGCTGATGAGCTGCTTCGGTCCCGCGGGGACACGCGATCGGCTTGGCCGCGGCCTGCATGCCTTCGCGAGCGCGTGCGTCCGGGAAGGGCGCGCGATCGTCGTGGACCGGGCGGTGGAAGCGCAGTGCCTGCCACCCGAGATCGCGTTGCAGCTTTCGGCGGCGGCCATCGTGCCCCTGGTGGCCTACGGCCGCACGCGCGGGGCGCTGGCCGTGTACGACCGCGTGCCGCAGCATCCCAACGACAGCATGACCTTCGAGGTGGAGGACCAGCGCTTCCTGGCGGCGCTGGCGGATCAGTGCGCCCTGACGTTCGCGCAGGCGGAGAGCGAAGAGGCTCGCCGGAGCACCGAGCAGGCGCGGCGCGACCTGCTTCACTACGTGGGGCGCAGCGAACGCCTGGCGGCGCTGGGCGAGATGTCGGTGCAGTTGGCACAGGAGGCGCGCAACCCACTGGCTTCGATCGGCGCTTTCGCGCGCCGCGTGCAGCGGAGCCTTCCGGAAAACGATCCCAATCGCGAATATCTCGAAGTCGTGATCCGCGAGGCGGAACGGCTCGAGCGTGTCGTCACCGAACCGCTGCAGATGACGACCGTCGAGGCGCCACGACTCCGGGTGGAGAGCGTGAACACCCTGCTGCAGGCGGCGCTGCAGCATCTCGGCGAGCAGTTGGTGCGGCGGCGCATCCGGCTGCTCAAGAAGCTCGCGGCGGACCTCCCGGGGCAGCTCCTCGACGTGGAGCGGATCGGAAACGTGCTGGTCAACGTGCTCGCGCACGCCCTCGACCGCGTGACCCCCGGCGGGCGCATCCGCGTAGAGTCGCGCCGGGTGCAACAGTTCGTCGTGGTGGAGATCGCGAACGACGGACGGACCCAACCGGGAGAAGCCCTCAGCGAGCTGTTCGTGCCGTTCCAGCTGCGCGGCGGCGAGCGCGCCGACACCGGGCTGGCGATCGCGCGCCAGGTGGTGGCCGAGCACGGTGGAGAAGTGAGGGTGCGTGCCGAAGGGGAGTGGAGCACGGTGCTCACGCTCACGCTTCCGGTGCGCGGCAACGAGGACCGCCGGCACCTCGGCTCCAACCGCCGGGTGCTGCGTTTGGACCGGCGGCAGCGTGCTCCGATCACCTGAGAACGGGCGGCGCTCCTATTGACCGCCGGGGCGCCGTGGTGATAAACCATCCCCCCTTGATTACCGGTGCGACCCTAGCTCAGTTGGTAGAGCACGTGACTGAAAATCACGGTGTCCCCAGTTCGATTCTGGGGGGTCGCACCATCTCTTTTGCGTGAAGCCGCAACGAGTTCCGGATTTCCGGGTCGCTCGGGGCAAGAACATGACCCAGGATCCCGAAAGGCGCGGTCGCTCCCTGGCGGAGCTCTATCGCACCGTGGCTCCGCGCCTGTTCCGCGACTTGGTCGACTCAGGGCTGCTGCCGGCCGACGGGGAACGGAGTGACCAGGCCCACGTCGAGTGGAAGTGCTTCGCCCTCTACGCCTGCGTGCGCGGCCTCGTCGCCGCGGGCGGGTTCAACCAGGAAACCGGGCGCGCCATCGATGTGCTTCACGACGCGGTGCTGACGGCCTGGGAGCGCGAGCCGGGAGGGCCCGAAACGATCGAGGTGCGGCGCGCCCGCGTTTCGGCGAGATACTCGGAGTACGGCGAGATCGGTCAGGCGGGGGGCAAGAGCGGAGCGGCCACTGTGGCGCGCCGTTTGGGCGAGGCCGCGGCTCGCCACATGACCGCCCCCCAGGCGCCCCCCGAGGGGCTCGCGGAGATCGTCGGCTCGCTGCACGAGGCACTGGCCGAGGGCGCGGCCGAGACCGTCCGGCGCAAGGAGTAGCCGCTCGTGACCACGGGACGCGACGGTTGACTCGGCGGCAGGCCGCGCTCCATGGTGGGCGCAATGAGCCTGCTGCTTCCCCAGACCCGCGCCGGCACAGTGCGATCGGCGACGCTGGTGAACATCCACGGCGACCGCTACGTGGACCTCGTGATCGCGCTCGAAGGCGACACAGGCCCGCCCGTGGTCGGCCGGGTGGGCGCCGCCGACTGCCCGGAATCCCTCGCGCCGGGCGAGCGCGTGAGCGTGCGCTTCACGATGGGCGTGGTGGTGCGGGTGGCGCGGGAGGGTTGAGCGTGGATCCACGAGTGGGTGCCGCTCAGCGGGGCGGGCAATTCGACGACCCGGCCTTTTCTCGGGGGATGGCATGATCGCTCGTCAGGAACGCATCACCGACTGGCGGCGCGCCGAAACGTTGTATCAGCAACTCAAATCTCTTCGTCGCAATGCCCTGCAGTGGTTGGTCGCAGAACCTGGCCCCCAAGCGCAAGAGTGCCGACGCTTGACCGACGAACTTTTGGACCTTGGCAAGAAGTATGGCGTGGGTCGCGACGCTGCCCGGGCCAATACCCTCCAAGAATTCTTCGTCGGTATCCTCCAAGCCATTGACAATCTCGATCCAACAATTCCTGCCCCATGAACGATGCTCATGACGATCCGTTGCCCGGCGAGGTGGGAAGAGCAAACGGCCGTCGCTGGAGGTGTTTGATTGGCGCGCTTCTGTGCTGATAGTGTCCGCGGCTTGCAGCCCCGGTGGCGGACTGAAAATCACGGTGTCCCCGGTTCGATTCTGTGGGGTCTCACCACCTCCTTTTGTGGTGGTGCGACGGCCACGTCAGGGGCGTTCCTCCGGGATGGCGGTCCGCAGCCGGAAGCCCGCCCACCGTTCTTCCGGGCCGGGCTGGAACCCGTGCAGCGACGAGGAGCTGGTGTAGCTCAGCTGGTAGAGCACTTCACTCGTAATGAAGGGGTCACCGGTTCGATTCCGGTCACCAGCTCCATTCTTCTGCGACCCCGTCGGATCCGGTTCGCATGAAATCCCCCCTCATGATCAGCGTCGCCGGAGTGCGCGGCATCGTCGGCGATTCCCTCACGCCCTCGGTGCTGGCCCGTTTCGCCGCCGCGTTCGCGCGCGAGCTGGGTCCGGGCGAGATCGTGGTGGGGCGCGACGCTCGGCCCTCCGGCCCCATGGTGTATCGGGCGGTGTCGGCCGGGCTCCTGGCGGCGGGGCGGAACGTCGTCGATCTCGGGCTCGCCACGACGCCCGCCACCCAGGTGGCTGTCGAGACGCTCGAGGCGGCGGGGGGGATCATCCTCACCGCCAGTCACAATCCGCGCGAGTGGAACGCGCTCAAGTTCCTGTCGCCGCCGGGCGAGTTCATCGACGCGGCGATGGGGCAGCGCGTGCGCGAGCGCTTCGAGACCGATCGCGACCTGTGGGCCGACGAGAACGACCTCGGGGGTGAGCGCCAGGAGACGCGCGCGGATGCGTGGCACATCGAGCGCGTGCTGCGCCTGGGAGACGTGGACGTGGCCGCCATTCGCCGCCGGCGATTCACGGTCGCGGTGGACGGTTGCGCGAGTGTCGGGGGCGTGGCGCTGCCGAAGCTGCTCGAGGCGCTGGGCGCCTCGGTGGCGAAGCTCGATTGCGAACCGAACGGCGTCTTCACCCGCGAGCTCGAGCCCCTGCCCGAGCACCTCGGGGCGCTCGGCCGCATCGTGCGCGAGGAGGGCGCCGACTTCGGGGTGGCGGTGGATCCCGACGCCGACCGCGCCGCCTTCGTGGACGAGCGGGGGGCGCCGCTGGGGGAGGAGTACAGCGTGGCGCTGGGGAGCGAGGTTGTCCTCGCGCGGCGCAAGGGCCCGGCAGTGACAAACCTCTCCACCTCCCGTATGATGGACGCGGTTTGCGCGCGTGCGGGGGTGCCCCTCTATCGCACGCCGGTTGGCGAGGCGCACGTCGTGGCTGAGATGCGGGTCCGCGAGGCGGTGGTGGGTGGCGAGGGCAACGGCGGCGTGATCGTCCCGGCGGTCCATTACGGCCGCGACAGCCTGGTGGCGGTGGCGTTGCTCTGCCAGGCGCTGACGACGAGCGGCCTCAGCCTGCGGCAGCTGGCCGACCGGCTCCCCCGGTTGTCCATGGTCAAGGACAAGGCGGGAAAGCCCGATGAACCCTGGGACAGGGTTGTCGAACGGCTGCGGCGGGCGTTCCGGGGGTTTGAAGCGGAGACGGCCGACGGCCTGCGGCTCTCGCTGGGCGACGACTGGGTGCACGTCCGACCTTCAGGAACGGAACCGATCGTGCGGGTCATCGCGGAATCACCCGACGAGGCCCGCACGCGCGAGCTGGTTTTGGCGGCGAGGCAGGCGCTGCTCGGAGGATCCTAGGAGGGATCATGTGCGGCATCGTGGGCTACGTGGGGCACCGCAACTGCCAGTCCATCCTGGTCGAGGGCCTCAAGCGGCTTGAGTATCGAGGCTACGACTCGGCGGGCATCGCGATCCAGATGAACGGTTCGCTCGACGTCCGCAAGGCGGCGGGGAAGATCCGCGTGCTGGAGTCGCGCATCAACGGCCAGGAGCCCCGGGGCACGACGGGGATCGCGCACACCCGATGGGCCACCCACGGCGAACCGAACGACGTCAACGCCCATCCGCACACGGATTGCAGCGGAAAACTGGCGGTGGTCCACAACGGGATCATCGAGAACTACGCCACGCTCAAAGCCGCCCTCCAGGCCGAGGGGCACGTGTTCATCACCGAGACCGACACCGAGGTCCTCGCGCACCTGATCGAGAAGCACATCCAGAAGGGGCTCAAGCTCGAGCAGGCGGTGGGCGCCGCGTTGCGCGTGGTCGAGGGCACCTACGGCATCGCGGTCGTCTCGGCCGCGGAGCCCGACGTGCTCGTGGGCGCGCGCCACGGCAGCCCGCTGGTGGTGGGGGTGGCCGACGGCGAGTACTTCCTCGCCTCCGACGTGGCGCCGATCGTGGAGCACACGCGCCAGGTCATCTATCTCGACGACGGCGAGATGGTCGTTCTCTCGCCCGACGGCTTCCACACCGCGACGATCGAACACGAGCGGGTCGACAAGCCGGTGCACGAGGTGGATTGGGACCTCGCCCAGATCGAGAAGGGCGGGTACGAGCACTTCATGCTCAAGGAGATCCACGAGCAGCCGGAAGCGGTGCGCAACGGCATCCGCGGCCGCCTGCAGATGGCCGAAGGCACGGCCCGCCTGAGCGGGCTTCGCCTCGCGACGGAGGAGATGCGCGAGATTCGCCGCATCATCATCCTTGGCTGCGGCACTTCGTGGCACGCCGGCCTCATCGGCGAGTACATGATCGAGGAGCACGCCCGGATTCCGGTCGAAGTCGAATACGCCTCCGAGTTCCGCTATCGCAACCCGGTCGTAGACCAGGGGACGGTGGTGATCGTGATCTCGCAATCGGGCGAAACGATCGACACCCTCTCGGCGATGAGGGAAGCCCAGCGCAAGGGCGCGCCCGCCTACGGAATCGTCAACGTGGTGGGCTCGACGATCGCGCGCGAGTCCAACGGCGGCGTCTACGTCCATGCCGGCCCCGAGATCGGGGTCGCTTCCACCAAGGCGTTCACCAGCCAGGTCACGGTGCTTGCGCTTCTCACGCTAGCCCTCGGGCGCCAGCGCGAGATGTCGCTCGAGACCGGCTTCGAAATGGCCCGTGGCCTCGAGGCCATCCCGTCGCAGATCGAGAAGATCCTCCAAGACAGCGATGCAATCCGGCGCATTGCCGAGCAGCACGCCCAGCACAACAACTTCCTCTACCTCGGGCGCGGGTACCACTTTCCTGTCGCTCTGGAAGGGGCGCTCAAGCTCAAGGAGATCTCCTATATCCACGCCGAGGGCTATCCGGCGGCGGAGATGAAGCACGGGCCGATCGCGCTCATCGACGAGAGCATGCCGGTGGTTTTCATTTGCACGCGCGACGCCGCCTACGAGAAGGTGATGAACAACATGATGGAGGTGCGGGCGCGCAAGGGGCACATCCTCGCGATCGCCACCGAAGGCGACCACGAGGTGAAGGGCCTGGCCGACCACGTGATCTACGTGCCGCACACTGTGGCCTGTCTCCAGCCGATCCTCTCGGTGATTCCACTCCAGCTGCTCGCCTACCATATGGCGGTGCTGCGCGGCTGCGACGTGGATCAGCCCCGCAACCTCGCCAAGAGCGTCACTGTGGAATGACGATGCGGCGCGCGATCCAGGTTTCCGACGTCCCGCAGGCCATCGGCCCTTACAGCCAGGGGCAGGTGGTAGAGCTTCCGGGCGCGCGGGTGGTCTATACCTCGGGGCAGGTGGGCCTCGACCCGTCGACCGGCCAGCTGGTGGCGGGCGGGATCCAGGAGCAGACCGACCGCGTGCTGCGCAACCTGGCCGGGGTCCTGGGCGGCGCAGAACTGAGCCTTGCCGACGTCGTAAAGACCACGGTCTACCTGGCCGACATGCAGGACTTCCAGGCGATGAACGAGATCTACGCGCGACATTTCGGCGACGCCCCGCCGGCACGCACGACGATTGCCGTCGCGGGCTTGCCGCGCGACGCCCGCGTCGAGATCGAGGCTGTCGCGGTCCGACGCGCGTGAAGACCCGGCGCGGCCGCACGGCGGATGAGCGGCGCCGGATCGAGGTGCGCCTCACGGCGCACGTGGCCTGCGCGGGTTGAGCGTCAAAGCTGGGTCCGGGGGACCTGCGCGCAGCGCTCAAGGGACTGCCTCACCCGCGGCGCGATCGGCGCGTCCTGGTGGACTACACCACGTGGGACGACGCGGGCGTGTTCCTGTACGGCCGGGGCGAAGCGCTCGTCCAGACGGTGGATTTCTTCACCCCGATCGTGGACGACCCCTACGACTACGGACAGATCGCGGCCGCCAATTCGCTCTCCGACATCTATGCCATGGGAGCGAGGCCGCTGACCGCGATGGCGCTGCTCTGTTTCCCGGATGCCACGCTGCCGCCCGAGGTGATGCGCGAAATCCTGCGTGGCGGCCAGGACAAGATGACCGAAGCCGGCGTGAGCATCGTCGGCGGCCACACCGTGCGCGACGCGGAGCTCAAGTTCGGCTACAGCGTGACCGGCGTGGCCGAGCGCCGGCGTCTGCTCACCAACGCGGGGGCACGCGCCGGCGACCGGCTGCTGCTCACCAAGCCGCTGGGGACCGGTATCCTTTCGACCGCGCTCAAGCACGGGCGGCTGGAACCGGCGCTGGTGCGCAAGCTCACGCGCCAGATGACGACGCTCAACCGCCGCGCGGCGGAGGAGGCGGTGGAATTCGGGGCTCGCGCCGCCACCGACGTGACCGGATTCGGGCTGTTGGGCCATGCCAGCCAGATGGCGGACGCGAGCGGAACGAGCTTTCGTCTCTCTCCGGCCCGGACGTGGTTCCTGCCGCGGGTGCTGGAACTGGCAAAGGCGGGGGAAATCGCAGGCGGCCTGTCGAAGAATCGCGAGTTCTTCGCCGACGCGGTGGACGAGGGCGAGATTCACGAGCCGATGCGGCTGGCGCTCTACGACCCCCAGACCTCGGGGGGACTGCTGCTCTCCGTCCCCGCCCGGCGGGTGGTCGCGATGGACGCCGCCCTCAAGCGTCGCCGGGTCTGGGTGATGGAGGTGGGCGAGGTGATCCCGCGGGGTGCGAAGTCGATCCAGCTTCGTTGAGTGAGTGCGACGCGGCGCACTCACTCAACGAAGCTGGATCGACTTC
>Ga0247727_10012555_pt1 | contig 14510 bp, 9 predicted proteins | sample WisWelCaveWW1625_FD_202498 | JGI IMG/M metagenome (GOLD analysis project Ga0247727, IMG submission 202498) | Biofilm microbial communities from Wishing Well Cave, Virginia, United States - WW16-25 | ecosystem: Environmental > Aquatic > Deep subsurface > Groundwater > Cave microbial mat | place... | reverse complement strand
TGCCCAGCATCACTAATACGGCCAGCGCGTCGGCCAGTGAAGTGGACACCAACCCGGCCGACAACACCAATATCGCGCAGATGACTGCGGTCACGCCGGTGGCCAACCTGAGTGTCACCAAGACCGACGCGCCGGACCCGATCATCGTGGGCATGGGTAACGTCACCTACACCGTCACCGTAGCCAACGCCGGGCCGAGCAACGCCACCGGCGTGGTGCTGACTGATACGCTGCCCGTCGGCGTCACCTTCGTCAGCGCCTCTCCTCCTTGCACCCAGGCGATGGGCACGGTTACTTGTATGCTCGGCACCATCAACAGCGGCGCCAACGTGGTCATCTCCATCGTCATTACCCCCACGGCCGCGGGGATGCTGACCAACACGGCCAGCGTCACCAGCGCGGTGAACGACCCTGTGGCTGCCAACAATATGGCCGCGGCCGCAACGACGGTGAACCCGGCCGGTATCCCGGACTTCACCATCACCATCGCGCCCACCACCATCAATATCATCCCCGGCCAGACGGCCACGGCCACCATCACCCTCACGCCGCTTAACGGCTTCGTCGGCACCGTGAACCTTTCCTGCGCCGGGGCCTCGCTGCTGCGCGCCTGCACTCTGGGCTCGTTAGCGGTGATGATCGGTCCGGGCAATGGCTCCACGGTGCTGACCGTGACCACGCTTGGCCCGCTGGGTATGGCGCCGCCGTCGCTGCCCGCTCCGTTTGGCAATGGGCCGCTGCTGGCCGCGCTTCTGGCGCTGCCGTTGTTTGCCCTCGCCGGCCTGATGCTGTGGCCGCAGCCGTCCGGTGCTCTGGCCCTGCGCAGGCGTCAGTTGGCCTGCGCCGTGTGCCTCGCGCTGGTGATTGCGGGCTTTGCGGTGTTCAACGTGGCCTGCGGATCTCCCGCGCCGGTGCTGCCGCCGGGCACCTATCCGGTGACCGTCACCGGAACCAGCGGCGCGCTCTCACATTCGGTCACCCTGACCGTAAACGTGCAGTAAAGTCGTAACGTGCTCCAGGGTTTTGTAGTGGCGGATTTGGGCTCTTCGAATCCGCCACTCTTCTCTTACATCCCGCAACGGCCCGGCACAACCACGGCCTTTTCGGTACAATTCTCGCCATGAGAGTTCTGCGCGTCGCCGCGCTCCTGGCTCTGGCGTTCTCCCTGGTATGTTCGGCCTGGGCGCACAACGATCTGCGTCCTGTCATTGTGCTTCCGCAGAAACTGGTGGCGGGCTTGCCGGCCACTCTCGCCGTGCTGGACGCGCAGGGACGGCTCACGCCCGGCGTGGTGCTGGAATTCTCCGGCGGCGAGCGCGTCACCACCGATGCGACGGGCCGCGCGCGGTTCACAGCCCCCGCCGAGCAGGGAGTGGTGATGGTGGAGCTGGCTTCCTGGCCTGGGGAATCTCCCGGCAAGCTGCGCGCATCGTCTGTGGTCGTGCCGCTTCCCGCAGGGCTGCCGGAGGGAGTTCGGATCACCGAACTGCCGCGCGTGATCAATATCACCGAGCGCTTCACCGTAGCCGGCTCCGGCTTTGACAGCCACGCAGATGGCAATCAGGTGACTCTGGGCGGCCAGCCCGCCGCCGTGCTGGCCGCGTCTCCCCTGGCCCTCGTGGTTGTGCCCTCGCCGCGCGCGGCGGCGGGTGCGGCCGCTTTTGCCCTCGAAATCGGCCAGAGCAAACATGGCCCTGAGCCCGTCACGCTCGTCGCCCTGGAGATTGAAGGCCCTCCTTCCTCCATCCGCCCGCGAAACAAGGTCCGCGTTTCCGTGCGCCTGCGCGGCACGGAGCTGCCCATGGAAATCATCCTGCACAACCTGACGCCGGAAATCGTCCAGCTCCCCGACGGCGACAACCAGCGCCTGTTCACCCGCGGCGGTGCGGAGAATCTGGCTGCCGTCGAGCTGAAAGGTCGCCGCGAAGGCGAGTATTCCTTGAGCGCCCGGCTGGTGCCCCTGGCTGCTGGGCTGCCGGACACCCAGGCAGCCCGCCGCGAACTCGAAGCCGCCCGCAAGGCTGCCCCGCAAGCCTGGCGCAAATTGATTGCCCGATTGATCCGCCACCTCGACCAGCACCCCGAACACGCCCTCGACGTCCGCAACGAGCTCGAGAAACTGCTGGGCCAGGCTCCTGCGGGCGAATACGGCCGCCGCCTCGAAGCCGCTTGGCGCATCCTTCTGAAGCTGCCCTAACGAGAACTGTATGATTTGGCTGGACAGCCTGTGGAGGGGCCATCCCGCGGAGCGGGATGGCCCCTACGGGAGTGCTACACTCTTACTATCCTCTGCCCATTAGAAAAGGATTGGGAATGACTCTGACCACCGCCGCACTTCTACTGTTTGCCTTTGCCGCAGGATTTGCCATCGCCTGGGCCGTGGCCTCCGCGCGCGCTCGCGCGGAGGTTGCCGCCACCCGCGCGGAGCTTGCAGGGCTTGAAAAACAGGTTGCCGATCGCCTGGCCGCGGAGCAGCACATCCGCACCCGGCTGGAGGAATCACAGACCGAGCGCGCCCGCAACGAAGCCTCCCTAGAAGCCGAGCGCCGCAACCTCGCCGAGCAGAAAAAACTTCTCGACGAGGCGCAGGCCGTGCTCACCCGGGAGTTCCAGTCCCTGGCTGCCGCCGCGCTCCAAAACACCAGCCAGCAATTCCTGGACCTGGCCAGCACAAAATTCGAGTCCTTGCACAAAGCATCTGCCGGGGATCTTGCCCAGCGCCAGCAAGCCATCCAAAGCCTGGTGGCCCCGCTCGACCAGTCCCTGAAAACTCTCCAACTGGAGGTGACTCGCATCGAGGCCTCGCGACAACAAGCCTACGGCGAACTTTCCACACAGGTCCAGAACCTCGCCAGGTCCACCAAGGATTTGACCGAGGAAACCGGCAGCCTCAAGACTTCACTGCGCCAGCCCCAGATCAAGGGCAAGTGGGGGGAGTTGACGCTCCAGCGCGCGGCTGAGCTCGCCGGTATGACCGCGCACGTGGACTTCGTCCAGCAGTCGTCGCTCCAGACCGAGGAAGGCAGGATTCAGCCGGACATGGTGGTTCATCTCCCGGGTGATCGCGTAGTCATTGTGGATGCCAAGGTCCCCGACGAGGCCTACCGCAAGCTGGAAAATGTGCGCAACCAGGACGAGTACCACCAAATCCTCTCTGAGCATTCCAGGCTGGTTCGCAACCACGTCGCCCGCCTGGCCAGCAAAGCCTACTGGAAGGAATTCGAGAACACCCTGGATTTTGTCGTCCTCTTCCTGCCTCACGAGGGCTTTTTCAGCGCCGCGCTCCAGAAAGACCCGGAGCTGATTTCCGAAGCCATGGATAAACGCGTCTTGCTCGCCAGCCCGACCACCTTCATGGCCATCCTGCGGGCCATTGAATATGGCTGGCGCCAGCAGCAGATGGCGGAGAATGCCCTGCGCATCTGCGATCTGGGGAAGGAGCTTTACGACCGCGTGCGCATTTTTGCTGAACACCTCGACAAAATCGGGAAGGGACTGGAATCCGCCAACAAGGCCTACAACAACGCCGTTGGCTCATTCCAGCAAAAACTTGCTCCCGGCGCACGAAAATTCAAAGAGATGGGCGTTCAGCCGGCCGTCGAACTCCCCGAACTGGAGCCCACAGAGACTCCGGTCCGCGCCCTGGCGGCCCGGAACGAACCCTGAACCGCTCCCCGGCATCCTGCTCCGCAAAACAGAAGCCTCCCTCTCGGGAGGCTTCTGTGTCTCCGCAATCGCTTTGCTGGCTTCTGAAAACCGAAGACTGAAAACTGCCGCGAACGCCTACCAGTGGATCTTGATGGCGAACTGGAAGATTCGCGGGTCCAGCGTTGCCGTTGCTTCGCCGGCGCGGCACGACGCCGGGTCCAGCGGGTTGCACAGCGGGCTGACGTCGGCCACGTTGTAGCGGTTGAACAGGTTGAACATGTCGGCGATCACTTCGATGTTCCAGCGCTCGGCGATGGGGAATTTCCGCGCGATGCGCAGGTCCACGGACACATATCCGGGCCGCGTGAATGAATTGCGGCCCAGGTTCCCGGTGCAGCCGAACGGCGGCGGCACCGGCGTATTGGTCAGCGGGTCCAGCGGGCACACCGTCGGCACCGTGAAGGGGTCCGCCTCCGGCAGGAAGAACGACGCCACACCCGCTCCACCCGTTGAAGGCCGGTCGGTATTCGACCCGAAGTCCACGTTGAAGTCCGTGCCCGTCAGCACCGTGAACGGACGCCCGGCAGACATCTCAAACAGCGGCGCCACCACGAAGTGCGCCAGCAGCGCTTTCCATCCGCCGTCGCTATGCTTCCACGGGCTTTCGATCACCGCGTTGGTCACCCAGCGGTGCCGCTGGTCAAACGTGGAATTCGAGCGTTCCAGGTCCGGCCGGTTGTTATTCTGCGGCGCCAGCAGGGTTTGCAAATCGGTGGAATCGTCCAGCGCGTGCGACCACGTCCAGCTCGACAGGAAGGAGTAGTTCTTATTCCTCCCGAACCGTTTCGACAGCGTGAAGGTTACGCCGCTGTAGTCCGACTTGCCGGAGGATTCCTGCTGCATCACGTCCGACCACGGCACCTGCACGCCGGTGAACCCGGTCGGGAATCCTGCCGCCGTGGCCAGCGCAATCTGGTTGGCATAGCCGCCCGCCAGTCCGGCAAACGACGGATTCGGTCCCGACGCCCGGAAGAAATTGAAGAATGCCGCGGTCCCGATGAACTGTCCATTCAGCGTGGCCAGTGCCGCCGGGCAGCCGCCCAGCGCGCCCAGCGCGCTCGGCGCAATCACTGTGACGCCGCAGGTCGTGCCCGTCGCCATCACGGCGGCTGCGGGCGCGGCCACGGTCACCGGAGAAGAAAACGCCAGGCCAGCGGCCGCAGCGTTCCGGAAGTTCCGGGAAAGCCGCGCCGGGTCGGATGGGTTCACGTTCCGCGGGCGGTTCAAGTGCAACCCGCGCGCCCAGGTGTAGGAAATCCCGAATTTGTAATCGGTTGCAAAGCTCTGTTCCACGGTCAGGTTGGCTTGCTGCGCATAGGAATACTCGAAGTCCCCGTCCACGTGCAGCGTGAACGGCAGCAGGGGGATGGGGAAGCCCGCGGTGATGAAATTGTGGTTGGTGAAAATGGAGTTCATGAGCTTGGGGTCAAACCGCTGCTCGTTGGCCAGGTACCCCATGGAGGGCAGCGCATTCAGTACGCCCTGGAAAATTGAACCGGCGTTGAGCGCCAGCGGGTTCACGCCCACAGACACCCGCGACGCTGTGCCGCCTCCGGATAACAGCTGCGTGGAGAGCGCTCCTTCCGCGGTCGTCGAGTTGAAGGCGATGGCCAGCAGCGGGTGGTCGTAGAAAATCCCGTAACCTGCGCGCACCACGGTCTTCTGGTTGCCCATCGGGTCCCAGGCGATAGCCACGCGCGGCGACCAGTTGTCCTTGTCGCGCGGGATGCCTTCGATCACGCCGAATGCGGCCTCCGCGGCGGTGTTCAGCGCCGTGGCCGGGGTAAACAGCGGCGACTGCTCATAGTCGTACCGCACACCGTAATTCAGGGTCAGCCGCGGGTGCAGCTTCCAGCTGTCCTGCGCGAAAAATCCGTACGCGCGGTTCGAAAGCGGCCGGTTCGAATTCCCGATTCCCTGGATGAATACGGTGGGTGCCCCCAGCCCGTAGGCCTGCACGGCCGTGACCCCTGGCGTTGCAACCCCTCCCACGGTGGCGGGCAGGGCGATGGACGTGGCCCCCAGTCCGCCGAAATTGTACAGCCCTCCGAAGTTCAGCTCGAAGATCTGCTCTTTCTTGGAGCGCAACTGGATGATGTTGACGTCCACGCCGAATTTGAAGCTGTGCTTGCCGCGGTCCCATCCCAGGTCATCGGTAAACTGGTAGCGCCGCTCGATGCGGTCCACCGTCGAGAAGGGCTCGCGCCCGAAGAAGGCGAAGCCGGTCATATTAACTGCCACGCTGCTGCCGCCCGGGAAATCGGCGAAGCCATAATGCAGCCCGCGCCGCGAAAACTGGAAGCGCCCGGTGTTCACCATCCGGTTGGTCACCACCGATACGTGCTGCCCCACCAGCGCGACGTCCCGCGCCTGTTGCAGCGAGGTGCGCGACGCCGCGTTCTGCCCGAAGTTCTGGTTCTGCGCGTTCACCTGGATGCCCGTCACCAGCGAGGGCACCACGTTAATGCGTGCGAACGACTTCTGCGACTGGCTCCAGGAGTGATCCAGCTTCAGGGACCACAGGCTGGTCCCCTCCTTGACGGGATAGTTCCCGATCAGGCTGGTCAAGGGCACAAAGGACGTCGGCAGGGGCACCTGGTTCGCAGCCATGCATGCACCGGGCGCGCAATCAATGGGTAGCGGGAACCGCGCTGCGGCCGCCGACGGCAGCAGGAACAGCACCGTCGCCGCCAGGCCGGGATCCAGTCCATTCAGGGCTACCGAAGAAGACGAACCCGCGAGCAGGAAGAGTTGCGCCGCGCGCTGCGCCCCGGTGATGCCCATCACCGCCGGCGCCGTCAGTACCGCTGGGTTGTTCACAAACGCCTGTTGCGCCGGGGTCAGCAGCAGGGTTACGCCCGGCACCACGGGCGTGGTCGCGGGCACCAGCCCGAAATTGTTGGTGCCAATGTTGGTAAATCCGGACTCCTGCCGCCGCGTGGTCTCGTAAGCGAAGAAGTAGAAGGTGCGTTCTTCCGCAATCGGCCCGCCGATGGTGACCCCGCCCTGGAACCTCGTGTAGCCCTGCTTCACTGCCCGCGCCACGCCCGTCGCCGGGTCCACGTCCACCGAAAACGGGTTGCGCGCCTGGATATTTTTGTGTCGCAGGAACCCGAACACGTTGCCGTGCAGGGTGTTGGTCCCGCTCTTGGTCACGATGTTGATCACGCCTCCGGTGGCCCGCCCGTACTCGGGCATGTAGTTGCTGGCAATGGACTCGAACTCCTGCACCGCCTCCTGCGACGTGGTCGGCCGCACTCCGTTCACAGAGTTATCAATGACATCTGCTCCGTCCACGTTCACGGCGTTGCCGCGCGCGCGGCCTCCGTTGAAGTTGATGCCGCTGGTGGGCGCCGCCCCAATCGAAGGCGCGTTGTCGCGCAGCGCCCGGCTGTCCAGGCGCACGAAATCGATATAGTTCCGCCCGTTGATGGGCAGCGTGGAGATTTGTGCCGAATCCACCACGGTTTTGGCCGAGGTGTTCCTCGTCTCGATGAACGGCGTCTCGTCGTTGACCTCGATGATGGTGTCGCCGCGCGCGATCTGCATCTGCGCGTTGAACACTTCCTGGCGCCCGATGGCCAGCGTCAGCGACGGGTTTTTCAGCGTCGCAAACCCCGCCGCCTCCACCGACACCTCGTAGCTGCCCGGCGGGAGTCCGCTGATGCGGTACCAGCCAGACTCATCGGTCACCGTTTCGCGCGCAGACCCCGTGCCCACGTGTTTCGCAGACACCTTCGCGCCGACAATGACCAGACCTTTCGGGTCCGTAACCGTACCCGACAGGTCCGCGGTGTTCACCTGTGCCGCGGCCGGCACCGCCGTCAGCGCCACAGGCAACGCCAGTGCGAAAAGACACACCCATTCGCGCAGTCTCATTGCGGTTCTCCTCGCGGGATTTTTCAATTCTCTGAGTGCGTGTCCCAACAGTTTTTTCCGCGGGCCAGCTTCCCCCGCCGACCCCTCACCCCTGCTGGATATCTAATCAGGCTTGTACCTTATTCCCATCCCCGATTCAATCAAATTCTTATGCACCACGCCCCGGTTGTCCCGGAAGCGACACCGGGGGCACAGGAGCGCGTTCGCGGGCGCCCGGACCCCGGCTCAACTCTGGGATTGAGACTCTCCGCGAGGTCTTCTATAATAGGTCGTTTGTTCGCCATCTTCTGAATGGGACAGAGAAAAGAGGTCATCGGATAGACGGGATGCTTGCCACGTTTCAGAAAGACAGTTTCTGGGTGCGGTTGTTTATCGGTTTCTTCCTGACCCTCATCGGCTTGGCCATGGTGATTACGCTGGTACCCGGCCCCGTGGGTTCGGTGGACCAGAGGGGCGATTCCCTGGCCGTCGTCGAAGGCGCCGAGATTACCACCACCGATGTCCGCCAGCGCCTGAACCGCCTGTCCTCGCGACAGAATATCCCCCCGGCGCTGGAGGCCCTGTACGCCCGCGAGCTGGCCGACCAGATGATTTTCGCCCGCGTGCTGGAGGCGGAGGCGGCGCGCCTCGGCATCCGCATCACCGAGCAGGAATTGGCCGACCGCATCAAGCGCATCGTTCCCACCGTATTCGCCGGCAACGCCTTTCTGGGCCGCGAGCGTTATGAGCTGGAAGTCCAGCAGCGCGCGGGGATGACCGTGCCCGAGTTTGAAGAGGAAATTCGCAAGGCGATGCTCGAGGACAAGGTCCTCCGGCTGGCCACTGACAGCTACCGCGCCTCCCGCGCCGAAGTCGAGGAGGAGTTCCGCAAACGCAACGAAAAAGTGAAGCTGGACTATGTGCTCCTGAAACCCGATTCCCTCGAATCCAGCGTGACCCCGGCGGAGGCTGAGCTCGCGGCCTATTTCGAAAAAAGCAAGTCGCAATACCAGGTGCCCGAAAAGCGCTCCGTGCGCTATGCCCTCCTGGACCTCTTCCAGCTCCGCCTCCGCGCCGTGCCCACCGAGGCCGAGCTACAGTCTCACTACAACTCCCAGTTGCAGCGCTTCCGTGTGGAAAATCGCGCCCGCGTGAGCCACATCCTGTTCAAGACCGTCGGCAAATCCGACCCCGAAATCGAAGAGGTGCGCAAGAAAGCGGAGGATGTCTTGGCCAGGCTGCGCAAGGGCGCCAAGTTTGAAGACCTGGCAAGGCAGCATTCCGAGGACTCCACGAAAGAGAAAGGCGGCGATCTGGGCTGGATTGTCCCCGGCCAGACCGTGCCGGACTTCGAGCGCAACGCGTTTTCACTCCCCTTGGGCAAGGTTTCCGACCTGATCAAGACCGAGTACGGCTTCCACATCCTCCGGGTCGCCGAGCGCGAAAACGCCCGCACCAGGCCCTTCGAGGAAGTCCGCCCCGCCATCGTGGCAGAGGTGACTTCCGCCAAAGCCGATCAGCTTGCTCAGGAGCTCACCGACAAGATTACCGACGCCGTTCGCCAGTCTCCCCGCCGTCCACTGGACGAGCTGGCCAAACAGTTCTCGATGTCTATTTCCGAAACGCCACTTCTGGCTCCCGGGGAAATGGTCGGGGACATCAGTAACGCGCCGGAAATCCACGACGAAATCGCACGCCTTAAGCCTGGAGAGCTGAGCCTTCCATTTCGAGTGACTCGGGGCGCGGTGGTTTTCACCCTCAAGCAGGTTGCGCCGGCCCACCAGGGGATCCTGGACGAGGTCCGCAGCAAAGCGCTGGAGAACTTCCGTCGGGAAAAGGGAGTCGAATTGGCCCGCACGCAGGCAGAATCTCTCTCCAAGCGCGTCAGCGCCGGGGAGGATTTGGCCCAGGTGGCGAAGTCGCTTTCCCTGGAAGTCAAGGCGAGTGAATCATTTGCGCGCAATGGCGCGGTCACCGGCGTTGGCAGCGGCAGCGACTTCGCAACCGCGTTCGAAATGCCTGCTGGTTCCTTTAGCAAACCCACGCAGATTGGGGCCAACTGGGTGGTATTTCGGGTGCATTCCAGGGATGAGGCCAAGCCCGAGGAGCTTGAAAAGCAAATGAAGGACCTCGAAGAGCAGGTGGTTCGTGCGAAAATCGGCCTTGCCTATGCTGAATTCCGTGCCGAACTACAGTCCCGAATGTTCCGCGAAGGGCGCCTTGTGATCAACGAGGCCAACTACCGCCGCCTGACAAACGGCGCTTGGTCTCATCGTAAATAGCTGCAAATAAAAGGATTAGAGCGCATTATCGTCCCCCTTGCGAGACTGTACCCGCTTGAGCTAGAGTATTAGGGTCTCAGGAAGGGCGCTCTCCCAACCGGGTTATCCACAGCCATTGGTTGGGAGGGCAGGTCGCGGGTCAGGCTCCCCATTCTGATCCCGGATTGCCGTGGAAAAGTCTCCGTTCGAGGTGTCCGATGTCTTCTCGCGCCGGCTCCAGGAAGAACCAGTACCAGTGCTCTATCGAGGTGAACCAGGGTGGAAAGTACTGTGTCCGCATCCGGGCGCAGTTTCCGAACTGGGGGCTGTCCGCCTATTTCCTGGCCAATTCCTTTCCCCGGGCGATGAAAAAGATCGAAGCCAGTCTCCAGTTTTTCCAGAAGGAAGAAGAGCGTCTGCGTTTCTGGGGCTTTGAGCGCTCCGACGACCCCAAGCTCGCAGGCGAGCTCCTCAGTGAAGCGGGACTCCGCCTGGACACGCGAAAGGAATTTCCCCGGCGTACTTCTCAGGCGGAGATTGCGCCTGCGCGCGCCGTCCCGGCATTCTTGCTGGCACAGATGCGCCGCGAACTCTCCGAAGTGGTTGCCAGCAGCCGCCTGGTTGCCGCCAGCGATTAGGCTGGATTTCTCACAGACCGGATGAATGAGGCCTCCCCCGTGGCGCAGCAAGCAGCGCCCCTGCGGCAGGTTTTCGCATGTGCTTCAAGAAAATATGCGGAAACCCCTTTTCCCCAGGTGGCAGAAGGCGCAGGCTCATCGCAGGGGCGCAGCCCCGAAGCTTCGGGGCTGCGCCCCCCATTCCTGGGGGCCACTCCGTATGTTGTTAGGGTGAGGATTGCGGCCTAGGACTGCGGCCTGAGAATCACTTCACCTGTGGCTACTACCTGGTCGTTGACCACCAGTTTGTACTTATAACCGCCGGGCTTCGCCCCGGGCACCGTCGGGCCGCTGGAAAGCCGCATCCCCGGCGGAGCCGCAAATACATTGGAGCTGAACGGACAGCGCTTGGGGTCGAATTCGATGCGCATGTTCCCCGCCCCGGAAAGCCACACGGTCTGGTCTCCCGGGTCCAGTACGATGATGTCCGGAAACATCCCCACCAGCACGAGTTTTTCAGACATGGCCCTCTGCCCGCTCCGCGCGGCCCGCTACTGCGCTGCCGGAACGATAGCACACTCTGGATTCTTCGGGGATGCTTCCGGCGAAGGGCGGATCAATGGACCCTGGCCAGCATCTTCCGCGCGGCTTCGGCCAGTTTGGCCAGTGAGAATGGTTTGGTCAGCACGCGCACGCCAACCAGTTCGGCTGAATGATGATCGGCCGCGGCCAGATTTCCCGTGGTGAGGATGAAATTTGCCGCAAGTTCCGGCGCCTGCTCGCGCAACACTCGCAGCACCTCGACACCGTTTCGGTGCGGCATCTGCAAGTCCGAGACCACCAGCGAGTACTTGGCCTGCCGCAGCGCGGACTCCAGGAGCCGTGAGTCGGCGAGCAAGGTCACCTGGAAGCCCTCCCGCGTGAGCGTGGCCTCCAGCAGGCCGCCCAAATCCGTGTCGTCGTCTATCACTAGCACGTTGGGCCGGGTCGGCGCCACGCGGGGCAGGTGTTGCGTGGCTCTTTCCCAGTCTTCTGGCGGCGCCGCCAGCTTCCAGCAATTCCCCGGGGTCGTGAGCTCGGCGGCCATTCGCCAGACCTGGTGCTCGGAGTTGCGCCGCAGCAGGCGCACCACACGCGCCCGCGCGGGCGGCATCCCCAGAAACGTGGCCAGCTCCACTTCCGAGCCTTCCGGCAGCGGCTGCCGGCACAGCAGCACCGCCCCGTGCTTGCTCACGTTGAGGGTCTGGGAAGGTTCGAAGATGGGATTCCCGGCGGAATCGCGGGCAGAGATACTGACCGGGATCTGATATTCCACGCGGCTGCTGCGTCGCGCGTTACTCTGATTCACCCGCGGGCTCCCATGAGTTTGGCGACGGGGACATCATCCTTATATCATGGAAAACGCTGCTGGCGCAGTCAAATTCTATCCCGAGGGCGGATGCCGAATTCCTCAATGGCCCGTCCCTGTGGGTTGCGGGTCCTTGCAGTCCGGATTCTGCCGCACCGCAAGTTCCGCTTGACGAAACTCCGCTGTGCCGCGCATACTTAGCTGCCCTTTTCTCGCGCTGCCTGCCGGATCCATTCCGGCGCCGGCGAGTGCATCAAGGCTATCCGGCGGGGCCGGAATGGAGGTAATCAGGCAGATGGCATCAGCAGAAACCGCTCTGCGGCTCACCGACCGCATCTCCGTGCTTCACTCCGTGCCGTTCTTCGCTGTCCATGCCGCGTGTCTGGCGGCATTCTTTGTCGAGTTCCACTGGTATTACCCGCTGGTCAGTCTCCTCCTCTACTACGTGGGGATGTTCTTCGTCACCGCGGGCTATCACCGCTATTTCTCCCACCGCGCCTTCAAGACCAGCCGCGTCTTCCAGTTCTTCCTGGCCTTCATGGCCACCACTTCCTCGCAGAAGGGCGTCCTGTGGTGGGCTGCGCATCATCGCGACCATCACCGCTTTTCCGATACACCGGAGGACATCCACTCCCCCACTCTGCGCGGATTCTGGTGGTCCCACGTCGGATGGATTCTTTCCGCCACCTACGATGACACCAAGGTGGATATGATCCGCGACTTCCACCGCTATCCCGAGCTGCGCTTCCTCAACAAGTACCACCTCATCCCGCCTGTGGCCATGGCTGTCGCGCTGTTTCTCATCGGCGGCTGGGGGCTGCTGGTGTGGGGATTCTTCATCCGCACCGTGATGCTGTGGCACGGCTCGTTCACCGTGAATTCGCTGGCCCATGTCTTTGGCCGCCGCCGCTACGCCACCACCGACACCAGCAAAAACAACTGGTGGCTGGCGCTGATTACCATGGGCGAGGGCTGGCACAACAACCACCACCACTATATGGCCAGCGTCCGCCAGGGCTTTTTCTGGTGGGAAATTGACGGCACTTACTACGTCCTCAAGGTCCTCTCCTGGTTCCGCATCGTCTGGGACCTCCGCCTGCCCCCGGTCGCTGTCCTCGAGGCCACCGAGGCCCCCGCCGAGGCGTAGGGGCGGTGCCCCGAAGCTTCGGGGCTGCCCCCTCAGTTGAAATTGCGCACCACAGGGTCCTGATCCGATTAACCCTGGGCCGGCTCCAAGCCCGGGAATTCAACCTCCTTCGTCGCTCCGCATTTCTCGCAGTGCGGCAGCAAGGCATGTCGCACCATCTGGCAGGTTTCACATTTCTCGTGCAGTGCTGCGCCGCAGTTCGGGCAGGAATAGGTCTCATCGGAATTCGACCCGTGGGGTTCCGATAGCACCTGTTTTTTCAGTGTTTTTTCCGACCAGAATGCGTAGCGTAAAGGCCCCCGGCGAATGGGATACGCGCACACGGGACATTGGAATTTCTCGTAGGCTTGCCGATACTGCTTCAGCAGCCAGTCCTTCCTTGGCGTGACCAGCATGCGCAAGAGGTACACCAGGATTTGCGCAGTCAGGGCGATAGCCACTCCGATCACTAGGTACTTGAAAAATCGTTCTGGGAAATACTCGTCCAAGATGTAATAGAGTTCCGCCAGCAGCGCCACGCCGGCCGCATAGATGAGCGGTGCCGTTACCGTGGATTTGCGCGTGCGGAACAGCCGGCAGGCGAGCACCAGCAAGGGCATCAGAAATAAAAGCTTCAGCGCTGCCTTTTTCCACTCATGCCAGTGTTGCAGGGATTGCAGTTCCTGGCCGGCCAACCTGGCCTGCTTTTCCAATTCCGCGTAGACTTTCCTGTTGCTCTCCCAGGTGATGCTGAGTTGCTTTTCAAGTTGCTCCATCTCCTGGTTCAATTGCTGGGATTCGGACTGGTTGGCCAGGAAGCGGCGTTTGTTGTCGGCAAAGGCCCTTCGTTCGGCCTCCGTAATCTTCACGCCTCGTTGTGCTGAGGATCGCTGGATCTCAAACAACTGATCCATGGTCTCCTTGGTAATTTGTGTGCTGGCCTCCAGCGCGTGCTGCCGTGCATTGACGATGCTCCGCTGTTGTTCCAGGGATTGCTGCTCACGGGCCAGTCGCGCAGATCGTGCCAGCAAATCCTTGTCCTGAAATCGCGGCAACACTTCCGCCAGGTTTGGGCCCCCAATTGTGGAAATATCCCCCATGACGTATTCCAGGAAATGGAAAAATAGCCAGGTCAGGATCACCGCAAAGACGGCAATCAGGATTTGATGGGACAACGGCCCACGGTGTTTATGTTTTGTAGCCATCGGGTCACCTTCGCGTCCCGCTCTGGTGCATTTCAGGGCTTCTTTTCATCTCTAGATTTTCATTGGCCCGGCGTTGCTGATCAGGTTTCATATGGCCTCAATGACTTCCCTTTCGGTTTCCTGAGAACCGTCCGGGGTTATTGCTAGCTCCTCTTCCACAAACGACCCGCTTTCCAGCAGCGCTTTGAATTCCTCGAGCAGCCTGGCCGCCTTGATCCCTGGCAGCACGAAGTTGTCGAGCATCAGGCAGCCCTTCATCACCCGGGCAATCTCAATCCTGTTTTTGCGCACCACAGGTTCCGGCCGCACTCCACCGATGCCGAACACCGCCGTTGTCGGCGCCACGGTGAACCCGTACTCATGCGCTTCGCCTTCCGCCAGCGTGAT
>Ga0247727_10012554_pt1 | contig 14514 bp, 14 predicted proteins | sample WisWelCaveWW1625_FD_202498 | JGI IMG/M metagenome (GOLD analysis project Ga0247727, IMG submission 202498) | Biofilm microbial communities from Wishing Well Cave, Virginia, United States - WW16-25 | ecosystem: Environmental > Aquatic > Deep subsurface > Groundwater > Cave microbial mat | place... | reverse complement strand
CTCGCCCTGTCCGAAGCCCGACCAGTACGCGACCGCCAACAACGAGTGCAAGACCTGCCCGCCATGGTACACGAGCAACAAGCAGCGCACCGGGTGCAAGAAGAAGTAGCGATCGAGGTGCCCTTGCAGTTGAAGACTTCGCCCACCGCCCCTCTCTTTGCTGCTTTGTTCGTCGCTGCGGTGAGCGCTCCGGTCGCCGCGTCCGCGGCCCCCGCCGACTCGCTTCCCCCCAAAGGTCCGCCCGGCTGGGAAAAGGTGCATGCATGGGCGGAAGGCGGCGTCGCCACGCCGGGCGCGACGGCAGTGCTCCTCGTGCACGGCTATGCCTCGTCCAGCGCGCACCTCCGCGCGCCCCATACGGCCTGGAACGTGCGCAACATCGATCACGATCCCAAGGCGACGCCGCAGTTCGGGCGTGGGAGCAACGTCGCGATCTCTCCGAGGGCGCCGCGGCTCAACTTCTTCGACGAGCTCGGCAAGACCTTCAAGGTGGCGGTCTGGAATCAAGTGCCCTGCATGACCTCGCCAGAGATGCCGCGCGCGGCCTGTCTGAAGGAAGACACCTTCGAGGTCGCCTATCGGACCGCGACCTGGGCGCTGAGGAAGCTCCTCGACGAGACTACGGGCCCCATCGCGCTCGTGGGGCACAGCCGCGGTGGCTTGGTCGGGCGCCGGTTGGTCCGGGAGTTCGGCAACGCCGGCGGGCGCATCAAGTGGTTCGTCTCGCTCCACTCGCCGCACCAAGGCGTGACGACGTCCGTGCGCGTCCTTCGTCTCGACGACCTGGTGGGCGAGGTGCTGAGCAAGCTCCCGAAGGTTCTGCGCATCGGCTTGCGCGACGCGCTCGGGCGCGTCCTGCGGGGCGGCGAAGAGATGGCGCTGCGCGGGAGCAAAAGCCTCTTCGCGAGTTTCGTCCCGGGCGAGAAGCAGGTGGCCGGCATCACCTACGTCACCTTCGGTGGCACCTCGACCACCGTCTGCCGCGTGCACAGAAGGCGCGCGAAGAAGACGATCGACTTCGGCTCCCACCCTGACGCGCCCGAGACCAAGAACGGCGTCGGCGACCTGCTCGTCACCGACGCCAGCGCTCGCCTGCCGTGGCCCGGCGTTCCGCACATCTCGCAGCCGATTCATCACTTCGAGCTCCTCTGGCACAAGCCGACCATCGAGCGGGTGAGGGCAATCCTCGCGTCGCCCCAGAAATAACATCGTGCGTTTGCCACCACTCATGAGTGCGGATGTCACGCGGCGGCGGCCTCACGGCAGCCGCGAGTCGTTCGCCCTCGGTGGAGCGCCCGCCGCGCGGAGTCACCGATCGAAACGATTCACCGGGGGCCGCGCCACGGCGGTCGCCAAAGGAGAGGTGCTATGAGGTCGCTTGCTACCACGGTCGCCCTGTTCTCGGTCCTGCTCGTGTCGGGGGGGGACGCCGCCGCCGCCGGAGAGTTCACGGTCTACAACCGGACCGACCACACGCTGAAGGTCACGGTCACGCCGAACGCCTCGAAGAAACTGGAGGTCACGATGGTGCCTCCACAATCGGAGCCGAAAATCAAGGTCAAGGCGCTGGCCGTGAAGCTGGTGGAGGTCGACCTCGGGGGCTACTCGTACAACCCGCAGAAGTTCCGGGCCTCCATCGCCCTCCACGCGGGGAAACTCCCAGCAATTCATGTGTTCTCGACCTATTCCTGCGCGAAGATCAACGATTCGTCCCCGCCGATCTGCACGGGGAAGTTCCAGTACGTGCTCGGCCCCTGGCTAACAGAAGAGAAAACGAACAAACCGGATAAGTTCGTCAAGAGCCCCCCACCGTGACCCCGTTCGCGGCGCGCGGCAAGGAGCAAGGGTTCTCTTGATCGGCGGATGTATCCTGTCCGGATGCTCCACCGGAAGGGGCTCGCTGGTTTTCTCGCCATCGCCTTCGGCATCGCCTGGCTGCTCGCGGTGCCGCTGTGGCTCGACCCGCGCCACCTCGACGCGCCGTGGGCCAAGTGGGTGCTGGTGGCGACGATGTTCGCGCCGGCGATCGCGACGTTCGTCGTCACGCGCTGGATCAGCCCATCCACCGCTCTTCGGACGGAGACGGGCCTCGTCCTCGGCCGTCGTTGGGTGCGGTTCTGGATCTTCGCCGACCTGGGAATGCTCTCCTTCGTCGCCGGCCCATTCGTGGTCGGCTGGGCGCTCGGGCTGCTCCCCGCCGACGTCACGCATTCGGAACCGTACAAGTTCGTCGCGCAGCTCAAGCCGGACCAGGCGCAGCTCCTCGCGCGGTGGCCGCGCGTGGCCATCATCGTGCTCCTCTTCGCCAACGCGCCCATCGCGCCGCTCGTCAACGGCGTCTTCACCTTCGGCGAAGAGTGGGGCTGGCGCGGCTTGCTGCTCCCCAAGCTGCTCCCGCTCGGGCAGTGGCGCGCGCTTCTGTTTTCGGGCGCCATCTGGGGCGCCTGGCACGCGCCCATCGTCGCGCTCGGGTACAACTATCCGCCTTGCGCGCGCCTCGCGCGCGCAGGGTGAAGTACGCCCCACAGAGAATGGATCTCTGCGGAAGGCGCGCTGATGGAGGCGGCGACGTGACGGAAGGCCACTTGAAGTGCCTATCGCCCGTCGGACGGGTACGGAGAAACGCGCTTCGAACGGCTGCGCCCGCTGCAAGCGCGATAGGAGCGAGGCTCAGGATGCGGGACCGAGCGCCGCGAGCTTCTTCTCCACGCGCGTGACATCCAACATGCGCGCCATGCCCTCGCCACCGCTGGTGGCGCCCGCGGCATGGTGACCGTAGTGAGAGACGGCGCGGTCGTAGTGGCGACGGGCGGAGGCGGGACTGGCCGCGCGCTCGGCATCGCCCAACGATTCGTAGAACGAGCCAAGGAGGACGTCGCCTTCGGGGGCCTGCAGCTGCCTCGGCCATCACCAGCCGCTCGGCTTCGTCGAACCGGCCGGCCCGCGCGAGCGCGCGCCAGTCGCGTACCGAGCGCGGCGCCTCGACGGCGGCGAGCTTGGCGCGGAGCCGCGCCTGGAAGATGCGCGGCGCCTCCGCGCCGGGGCCCACCGGCTCGCCCTCAGCGAGGCTCCGCCCGATCAGCTCGAGCGCCGTCGCGTACCGCCCGGCGCGCGCCTGCGGGTAGCTCTCGGGAACGGAGTCCGCGAGCCGCTCGTTCAGCCGGGCAAGCTGGAGGAAGTGATCGGGCTCGCCGAGGCCGCGAGAGCCGAGCTCCTCCAGCGCGCCGACGGCCTCCAGCCAGTGGCCCTTGGCAGCGAGGCGGCGCCAGTCCAGCTCGTCGGCCGGCGCCGGCGTGGGTGGCAACTCGGGAGCGAGGGTCGCCTCGGAGCCGGCCGGCGCGGGATCCGGCGGGGCCGCCGGCTCGACCCCGATCCGGGCGCGCAACTGCTCCAGCGCCGCGCGGGCAGCCTCCGGCTCCGCTCCGTGAGCGACTTCCCACTCGAGGTCCCGCACGGCATTGCCGCGATAGATCCGGGCCGCCTCGGGATCGGCGGCGCGGACGAGGTCGGCCCAGCGCTCGAAGAGCTCCGCGCGCTCCCGCCGCACGCCCTGGGGATCGGCCTGCCGGGCTCGCCGCGCCTCAAGCTCGGCCAGCGCCTGGGGGAAGAGGCCCCGATCCAGGAGCGCGCGCCAGAGCGCATCTGGATCCGGCGCAGGTGCTCTCACGTCATCCTCGGCGGCGCCTCCCGGCCCGGTCATCCGCCCCAATCTACTCCATGCCGGTCGGCGTCGGGCCGAGGAACCGCGAGGGCACCAGCTCTGCCTAGAATCGCGCGCACCGTTCATCCTCGACGAGGAGGTACTCCATGCGGCGCATGCTCGTGCTCGCCTCGATCTCCGGTTGCTCGCCTGGCTCCGTGGTCCCGCTGGTCCACGCGCCGCGCCCGATGGCGACGCGGTGCGCGAGAGGGAGCGCGCGGCCGCCTCCCGGGCTCGACAAATCGCAGGCTTCTGCGAGTTGCAGCGCGATGCCGCAACGTCAGCGTCGTAGCAATCCGCGTTCGATTCCCGCCGCCTCCACTTTTATCAATTATCGTAAGTACTTGTTTCGAAACTGTCCCCCAGATTCATCCCGCGTCCGAATGTCTCGTAGACTCGGCGCAAGGGCGTTTGCTGACGCGCCGATTGCGCGAGCATTCACAGGTTGATGGCGCCGGAAACGACGCCAAATCAGCGCGTGGTACAGGTTGGTCAAGGGCCCGGGAGCTGCTGGGTGCGATCGTCGCCGCCGAGGTGGCGCGCGTGGGGCCGACGCTCACGGCCCACGTCTCCCGACTCGACCGAGCTCACCCAGGATCGCCACCTCGTCGAGTCGCTCGACGGCTTGGTGAAGGAGATCGAGCGTGGACGACGCGAAGGGACGACGACGTGAGTGTGGTGATCGTTCGTTATCTGGGCGCTTCGTAGTGGAGCGGTGTGGCCGGCCAGGCAACAGATCGGCTCGCCTGTGTGGTCGCGGAGTCAACCGTTCGAGCCCGCTCGCCTTGAAATGCGCCATCGTCATCGCCGCCACCGCCGTCGCGCTCGCGAGCTGCAAGCGGGACAAGGACTCCGCCGCGCTCGCGAGCGGCAAGGCGGCGGCGCCGCGGGACGAGGACTTTGCCGCCCTCGACCTGCGCCTCGATTGCTGCGAAGCGGGGCACGCGAGGCCTGAGTGCCGCGCCGCCTTCGCCCGGCTGCCGCCCGAGCGGCTGGAGACCTGCCCGGCGGCGCAGGAGCTGGATCCGACGCGCAGCCACCCGCTCGAGGAGCGGCTGTGCGGCTTCACCGCAACCCCCGAGGAGCGCAGGCGCTCGGCGGCGGCGTTGGGGAAGCGAGCGGCGTCGGTGGCGAGGGGCCATCGCTGCCGCCGCGCGGGGCGGAAGGCCGCGCTCGAGGCGGCCATCGCGAGCCCGGCCGACGCCTGCGGCGACGCCGGCTGTTTCGTCCTCGTGGTCCCGGTGGACTTCTCGGTGACGGCCGACGACGCCGTGCGGCTCGGGCGCGCGCTGGGCGGACCGGCGCTCTTGAGCGCCCTCGACAAGGTGAGCGGAGTCGGCGAGATCCCTCGCGCGGCGCTGCTCGACGGGGTCTGGCCCGGCATGGGCCCCGGGCTGGCGATGCTGATGGGCCACGGCGTCGTCCGAGAAGCCGACATCGCTCCGCTGCTCACCGGCGATGCGGCGCCGCTGCGGCTCTTGCGCGCGCGGCACGAGCGAGCGCGCCTCGTGCTCGCGGCGCGCCAGCTTGAGGTGCTCTCGCCCGACGAGTTGGAGCGCGCGCTCGCGACGTTCCCTTGCGCGCTCATCCTCGCCGTTCGCGAACCGTTGCGGCTCACCGTGCAGCGACATTCCAGGCTCATCCGCTGCGTGGAGCCCGGGCTCCCGGACTACAGCCAACTCCCGCCCAGGCCCCGCCTCGAGCCGCCCGGGTACGTCCGCCAGCCCCGCCTGAAGCTGCCGCCGCTTCCGAGGGAGGCGATGGACGTGAACGCGCTGCCGCCCGCGTACCGCGACGCCGCCAGGAGTCTGCTCGATCCCAAGAACCGCAAGCCGTCCGACGCCGTCGCGGATTGCACGAGGCGCATCCATGGCTGCAACGACCCCAGGGTGCCCGGGCGCAACCTCGACGCCTGCGTGATCTCGGCCGAGGAGTGCAAGACGGACAGGCCCTGGGCCGAGCCGCTCTGCTGCCCGAAGGAGTGCGTCGCGGCGTACGAGGCCAGGCGGCGCGCCGGCGCCGAGCCCATGGTGGCGCTCCAGACTGCGTTCTACGATCAGGAGGACCCCTGCTTCCCCGGCGTGAAGCAAGAGCGTCGCGGCGCGCCGCTGCCCGGGCCGCGGTGAGGCCGTGGTCCCGTTGGTCCACGCCCGCAGCGAACTGGCGGCGCGGCGCGCGAGATGGAGCGCGCCGGCCGTCCCTCTTTCTCGACGAATCGCCCTCTTCGGCGAGATGCTGCTCGATGCAGCGTCGTCGTGGTGGCGCCATTCCGGGTTCGATTCCCGCCGCCTCCACTCTTTTGCTACTGCAATGTCGGCACCTTGGCCTCAGGCTGAGCCTGTGTCGCCACGGTGTTGCCATGCCGATCGAGCATCTGCACGGCGCTCCGCCGCACGTCGGGCGACAGATGCGCATAGCGCATCGTCATCTCGATATCGTCGCGTGCCCGAGCAGTTCTTGCACCGCCTTGAGCGGCACGCCCCGCATGACCAAATGCGATGCGAAGGGGTGCCAATGGTCGTTCCATATCAGGTTAGGCGTCCTCTTTGTCGTGCTCCTCTTGCCTCTCGCGGTTTGCCTCGTCCGCATCATGCGAGGGGTTGTTCGGATTCGGATTCATCACGTCGCTACGATCGTCGTTCGGTGACCGATCCGGCGAACTGCCGCCGCGATGCCCACCGCCGGCGCCGCTGCGTCCGCCGCCGCCACCACGCCCGCCACCACCGCCGCCACTTCGTCCGCCTCCGCTGCCGCCGCCTTTGCCCTGACGGGGTTGACCACTGAGCCGCGCAACCGGTCACCCAAGGAGACGGTAGCTGACGCGAGGAAGCGAGCGCACGCCACTTGGCCGAGCGAGGAGAGCAGTTCCGGTTGAGCGCAGAGGAGGGCGGGAGGCGCGACTACGTCGGGAGGCGCTCGCCGAGTTGCTTGCCTCGGCCAAGAACGGCATCTAGACTCAATGTATGGCGCCGGCCGAGGAACACCTCGCGGAGTTGCTGCGATTGCCGGTCGACGAGCGCGCGAGGGCGGCTCGCGCGCTCTTGGATAGCCTCGATGAGGATGGCGAGGACGGCGGCGTCGAGCAGGCGCAGGTCACGGAAATGATCCGCAGGATGCAGGCGCTGCAAGCGGGTCAGGTCAAGCTGATCGACGACGCCGAAGCCCGCGCTAGGGTCATGGCGCGACTGCGATCCGTCCGCGGCCAGTGACCGGCCCGAAATTCTTCGCCGAGGCGCTGGCGGAATACGAGGATGCGGTCGTCTACTACGAGAAGCGCGAGGAGGGTCTCGGCGCGCGGCTGATCCAGGAGTTCGACGAAGCTGTCGCCGTCGCGCTGGCGTTCCCAGACGCGTTCGCCATCATGGAAGGGGCTCCCGCGGTCCACGAACTCCGCTCGGTGATGCTCCGGACCTTTCCGATCAAGCTGGTCTACACCGTGCGCGACGAGGCGCTTCTCCTGGTTGCGGTGTTCCATGCGCGTCGCCGGCCTGGGTACTGGCTGGAAAGGCTCAAGCAGCTGGGGCGCTGAGAGCGTTGCCGTCAGGTTGCCATGAAGCTGCGGTTCGAGGCGGCACGGCACGGCACGAGGAGGGAGGCGGCGGGCGAGGTTCTCGATCTCAGGCTGGTGCGCGGTAAAGGTCGCGTCTCGCAAAGAGTTGTCGCACCGGCCTTGCACGTCTTCGATTCCCGCCGCCTCCACCAACGTTTTATCAGTAGTTGTGCGGGCTTATGGAGGGCCGATCGTCCGCGCGAATCGCCGTCCGCGCCACCGACTCGCGCCGCATCCTGCTCGCGTTCGCGGAGCAGTGTCGTCAACGCAGCTTGCCCAGCGCGGCGTGCAGGAAGCTGGCGGTGGATTGCGTCGCGTCCGCGAGGATCTCGCCGGTGATCCGATCCACCTTCGGGTCGCCCCGCCAGCAGCGGCCCGTGTAGACCGCGCCGGAGAAGGCGAGATACGTGCAGATGGGAAGCTTGTGCGCGTCGACGAGGCGCAAGAGCGCCGGCGTCCAGCCGTTCGACTTCACCGCGGCGGCGACGATGACGTCGCGCGCGCTCTTTCCCCGCCAGCGCTTGTCCCACCGGCCCGCCTTGAACCTGGCCTGGATGACCGGCACGTAGCTTTCCCAAGTCGGGTGGAGCCCCAGGGGCATGTCCATGCTCGACATGCTGGCGGCGTGCATCGGCTGCGTCAGATCGGTCGCGTAATGCAGCGCCAGCCCGATGGCGTAACACGAGTCCGCCGAGGACAGAGCGCGCACCTTGGCCAACTGGTCGGTGGCGCGCTTGAGCGCGTTGTCGCTCGATCCGGCGCGCGCCATCTGCGCCGCGTTGTACGTCACCAGGCGGGTGGCCTTGCCCCCCGAGTCCTTCCCCGCCGCGTTGTAGAAGTGCGAGCCCAGCTTCTCGCTGTCCACCAGGCCCGGGCCGTCGCCGTCCCACAGGCCCGTCTCCCATTTGCCGCGGCACGCAGCCTTGTTCATCGCCGCCGCGACGCGCACCGCGGTGGCGTCGCCGCTCCTGGCCAGCATCTTTAGCGCGCGGTTGACCACCCAGAGGTGCGTGTTGCCCTGCCACTTGGGCTTTCCCGCACAGGTGCAGACGGCGGTGCGCTTGTAGTCGGCGTCCTTAGCATACCGCGCTGCCAAACGCGGAATCCGCTCGCTCCGCGCCGTCGTCCTACGCCATGGCCAGGTCAGCGCTTTGCCCGCAACGGCCTGAGGGCTTTGAGGGTCACGTCGCTGTTGATCCCATATTTCTTGGCCGAGATGGTCCATTCGTAATTCTTCTGGGGCCGGCCCTTGGGATCATTGACGTAGTCCATGCAGTAACCCGCCGGATAAAGCAGCCCGAAGACCATCACCAGGTCGCCGGTGTCATCGCTCGCCGCGATGAACGTCGCTGCATCGATCGCGCGCACTGCCTTGCACGGGAGGTCGAACTTCAGCACCACCTTGTCTTTGCCGAGATCCTTTCGAATGGATTTCGGGCTCAGGAGAACAAATCCTGAAGGCTCGGCGTGCGCCACTCCGCCGACCAACAGCACCAGCAGGGCACATCGTGCGAGCATCTTGAACCCCCGTCGCCGCTTTGCGGCGGTGGATGCTACCGCGGCGGGCAGCCGAAATCGATCACGATCGCCGCATCGTGATCCCGGGCAGGGATGGCAGAAAAGCCTTCACTCGAGGTATCGCCCAACGCCAGCACGGCGCCGAGGAATCCATGCTCATCCCCCGCCCGGGAAGCAGCGGCCCACGCCGTCGTCGAACAACTGCTTCGTCGCCTGGATGGGAGGGACGCCGGCCCGGCGGAGGGCCTCGTATGCCTCGATGCACTGCCGCGGGCAGCAGGCCGGCTCGGTCCACGGCGTGTCCGTCTTGCACACCTCGACCGAGATCGCGCAGGCATCGAGCGACCGCTCGGGAACGTCGGGGATGGCGCACGACCGGATGCGATTCCCACAGCGGGCGCGTGCACGCACCGGAGTGCGGTACCGGTCTCTCAACCCCTCGGCGAAGCCTCTCTGGGCGAGCAGTTTCTCGCGGTCCGCGAGCGGCACCTCGTCTAGCTCGTCAGGAGGCGGATCGAGCGCGACGGGCGCTGGGCGCTGGTATGCGCTGGTCTGGGGGGACGCCGCCGCCGGCGCGCCGGCGACTGCGGCCGGTCGGGGATCGCAGCGCAGCCGCAGGGAGGGCCAGCGCCCGTCCAGCCCCAGCGGCTCGCGTACGGCCAGCAGCACCGGGCAGGGCGACCAGCGGACGATGCGATCGATCTCCTGGGGCGGAATCGGCTCCAAGCCACGCGCCGCGAGCACCAGGCGCGACAACGGAGCCGACGGGCGCAGAAGGCGAAGCGGCTCCGGGTCGCCGGCCAGCAACGCAGCTACGTCGGCGCGGTTGCCTCCGAAGGGCCCGAGTGGCCCGCCCCGCCCGAACCGCCCGGTGAGCAGCGGGGCGACGTCAGCGCTCAGGTCTTGGTGTTGGCGCATGAGCACCACCAACCCCCGCCCCCGGCCCGGCCAGTGGACGTCGAGGAGGAGCGCTGCCAACGGTGCGTCCGCGCGTGGCAACTCAAACGTCGCGAGGGCGCGCACCAGGCGCTCGGCGCCCATGGTGAGGGCCATCCGCGATACGTCCCCGCTCGTCCTCGTGTAGCCGGCTGCTTGCAGGATGCGAAGACAGCCGTCGTCGCTGCAGGCGGAGGCCGGTTCTTCCAGGGCGACGTCCAGCGCGGCCCGCAGCCCCTCGGGCTGGCACCCTCGCCGCAAAGCCTCGTCCAGGCGCCGCTCAAGGAACCGGGCTGCGCTCCTCCGCTGCTCCGGCGTGGCCGTGTAGCCGCACAGCCGCTCCCGGGGGGGATGCTCGCGCGCCGGGTCGAGTTCGCGCGCCGCGCTGCAGTTCTGGACGCGCTCCGGCGGCAGCTTGGCGAATGCGGCGCGGCACTCGGGCCTGGCGTGGCCGGTCAGGCAACAGGACAGGCGGTGGTCGAGCTGCGTGAATTCGTCCATCGCGCCGGGGGAGCCTTGCTGGCGGGCGGGTGGCTGACCGCCGATCACGCCCGGTGGCGACGGCGGATCCGGCGAAGCCGCGCTTGGGGCCTGTGCGAGCCGGGGGTCGCACTGGACGAGCTTGCGGTGCCGCCCCGGGTCCAGCCGCAGCCGCTCCCGCACGGCCAGGACGATCGGGCAGGGCGAGGCTTCGATGACCGTCCCGGCCTCGTCGGGCAGCAGCGCCTCCAAGCCGCGTGCCGCGAGCAACAGCCGCGCACCGGGATACCGCGAACGGAGAAGCTGCAGCGGCGCCGGCTCCATCCCCAGCAAGTTGGCGATGTCGTCGCCGGAGGGGTTGACTTGCCCCATCGCGGCCACCAGGGCGCGCCCCTTGAAAGGCCAGAAGCCGTCGAGCAGCAGGGCGCGCTTCTCCGCGGGCAACGGCACCTTGTCGAAAGCGCGCAGGAGCGCATCGCCACCCAGGGCCTTCGCCAGCCGCGCCAGGTTCGTCGGCGATGCGATTCCCTCCGCCGCGCCCAGGAGCGGAAGGCAGCCATCTTCTCCGCAGACGTCGGCCGTGTGTGCGATGGCCACGTCCAGCGCGGCCCGCACGCCATTCGGGCCGCACTTCGTCTCGGACACCGCCTTCGCCAGCCGCAGGCCCAGCGTCCGGGCCGCGGTCTTCCGCTCCGCCAAAGTGGCGGTGATGCCGCACAGCCGCTCCTCGGGCGGATGGGGGCGCGAGGGATCCAACTCGCGCGCGACCGGGCAGGTCTCGATGCGCGCCGGCGGAAGCCGGGCGAAGGCGGCGATGCAGGCGGGCCGCGCGTGCCACTGGTGGCAGCAGAAGAGGAGCCGATCGAGCTTCTCGAAATCGTCCCCCCGCTGGCAGCCGGCCAGCGCGGCGGCCAGGATGGCGACGGCGCGTCTCACGCCAGCGCATCGTAGCTTGCCTGAACTGCGGGGGCGCACGTGGATGAATGCGGACGGGAGGTGACGCATTCGTGTTGACGCGCCGCCCCAGGAGGCCGTCGCCGTAAGGGCGAGGCGGCTGTCCTCGCGGGCGCGGAGGCGCCCGTAGCAGGACTGGCTATCGCTCGAGTCTGATGACCCGTACGACGTCCCGCGGGAGCGCGAGGATCTCCGGATCGCCGGTGAGGACGGCGCCACCATCGGCTCGCGCGATCGCCACCGCGAAAGCGTCCGCGAATGACAGCCGGTGCTGGGCCTTGATGCGGCCGGCCTCCAGCGCGAGCGGTTCCCGCACCTGGACCATCTCGATCGGGAGCTTTCGAAAGAGGCGCAGCCGCTCGTCGGCGTCATCGAGGCCCGCGAGCCGGATCATCCGGTAGTAGACCTCGCCGAGGTTGACCAGGCTCATCTTGAGCCGCACGCCCCCGCGCTCGGCGCGCTTGAAGTAACGGCGCATCGTCGTGTCGGCCGATCCCTCCTTGCGCAGGAAGGCCAGGGCCGCCCATGCGTCAACGACGGCGACGGAGCCAGCGCTCATCGGCTTCGATCTCCGCGCGGTGGTCGGCCTCGAGCTCATCGAGCGGATCCCGGTCGTACCGTCTCAGGCAACCCGAGAGCCGAGCGATCAACTCGCTGAGGTCGGCTTCGCCGGCTTCGCGCCTCAGGACCACGGCGTCGTCGTCGGTGGATTCGACGCGCAAACGCGTGCCGGCGCCCCACTTCAGACGCTCGCGCACGGCCTTGGGAATGACGACCTGGCCCTTGCTGGTGAGCTGCGTTGCCGCCTTCATCTTACCTGCACGGTAAGACAGACGGGGGCGAAGGGCAAGACGTTTGCCCCTCCTCGAATCTCATCGCTCCTCGTTTCCAATTGTTTCGCTCATCGATCTGACCGATGGCCCCCCTCGCGCGCGCCTGTCAGCGTCCCCCGCATGACGCGGTGGTCTGCCGTCCTGCTTTCCCTCTGCTTCGCCTGCGCGCGGGACGCCATCTCCAGCGTCCACTCGGCAGCGGGCGCGCCCGCCGTGCTCGCGTTCGGCAGCGTGCGCATCGGCGAGCGCAAGACCCAGCCGCTCACGGTGACCAACGATTCGCTCTACGACTTCGACCTGACCGGCGTCCAGGTGTCGCCGCCGTTCTCGACGGCGGCAGGCGCGACGACCATCCGCAGCGGGAGCAGCGCCACCATCGACGTCGCCTTCGCCCCCCAGGCCGGCGCCGAGTTCGACCAGAACCTCACGCTGCAACTCACCGCCACCGACACCCCGAAGCTGAACGTGCGCCTCACCGGCGCGGGAATGGCCGCGGTGCCCGGCCTCTGCGGCGCGTCGAACTGCGGCGCCGGCCACATCTGCTGCGGCGATCAGTGCGTCGATCCCCAAAGCGACGCGGCCCACTGCGGCGGCTGCTCGCCGTGCGCCGCCGGCCAGACCTGCAACGCAGGCGTCTGCACCGCGCCTTCGCTCTCCTGCGACGACGTGACCGCGCCGTGCCCCGGCGCGCAGAAGTGCTGCAACCATGCCTGCGTCGACGTGGCTCCCGGCGGGCTCTGCCCTTGCACCGGTCCGGGCAACTCCACCACCTTCGGCGCGGGGACCATCATCATCCCCATGGACGCCTGCTACCAGCGCGGCATCGACGTGGCCACGCTGCCCTCGTACTGCAACGTCGCCAACTCCAAGGCCAGCGCCGACGACGCTCCCCTCAAGGCCTACGGGCTCGTCTTCTTCCTCCTGCGGCACCAGGTGACCGTCTACATGGCCATCGACCCGAAGAAGACGGCCATCGACGGCATCGACCTCTGGCTGGCGGATTACGGCGCGGGCACCACGCTGGTGGACCGCTACGACTGGGCGACGAACAAGGTGGTGCCGCTCGCCGACACCTCCGCGGGCGTGATCGCCTACCGGGGCGGTCCCTTCCTCATCGACTCCTCGCAACGCGACCGCGTGCTGAAGCTGCTGGCGACCGATCCCGACTTCGCCCAGTTCCGCAGCGCCGCCAACATCACCGTGCACGTGACGAACAGGTCCTTCCCGACCTCGATCGCCAAGTCCATCACCGCCGTGCCGTCGCGCATCGCGCTCTTGCAGGTGCCGGCGCTGCGCGGCGACTCACCCACCGAGATCCTGGTCCGCTACCTGGCCTCGGCGGGGCTCGACTTCGCCGGGGCGGGAGGCACGCCGTCCGCGCCCGGCCAGATCTACGACGTGCTCCAGGAGGCCGACTTCCTTCCCGACTACCCGCGCTCGAAGCTCAAGTCGGGCGGGTACAAGCTGCTCTGGTCGCCCCACTGGGAAGGAGGCACCTCGAACACCCCCGCGCAGCTCGCCAGCATCGGCGCCTTCGTCAGCGCGGGCAACGACCTCTTCGCCGAGTGCGCGGCCATCGGCACGCTCGAGGGCTTCGTCGCGGGCGGCACCCGCGCCTATTACCAGGACGGCTCCCCGGCCACCCGCTTCATGACCCGGAGCGGGATGACGGGCAACGCGCTCAACATCGGCAGCGCGGGCTACGGAGGGCCGTTCGCATTCGGCGGCCTGACCAGCCCGTTCGCGCAGCGCGGCGACTTCCCCTTCCGCAGCGACCTGGGCCGGGTCACCGACTTCAAGCCCGATCCCAGCGGCTACTTCTCGGACGTGGTGCGCTACGTCACCGCCACCGCCACGGGCACCGACCTCTTCACCTCGGTCGACCTGCGCGCGTCCGGCAAGGGGACGGTGGTCTACCTCGCCGGGCACGACTATTCCTACGGCGGCCCCAATGCGGGGGAAGTCGGTTTGACCGCGGGTTCGCGCCTGGTGCTCAATACGCTCTTCTCGCTGGGGACGAACAACGCCTGCCAGTGAGTCAGTCGCCGCAGGTCCCGCGTTTTCCGAATGCCTTGCCGACGCATTCGTGCGGGCAGTAGTAGACGCCGGCCCAGTCCTTCCGCTTCTTGGCGCACTTCCCGGCGCAGCACGACGACTTGTGGCACTGGGCGTCGGCCTTGCAGCTGTCGCCGACCTTGCGATCGGATCCGCACGAGCCCTTCGGCGCCCCGAGTGACCCCACGCACTCGGCGGGGCAGTACCAGACGCCCACCCAGTCCTTCTGCAGTTTCTGGCAGGTTCCCTGGACGATGTTGGAGGTCTTGCAGCAGGCCGACCCTTCCTTGCCCAGCCCCTTGTGGTGCGCGCACTGCCAGTGGTCGTTGCACTTGCCGCCATCGGGGATCTTCACGCCGCCGGTCATGATCACGCCGCCGCGAGCGTACGCGCGCACGTAATCGTACGAGAGCTTCACGTACCCCCCGCCCCCGTTGAGGTCGCCCCAACTGTTCTTGAGGACGCTGTGCCCGCCGCCGTGCTTCTTG
>Ga0247727_10012553_pt1 | contig 14514 bp, 15 predicted proteins | sample WisWelCaveWW1625_FD_202498 | JGI IMG/M metagenome (GOLD analysis project Ga0247727, IMG submission 202498) | Biofilm microbial communities from Wishing Well Cave, Virginia, United States - WW16-25 | ecosystem: Environmental > Aquatic > Deep subsurface > Groundwater > Cave microbial mat | place... | reverse complement strand
GTACTGCAGTATCGTCCCGAATGTCCTCGTGTTGGGTTTTTCCGAGTAGCTTCTGACCGTGTCGATGAAATCGCATTCTTCGATCCCTAATTTCAATGACCGATTCAGGTTGATGATGTAACTGCAGAATTGCGTTACGTTCTTCGGTCTTTTAGACGTGTGCGCTCGTTCGAAGTCTATCATCACCACCCGCGTGTCAGCCCTTAATCGACCAACCATTGGTGCCTGCACCAAGAGGTGCTTGTATGGATTGCTCATCTCTTCTTTCGCGATGCCGGCTTGATCCAGCGTGAAACATTGGTTGAGCACGTCTTTGAGCACGCGCCTGATCTCGACGGGTTTTGCGTGCTTGAGCCATTTGCCGATGGGTTCGCCGTCCACGAAGTCATAGGCGAGCCAGCCCGTGCCTGACTTCACCAACTTGGGTCCGATGCCGTGTTTGTTGGCGAGCTTCAGCCATTTGGCTTCGGGCATCGTTTTGGCGGTGCTTGTTTTGGAGATCGTTTTGATGGCCACTTTCCTGCCTTTGAGTGATCCGGTGAAGATGGTTCCGCGCCAGCCTTCGTCGAAGAATTGGAGCTGTGTGATGTGTCTGTCGATCTGTCGTCGGACGGTTGTTTTCTTGAGCAGATAGACATACAGCGTTTCGAAGTTACCGACGTGTTGTTCAGCGACGCCTTTCGCTTCGAGGAGATTCTTGTCGATAGTTTGATCGATTATCGCCTTATTTGTCAGATTACTAAAGATGATAAGTATGCGTCCGTTTGGTGTGAGGTGGTCTCCGGCTTCGTTGAGGAACCGCACAAGGGTTTCATAGCCGTGTTTACCACCAATCAGCGCCTTATCTATTGGCCATTGATCCCTCGGAAGGTATGGTGGGTTGAAGATGAGCGTGTCGAACCGTTTGTCTTTCACTGCTGAGAACAAGTCGGAGACGATGAACGTGATGCGTTTGTCGTTGTGTGTTTTCTTGCAGGAGACGATGACGTCTTTTTGCACATCGACGGCAGTGACGTTCTTGACGCGTTTGTTTTCTCGTGCTGTTCCAGCTTGTATGCCACTTCCGGTGCCGATGTCGAGCACGTGGCCGGTGGCGTGTTTCTTGACGGCTTGTTGCAGGAGCCAGGAGTCTTCGCGTGGTTCATAGATGGGCATAGGGAACGAAGCGGATGGGGGTATTTAACCGTTAGCGGTGATCAGAGGGCAGAGGAGTTACCGCGACACACTGGCTACGGGCCACCGCCCACCGGCCACCGGCTAACGGCTCCGTTCCGGCCACTGGCTCCGTTTCGATGCGAAAGCATTAAATGGAATTCCGTCCAGCATAGCAATATGGTTTTCTGGCGGAAGGATACAGCGCGTGACGTGAAGAATGTGTTGGTGGACTTGCAGGCGCGTTTGGCGCGGTTGAAGGATTTCGATCGGCGGCGTGAGACTGCTGCGGGTGTCGTGGCTGGCGTGTTGGCTGATCTTGAGTTGGTGGAGCGTGAGGTCCCTGTGCGGGCGGAGGATTTGAAGTCGCGTCCGTGGCTCGATGCGCGTTTCGATCGGGAGATTGATGAAATGGCCGCGTATGAGTTGCGGGCGATCGCGCAGTTGGAGAAGGATTTGGCGCTGTGGGGGAAGATGACGGCAGAGGCTGAGAACGAGAAGGAGCTCGATATCGTGGCGCAGACGATCGTGAATGAGGGGAAAGAGATCGTGTCTCGTGAGGAGTCGAATGAGCGTTTGGTGAAGGGTTTCGAGGATGGGACGTCGATGATGAGGATGCGTCATCCTTCTTTGGATCCACCTGCTGAGAAGACAAGCGATGGCGTGTCATTGGGTGCCATCGCGAACGTTGTCCGCGAGTTGGGTGGCTGGCTCGGCGCGGCTCCGAGAGGATCGACGCGAGTAGTGTTCCCGGGTGGGAGATCGTTTCTTGTCACGCAGGATCTGTCGGCGCGTCGGATCGCGGAGGGCGTGGTTGCCGTGCTGCGGATTATCTGGCCAGCGTACAAGGTGCCACCGGTTGATGAGATGATCAACGCGTTCCGTATGGGGAAGTTGCGAACACGGGTTTGATGGGGATCGGGATGATGTGCTCATCCACCACGTGGAAGAATCGGACCACGTCGCCGAGTTCGAGATGTATGGTGAGTGGTCTTCTTGAACCGAGATAACGGAAGACTGCCGGACGCATATCGACCGATCCGCCAGGGTGCTGATAGAGGACATAGTTCGCCGGGTCAAAGGGTCCGCCGTTCTCGCCGAGGTCAAGTAGTGAATGGTAGCGCGAGGGGTTGCGCATCAGAACGAGTTCCTTGCCGTAGCTGAGCCCGTCCGAGATGAATGTGGCGAGGAGATGCACGCCGGCGTGGATCGCGTCTTCCTTGAGTTGGAGACGCTGGAGCGCGACTTCCTCGGTGAGGACTGTGCCAGCTCGCCGCGCCCGTGCGATGGCCGCGGCGATGTCGGATATCCTGCTAGTCCCGAAATCGATGCCGCTGATGCGATTGAGCGTGGACCGCAAGTATTCATCACACAGCATACCGAACGTTTGGTGGTTGGTGGTTTTTAAAGATGACGATGGAGCGAGGCGAGATGCGAAACACGTTCGAGAACGGAACCATTAGCCCTTAAATCCTATTCGCTCAGCGTCCTTCGCTAGTGCATCGCCCCATCTTTTGGGACGACGCCGAGGCATTTGGTCTCGGTATAGCCGCAGTCTTCGCATTTCCACATTACGTACTTGGCGTTGCCTGAGATGTTGGAGAAATTTTTGAGCATCTTGCCGCCGCAGTGGAGGCACTTCTCGTCTGTCATAGGGGTTGATACCCTCGTTGGCGATATTTAAAGTCTTCGAAAGCGTGTTGTTACTGGGGATGGACGGCAAGAGGAGGTTCGTGTGGGAAGGTGAACAGAGAGGCTGTCGAAGGGGGAGCGTTTAGCTATCAGCCATTAGTTCTTAGCGTTAACAAGCGGCTTCCTTGCCTTGTCCACTGCGTGGCAGTAGTCTCGCACACGGTCGACAATGGTACGGAGGTAGAAATCCTGCAATCGTTCGGTGAATATGTCGACGAGGTTGGCGTCTTCGCTGAGCCGGTAGGTGGTGCCGAGCTTGTCGATGAGGTATAAATCTCGTAGTCGTTTGATCTGGCGTCGGATGTTGCTGCTGGTGACACCTTTGTGGGGTAGGTTGTGTGTGGTACGTTGTTCTTTGACCAGTCGTTCGACGTCTTCGCTGGTGAGGGCTTCGTCGGTGTGGAGGAGGGTGTGGAAGACGTCGATGATGACGTCGCGGCCGTCGCCGGGTTGGAGGAGGCCGAGTGAGAGGCAGAGTTTCTTGGTGAGGTCTCTGCCTGTGAGGTCGTATGGTTTTTCGTACTTGCGGAGGGTAATCTCTGCGAGGGGCTTGTCGTGCATCGATGAAAGGATGCTGTTCTCGCTTATAGGTTTTGCGTTTTGGGCGGCGTTATGTTTGAGAATGCAAGGCTGTGAGGAATAGCTTTTTATGTTTTGATGGTATACGTGAGTGTTATGACGGCATACACCGCAGAGGATGGCTTGAATATATTGACGTATGTTGGCATCACAAGAATCACGGAGCAAGAACGAGCGGTGTTCAGGAAAGAGTGGGGCAAGTGCCATCGGGGTAAAGATCAAGATGTCGTGAGCACAACGTGGACGTTATACGCAGAAGTCCTGCCGTTCACTTGCAGGGATGACGAACGTGGCGCTTTTCTGCTCGCACAGTTAAGGGATATTGATTTTGGTAAGCGGTTGGAAGCCACAGGATTGGATGAAGACCTGAAGAAGGGTATGCCGCTTGAAGAGATACTGAAGACGGGACCGCATACGTTCGTGCGCGCGGTTGACCTGGATTGAAGGCATTGTTCTTGAGGTGCAGGAGAAACCTTTTTTCCAGTGGGAAGAATCATCCTTCCGGTTGCCACCGCGATTTCCACGGAAATTTCTCGGAAAGGCATATGAATCGAAAAAGCGCGGACGAACAAGGCGCCCGCGTCGCACAACGGTAGTGCGAGAGCCTGAAGAGCTCTTTCCCTGGGAGGGGTTTCCGGGTTCGATTCCCGGCGCGGGCGCATCTTTCTTTCCAAAGCATTTAAGCTTTGCGATGACCACTTGCGTGGTTTCATGCACACAATGAAATCACATCCATTATCCATTATCACACCCCGGTATACAAAAACGTATACGAATCGGATTCTTTCTTCGCGAAACGCATTTAAACAAGTGCATCAGAGTACTCTTTGTCTTTGACCAAAGGGGGTGGTTTTTCTTTGGGAGGAAGACAGGGGAGTTGCCCCTTTTATTTTGTGTTTTTGTTTGCGCAGAAGCGCGCGAGAGAGACGTTTGCTTCTATCGTGGCGTCGTCATTTATACCAACTCCTAATTCGTCGTCCCGCTCGTTACCCGTGCCTCGTCGTCGTTTAACGACCTGAACAGGTCACGCTTCACTGTTGGTTCGCTTCACGCAGATGCGTCCGTTGAAACAGGAGCAACAGCAAACGGAGACTTTATCGTTGATAAAAAACGGTTCGACGTCAAGCGACACCCCAACGAATAATGGCTCATCTTGGCCTACGCCTTGATGCTTTTCAAGACATTTATCCGCGTTTGCGCGTCGACGGCTTGCGCGTAGTTGTGCCAGAAGACTTTTTGCATCCAAGCGACCCAGTCTTTATCCGTTATCGTGTAGTAGATGTTCGTGACGGCTTGGAGTTCGCCGGGTTTGTAGTCGCGTGGTTGTTTGATTTCTTTCAATCGGAGCACTTGGTCGTCGATGATGAATGCGCGCAAGGGTTGTTCGCAGTGTCGGATCTGGATAGCGTCTTTACCGAGGCGTTGGTTGATGGCGAGCATTCGGTGGATGTTGTCGATGCCGGCGAGGTCTACTCGCGTCAGTATCTTGATGCTGGCGCCTCGTTTCGCGAGTGTTTCGATGAGGTCGAGGAACGTCGCGTCGTTTAGCTTGAAGTTGCTCCAGGAGAGGTTGCCGCTGAAGATGAGGAGCTGGGTTTTGGTGCGTTCGAGGAGTTCCCAGAGATAGGTCGGCATTCTCGTGCTTTCGTGGGGTTCGCGTTCGACTTCAGCGCTGCGTTTCTTGTCGTCGACGTACTGGTAGATGTCCAACGGCGAGAAATCATATTTCGTCCGTCCGCGGAGGATCATCTGGAAGAGTTTGTCTTGGACGCTGCTCATCGCGGGCTTGTCGGTGTTGTTCCAATACACCAGTTTCAGCGCGCCGCGTGTGCCGCCTCTGAACGTCTTGACTTTGATGCTGCCGTCTTCGTCCGAGATGCGTTGCACGTAACGGTCGGCGGTGACCCAGCTGATGCGGAGCTTTTTGGCGATGTCGTCTGTGGTGCGGGGTTCTTGCCGCACGAAGTCTTTGATGGAATCGGTGATCTTTGTCGTCAGCATAGCGCAGTCTCCAGCGCTTCGACCGCGTTTGCACTCCTCAGAAACCAGCCAGATCGGATGTTGTCCATCGCCAAGTCCATCATTTCCAAGCACCCCAACGTCCTATCGCCTTCGCTTGTGTGACGCCTTTTATAGTTTCTGGTGGGAAATGCGGATAAGGGGTGAGACGCACGTTTTCCTGTATGGAAACCGATGTTTTGAAGGCAACGCGACGAGAGATCCAGGGACGCACCGCACCCGAACCAGATTGGAGCACGCTTGAGACGCTGACACTCACGCTGAAACGTAATATGCTCCGCACGGTCCAGAAAGCCCAGACGGGCCATTTGGGCGCGTGTTGTTCCAGCACCGAATTGATGGCAGCGTTGTATTTCACAGATATTCTTCGTTATGATTCAGACGAACCGCGTCATCCTGATCGTGATCTCGTGCTCGTGCGTGGGCATCTCGGACCGTTGCGGTACAATCTGTTCTCGATGATAGGTTGGATGAAGCCTGAGGAGATGTCGCAGTATCGTGAGTTCGGCTCGCGTTTGTGCGGTCACGAAGAGATGTCTGTGACGCCGGGTGTGGATATCACGCCGAGCGGGAGCTTGGGTATGCTGTTGTCGTACGCGGTCGGCGCCTGCACGTCGTTCAAGCGGCGCGGTTTGGATCGTCGGGTGTTTTGCTTCTTGGGTGATGGTGAGGAAGAGGAGGGCAACGTCGCGGAGGCAGCGCGGCACGGCGCGCATCTTGCCGGGCGTGGCGAGTTAGAGGGTTTGATCGCGATCATCGATCGGAACCGGAAGCAGTTGTCAACGAGTTTGTCGCAGACTGACGGCGCGGATCTGGAAAGGATGTGGCGTGGATATGGGTGGCGGACGTTGCCGGTGGATGGGCACGATGTAAGGGCAGTATATGCCACGTATCGCCAAGCGGTGCGGTGGGCGTCAACGGAGAGCGATGGCCGCCCGGTGTGCATCATCGCGGAGACGGTGAAGGGGAACGGCGTGCCTGGGGCGGAGGCGCATTATTGCGGGTATCACGTGTTCCATCACACATCGGAGGATGACCAAAAGAACCGGATGCCGATCGAGGACGCCATTGAAGCGGCCGAGCGGCGATTGGAAGGGAAGACCGCGGCGGTGCCAAGGAGAACGCTTGGCCTTGCGCACCCGGTTCGTGAGATGACACGCCGTGATCTGCCGACCATCGAGCCAGAGGCGAGGGACGAGCGCGTGACATCCTATGAATATCTGAATGAATTCCTGCGCACGTTCGCTCCGCGTTTGGAGGACAAGTTGTACGTGCTGACTGCGGACTATCCACCGCGTGATCTGATCTATGGTGAAGGGATGTTTTCGGTGCCGAACGTGACGTACGTCAACACCGGGTTGCGCGAACAGCACACGATGGCGATGGCGCACGGCATCCGGACGGTGGAACCGCAGGCGAATATCCTTATCCTCTGTGGGGATCCGTTCTTTTATCGGTCTGCGGATCAGCTGAACGCGCTCGCGCAGGCTGGCAGCAAAGTCGTCGTGTACTCGGTCCAGGCGGGTTTGTCTGGAGCGAAGAACGGCACGACGCATCAGTCTTCGGGGCAATCAGGTGTCGCATTGACGATGCCGGGCGTGCGCTTCTTCGAGCCATCGTCGAAACGTGACTGGTTTTACGTGATGCATCGCGCGTTCCGCGAGTCAGGCCCGACGTATGTGCGGACGCATAAGCTGGAGACGCCGTTCGATTTCGGTGGGTTTGAGGAGGCGCCGTTTTATCGGGTTCCGATCGGGGATGGTGTGCCGGCCGCGAGCATCGTATCGAATGGGATGGTCATTGGGGAGGCGGTGGAGGCAGCGAGGCGTTTGCACGATGAGGATGGTGTGGACACGCACGTGATCAACGTGTTGGAGCCGAAGCGTGTTGATGGGATAGGGAGGCACGTCGTGCGGGGGTGTCCTTTGTTGGTGTTGTATAATGGCAGTCCGCAGGTGTTGTCAGGTCCTGTCTCGACTGCACTGTTGCGTGAAGGAGTGCATCCCTCAACCATCATCGAACAAGGCTTCGATATGGGCAGGACCGGGTCGATCGCGGATCTGCTGAGGCATTTCGGGCTCGACCAGGATGGGATTTATAAGTTAGCGAAACAGCACGTATCGCGATGAAACTGTTGCTCCTGCCCGGAAATTCGAAGAGGAACAAGGAATGGATTGAGCGAGTGGCAGAAGCGTGTGCCCCATTTTTCGATGAGGTCGTCTGCGCGGCGTGGTCGCACTGGACGACTGATCGCGAGATGATCGACATCGAGAGCGAAGCAGCTCGCATCGGGAGACTCGTGTCCGGTTGGTCGTCGTACGCCGTGTTCGCCAAATCGGCTGGCATCCTGGTGGCGTTGCGAGCGATGCGTGATGGCGTGTTGAAGCCAGAGAAGTGCATTTTTGTTGGCTTGCCGGTCGACTGGGCGACAGAGAAGAAGATGGGACTCGTGGATTTATTGGGCACATTGAAGATTCAAGCATTGTTCATTCAGCACACTGCGGATCCTGCCTGCAGGGCAAAAGGTGTCCGTGATTTGTTGGACGAGCTCGGGATCGCAGGACAGGTCATCGATTTGCCGGGAGACACACACGAATACACGGAGATAACAACGCTCCGGGATCTGACAAGGGATTTCACGAGTTCATTTCAGCCGACGCGGGAATTAGTCATCAACGAGCTTCGTCAGGTTATCGATCCTGAGATCAATATGGATATTTGGACGTTGGGTTTGATCTATGATGTTAAGGTGGAGGGTGGCGTCATCAAGATCAAGATGACTTTTACCACGCCGTTGTGCCCGTATGGTCCTGCGTTGTTGGACGAGATCCGGACGCGGTTGCGTTCGTTGGAGGATGTGAAGGATGTCGTGATCGATGTCGTGTTCGAGCCGCTGTGGGTTCCGCCGGAGGATGTCAGGTTGGAGTTTGGGTTGTGAAGGAATAGAACTGTTTTTTCCGGTTTGAACCGGAAACATCACGGATTTTTCACGGAAAGGCATATAAAGATTCTTCGCGTGTACTCTAGTATGCGAGACCAAGACCAGTTGATCATCTCCGGCCATCCCGATGAATGGGTGGCGCTCATAGACGAACGTGTCGTCGCATCAAGCAAGACGTTCGAGCGGCTCGTCCAGGCGCTCAACGACCGGCATCTTCTTTCGAGGGCGACGATCACGCACGTCAGCGGTCAGCATCGTTGTAGGTGACATCATGATCACCGCGAAATTCGTCTCGGAACAGATCCAGGATGGACGTTACGTCCGACGGCCAAAGATCCCGGTCACGCTCTCTGGACCGCGTGGAGTCCTTCGTTTCCTGACTCTCATCGACTCGGGCACAGACGTCACCATCCTCCCGAAAGCGGTCGCTGATTTTATCGGACTCACGGAAGGGCCATCCTCTGAGTTCCTTGGTTTAGGGGAACAGCCAGTCACCTGCACGACCCGTCACGTTGACATCACCATCCATGGCAGACGAACGCAGGAAAAGCAGCACGTGCATCATCGTCCTGTGCTTGTCCCGACGACGGCTCACGATGACGAGCCGGTCCTGGGTTGTGAAGGGTTTTTCGACCGTTTTGATATCAGTTTTCTGCATCGAAGGAGAATCAGGATTTCACCAGCGTCCAGCGTAGCAGACGGCTCTTGATGTCGGGCAGCGGGGAAGTGTTTCGTCGAGCGAGGCAATGATTAAATAGGATTCATCATCCAAACGGTGATGTGAACAAACGGGTTTTACGACGAAAATGCGTTGTATGCGGCAAACGGATGAACGTGACCGTGTATGGCGGTGGGCATTACACGGATGGACACTATTTCAAAAGGATGAAGATTCCCATTGGAAAAGGGACCTACAAACGGGTAGGCACGACGAGATTGTTCGGGAAGACGTATCCTCTCGTTCGATGGACGGGCAAGAAACGGACAATGGAATACTGGGAGTGCGAGAAGTGTTATCGAGAGGCGGCAAACGAAGATTGGCTTGAGGATGAGATCGAGTCACTCTACGGGAAGCGGTGCAAGGACTATGAGGGCGGTTGCGCCTGCTGCCAAGCGTGGGCTGTCCATGACACGATTGTCGCGGAGAGGAAAGGCGAACTATGATCGGTCTTCGCTCGCAGGTTAATGTTTTATACCAACTCCTAAGGGTACGTCGTCCGTCTCCGCTCCCTATCGCGCGAGGGAAACCAAAGCTTTTTATGGGGCTGATGGTGCAAACGGAATATGAAACGTATGGGCATAACGTACGAAGTCACCGGAAAAGAATGTGACCGGCTCTTGCGTTTCTTGAAGGAGAACGGGCTCGAAGTGGAAAGCAGCTCCTCGGGTTTGTACAACACAGAGACTCACACGGTAAGGTATGCTGATGGGCGTATTGCGGCGACTTTGGAGACGTACGTGCGTAGACGCCCTGAAACGAATGGGTCATTCAGGATGACGGTGAAGGAAGAGAGTCAGCTCGAGACGATGTTAGAGCGATATAGCCCGAAATAATCCTATGTACAGTCACTTCTTCACATCGAACCCGACGTATATCTTCTCTTGCTTGATCGGCGCATCGTCGACAAAAGGATAGCTCGCGGTCGGTCCGCGTGAAGATAGTGTCACGCTCGCAGCGCCGCACTTCTCTTTGATTTTGGCTTCGTGGGTTTTGATGAGCGTGTTGAGTTCTGCGCTGGTTTGGATGAAGAGGGTGATGCGGTCTGATTTCTTCAGATCCGCTTTCTTGCGGAGGTCTTGGACGCGTCGCATGAGTTCGCGTGCGTAGCCTTCGCCTTCGAGTGCGGGCGTCATTTCGGTTGACAAGTAGACGAATCCGTTCTTGAACGACGCTTCGACGTGGTGTGGCGGCGGCGTTCGTTCGATGATGAAGTGGTCTTTGTTCATCTCGAACGCGTCATTGCCGATCTTCATCGTGTACGTGCCGTGTTTCTCGAGGTTGTGCTGTATCTCAGCTCCCAGTTTCCCGATCATCGCGTTGATGTCGCGTGATTTCGCGCCGAATGCTTTGCCGATGGGCCCGGGATTTGGTTTGACGGTCACCGTGATCAGCAGCCAGTGCGCGTGCGCGTGGATCTCCTTCACGTTTGTCTGGATTTCGATGATGTCGCGCATTGTCTCAACGGCTTTGGCCACGTTCGCGTCGTGCGTGACGATCTCGGCGACTTTCAACGGCCAGCGCGTGTTGATCTTGGCGAGTTCGCGCGCATGCGATATGGCGGTCATGACGTCTTCGGTGATGAGCATGTTCTTCTCAAGGGCAGCGTCGATCTTCTTGTCGTCGGCTTTCGGCCAGTCTGCGAGGTGGACGCTTTCGGTGGGGAGCTTGAACGCGTTGCGTAGGTTTTGGTGCATCTGTTCGGCGATGAAGGGCGTGATGGGCGCGATGAGCTTCAATGTCTCGACCAGCACGGTGTAGATGGTGTGGAGGACGACGGTCTTCTCGTCGATGTCGCCGATGCTGGCTTTGTCGCGGGTTAGTTGGATGTAGGTCCTGCTCAACTCGAGATACAATTCTTCGACGATGTGCGGCACTTCATTCAGATGATAGTGGTCGAAGGCGTGCGTCGTTTCCTTGATTGCCGTGTTGAGTTTGCTGATTATGTAGCGTTCGGGGATGTCGTTCATCGCTTCGGTGAGTGTCTTATCGATGTCGATGGGGTTGAGTTTCAATTCAGCGGCCAGATCCAAGACGTAGTTGTGCACGTTCCAGAGGACGATGAGGTTGCGTCCTTTGATCTTGGCGTCGTCAGGGTTGTAGTTCAGGTCGAGACCGGGGAGCGCGCTGCCGATCTGGTAGTATCGCAGTGTGTCTGCGCCGCTTTGGCTGACGACTTCTTCGGGTTCGATCTGGTTGCCGAGGGATTTTGACATTTTCCGTCCTGCCGAGTCTTGGATGAAGCCGTGCATATACACTGCTTTGAAGCTGGGCTTGTCGAAGGCGATGAAACTCGCGATGTGCAGGAGGTTGAACCAGCCTCGGATCTGGTCTTTGCCTTCGAGGATGAAGTCTGCGGGGAAGTGTTGTTCGAAGAGGTCTGTGCGTTGGGGGTAGTCTAGGCTGTTCCACGAGGCGGTGCCCGCGTCGACCCAGACGTCGAAGATGTCGGTTATGCGCTTCTTCACTCCGCCGCACGTGCAGGGCACGAGGATGTTGTCGATCCAGGGCCGGTGGAGTTTGTCGACTTTCTTGCCGGCTGCTTGTTCGAGCTCGTCGACGCTGCCGAAGACGTCGTGACGTTGGCATTTTTCGCAGCGCCAGATGGGGACTGGTGTGCCCCAGAAGTTTTGTTTGGTGATTGAGTTGTCGCGCAGGTTGTGGAGCCAGCTGTCGAATGCATTGAATGCGGCTTGGGGGACCCAGGTGATGTTTTTGTTGGCCGCGATGAGTTTGTCTTTGAGGTCTTCGACTTTGAAGAACCATTGCTTTGTCGTTCGGTAGATGATGGGTTGGTGGCAGCGTTGGCAGTGGGCGTAGTCATGTTCGACGGGTGTCGTCGCGATGAGCGCGCCGCGTTTGCGTAGCGCGTCGACGAATTTCTTGTCGTCTTTTTTGGCTGTGAGTCCGCCGAATTCTTTGAGGTCGGTAGGGAATTTGCCGGTTTCGTCGACGATGTTCCATGGGGGGAGTCCGTTGCGGTGGCCGACTTCGTAGTCTTCGGGTCCGCAGCCAGGGGCGCAGTGGACGAGGCCTGAACCCGCCTTCGTGTCGACGTATTCGCTGCTGAGGATGACGGTGTGGAGTTTGGGGTGTTTTTTCTTGAGCTCGGCGTATTGCGGGATGACGTCTGCGAACGGGTGTGTGTACGCGACGCCTTCGAGTTTTGCTCCTTTGAATTCGTCGAGGATCTTGAGTCCTTTGCCGGCGACGGCGGTGACGAGCGGCGCGGCTAATGCTTTGGCGATGATCCAGTGTTCGTGGAAACCGTCATCGTCGCTCACTTCCGCGCGGACATAATCGATATCTGGATTCACCATGACGGCGAGATTCATCGGTATCGTCCACGGTGTCGTCGTCCAGATGATGAGGTACTCGTTTTTCTTGCCGATGACAGGCAGCTTGACGAAGATGCTGTCGTCCGTCACGTTTTCGTATTCGAGTTCGTGTTTGGCGAGGTTGGTCTGGCACGTGGCGCACCAGCTCATCGTGCGTAATCCTTCATACAATCGTCCTTTGTCGTGAGCTCGTTTGGCGAGGAACCATTCGCCGCTGATGAATTCGCGCGTGATGGGTTGGTAGGCGTTGTCGAAGTCCATCCAGACGCCGAGGCGTTTGAAGGTCGCGTTCATCTGGTGCATCATGTCGATGCAGAACTTTTCGCATTCGGTGGTGAACGTGGCGACGCCGAATTCTTCAATGTCTTTCTTGAGGAATACGTTGAATTTCTGGCGTACCTTGTTTTCGGTTGGAAGCCCGTGCATGTCGTATCCTGCTCTGTCCCACACGTCGTAACCTGCCATGCGTCGTTGGCGGAGTACCATGTCTTTGAGGCATTTGTTCCAGCTGGTGCCGATGTGTACTTTGCCGGACGTGTATGGCGGTCCGTCGAGGAAGTTGAAGCGTTTCTTGCCTTTGCCTTTGGCTTTCGCTTTCTCGTGGATCTTGTGGTGGAGCCAGAAGTGGAGGATGTTCTCTTCGGCTTGCTTGAAGTTGTACGAACCGGCGGACATGCTCGTTCAGGATGGCAACGGCTTTAAAAAAGTAGTGGCGCGGGACAGCCAATGGCTAATGGCTAATGGCCAACGGCTCCGTTCTCGGCTAATGGCTAACAGCCCATAGCTCGTTTTTCCGGCAGAAAGAGTCATCCTTCCGGTGCAGACCGCGATATTCACGGAAATCCGTACGAAAGACATATGAAGCGTGCTGAGAACCGTTCACGCAGCCGTCCGTGGCGATATGGACCGGAAACCTTAAGAATAAGTCCGACTTAGTAAATAGCGATGGTGCACGCGCTAGTCGAGTTGGATGAGGACACGAACCGGGTGTTGAACGTGATCAAGGCGAAACACGGCTTGAAGGACAAGGGTCAGGCGATCCAGGTGCTCGTGAGCGAGTACGTGGAATGCCAGCAAGACCCCGAGCTTCGCCCTGATTTCGTCCGGAAGATGCATCGCGTCGCGAAGGAACGCAGCATCCGTGTCAGGGACTTCGCCAAACGGTACGGCATCGAGGATGTACGAACTGGACATCAAGCCGACCGCTGACAGGATTTTCCGCAAGCTGGCGAGGAAGAACCCTCATCGACTGGGGATGATCCACAAGAAGTTGCAGGAGATACGGGAACACCCGGAGCACGCATACAAGTTTATGCGGGCGCCTTTGCAGATGTTCAACCGCGTGCACATCGACTCATCTTTCGTCCTGATTTTTCAAGTCCATCACGCAGAGCAGATGGTCGAGTTGTGGTATTTCGATCATCATGATAGGGTATATGCTTGGCGACCGCCTGACGCGATCCGCTGAGCACGAACGTCCTCACGGACTTGCGGCAATAAGAATCTCCCGGTTCGTGGGTTCGTGATGCTGCGCAGTCCGCACGTGCAAACGCCTTTCGATCTGCTCAATACAAAAAGCTTGAAAATCTCACCCCTGCCGTTTTCCTTTTCCCATCCCGAATCACCGCGTCGAGCTTTATAAAGACCCTGAACGTGAGGGCGTATATGCCCGTTGAGGAAAAGCATTTGGATGGCAAGAGTATTGAATCGCGTATCGAGCGTGAGCTTCGTTTGTGTGGTGTTGCTGAGGGTTCTATGGCGGCTGCACTTGAGAGGTTGTGTGAGTGTGCAGGGTTCTTGAATGAGAAGATGGAGCTGGGAAACGGGCTGAAAACGGATTCATCGTTGTGGAACTATCGTGCCAAGCTGGAAGCGGTCGCACAAGCGTTCGCCAGTGATGGATTGACGTTCGAAGCGTATCGGGACGCAGCACTCAAACAACCATCACTCTTCTACCGATCACCAGACACGATCGCGTCCAACATCACCACTCTCGTGAACAAATTCGCAACCGAAGGCCTCACCACCACACAATACATACAAGCAGCACTCAAACAACCATCACTCTTCACCCA
>Ga0247727_10012552_pt1 | contig 14515 bp, 9 predicted proteins | sample WisWelCaveWW1625_FD_202498 | JGI IMG/M metagenome (GOLD analysis project Ga0247727, IMG submission 202498) | Biofilm microbial communities from Wishing Well Cave, Virginia, United States - WW16-25 | ecosystem: Environmental > Aquatic > Deep subsurface > Groundwater > Cave microbial mat | place... | reverse complement strand
GCGGCGTGTAATCGCGCAACTGCGGGACGACGAGATGCAGGGAGAGCGGATGCCCGCCGAGAAAATCCAAGAGCCGTTCCAAATCTTGTCGCGGCGGCGCATTGATCCCTTCGTTTTCCAAAATGGATTGCGCCAGCGCCAGCGCATCGAACGCGGCAAGCCCCGTCAGTTCGCGGCGCGCGGCGGTTTGCGACGGCGCATAATCCGCGTGCGGGATTTCGGGATCGCGCGTTGTGATCAGCAAACGCGAATTGCCCGCGCGCGCGAAACGCAAGCCGGCGGCGAGCAAATCGCGCAACGCGTTTTCTTCCAATGGCGCGTTACCATCCGGCAAGAGCGATTCAAAATTATCCCAGACGATCAGCGCGGATTTTTCGCACAGCGCGTTTTCAATCGCGGCAATCGGGTCGCCGGCGTGAATCGCAAAATCGTCGCTCACGAGCGCGTTGCCGATTTCGCCGAGCGCGAGTTCCAGCCCGCCGCCGCGCTCGAACGATACGAACGCCGCGCGCTCGAACAAGCCGGTGTGGACAAACCAGTGTGCGGCTTCGGTCGCGAGCGCGGTCTTGCCCTGCCCGCCCCAGCCGTGCAAAATCACGACGCGATGCGCGGGTTTTTCGCGTCCGTCCGCGTCTTGCTTCGGCAACATCAAGCGTTCGAGTTCCAACAATTCGCGCGCGCGTCCCTTGAATCCGTGCGGCGGCGCGTCCGGAAATCCACCGCGCGAACTTGTAGGGGCGCGGCTTGCCCTCGCCCTATCGTGGGCAACCGCGAGGGTTGCCCCTACGGCGAACAACGCCGGGTCGGACGCTTGCTGATACAGCGCCGGCAAAAACCAATCTTGCAACGTCACGATTTCTTCTTTGCCGTTGCGATAAATTTTCAGACGCCGATTGTCCGCGAGCAGCGCGCGCCGCGCCGCTTCCGTCGCCGCGCTGATCGTTTGCGCGTCCGCGAGCGCGCGATAAAACGCCGCGAGAAATTTGCGCGTCGTCGGCACGAGCACCGAATAATTCATCGCGATCACGCTGCCGACGCCCGCTTCGATCAATTTCGCCGCGACGCTCGAAAATTCGCGCGCGCCCTGCATCGCGGTCTGGCACGCGTCGAGGATGACGAGCGGGATGTTGCGCGCGTTCAACAGCGCGCCGAACCGCTGCGCGTCCACCATATCGAGCGAATGGTCGCCGCGCTCGAAAAGCAAAAAGCCCAAGCCGACGTCGCGGCGATAAACGCCATGCCCGTCGAAATGAACGATATGGAAGGTTTGGTCGCGCAGCGCGTTGTCCAATGCTTCCAGCGTCGGCGGGCGCAAAAATTCCACCTCGACCGCGCTGCCCAACTCATCCAGCGCGTCGAGCAAGGCGCGCGCGCTTGAACGCGGATCGAGAAAGCCAACGTCTTTGTCGTCGGGGCGGCTGACGACCATCAGCACGCGAATCGGCAAATCAAAACGCAGCGATTCTTTGGCGTCGAGCGAAATAGGCAAGCCGCGCCGGATGCTGATGCTTTTCGTGAATAGAAAGCCGCCTTCTTCGGCAAGAATTTCCCACGGCAATTGCAAAACGCGCGGCTCGCTCGCGGTGAACGTCAGCACATGCGCCACATCGCTTTTGCGCTCGAACTGACGATAAATATCGCGCGCCTTGCCGTCGAAGAGCGACGCGAATAACTGCTCGCCCCATCGCGGCAGATTCGCTTCGATGCGCTGCGCGCGGTCGTAATCCGGACCCGAGGGCCATTGCGGATACATTTCGAGATACCAGCGAATGTCGGCGAGGATTCTGTCGTCAAGCGGAGCGATGAACGCGCCGCTCATTTTCATTCGCGTTCCCGCGACGGATACGGAAAACGGAATCGGCTTGTCATCCGCCGCATTTTTCTCACCGACAAATTCGATGGCGAGTTCGTGCGTGGGCAGGGCGCGCGTGGGCGCGGCAGGTTTGCGCGGCATCGGCGCGTCTTTCAGCGCGGCGAGGAGTTCTTCGAAAGTGGAGACGTACTGGAGGTTCGCTAGCGCAAGCGGCGGCTTGCCTTCCAAGCAAAATGGGATAATGCGCTTGCCCTGTCTCAGCGAATACGCGATTTCTTTTTCGACCCACTCGGACGCGTTGGACGCGGGGCTGACGACGACAATGAGCGCATCGGCGGCGTCAATTTGCTTTTCCAATTCGCGCGTAAACGCCTGCCCGCCGCGCAAACCGGCTGTGTCGTACCATGCTATGATTCTCGTCGCTTGCAATTGCTGCGCGAGCGTTGCGACAAACGCGGCGTCTTGATGCGCGTACGAGATAAAGAGGTGCGTCATCGAGTTGCCTCTTTGGGCTGGAATGGCTAAAGCGACCAGAGTGTAGCACAATGCGCGGCGCAACTCAAGAGCCGACGTGCGACGCACCTGCGAGGTGCGTCGCACGTTTGTGAATTTGCCGACCGCGTTTTACAAGCCATTGTGATTGGAGTAAAATAGCGGGCGTTGCAAGGAGAGGGAAAGGAATCATGCTATGGCAATCACCAAAATAAAAGACGCGGTCGAAATGAAAACCGCGCCGGAAACAAAACTGACGCGCGCGCAAGCGCTCGAATTTTTGCGGCAGATGCTTTTGATTCGCCGCTTTGAAGAAGGCGCGGAGCAAGCGTACAGCGAAGGCAAGATCGGCGGCTTTTTGCATTTGTACATCGGCGAAGAAGCGATCGCCGTTGGCGCGCTGAACGCGTTGCGCCCCGACGACGACGTGGTCACGCATTATCGCGATCACGGCTATCCGCTCGCGCGCGGCACCGATCCGAAATTTTTGATGGCGGAATTGTACGGCAAAGCGACCGGCGTTTCCAAAGGCAAGGGCGGCTCGATGCATCTCGTGGATGTGCCGCGCCATTTTTGGGGCGGCTACGCGATTGTCGGCGGGCACATTCCGCTCGCGGCGGGTCTCGCGCTCGCCGCGCAATATCAAAATATTCCGCGCGTCGCGCTCTGCATTTTCGGCGACGGCGCGACGAACATCGGTACGTTCCACGAAAGTTTGAATCTTGCCGGCGTGTGGAAATTGCCGCTCGTGACGCTCGTCGAAAATAATCAGTACGGAATGGGGACGGCGGTCGCGCGCGCGTCGGCGGTGCCGCAGATGATTCAAAAAGCCGCGGCGTACAATATGCCGGCGACGCGCGTGGATGGCAACGATGTGCTGGCGGTGTACGATACGATTTTGCGCGCGGCGGAAGCGGCGCGGCGCGGCGAGGGTCCGCAATTCGTCGAGGCGTTGACGTACCGCTATCGCGGCCATTCGATGGGCGATCCGCAACGTTATCGCACGAAAGAAGAAGTCGAAGAAATGAAACAGCGTGACCCGATTGAAATTTTCAAAACGAAAATCGGCGCGCAAAAACTCGCGGGCGAAGCGGATTTCAAAAAAATCGAAGAGGAGACGGCGCAGGTCGTCCGCGACGCGATGAAATTCGCGGAGGAGAGCCCGATGCCGGCGGCGGAAGAGTTGTATACGGATGTCCTGGTCAGTGAATAGTCATTAGTCTTTAGTCTTTAGTCGTTAGTCGTTAGTCATTAGTTGTTAGACGTTTGCGATGACTTGCGACCAAAGACTACCGAATAAAGTCTATAGACTAAAAACTAGAGACTAACGACTAGCGACTTTTGGGAGAACTGATGCCATTGAAAACCTACCGCGACGCGATCAAAGAAGCGTTGCGCGAAGAAATGCAACGCGATGAACGCGTTTTTATTATGGGCGAAGAAGTCGGCGTGTGGGGCGGCACGTACGCCGTCACGCGCGGATTGATTGATGAGTTCGGGGAAAAGCGCGTGCGGGATACGCCCATCGCGGAAGCGGTCATCGTCGGCGCGGCGGTCGGCGCGGCAATGGGCGGCTTGCGTCCGATTGCGGAATTGATGACGATTAATTTTTCGCTCGTCGCGATTGATCAGATCGTCAACAACGCCGCGAAAATCCATTATATGTTCGGCGGAAATATTCGCGTGCCGTTGGTGATCCGCACGCCGGCGGGCTGGGGGCAACTCGCGGCGACGCATTCGCAAAGCTTCGAAGCGTGGTACGCATCTCTGCCGGGGTTGATCGTCGCGATGCCGGCAACGCCGGCGGACGCGAAAGGAATGTTGAAAGCCGCGATCCGCGATGAAAATCCGGTGATGTTCATCGAGCACGCGCGTTTGTATGGCGTGCAGGGCGAGGTGCCGGAGGGTGATTACACGATTCCATTTGGGAAATCTGAAATCAAACGCGCCGGCAAAGACGTCACAATTATTTCGTACTCGCGCATGTTGCACGTTTCGCTCGCGGCGGCGGAGCAACTCGCGGCAGAAGGCATTCAAGCAGAAGTGATTGATTTGCGCACGTTGCGTCCGCTCGATATGGAGCCGGTGTACGAATCAGTTCGCAAAACGCATCGCGCCATCGTCGTCGAAGAAGATTGGGTGACATGCGGGATGGGAGCGGAGATTGCCGCGCGCATCGGCAAAGAAACGTTTGATTATCTCGACGCGCCGGTTGAGCGCGTCGGCGCGGTCGAAGTGCCGATGCCATACGCGAAAAATTTGGAAGCGCTCGCGTTGCCGGATGAAAAAAGTGTAATTGAAGTAGTGAGGGCGATGTTGTAGAAGCAAGGGAGCGCGGGAGCAAGGGAGCAGGGGTGAATTTTCTCCCTTGCTCCTCTGCCCCTCTGCACCATTGCTTTCGTTGGAGAGTGAACTTGGCAACAAACGTACTCCTGCCCGCGTTGGGCTTTGATATGACCGCCGGCGCCGTCGCGCGTTGGTTGAAAAAAGAAGGCGAGGCGGTGAAGCAAGGCGAAGCGATCGCCGAAGTGGACACCGAAAAAGCAACGGTCGAAATTCCGGCGTTCGCGTCCGGCGTTTTGCAAAAAATTCTCGTGCCGCCCGGAAAAAATGTGCCGGTCGGAACCGTGATCGGAATTATCGGCGCGGTGGGCGAGCAGGTTGTTACTTCTGTCATTGCGAGCACGTTCGCTTCGCTCAGTGTAAACTCCGCGAAGCAATCCCCTACTCGCGAATTGGGGATTGCTTCGTCGCATCCTTCGACTCGCTTCGCTCGCTCAGGAGCGCTCCTCGCAATGACAGAAGACGGTTCCGGCTGGGTGAAGGCGTCGCCGGTGGCGCGGAATATCGCGGAGAAAAACGGCGTGCCGCTCGCGGATATTGTCGGCACGGGACCCGGCGGGCGGATCGTGCAACGCGATGTGGAAGAATTTGTCGCGCGGAAATCCTTAACGCTCTCTCCGATTAGGAAAGGTGACGAAGGGGAAGTCGTTCAACTCACGCGCATTCGCCAAACCATCGCGCGGCGGATGACCGAAAGCAAAACGACGGTCCCGCATTTCTACATCACGTTCGATATTCATATGACGAACGCGATGCAAATGCGCGAGCAACTCAACGCGCTCGCGGCGGACGACGAAAAAATTTCGGTGAACGATCTTGTTATCGCGGCGGTCGCGCGAACGCTGAAAAAATGGCGGATGTTCAACGCGTCGTACCGCGGCGACCATCTGGAAATGCATGCGGCGATTAACATCGCCATCGCGGTGGCGCGCGAGGATGGTTTACTGACGCCGGTGTTGCACGACGTTGACAAGAAAACTCTGAAAGAAATTGCGCGCGAGGCGCGCGCGCTCGCCGAACGCACGCGCGCGAATAAAATGCGCGCGGAAGATTTAGCCGGCGGCACGTTCACCCTCAGTAATCTCGGCATGTTCGGCGTACAAGAATTTTCCGCGATCATCAACCCGCCCGAAGCGGCAATCCTTGCCGTCGCGGCGGTGCGGAAAACGCCGGTCGTCGCCGGCGACGCGGTTGGGATCGCGCAGATGATGAAGGCGACGTTGTCGGTGGATCATCGCGTCGCGGACGGCGCGCAGGCGGCGCAGATGATGCGCGATTTGAAAATGCTGTTGGAAAATCCGGTGAATTTGTTGTTGGATTAACCGCAGAGACGCAGAGAAAAACAAGGCAAACCGCAGAGGCGCAGAGAACGCAGAGGAAAACCAAAAGGAACCGTAGAGATCGCAGAAAAAATATAGGGGCGACCCGTGTGGTCGCCGCGTGTGATGAGAAAAAACGTTCGAGGCACTGTGGCGGCAACCCTTGCAGTCGCCGTTTGCGCGCCGCACGTTTTTTGTTTTACGAATCTTGAATGGACGGACAGCGCAAACCGGATATAATGAGCGCGTGGTGAATTCCCCTTTTCAATATTGAATGGAGCATTGATGATCACTGAACAAAATGTTTTAGATGCGCTCAGCCGGGTGCAAGAGCCGGAATTGCATCGCGATCTCGTGACGCTCAAGATGATCAAAGATATTCGCATCGCCGGCGACGCCGTGAATTTTACGGTTGTGCTGACGACGCCGGCGTGCCCACTGCGTGGGCAAATCGAAAGCGAAGCCAAAGCCGCGGTTGCCACGACCGGCGCGAAGCAAATTAATATCAAATGGGATGCGAACGTGCCGAGCGACGCGCGCATCTCTGGCAAATTGAATATGCCGGTGCGTTCGACTATTGCCGTCGCGTCCGGCAAAGGCGGCGTCGGCAAGACGACGGTCGCGGTCAATCTCGCGGTCGCGCTCGCGCAGAGCGGCGCCAGTGTGGGGCTGATGGACGCGGATGTGTACGGTCCGAATATTCCGATTATGATGGGCGTGAAACAAAATCCCGTTTCGCAAAACGGCAAAATTATTCCATTGCAAGCGCACGGCGTGAAACTAATGTCTATGGGCTTTCTCGTTTCGCCGGAGCAAGCGTTGATCTGGCGCGGACCGATGTTGCACAGCGCGGTTCGCCAATTCTTGACGGATGTGGAATGGGGCGCGCTCGATTATTTGGTGATTGATTTGCCGCCGGGCACCGGCGATGTGCAGTTGACGCTCGCGCAATCCGTGCCGCTTACCGGCGGCGTGGTCGTCGCGACGCCGCAAGATGTCGCGCTCGCGGATGTGATCAGGGGCATCGGGATGTTCAAGAAACTTGAAGTGCCGGTGCTGGGCATTATCGAAAACATGTCGTACTTTTTGTGCCCGCATTGCGGCGAGCGCACGGAAATTTTCGCGCACGGCGGCGCGCGTCAGATGGCGGAAAAATTAGGCGCGCCGTTTCTCGGCGAAATTCCGCTCGACGTTTCGATCCGCGTCGGCGGCGATATCGGCGCGCCGATCACCGCGGCGCAGCCGGATTCCCCGCACGCGCAAGCATTCCGCGCGCTCGCGCAAAAAATCGCGGCGGCGGTGAGCGTTTTGATTTTGCAAAGTTCGCAAGGGTCGCTGATCACCGGCGGGAGCATTCCGATAATGCGGCGCTAGAAAAAGTAGCCGGGCGTTTATGCCTGTTCACGAAATAAAAAAAATGAAACGGGCGGGTTGACTTTTTGAAACAGGCGGATACTATAGGTATCCGCTTTTTTTATCCAAACGGAAAAGCGCGAGGAGGTCTCTTGAAAAAAATCACTCTGCGCGAACGGGCGCGTTATCGTTTTGACAATATCATGGCGCGCGGCGCGGTGGCGATGATCGCCGGCTTGTTTCTCATCTCCGCGTTGATCATCGTCCTCATCGCCGGCTTGGTCACCCTCACTGCCGGACTGCGCGAGGGCGATGCTCAGCCGGATTTTACCGAGCTGGTGTGGCTCGGATTATTGCGCACGCTCGATCCCGGCACGATGGGCGGCGATCGCGGCAATGTGCAGTACTTGGGCGCGATGCTCGCGTTCACCTTCGGCGGCATTTTTGTCGTCAGCGCGCTGATCGGCATTTTGAACAGTGGGATTGACGCGCGCTTGCAGGAACTGCGCAAGGGTAGATCCTTTGTCGTTGAAAAAAATCATACCATCATTCTCGGGTGGTCGCCGCAAATTTTTTCAATCATTGCGGAGCTCGTGGTCGCGAATGCGAATCAGCATAAACCGGTCATCGTCGTGCTCGCGGATAAAGACAAAGTGGATATGGAAGATGAAATCCGCGCCCAAGTGAAAGAATTGAAAAACACGCGGGTGGTCTGTCGCACGGGCAGTCCGCTCTCGATCAGCGATCTGGAAATTGCCAATCCGTACGCGGCAAAAGCGATCATCATCCTTTCGCCGGCGGTGGACGACCCGGACATCCAAGTCATCAAAAGCATTCTCGCGTTGACGAACAATCCGCAGCGCCGCGTGGAATCGTATCATATCGTCGCGGAAATCCGCGCCGCGAAAAATTTGCCGGTCGCGAAAATGGTCGGCGGGCAAGAGGCGACGCTCGTGCTCGTCGGCGATTTGCTCGCGCGCATCATCGCGCAGACGTGCCGGCAATCCGGGCTTTCGATTGTGTACACGGAACTGCTCGATTTTGGCGGCGACGAAATTTATTTCAAAACCGAAACTGGACTTGTTGGCAAAACGTTCGGCGACGCGCTCTTGGCATTCGAAGATTCCGCTTTGCTCGGCGTGCGTTTCAATGACGGGCGCCTCGCGCTGAATCCGCCGATGACGACGCGGATCCAAACGGGGGATCAGATCATCGCGGTGTCGGCGGACGACGACACGGTCCGGTTGTCCGGGTTGATGGATCATTCGATTGACGCGAACGCGATCCGCGCGCCGCGCGCGGATCAACCCAAGCCGGAAAGCACGCTCATTCTCGGCTGGAACAACCGCGCGGCGACGATTGTCAAGGAATTGGATCGTTACGTTGCGCGCGGCTCTGAAGTGTTGCTGGTTGCAGAAAGTGAAATAGATTTGACGGCGGTGATGCCGGAACTCGCCAATCAAAAACTTGCTATTCAGCGCGGCGATACGACCGACCGCCGCGTGCTGGATGATTTGCGCGCGGAACGTTTCGATCACATTATTGTACTGAGCTATTCCGACGCGCTGGACGAGCAAGCGGCGGACGCGAAAACGCTGATCACGCTTTTGCATCTGCGCGAAATTTCGGAACGCGTGCACAGCGATTTTGCCATCGTCAGCGAAATGCTTGATCTCCGCAATCGCGAACTCGCCGACGTGACGCGCGCGGACGATTTCATCGTCAGCGACAAGCTGATCAGTTTGCTGTTGTCGCAATTGTCCGAGAATAAGAATCTCGAAGCGGTCTTTCAAGACTTGTTCGATCCCGAAGGATCGGAATTGTATTTGAAATCCGCCGGCGACTATGTGGAACTCGGCAAGCCGCTGAACTTTTACACGGTCGTCGAATCGGCGCGGCGGCGCGGCGAGATCGCGCTCGGTTATCGCGTTAAAGCGCAGAGCGGCGACGCCGCGCAGGCGTACGGCGTGCGCGTGAATCCGAAAAAATCGGAACGCGTAACGTTTGCGGAGGGGGATCGCGTGATTGTATTGGCGGAGGCATGAAAAACATTTGGACGTAGAAACCGGCTGGCTCTGACACGTTCATTCCGCGTTCCAGGATTTGAGGAGGTCGCTTGAACTATCGCGCTGAAAAAGATTCTCTCGGCACGGTCAACGTGCCCGCCGACGCGCTGTGGGGCGCGCAGACGCAACGCGCCATCGAAAATTTTCCGATTAGCGGGCTGAAACAATACCGCGCGTTCATTTGGTCTATGGCGCTCATCAAGCGCGCGGCGGCGGAAGTGAATCGCGAGCTGGGCTTGCTGGAAAAGAAAATCGCTGACGCGATTATTTCGAGCGCGCAAGAAGCGCTCGAGGGCAAATGGGACGCGCAATTTAGGGTGGATCCATTTCAAGCCGGCGCGGGCACGTCGCATAATATGAACGCGAACGAAGTGATCGCGAATCGCGCGAATCAATTGCTCGGCTTTGCGCTCGACGACGCGAAAAAACCGGTGAACCCGAACGATCACGTCAATATGGCGCAATCCACGAACGACACGATCCCGACCGCGATTCGGCTCGGCGCGTTGTGGCGGCTGGCTGAATTGCTCAAGACGATTGACGCGCTCGCGGACGCGCTCGACGCGAAAGCAAAAGAATTTGCCGGCGTCGTGAAATCCGGGCGGACGCATTTGCAAGATGCCGTGCCGGTGACGCTGGGGCAGGAGTTTGGCGCGTACGCGCGCGCGGTGCGAAATGATCGCGAACGCATCGCGGCCGCCGGTGAGCGTCTGCGCCGATTGGGCATTGGCGGGACGGCGACGGGCACGGGGCTGAACGCGCATCCGGAATATCACGCGCGGATGATTAAACGAATCAACGAATTAGCGAACCTCAATGTGCGCTCGAGTGGAAATTTATTCGAGTCTATGCAATCGCTGGCGGACGCGGCGGATTTTTCCGCGGCAATGAACACGTTCGCGCTGACGCTGACTCGCATCGCGAATGATTTTCGTCTGCTCGCGTCGGGACCGACGACCGGCTTGGACGAAATTCGTTTGCCGGCGGTTCAGCCCGGCTCTTCGATTATGCCGGGCAAAGTGAATCCGGTGCTGGCGGAAATGTTGAACCAAGCATGCTATCACGTGATGGGGAATCATCACACCGTGATGCTGTGCGCGGCGGCGGGGCAATTGGAATTGAATGTGATGATGCCGATCCTTGCGTACAATTTATTTCAAACGATGGACGTATTGATCGGCGCGGTCAGCGCGTTCACGACGAAATGCGTCGCCGGCATTGCGGTCAATCGCGAAAAAGCAGAGGGCTGGCTCGCGAAATCTACGGTGCTCGTGACCGCGCTGAATCCGGTGATCGGCTATTTGAAAGCGGCGGAAGTTTCCAAAGAAGCAATGGCGCGCAATGTGCCGATCAAACAAGTCGTTTTGGAAAAAGGGTTGATGAGCGAGGCGGAGATTGATCGCGTATTGGATGTCGCGCAGATGACCGAGGGCGGCATCATGGACGCGGGCGGCGGATAATTGTTTGCCATAGAGGACATTGAGAAGAAAGGGAAGAAAAAAATTTCCACCGCGAAGCACGCCAAGAACGCGAAGAAAATAATCCTTCACCGCACAGACGCGGGGAAAAATTGTGGGGGCAACCTTTGGGGCTGCCTGTCTTTATCAGCGGCATTTCTTCGTTTGACAAAATGTTCTGAACGAGGGATAATATTTTTCGGGAAAGTTGAAAACATCTCAGCCAAGGAGAAAAAACAATGCCACACGAATTACCGGCTTTACCGTATGAGTACAACGCGCTCGAACCATCCGTTGACGAAACGACGATGCGGATTCATCACGACAAACATCATGCCGCGTACGTCACCAATCTCAACGCCGCGCTCGACAAACATCCGGAACTCCACCAAAAATCGCTTGAAGAATTGTTGACGAACTTGAACGCGGTGCCGGAAGATATTCGCGGCGCGGTTCGCAACAATGGCGGCGGACATTGGAATCATTCGCTGTTTTGGACTTTGATGGCGCCCAAAGCTGGCGGCGAACCGACCGGCGCGTTGATGGACGCGGTCAAAGCCGCGTTTGGCGATTTCGCGAAATTCAAAGATCAATTCAAAGCCGCCGGCATCGGACGATTCGGCAGCGGCTGGGCGTGGCTCGTGAGCGAGGGCGGCAAACTCGCGATTGTCAGCACGCCGAATCAAGATAATCCGGCGATGGACGGCAAGCACGTGTTGCTGGGTGTGGACGTGTGGGAACACGCGTATTATTTGAAATATCAAAACCGCCGCGCGGATTATATCGACGCGTGGTGGAACGTGGTGAACTGGTCCGCTGTCTCCAAGCGAATGAAATAAACGCGCGGCAACGATCAATGACGATCTGTTCTCATCCTCGCATTTCAGCCCGGCGCGGATTGATTTGCCTCACGTGTATTCCGAACGCGAGGATGAATTGGCGATGATAAACGTTGAGGGGAGAAAGGGAATCGTAAATCCTTTTCTCCCTTTTTTGGTGGAAACACATGGCAGAGTCGAAAGATTTGACGTATGAAGCCAATATTCGCCGGTCGCCGGAATTTGCGCTAAGAGAATTGAGCGCGCATTTCGATCAATCTAACGGAGTTTATCGCGCGCTGCATCGCTTGATCGAACGACTGGATGAAGCGAAAATTCTGTACGCGCTCGTCGGCGCGCTGGCGCTGAATCAGCACGGCTATGAGCGCGCGACCACAGACATTGATATCGTGATGACGCGCGAAGGTTTAGAAAAATTCCGCGAACGATTTCTGGGACTCGGCTATCGTCCCGCATTTGAAGGCGCATACAAAACTTTCCGCGATACCGAGGAACAGGTCAAGATTGACGTCTTGATCACCGGAGGTTTTCCCGGCGATGGCAAGCCCAAGCCGGTCACTTTTCCGGATCCCAAGGATGCGATCGTGCTCAATGACATTCGCGTCGTCACGCTCGAAAAAATAATTGAACTCAAACTCGCGTCGGGGCTGACCGCGCCGCATCGCTTGAAAGATTTAGCGGATACGCAAGAAGCGATTCGCGCGTTGACACTTCCGCTCGAATTAGGAAGCAAACTCGACGCCAGCGTGCGCGCCGAGTATGAACGCTTGTGGCACACGGTCCATGACGCGATCGACCCGTATGACGAAGAGCGCGCGCAGAAAAAATAAAAATGGAGGCAGAAGCCGAATGGCAGCAGCCCAAGTGAAAATGGCGGAACCGCAAACGAGCGCGCCCGCGAAGCATCGCGCGTTGGGATTGAGCGATGAGCAAGCGCGTGAAATGTATTGGCTGATGCTCTTGTCGCGCCGGCTCGACGAGCGGATGTGGATTTTGCATCGCCAGCACGAGGTCGCGTTTCATATTTCCGGCATCGGGCACGAAGCCGCGCAGGTGGGCGCGGCGTACGCGCTCAAGCGCGGACACGATTGGCTCCATCCGTACTATCGCGATATCGCGATGACGCTGACGCTCGGGATGACGCCGCGCGATTTGATGCTGGGGCTGTTCGGCAAAGCCGGTGATCCGTCCTCCGGCGCAAAGCAAATGCCGGAGCATTTCGCCTTTCGCGCGTCGAAAATCGTCAGCAGTTCGAGCCCGGTCGCGACGCAAATTCCGCAAGCGTCCGGCATCGCGTTCGCGATTAAATATAAAGGGACGGATGAAGTCGTCGTTACGTGTTTCGGCGAGGGCTCGACCGCGCAAGGCGATTTTCACGAAGGGTTGAATTGGGCGGGCATTCATAAATTGCCGGTGATTTTTTATTGCCAAAATAATCAATACGCGATCTCGGTGCCGCAGGAAAAAGAAATGGCGGTGAAAAATGTCGCGGATTACGCCGCGAGCTACGGAATGCCCGGCGTGATCGTGGACGGCAACGACGCGCTGGAATGCTTTCGCGCGCTGCGCGCTGCCGTCGCGCGCGCGCGGCGCGGCGAGGGTCCGACGCTCGTCGAAGCGAAAACGTACCGCCCGGTGCCGCATTCGTCGGACGACGACGATCGCACGTATCGCTCGCGTGCCGAAGTGGAGGAATGGAAAAAGCGCGACCCGGTTTTGCTGATGAAAAAATATTTGGAAGGCGCGGGCTTGTTGGACGAGGCGAACGCGCAGGCGTACGATGCGCGCGCCAAGCAAATGGTGGACGACGCGAACGAGTTTGCGAAGAACGCGCCGTATCCGCCCGGCGAAGATGCAATCAAAGGCGTGTGGGGCGCGTTGCCAAAATTGTAGGGGCGACCCTTGTGGTCGCCTGAAAGGCGAGGGCAAGCCTCGCCCCTACATAATTCGGAGAAACAATGGCAATCTTAACCAACATCGAAGCGGTCACGCGCACCTTGCAACAAGAAATGCGCCGCGATCCAAATATTTTTATCACCGGCGAGGACGTGGGCAAACGTGGCGGCGTTTTTCGCGCGACGAAAGGTTTGATCGAAGAATTTGGCGAACAGAGGGTCATGGATTCGCCGCTGTCCGAATTGTCCATCGTCGCGGTCGGCATCGGCGCGGCGTTGTACGGCTTGCGCCCGGTCGCGGAGATTCAATTCGCCGATTTCATTTATCCGGCGTTCAACCAAATCGTCAACGAAGCCGCGCGGATGCGCTATCGTTCGAACGAGCAATGGACCGTGCCGCTCGTGATTCGCGCGCCCTACGGCGGCGGCGTCGGCGGCGGGCTGTATCATTCGCAGTCCATCGAAGCGTTTTTCGCGCATGTGCCCGGGCTTTACGTGGTCGCGCCGAGCACGCCGTACGATATTGCCGGCATGTTGCGCTATGCGTTGCGCGTCGACGATCCAGTTTTATTTCTCGAGCACAAAAAAGCATATCGCCTGATCAAAGGCGAGGTGCCGGACGATTATTATACGATTCCATTCGGCAAAGCGGACGTGAAACGCGTCGGCACGGACATCACCGCGATTGCGTACGGAATGATGTTGCACGAAACGTTGGCGGCGGCGGAGCAACTCGCCGGCGAGGGCGTCAGCGTCGAAGTCGTTGATCCGCGCTGCTTGAATCCAATTGATAAGGAAACGATTCTCGCGTCGGTGAAAAAAACCGGCAAAGCAATTATTATTTACGAAGATAATCTGACGCTCGGCTGGGGCGCGGAGATCGCGGCGATCATTGCGAGCGACGCGTTCGAATATCTCGACGCGCCGGTGATGCGCGT
>Ga0247727_10012551_pt1 | contig 14516 bp, 15 predicted proteins | sample WisWelCaveWW1625_FD_202498 | JGI IMG/M metagenome (GOLD analysis project Ga0247727, IMG submission 202498) | Biofilm microbial communities from Wishing Well Cave, Virginia, United States - WW16-25 | ecosystem: Environmental > Aquatic > Deep subsurface > Groundwater > Cave microbial mat | place... | reverse complement strand
CCGGTCAGAAACTCTTCCGTGATTTTTCCGGCGATTTCTAGGGCTTGGGCTTCGGAAATGGCGGGGAAAAGATCGTAAAGAATATGCTTGGTGATGGTGGTCCATTTTTTCCCGTGGTCGGCGGGCAGATTATTTTCCAACGCTTGGCGGTTGCGATCGTAAAACTTTTGAATCTTTGTTTTGGGGACATGGACGCCCTTAAAACGCGAAATAAGATTTTGATAAATATCGTAGCGGTCTAACTCTTGCAGAGGAGTAAAAAGCGTGAACATGGCGTCGGTGAAAATCGCTTTTTTCATAAACGACTTCCTTTCGTTTTCTTGGAGCTGAACTTATTATAAAGGATAAGGAGCGAGTGGGGTCATAAAATTATGTTAATAATTATTTGCGGCTTGCCGGGAACAGGAAAAACCACAGTGGCGCGGCACGCGGCCAGCGTTTTAGGCGCGGCGCATTTGCGCACGGATGAAATTAGAAAAGAACTTTTCGCCAAGCCAACTTACAGCGAAGAAGAAAAAAAGGCGGTTTACGAGGAAATGTTTTGGCAGGCGAAAGAAACCATAAAACATCAGCCTTTAGTTTTAGACGCGACTTTTTTGCGCGCGTCTGGACGGCAAAAAGCCTTGGCGTTGGCGGAGGCGGCGGGGAGTCCTTGGTTGATTTTGGAAACTATTTGTTCGGAAGAGATCGCGCGCCAGCGTCTGGCCGCTCGTAAAAATGACGCCAGTGATGCCGGCTATACGCAATATTTGGAATTGAAAAAGTTTTGGGAGCCGATTGCCGAGCCGCATTTTCAGATTGATACCGCTGGGGATTATCAAAAAAAGCTTGAAGATATTTTGAATAAAAAAGCCGCTCACGGTTAAGTGGCGGTTGCGGGCAGGTGTTTTTCAAAAGCCAAGAGAGTTTTTTCGGCAATTAAATTTACCATGGCTTCTTCCGATAGGTCGGTGGTGTCAATAAGATGAAGTTGCGGATGTCGGCCTTTCAATTCTTCGTAGGCGTTTTTGTAGCGATTGGCGAGTTTAGTGATGGTTTCATGATTGGTAAAATCTCCCATAGTGTCGGTGAGAGCTATTTTTAATTCGCGCTCCATTGCTTTTTTAGGATCGCAAATCATGAAGTAGGCGACGTCCACTTTTTCAATCCAAAAACGAAGCTGAAAAAAACTTTGGATAAGAATTTTTTCTTCTTCGGTTAGTTGATTTTTATCTTGCCAGTACATCATCCAAGTATGGACATCAAAGACGCCGCGGTCCAAAAGAACCACGTCGTACTGATGGCCGGAGCAGACATCTAGCAGAGTCGTGAGGGCGTAAAGCCCTGTGCGGATGTTGTAGACGGGCGTAGTTCGTTCAATGTGGCGAATTACTTCAGCGCCCTCTTGCGGGCGCCAGACGCGCAGTTTTAATCGGCGCAGACCTTTGTCTAATTCAGTAATGCAGGTGGTTTTACCAGAAGAAGGGGAGCCGGTAAATTCGGCAATAAACGGGCGGGCTAAATAAGCGGAATCGTAACGATGATCACAACGAAGATATTCTCGTAGGCGCGCGACTCGTTCTTCAAAGTGAAGCATAAGAGTTCTCCTTTCGGGGTTGACGTTTAGCCGTCAATGCCAAGCCATTTCAAATCGCGGAATAAATTTTTTTGGATGTTAAAATATCGTAGATTGATGTCGGTGGGTTTATCTTTCAGGGAAATCACCTTCACGTCTTTCCAGTAATGTGGCGTGCAGGGAAAGGGTGTGCTGACATTTTTGATGAGAATCGCGTTGATCATGACGCCCATTTGTTTAGTGGTATAACTTCGGTGCGTTCCGTCCATGAGAATCAGTTCGTTGCCATGTTGCTCAATGATTGGAGGCATGTAGTAAGCGAGAGAATAATTTTTTTCCGCGTCCCAACCAAAAATCATGAAAGCGCCAAGTTGATTGACGCCTTGCGGCTGGGCATAATTCTTAGTGAACATACGCGGCAGGTCTTCAATAATGGAAGTATAAACTTCCTTATAAACAAAGCACTGGCCGCTTTTGAGATGGCTGGGATCAATTTGCACTAATTGAAAGTCGGATTTTTCAAACGGGTGATGTTGGCCATCCAGCGTTTTCATGCCGCGAACAAGCTTTTCCAAAAGTCCGTTGTGCAGAGGATAAATGGAATGGACTTCTTTAATATCTCGGAGTGGAATTACTTGCTTGACTTGGCGGGTGTTGGGCAGATGCAGATGCTCTTCAAAAGTATCCAAGCTCATATCCAGGCGTTCCAAGTATTCCGGGAAAGCAACTTGCCATTCAAATGCCGTTGACATATTTTCCTCCTTCGGATTTTATCCGAATTCTCAAAAGGCTTTGTTCAGGTTAAGATTGTAGCAATGGCGAAACAAGTGGATAACTTTTCAAATTTTATAATTGGACTGGACATGGATGGCGTGGTGATTGACAACACCGCTTCCAAAGTTAAATTCGCGCGTCAGTTGGGCTTGAAATTAAAAGCCGAGCAGGCGCAGTCCGATATTATAGAAAAAATTCTGCCGGTGCATTCTTTAGAGCAACTTCGCAAGCTTTTGTATCAGCATCCGGTGAGCGCGCTGGAGGCGAAAACCATTTCCGGCGTGAAATCCGGTTTGGCCTGGCTAAGAAAGTCCGGTCGCCAGTTTTTTTTGATTTCCCGTCGCCGCGCGCCGGAGATTGCCCGCCAAACTTTGATTAAAGAAGGTTTGTGGCCGACTTATTTTAACGAAACAAACGCGTTTTTCGTGCAGACGCCGGAAGAAAAAAACTTAAAAGCGTTGGAATTGGGCGTAAAAATTTATTTAGACGATCAGCCGAGCGTGCTGGAAAAGCTGGTGGACGTGCCGCACCGATTTTTAATGGATCGTTTTAACCTTTTCCAGGACGTTTCGCACAAGCGAGTTTCTTCTTGGCAGGAATTTATTTCTCATTTGGCATGAAGAGGGTTTATTTTATTTTAGGGGCGATTTTGCTTTTGGCGTTTGGTTTACGGATTTGGGACGTGGGTAATCGCGCGCTGTTTGGGGATGAAGCGGCCTACGCTTTTCGCGCGGTTGGCTATTTGGATTATTTAGGAACGAGTTTTCAGACCACGCCGGTGGAATGGTACGCGAACGAGGCCCTGCCTTGGTGGACGCGGCTTTCTTTTCACGATCATCCGCCGCTTTTCTTTTTGGTAGCGCACTGGTTTTTTAATTTTTTAGGAGACACCGCTTTCGCGGCGCGCTTGCCTTCGGCGCTGGCAGGAACGGCGAGCGTGCTTTTGATTTATTTTTTGGTGAAGAAATTATTTGAAAAAGAAACGTTGGCTTTCGGCGCGGCTTTGCTTTTCGCGGTGGATGGCGCCATGGCGGGAATTTCCCGCACGGTTTTAATGGAGCCGCTTTTAATTCTTCTGATTCTTTTTAACATTTTCTGTTTCTTCAAATATTTAGAAGATCGGCGCTGGTGGTGGGTATTCGGAGTTTCTTTGGGTTTGGTGGCGCTGACAAAATACATCGGCCTGTTTATTTTGCCGGTTTATTTTATTTATCTCCTTATATATAGAAGAGGGGTTTTCAGAGATAGGGCGTTTTACGCGGCTGGCGGCTTAGCCCTTCTCTTATTTTCTCCGGTGATGGTTTATAATTTTTTTCTGTTTCTCGCACGCGGTCATTTTGATTTGCAACTGGCTTATTTTTTGGGTCAGGAAACGCCGGAGTGGACTGGTTTATTGGGAAAGGCACAGGATCCTTTTTCGGAATTTTTTTATCATCTATTCCGTTCTTATGGTTGGGCGGCCCCAACCGCGGCGCTTTTGGGAGTTAGTTATTCGCTTTGGTGGTTCTTGAAGCAAAAAAATGAAAGGCCGATGCTGGTTTTTTGGTGGCTCTATTTAATTTTCGCGACCATTTTATTTATTTTTATCGGTTCGGCGGAGAGATTTTTAACTTTATACGGACCGGTTTTTGTGATTTTTACCGCTATTTTATTTTTTCAAATGTTCGTGGCAGGAAAATTTTGGAAATTAACGGTAATGTTTCTGGGAATCGCTTTCTTAATTTTGCAGGGGCGTTTTTTTCTGGAAGAGCGGTATTGGAGTCAGCCGGATTATGGCGTGGCGGAATTGGATCAGTATTTAGAGAAAGAATTTGGCGGCAAGGTTTCCGCGGTGGTGCCCGCCACGGATAATTTGCATCTTTCCAGTATTGGGCGGAAATTTGCCGAGGCGCAAGATAAAGATTTGCCGGTAGGATTTTTCATGATGATTTATAACGATAACGTGGAAATTACCACATTGCAGTGGATTTTCTATCGGCGATTTTTTTATCACAGCATCCCCATGTTTTTCGTGGAGAATTTTTTTGACGTATTGCGTGAGCGGGGCACCGGTTTTTACAAGGGGTTTGATCTTTATTTTGTGCAAAGTACCGAAAATACTCTGATTAATCCCGCTAAGGCGGATAAAAAAGCTGGCGAAGAATTTGAGGCGCAGATTCGGCGGCAGGGGATTCGGCCAGTTAAGGAAATTTACGGCAGTCACAGTCTTTTGATGTTTAAAGTTTATAAATTTAAAATAGAGGACTTGTTTTGATTGGGGTTAAGGGTTTAGGGTAAAGGGTATAGAAAATACACATATGATTAATCAGAAAATTTTTAAGGCCTATGATATTCGTGGGGTTTATCCGAGCGAGGTCAACGAAGAGGCGGCGCTGGCGGTGGCGCAGGGCTTGGCAAAGTATTGGAAAAAAGGAAAAGTGGTTCTGGGGCACGACGCGCGTTTAAGTTCTCCTTCTTTATATAATGTTTTGCGGAAAGTTTTTGGCGCGGATAAAAATTTTCAAATTGAAGAGGTGGGCTTAATGACCACGCCCATGCTTTATTTTTTGAAAAATAAATTAAAAGCCGTGGGGGGCATTATGGTAACCGCTTCTCATAATCCTAAACAATATAACGGCATGAAGGTGGTAGGAAAGAAGGGGGTTATGAACGGGAAGGAGATACAGGGACTAATAACAAATGACAAATAATAAATGACAAATTATTTGGAGTTATACACCAAGTTTTTAGTAAAATTTTTGAAGCCGAAAAAAAATTTGCGGGTAGTTTTTGATTCTTCTAATGGAACAACTGGATTGGTGATTGGAAAATTAAAAGCATTAGTGGGCGATAAGCTGGAAATGATTTTAATCAACGACCAGCCAGATGGAGATTTTCCGGCGCATGGGCCGGACCCGCTCCAGCCGGGCGCGACAGATCAATTGGCGGCGGCAATTAAAAAACATCAGGCGGATTTGGGGGTGATTTTTGATTCGGACGGCGATCGGGCTTTTTTTGTAGATAATCGGGGACGATTGCTGATTCCGGACACGGCTATTATTTTGCTGGCGGAAAATTTTAAGGGTTCGACGCTTTTGACCATTAACATTGGTATGCTGGCGCGCGAGCATTTTGCCCGGGAGAAGCGAAAAGTTTATGATTCGCGCGTTGGTCATTATTTTGTGAAACAAATTTTGCTTGGCAAAAAAGTGCCTTTCGGAGCGGAGCCTTCCGGTCATTATTATTTTAAAGATTTCTTCTATGCCGATTCGGGAATTTTGTCTTCTTTGTTTTTTATTAATTCCGTTTCACGCTTAGAGACCTCTTTGAGTGAGTGGCTGGATGCTTTGCCGCGATATTATCGTTCCGGCGAGGTGAATTTTAAAATTTCCCGCCCTAAAGAGGAGGTTTTGCGAGTGATGGAAGAGGTTATGATGCCAAGAAAGCCGAAAGTTTCTAAGTTGGATGGAATAAGAATGGATTTTAATGATTGGTGGTGCATGGTGCGCGCGTCTAACACCGAACCCTTAATCCGCTTGAACGTGGAAGCGAAAGATAAAAAAGTTTTTGAAAAGGAATTGGCTTTTTTGAGCGAGCTTTTAAGCCAAAAATAAAAAGCTCCCTAACAGATTAGAGAGCCGCGCATAATCCATCCGGCATCGTCGGCTGTTTGCTCGACCGGATCTTCGGTTTTTAGGAGATAGCAATCGGAGTGATTGTTATCCTTGAAAAAAATTTCCCGAGGAGAGTTTTCTTGGAAATATTTCTCGAATTCCGTGAAATTCAGTTTTTCCAAACAGTCGTAGCAGGCGAGAGAAGAGAGTAGGTGGATAATGTAATATTTCTTTTTATTTTTAGACCCGCAGCAGGCGCATTCCAAGCAAATCACCTCCCTTAGAATAACTGGGGTGTGGCTAAAAATGGCTCTTCCCAATGTAAATCAACTTTATTGAGGATGCCAGTGAATTTGTCCGGTATATTTAAAAATTTTTGGCGTTTGGCGAGTTCGTATAAGTCCTTGGTGATTTTGACGTCCATTAAGCAGTAATCTTGCAGGGCCTTTAAGTTGCCCTCTTTATAAAATTTAATCGCTTCCAGGCCGTGGCTGGTTTTGCCGGCGCCGAGATTGGTTTTGGCTAAAACGTCCAAGCTGATGCGGCGGCCAAAGGAGAGCTCAATTTCATCAAGAAGATCCAGGCGGGGGATGGCGAAGAGATTGAACGCGCAATGTTTTTCCAAAACCGGAATATCAAAGCGATTGATACTGAAACCGATAATTAAGCCGGCTTTTTGAAGAAGCGCGGCGAGTTGGTCCAAATCTTTTTCAAAAAAAGAAATATATTTATTTTGGTTGTAAGAATAGACGCCGACAAAAGAGACCTCTAGTTTTTTGATGTGGTCTTGTCCGCCCACATCCGCGAAAGTATTTTTAGTTTCTATGTCTATGACTAATTTATCCATGTTTAGGTGTGCCGATCGGCTACTTTAGACGCCGCGTAGCTATCCGGTTTGGTTTTTACTTCAAAGTTGTTGGCGCGAACCATGGAGACCAATTCTTGAATCATAACCTTGGTTTCACCCTGATTGCCAATGTCCACGTGGATTTCAAAATCAAATTCCGGCAGTTCGGCGGTTTTTAATTTTTCTAAAATGGTTTTGGCAATATCCAAGGAAGTTAACACTTCTTGAGTGATACGCTGGCGGAGCGTGTGATATTTTTGTCCATTTTGAATCCGGCGCCAAAAATACTGTCCGCCGTTGCCGACGCGATGCACCACGATGGCGGTGACGAAATCGGCGGTTTTATCCGAGAGGCGTTGGGAATCGGTGCCAATAATAATTTTATAAGGTCGGTTGCGGTCTAAATTCACGAACGTGACAATTTCCCGGATAACTTGGTCGGGTGTCAGCTGCAGGCCGAAAGAGTTGTTGAAAAGAAGATTCATAATCTGAATACGAGTAAATTTTATGATTTTCTAAGCGTTTTGTCAAAGAATTAGCATTTTTAAAAGGAATCGTCGCAATGAAAGCTATATATTTATGCCTTAAGGCTTTCATTGCGACGTGATTTTATTCGCTCCGCTTCATAAAATCAAAAACAAATCCCGCTACGATTTGTAGCGGGCGCGGAGGATTTTGAGAAGCCGTTTATATTGCTTGTCTTTCAAAAATTTATTTAAATGGAGTTGTTTTAGTTTTTGCCAGAAGATGGAATTTTCGTCCTGGGGAATTTTTAGTAAATTGATCGCCGCCAGAGATTGCTCACCATAAAGAACGGAATAGGCGCCTTCAACGGTAACGGCCACGTCTTCTCGGATGTTGAGAGAGGCGTAGGGAGTTAAGCAGTTATTGTCCGGGCCGTCATCATCGGTGCCTATCCAGAGACAGCCGCCATCTTCCCGATTCGCGGCCCAATTTCCATAAATCACATTGTGTGGATCGGTAAGTTTTCGCCAAGCCTCATCCATTTTTGTTTCAATCACGCTGTGATAAGCGTGAGCGGCTTCGTGCCAAATAGTGGATAGGTAGATGGGATGTATTTTGTTGAAGCAAATCCGTTGCCAATGTGGATCAAAATGAGCCGCGTGACTCTTTTCAAAATGGGTACTTTCTCGCTTGATGATATCGCTTATCCATCGCCGAATTTTTTGAGGCATAAGCATTAAAGCGTAATCCAGCCTGATTTGTTCTGCTGGAGAAAAACCGTAAGTCCAGATTTTGGATGCCTCTAATTTTACGTGACCATTATTTTGCAAAGCCAGCTCTAACGCTTGCTTGGAATCGTCTTCCATGAGACCCCTCTTGGTTTTAAGGTGAGAACTTCGCCCATCTTGCCATTTTTAGATTTTTTTGTCAAAATGACCTGACTCGCTTTCTATTCTCCTACCGGCACCGATGTCGCCCGACTCCAGCGGTCGAGCGCATCTAAGCGCTCGGCGGCAAACCGAGCACATAATAAGATTGCGTGCTCGGACCAATCTTTGCCGCCTCCGCGACCTGCCTGCCGGCAGGCAAGTTTGCCGCACGGAGAACAGAGAAGCTCGCTTTTACTGGATATGCGATTTATGCGAAAAATAAAAAATAATAAAATAATTTACTTAGATTACGCGGCGACAACTCCCATGGATTCGGCGGTGAAAAAGGCGATGGAGCCTTATTTCTCGGAAAAATTTGGTAATCCGGGTTCGCTCCATTGGTTTGGTCAAGAGGCCTCCTCCGCTGTTTTTGAGGCGCGCCGCGTCATCGCGAGGGCGGTGGGCGTGGATTACAAAAATATAATTTTTACCGGTTCCGCGACGGAAGCGAATAATTTGGCTTTGCGCGGAGCTTTAAAAAATTTCAAAATTAAAAATCCGAAAATAATTATTTCCGCGATTGAACACGAATCAATTTTGGCGACAGCGAAAGACTTGTCCTCCGAAGGACGATCCGCCTTTGGCGGAGAAAAAGACGGAGTAGAAGTTGTGGTGATTCCGGTCAATAAAGAGGGGATGGTGGATTTGCAAAAACTTGCCGCCGCTTTAGACGAGCGGACAGTTTTAGTTTCGGTGATGTATGCGAATAACGAAGTTGGCGCCATTCAACCAATCGCGCAGATTGCGCGACTAGTTGAAGCGTTTAGGGTACAGCGTTTAGGGGTTAGGGAAAACGAAGATATTAAAACGCTAAACGCTAAACGCTCTACGCTATACCCTCTGTTGCATACCGACGCCGTCCAGGCGTTTCAGTATTTAAATTGCAACATGAATGAATTAGGCGTGGATTTAATGACCATCTCCGCGCATAAAATTTATGGACCGAAGGGAATTGGCGCGCTGTGCGTGCGCGAAGGGTTAAGGGTCAGGGGTCAAGGGGTAAGTAATCAAAGACTAAACCCTAAACCCTATACCCTATACCCTCAAATAACGGGCGGCGGGCAGGAGTGGGGTCTCCGCTCCGGAACGGAAAATGTCGCGAGTATTGTTGGGTTTGGGAAGGCGGCAGAGCTGGTATTAGGAATCAGGAATCAGGAATCAGGAAGAATAAAAAAACTTACGGACTATTTATGGGCTGGCATAAAAAAGATTTATCCGAAAGCTATTTTAAATGGTTCGGCATTGCTCACCTCAAGCGGTTCGGAAAAAAACCGCTTGCCGAATAATTTGAATGTTTATTTTCCGGGTAAAAAAGCGGAAGAGCTTTTAATTGCCTTAGATTTAGATGGCGTGGCGGTTTCGGCGGGCGCGGCTTGTTCGGCGCGCTCATTAGAGCCCTCTTACGTATTGGAAGCGATGGGATTTTCGCACGAACGTTGCAACGGCAGTTTGCGGTTTACTTTGGGGCGTCCGACCACAAAAGCGGAAATTGAAAAAACGCTGAAAATTCTAAAAAATATCTTGCGAAAGTAGGTGGTTTGTTTTATTCTCTGTAAGTTCTTTGGCAACCGAAGGAGGACAGCATGCCAACGTGGCAATTTCTGGAAAATGCGGTTCAAAAAGCAAAAAATTCCCTATTAAACCTTTCGATTGAGGAAGCTATTTCTCTAGCGCTTAATTACGGCAAAGAAGACACGCTCATGTTGGACGCGGTTCCCGAAAGAGCGTTGGCGGAAGAAATCAAAAAAGCATATCCTGAAGCGGCGCTTGTTTCAGAGGAAGAGAGTTTTGGCGATCCGGCGAAAGCCAAAATGGTTTTTTTCGCCGATCCTCTGGACGGTAGTTCCATGTTGGAGAAGTTTTTGTCCAAACAAGATAACAAAAAAATGTGCGTTGGGAGGGCGTTGTTCGAAGACGCTTGCGTTCCGTCCCGAATTTGGGAAAGTGAGTTTGGCAAGCCCGTTGATCTAACCAGTTGTTGCACCGCTTTGACGGCCGTAATGAATGGAAAGTTGCTTCACGCAGCTCTTTATAATTACTGCACCGGAGAAACTTTTTTATTTGATGAAACCGGATTTTGTAGCCATGGCAGATTGAGATCAACAATTAAGTTCCCGGCTGATTTTCGAGGCCTAATCGCAGTGCGTCAACATGAAGGAGCGACTTATTGCGGAAAGGACGCGTATAAGGAAAACTTGCAAAGAATTGACCTTCCCGTGGAAGCGAGGATTGTTGAAAAATATTCCCAGCACACAACTGGCCCAATGCGCCCCTTATTTCTTTCGGATTTGTTTCGGGGTTACGAAGATCCTCGCATGCTGGGTTTTGTGTTGGCGAATGGCGAAAAGATCACAGAATGGATTCACTGGTTTTTAATGTTCCCAAAATATACCGGCTTGAAATTGTTTGAGGTCATAGATAAGAATTGCGGGGAAATTCGCGGTGTGCCGACGGCGGTCAGAGATGCGAGCGAAAGCATCTTTCAAGAATCGGTCGATGGTTTTCGGCTCAACCTATCTAAGCTGATGAGTTTGAAAAATCCGGCGGAATATCGTTCAACTTTGGTGATTTGCGATTCTTCCAATAAGGTGATTTGTGATTGGGCCGCGGCCAATGGACATCGGAATGTTTGGTTTTACGAATAATTTGCTATTAGCACTCTTTACATGAGAGTGCTATTTTGTTATAATTAAAACAAGAAATGAATTCATTCCGACGATTCAATAAATTGAATGTCGGAGTGTCGATTCTGTGGATAAATTTTCTCATCCGCAGATTCAAAATTTATACATAATCGACATGAAAAATTTTAATCGGTTTACCATTAAAGCTCAAGAAGCTCTTCAGAACGCGCAGGATTTGGCGGCGAAGAAAAATCATGGCGAGTTCAAAGCCGCCCATCTTTTGTCGGCGTTGATTACCGATAGTCAGTCCTTGGTTCAGCCCATGCTGGTGCGCGCTGGCGTGCAGATTGAAAAACTGGAGGCGGCGCTGGAAGCGGAATTGGAAAAATTGCCGAAAATTTTTTCCAACGCCTCTTCGGTTGGCCAGTTATATCTTTCGCAGGAGTTGATGCAGGTTTTGGACAAAGCCGGCAAGATCGCGCTCGCGCAAAAAGACGAATTTGTTTCTTGCGAGCATCTTTTGCTCGCGATTTTAGAGGTGGTTTCCTCGGCGCAAAAGATTTTAGAAAAATTCAACGTGAAGCGGGAGGGCTTGCTTCGGGCGCTGGCGCAGTTGCGCGGCTCGGCGCGCATCACGGACGAAACGCCGGAGGCGAAGTTCCAAGTTTTAGAAAAATACGCCATTAACCTGACACAGAGGGCGCAAGACGGAAAATTAGATCCGGTGATTGGACGCGAAGAAGAATTGCGCCGCCTGATTCAAGTGCTTTCCCGCCGCACTAAGAATAATCCGGTTTTAATCGGCGAGTCGGGCGTGGGCAAAACCGCCATTGTGGAGGGTCTGGCGCAAAAGATTGTGGCGGGAGATGTGCCGGAAACTTTGAAGGGCAAGGAAATTATTATGCTGGATTTAGGTTCGTTGATCGCCGGCACGAAATTCCGCGGAGAGTTCGAAGATCGCTTGAAAGCTTTTATCCGGGAAATCCAGAATTCTGCCGGCCGTCTGATTCTTTTTATAGACGAAATTCATATGATTGTGGGCGCCGGCGCCGCGGAAGGCGCGGTGGACGCTTCTAATTTACTCAAACCGCCGCTCGCGCGCGGAGAATTGCACGCTATTGGCGCCACTACCACGCGTGAATATCAGCGTTATATTGAAAAAGATCCGGCTTTAGAGCGCCGTTTTCAGTCCATTACCGTAGAAGAGCCGACTCAAGAAGACGCGGTGGCGATTTTGCGCGGTTTGAAGGAAAAGTATGAAATTCATCATGGTTTGCGGATTAGCGATGAGGCCTTGGTGGAGGCGGTGAATTTATCTTCCCGTTATATCGCCGACCGATTTTTACCGGACAAGGCGGTGGATTTGATGGATGAAGCGGCGGCCGCTCAGCGCTTGGAAACCGAAAGCACGCCGAATGAAATAGAAAAATTGCGCAAGGAAATTATGCGCTTGGAAATTGAGCGTTCCGCGATTGAAAAAGAAGTCGGCGTCAAAAAACAAAAACGGCTGAAAGAAATTGAGGAAAAATTAGTTGATTTAAAAAATAACAACGACGAACTCTCGGCTTCTTGGCACGCGGAAAAGATCGCCGTGGAAAAATTGCATAATTTACGCCAAAAGATTGAGGATTTACGACGTCAATCGGAGGTGGCGGAGCGCGGCGGGAATTTAGAAAAAGTGGCGCAGATTTTGTACGGTGAATTGCCACAGGCGGAGAAAGATTATAAAGCGTTTGAAAAAAAGAACTTCACGGCTTCCAAGAGTGGTAAGCGGGGCAGTGATGTATTTATAAAAGAGGTAGTGGACGCGGAAGACATTGCCAAAGTGGTTTCGCGTTGGACGGGCATTCCGGTGGCGCGCATGCTGGAATCGGAAACGGAAAAGTTGGCCAAGTTGGAGGATGTTTTGCGTGGCCGCGTAATTGGCCAGGAGGAGGGTATTTCCGCGGTGGCGCGGGCTTTGCGGCGCGCGCGGGCTGGCTTAGCCGACACCAACCGTCCGCTTGGTTCGTTTATGTTCCTGGGGCCGACCGGCGTGGGCAAAACCGAGCTGGCGCGGGCATTGGCGGAGTTTATGTTCAATGATGAAAAAGCGATTGTGCGGGTGGATATGTCTGAATATATGGAAAAGCACGCGGTGTCGCGCTTAATTGGTTCGCCTCCGGGTTATATTGGACATGAAGATGGCGGTCAACTGACGGAAATTGTGCGTCATCGGCCTTATAGCTTGATTCTTTTTGATGAAATTGAAAAAGCTCATCCGGAGGTTTTTAATATTCTATTGCAACTTTTAGACAATGGGCGTTTAACGGACGGCAAGGGTAAGACGGTGAATTTTAAAAACTGTATTGTGATTATGACCTCTAACGTAGGCAGTCATTATTTCAAAGAAATGGCGAATATGGGATTTGCTTCTTTGGGCGGGGAAGAAAAAAATCTTTCCGAGAAGGAGGCGAATTTCCGCGTTAAAGTTCAAGAAGAACTAAAACATTCTTTCAAGCCGGAGTTTTTGAATCGCATTGACGAGGTGGTTATTTTCAACGTGCTGCAAAAGAAGGAACTGGAAAAGATTGTGGAAATTCAATTAGCGGAGGTGCAAAAGCGTTTGGCGGAGCGTGGCATTAAGGTGGCGATAGACGCGGCGGCGAAAGCTCATTTAGTGGAAAAAGGATTTGATCCGGAATACGGCGCCCGACCGCTCAAGCGTTTGATTCAGAAGGTTATTTTGGATAAGCTGGCAGATGAGATAATCGGCGGCAAGGTTAAAGATGGAGACAAAATTAAAATTGCTTTTAGGGAGTCTGCACTTACCATCGATCGTTAGGGCGGCTTTGTGGTCGCTGTCGCTTCTTTGGGTTTGGTCCAGTGGTTTTGCCGCTATCTCAGCGTTGGTTTTTTTAAGTATTTCGGTTTTTGCTTATTTTACGCCTTTTTTCCACACATTTTCCTTTCCCTTTTCTTGGTTGGTTTTAACTCTGACCGCCCCTCTTTTAGTTTTCATGATTCCTTATGGCTGGCAGTTTTGGGTTGCCACGATTTTTTTGGGAACTTTATTTTTTGCTTTGTTGGCGCTGAAGAACTTGGTTTTGGCTCACCGGATTTTTTGGTTGCAGGGTCTCCTTTCGGGGTGTCTTTTCTCCCTCTTTTTTATTTTTTATGGCGGTGATTTGAGCCAGGAATTTTTATGGAAGTGGCTCGCCATTTTTTTCCTATCCTATTTTTTAACGAGAGAGTTTCTGAAAACTTTACGCCAGATTTGGGGCGGCGAGGCGAATTCTGTTTTCCATCCGTCTATTTCAAGATTTTTTCCGGCAGTCAGCGCTTTTTTTATATCTGAGGCCGTTTGGGTAATCGGCACTCTTCCCCTAGGATTCATTAACGCGGCCATTTTGACTTCGGTAATTGCTTATGTTTGGATCCATTGTTTTATTAAATACGCGGAGTGGTGTTTTGGAAAAGTGAAAATGGGACAAATTTTGATTGATGTCCTAGTTATGGTGATTTTGCTGTGCGCGATTTCGTATTCCACTAAGTGGTCAATCTAGCCGCGCAGTTCTTTCAGATATTTTTCCAATTCGTCTTTAAAATCCGGATGATGAAGCCCAAAGTAAGCCTGAGCTTTTAAGATGCCAATTTTAGAGCCGCAATCAAAACGCCGGCCGGTATATTTTAGGCCATAAATTTTACCGCCAGATTGCAAATATTTATTGAAAGCGTCGGTGAGATAAA
>Ga0247727_10012550_pt1 | contig 14516 bp, 14 predicted proteins | sample WisWelCaveWW1625_FD_202498 | JGI IMG/M metagenome (GOLD analysis project Ga0247727, IMG submission 202498) | Biofilm microbial communities from Wishing Well Cave, Virginia, United States - WW16-25 | ecosystem: Environmental > Aquatic > Deep subsurface > Groundwater > Cave microbial mat | place... | reverse complement strand
CTCATCTGTTAGGCTTGAAAAAGGCACTTCATGAGAGGCAGAATTTCTAAATTTTTGATTCTCGATAGGGTCTCTTTCTTGGATATAGGATATCATAGGCTGGATATTTTTTGAATAAACATCAAAATCTAAATTGCATGATTCCAAATATTGATCAGCAAATTTGAAATTCATAATTGCAGGCTCTTTAAAAAATTTGTATTCGCCATTAATTTTTTTATCCCATGCTACATAACGTGAAGACTTTTCAAGATATGATAAACCAATTCTGCGATCTTCAATTTTTTTTACAGCTATATTTGACAGCCCTTCTATTGCAATTTGAGCTTCCCCAAGCTCAGCCACTGAATCATCACCGTATTCGAGCAAGACTCTGTTGTAAAATTCTTCCCCTCGATTTTGATTTTGTAAAAACTCATCAAGAAAAATTCGCCGCATGCTCTTGTCAGATCTGCTATATCGTGACATCAAAGCACCACGATCAACCTGTTTTGGAGTGATTAGTGCAAAGACAGAATCATTTACATTTGAAAAGTGTTTTGCAAGAACTTCTTTTTCAGAATCAGAAAATTCGTCAGACATTACGATTGGAAAGCTATCCAATTATAATAATCTACTTTTTGTTTATCTGAATTATGTCAGACGTACTTGCATGTTTTGATTGCCATCTTAACAAAACTTCTTTGAAGGATTCAGCTTCGGCTTCGTCTTCTGTATACATTAACATTGTTACCCATCTGCCATTGCCAGCTCTTCCTCCAATGGAGTTCATCCAAAAGTTTGTTGGCAAATTTTCAAAAGCCTTGTTTTGTGGATCACGGATCATATCAACCCACCTTTTTGACACAAAGTGCAAGATTTCGTCTAGTTTTTCTTTGTCGATCATGGATTTTCTGAACAGTAAGTAGATTTTAAAATTACGAATTTTTGATGAATCAAAGTCAATTTTGTGGTTTTGTTAAAATGATCTTACAAAAACTAGAAACCTTGTTAACACTTTGCTGGTTATAGGAACTCTAAAACCTGTAGACAATGAGCAAAGAGGAGATAGAGTTTATCGGCAAGCAAGTGAAAGACATGTACGGCACTTTTATTGGCAAAGTCGTTGGCACCATAACCGATATCGATGGTTCTGTACAAACTGTCGGAGTAGATTGTGGTTCAGAAGGCCTCAGACAGCTGCCATTTGAGCAACTCGTAGTACAAGGTGCGTATGTAATCTACATCCCGAGATGGAGACTAGAAGCACAACGCTTGTTGCGCGAAAAGGGTCTTACATTACGTCGAATTAAAGCTCTGATAGACATAGTCTCTGAAAATGACGACATGAAGGAGGATGCAGAGCTCATCCACGAAAAATACAAGATGAAGTTGCTTACTCTAGAAGAAACTGAAAAACAAATCAAGCAAAAACTAGATCAAAGAATAGCAGAGTTGGATAGCCAATTCAAGTCTATTAGACTGTTGGTATTTGATGCCAAGTTGCAATACAAGAGCAACGAGATATCTGATGCCAAATACGAATCCGTAAAGACCCAAACTGTAGAAATAATAGAACACATCGAGCACGAAAAAGCAGAGATAATAAGCATACAACGTCGCATAACAGATCTTTCAGTGGAAAGTGTGGAGCGTACAGAAAGCCCCAAACAAGAACTTCAATCAGCCGCCCTTTCATATTTGGGAAAGGTAGAAGGTACACCGGTTCCGCAGCCTGCCCAAGCTGCAGCAGCACCAGTCTCTGGTCCAGCTGATGGTCACACAACTCCCCCGTCGCCACAGCAAAAGCCCGTAGCAATTGGCGCTGACGGTGCAGAAGATTCTCAAGATTCAGATTGGCTTAGAAGGATGTCATCCCAATAAGAAAAAACTGAATAGGAAATAACAGGTTCGCTCCCAGCCTCCTTTATCTACAAGCAAATCTTTTTTTGACTAAGCAAGAGATCTTGTCTATTGGCTTCAGAGAGTTACCATATAGGGTTAGGGCATAACGACCATGAGACACGAAAGAGGGCACAAGCTGATTTTATTGCATTTTGGGCCGAACAAGCTAAAAACTTACACTGGTTTGAGGAGTGGGAACATACACTAGAATGGCATGTGCCATTTGCTAAGTGGTTTGTGGGTGGGAAACTCAATGCATCATACAATGCTTTAGACGTACACCAACAAAAGAGAGGAACAAAATCTGCCATATTGTGGGAAGGAGAACGTGGAGAAAGCCGTGTTCTCACATATCACAATCTATGGGTCGAAGTTAACAAGTTTTCAAACGCACTGAAATCCCTTGGAGCAAAGAAGGGCGATAGGGTTACAATCTATCTCCCGATGGTGCCAGAGCTAATCGTATCAATGTTAGCATGTGCAAGAATTGGAGCAACACATACCGTAGTTTTTTCTGGATTTAGTGCCAAGTCATTAAGAGATAGAATAGAAGATTCAAAATCTAAAATTGTAATAACTGCAGATGGTGGATTGCGACGTGGTGCTGTTGTAAAATTAAAAGAAGTGGTTGACGAAGCAATATCTGATTTTGATTTTGTACAAAATGTGATCGTACTAGAGCGAGCAAAAAACCAGATCACATTAAATCAAAAAGACAAGATATGGCACGATCTTATGAAAAGTGCATCACCAATATGTGAACCAGAAAAATTAGAAAGTACACATCCATTATACATACTCTATACCTCTGGTACAACAGGAAAACCAAAAGGTGTGTTGCACGGCACTGGCGGATATCTTACCCATCTGTATTCTACATTCAAGTGGATTTTTGACATAAAAGACTCTGATGTATATTTCTGCACAGCTGATATTGGATGGGTTACCGGCCACAGCTATGTAGCTTACGGGCCACTATTGCATGGTGCAACCCAAGTGATGTATGAAGGAGCTCCTGACTATCCAACTCCAGCACGAATGTGGGAAATAATTCAAAAGTACAAGGTAACAATATTCTATACCACACCTACGGCACTTCGCATGTTCATGAAGTTTGGTGACTCGATCCCAAATTCGTATGACCTTTCAACGCTACGTCTTCTTGGAACCGTTGGTGAGCCAATAAACCCGGAGGTCTGGAAGTGGTACTATAAAACAATAGGAAATGGAAGATGCCCAATTGTAGATACATGGTGGCAAACTGAAACAGGTGGTGCCATGATAACTCCACTGCCTGGGATTGAAACCATACCACTAAAGCCTGGTTCTGCAACTAGACCAATTCCAGGACTCGATATAGCAGTTGTAGATGAATCAGGAAAAGAACTGCCTCCTGAAACCAAAGGATATCTTGTGGTTAGAAATCCATGGCCTGGAATGCTCTTGACATTGTGGGGTGATGATGAAAAATACAAATCAGTGTATTGGTCAAAATACAAAAACACCTACTATCCAGGAGATTATGCAATAAAAGACAAAGATGGATATTTCTGGTTGCTTGGAAGAGCAGACGATGTGCTAAAGATTGCAGGTCACAGACTTGGCACCGCTGAGCTTGAAAGCGGATTTGTTTCACATAAATCAGTGGCAGAAGCTGCGGTGTGCGGCATTCCACACGATGTAAAAGGAGAAGCAATAATTGCATTTTTGGTTCTAAAAGAAGGTTTTACTCCAAATGAAAACTTGAAAAACGAGATTGTAAACCACATAAGAAACGTGGTAGGCCCTATAGCCACCCCAGATCAGCTCTATTTTGTAACAAAGCTACCAAAGACACGCAGTGGCAAAATAATGAGAAGGTTGCTTAAATCCATAGCAAAAGGGGATGAGATTGGGGATGTTAGCACTCTTGAAAATGAGGCTGCCGTAAGTGAGGTGCAGGCTGCCTTTGAGGAGCTAAAACTATCAATTCAAAAGGGCAGTACTAAATAGAGATTATCTCAAGCTTAGAATTTTCCGTAATGCCAAATTTTTCTATAAACCCAGCAGTAACTTCTAAAACATACTGCGCTTTCTTTCCAGATGCATTTTGGAAGGTACAAGCTGCGGTTTCAAGTGCAGACTTGCATGGTTGCGCGTTTTTTTCGATATGTACAACATTTCCATCTTTGTCAAACCATACTAGATCTAATGGAAACTGCATGTTTAACATCCACATGGAGCGTACCTGTTCGTCATCAAACACAAAAAGCATTCCTTGGTTGTAAGGGAGTTGTTCTCTGAACATCAAACCTCTTGTACGTGCAGCATCAGTATCTGCTATCTCAACATCTAATACAACATCATCAACTTTGATCATTCCACGGGGAAAGTCAACCGATTCAAGCTTAGAATCACTTGGAATTGTTAACACTCCAACCACGCCAATTATGAACGCAGCAATTGAAATGGGAATTAGGACTTGGGCTCTTGATGCCACAAGATAAGAAGAAAAAGTTCTAGTTAAAAACTAACGGCTTTAGTTAATTGTATCTTTGAAATCTCTAATTGTTCCAATCGTGTTCTTTGTGTGATGTCCCACATCAGCAATTGTAGCACTATTGTAAACTCTATCAAGATATTTGCCACCAAGTATCATAGGAGCGCCTATTGCGTTTGTTATGCCGGTTGGTTCTGGAATCCAAAACACTATCCAGCCAATTTTTTGTAACTTTTTACCTGGTGAAGGTGCACGTTGCAATTTACTTAAGGACTGTGCAGTTCCCTTATCATCTATTTTTGCTAGCCCAGAATAAATCTCAGCTCTTCTTTTGACTGATTCTGTAATCCGTTTAATTCTATGAATACTCTTATGGTAATTCTCGTTCATTCTCCTGAATTGCTACATTAATAGTTAAAATTCCATGCTAAAGATCAATCACAATGGGGTAAAGATTTCTTACATGAGGAAATAGATTATATCATTCAAGGGATAATCATCACAAGTACTTGAAGAAACAAAGTAATGAAAGACTAGAATCCATAAAAGAAGCGCATAAGGCAGGAAGGGGAGACTCTAACACAAGAATAGAAGACTATCTTGAAGTGATATCTGAATTGGTAGAATTGAAAGGATACGCAAACACGCTTGACATTTCACGGTATATGAACGTCAGTGCACCAAGCGTTACAAAGATGTTACAAAGGCTCGATGAAAACGGCTATCTAGAATATGAAAAATATCGTGGGATCAACCTGACCACAAAAGGAAATGTATTAGCTGATGCCATAAGACAAAGACACGGAATTTTGCTAGAATTTTTCACTATGCTTGGTATAGACCATAATGTAGCAAACCAAGATGCAGAGGGAATAGAACATCACCTGAATCCAAAAACAATAAAACAACTACGAAAATTTGTCACATTCCTAAAAGCAAATCCAAAAGTTCTTGACAGCTTTGAATAGTTAACGATGAACTAGTACCTTTATGTCATGTTTTGCCATGGCAGCACTGATTAATCTTTTTCCAGAATCGGATCTCTTTGAAATTTTTATTTTGCCTTTTTTGCCCACATGTGCAGATAACAGATACTGGTCTTTTACATAAATGTCTGCATACATGCCAGTCTTACTGTTGTCAAGCTCAAGCACGAGAGAATTTCCAGACTCTGAAAGTTCAAAGTTAGCTTCATTGCCAAAGGAGTGAACCTTTGGTTCAACATCTATATGAACTCCAAGATTCTTTTCAAGTTCGTTTATTGTAGAACCACCACGCCCAATTATAGATGGAATTACGTCCTTGTCAACTCTTACCTGTATACTGTTGTTTGAAAGAATCTCAATCTCTGCGTCTGGGTCAAACCGGCGTATCGTTTCTTTTATCTTTGCTTCAGCCAATCTCTCTATGCCACCACTTTTTGCCTCCTTTGAGATTGGGATGACAACGTTTTCCTCACCATATGTGTAGATCTCATATTCCAAGGTTCGATTCTCAAAGTTACGTACTTCGATTACGGGTCTTGCAAGATCTTGTTCTGTCATTCCAGTTGGCACTTTCACCTTAAAGTCAAGCTCGTATACTTGCGCAATATCTCCACTCTTTACAAATACGACTGTGTCTAAAATATGAGGAATCATACCGAGATCTACTTTTCCTATGAATCTTTGAATGGCATCAAGTGGAGCGTTTGCATGAACGACTCCTACCATTCCAACACCTGCCAACCTCAAATCTGCAAATACCTGGAAATCACGAAATCTTCTTACTTCATCAAATATGGTGTAATCTGGTCTTACTAGCAACAATATGTCTGCAGAATTTTCGAAACTTCCATCAAGTTGAGTGTATTGTGTAACTTTATCTCCAACTTGCAGGTCTCTTGGTGATTCAAAAGTCTTGACAATCTTGCCTTTTTGTGAATAAAAATCAGCAAGACTAGAAGCAAGAGTACTTTTTCCAGAACCGGGAGGTCCAGAAATAAGAATGCCCTCGGCTTTTTCAGAAAATCTTGACATGAGCTTTTCTGAAATGTTGTACTGATCCAACGAAAGTTTCACTATTGGATGCACTATGGTAATTTCATAATTATCTGAAAAAGGAGGATGAGTTATTGCTATTCTAAAGTCCTTGTATTGAATAACAAGTGCACCCGACTTTGAAATTTCAATTGCTCCTGATTGGTTAACTCGTGACGCTTCCAAAATCTGTGTTGTTATTGAGCTAAGATAGGTCTTTGTGAGAATGGCATCTTCAAGTTCCACAAGTGTAAACGCACCAGGCTTTCCACGTTTCACCATCGGCTTTATTCCTTCTTTTAGATGCACACTCATTGTTTGGGAATCAAAAAACCTCTCAAACTCCAGATTTGTAGTTTTGACATCAGGTTTTGAATAGCTAGTCTTGATTCCTTCTGCTTCTGCGACAAGTGCTTGGACATAATCCGCAGTGTAAAAAGTTGCACTATTTTTCTTTGCAACATCTTTTATTATTGCATCAATACGACCATTGCGTGCAAGCCTGATGTCATCCATACTGGGCCTTTCGCCCTCAAATCTTAGTGTAATGTTGTGTTGCTCAGAAAGCTGGCGTATTTTTTTGATCTCTTCCAATCCAACAAAGCCATATTCTTTGTTACGTGAAGCTTGAGCCTGAAGCTCGTCAAGCACAGCTACTGGAATAATTATCTCACAATCTTTTAGGGTTCCAGCTTCAATTAGCTTGGAGATTTCGCCGTCTATTATAATGCTGGTATCAACAACAATCTTTTCCATCATCTAGTCAGGTTCTTTTGCGCTTTTTATTCATACCTGTGGAAATCCTATATAATTAATTCATGTTGGTGCCACAATATGGTATGATTTCAATTGGTGAGAATTAATGACAATTTCAATAGAGGGATTCTTTCTATGGTTAGGTTCTCTATCATTTTGGGATCTGCTCGTGCTCCTACTTGTTCCGGCCATAGTTGACTATTCCAGATCATTTGGCAAGTCGACATTTCTTTTATTGTATGGTATAAAAGAACGAAAGAAACGAAAACTAAGGTCAACACTACATCCAAACTTCAAAATTTCGTTACTAATACCTGCACATAATGAAGAGGCTGGAATAAGACACGCACTAGAAGCTGCAATTGATGCAACATACCAAAACAAGGAAATCATAGTAATTGACGACGGTTCCACCGATAACACATACAAAATTGCACAAGAATTTGCACAGAAAAAACTAATCAAGCTAGTTCGTCGTGAGAAGGCATCTGGTTCAAAAGCCTCTGCATTGAATTATGGTGCAGCATACGCAACAGGCAACATTTTGATGAGTATTGATGGCGACACGATTATTGAAAGAAAATCATTAGATGAGATTGCAAAGTATTTCGAAGACAAACACGTCATAGCTGTCTCAGGAAATGTTAGGATCATCAGCGGAGATAACGGTGTGCAGAATCTATTGACCAAGCTTCAATCCTATGAATATCTTATTGCAATGGAAATGGGAAGAAGATACAACTCAATTCTAAACAGCTTACTAATAATTTCTGGCGCATTTGGTGCATTTAGAAAAGAAATTTTCAGTGGTGTTGGTATGTATGATAAAGATACAATCACTGAAGATTTTGATTTAACAGTTAAAGTGCGAAAATCTGGAGGAAGATTGGCATTTGCAACAGAGGGTGTCTCTTGGACCTTCTGTCCTAACAACTGGAAGGCTTGGTGGAGGCAAAGGATCCGGTGGTCGCATGGACAAATGGCAACGCTGATCAAACACAAGGACATACTGTGGACCAGAGGTTACCGCTCCGCATTAATAATGTCTATTTACGATATGTGGATAATGGATGAGGTTTTCTTGGTGCTAAGATTTATTTGGTTTCCTTTTTTGATATTCCAATACACAGATGTGCTGGTATATCTTTTTACTTTGTTTTTTTTGATTTACATGGTATCTGAGACATTCGTGCTTGTTTCAGCTGGGATACTATCGCCACGAAAACAAGATCTAAGACTGGCATATCTTGCACCATTGATGGTGTTCTTTTACAGGCCGCTTTACAGTTTACTTAGATTCACTGCGTTTATCACATGGATCTTCGGAAAGAAGGTAAAATGGTAAGACATTCTGTTTTGAAATTCATTATAATGTGTTGCACTGTTTTGTTAATGTCTTCTTTTTTGCTAGCAAACGCAGTTGAAACTGGACAGGCAGAGATAGTTATCACTGATATCTGGCTTGAACCAGAACACCCACAAGCGGGTGATAAGGTAACAATCTTTGGGAATGTATACAATGGTGGGACTTATAGAACAGAATATTACGCGCAAGTTGTAACTGTTGGCTTTTTAATAGATGGAGAATTACGGAAGATAGCAGAACTTGGCAATGTCAACCCCGGCGCGTCAAACAATGTAAAAATCTCATCAGGGTCCATCTGGGATGCCGAGTGGGGTGCGCACAATATGACAGTTATTATAGATTATCATAACACACTGCCCGATCAGTATGATAATCCAAACAACAATATCATAAAAAAGACCTTTCAAATTGAACCTGTAAAACCATCTCAAATCTCTCTTGACATATTGCCATCTTATGTAATTTCAAAAAAAGATTCTCTTATTGCTATAAATGGCAGCCTTTCAGACTCTGATTCTGGAACCCCATTAGTTAACGAAAATGTTATTTTGATGATAGGCAATTCAAGGCATCCTCTAATAACTGATAAGGGCGGCAAATTTGCCATAACAAAGGCAATCACATTCTCAGAAGAAAAACTCGTGGTAACCGCTTCATTTGATGGAGACTTTCCCTACCTTCCAACAAACTATACAGGTTATGTGTTTAATCTGCCACCTTCAAAGGAGACTGCTGCACTTGTATTAAAAATTAAAGATCCTGCAGGCAAATATAATTTCCTTGATTTACCTTCAGAGATAGCTATCTTCCAAGATTCTTATGATAACTTATACACAAAAATTTCTACTAGTAAAAAAGGAATCCTGCTTGACAACAACACTGCATGGCTTGGTCTGCCTGGAAATCACTCCTATCTTGAAGAAATCTATGTCAACGGAAGATTCTTTTTTGCAACTGATTGGAAACAAATTCCTGAAAAGCGTGTCATACAAGAAAATATTTACATTCCTGAAACCGCCCAAATTAGGTTCCATGTAACAGATACAAACAACAATCCGTTATATGATACGACAATCAAAAATTGGATTTATTCTGCAAAGACAGATGAAACTGGTTTTACTACATGGATCGATATGTTGCCAACAAAAACCAAAAATGAACCCTATGTTGCAGTTGGCACTACAAGTGACGGAAGGATAATCCACTCTGAACCATTCTTTGCAACCGCTGGGGAACGAAAAATTGTTGAAATCGAAGCACAAGAACCAGAAGTAACAATTCCATCGTGGATCAGAAACAATGCCAAGTGGTGGTCAGAAGGATCTATTGGTGACAAGGACTTTGCATCCGGAATTCAATACCTAATAGAACAAAAAATAATTGTAATTCCAACTACTAGTCTAGGAGCAGAGTCGGCTCAACAAATTCCACAGTGGGTAAAAAACAATGCAAAATGGTGGTCAGAAGGACAAATATCAGACGGTGACTTTGTTTTAGGACTACAATATCTAATTCAAATTGGCGTAATACGTGTATGATGAAGTTTTGATCATAAAACTATCATCCTATCGTGTATGATATAGCATTTTCCAATAAAACAGTAATATAATTAAAATCGGCAGATAACGTTAGACTATGGCATCGACATCACAAAAGAAGAGCATTCTTATAATAGAGGATAGCCTTGCCGTTGCTACTCTAATACAAGACTTTCTAAAGAAACTTGACTATCAAGATGTACATCTTTGTAATAGTGGTAAGACTGGGATACAAGCTTTTGAAGATCTTGTCAAGTCAGGTAAATTACCAATCGTACTGCTTGATTATAGCTTACCAGATATGAATGCCGACGCAGTAATGTCAGAGATATTTGCAATGCGACCAGATACCAAAGTAATAATTGAGAGTGCAAATGAAAAGAGCGACGACACTATTAAGAACGTTCTCAGATATGGCGCCTATGAGTATATTGAGAAACCAATCAGGTTTGATAATCTAAAAAACACTATGCAGATACTTGAGGAAGAAGACAAGATTCTTGAGAACAAACCTCAAGACACGAACAAGCAAATTGGCTCTCTTTTAAATTCATCCGTACAGATTAGCTTGGCAAGAATTTCTGAGTACTGTAACATGGAAAAGGAAGAGGCCTTGGAACATTTGAAGCAATTAGAATCAGATCATAAAGTCGTTCGTCTTGAGAACATTAAAGAAATTTCTTGTAGTATGTGCGGATCGGTAAAAGTAGGGCAGACCTTTCACTGCCCTTCTTGTAATAGCTCAAATTTCAAACATGGCAAGCTAATAGAGCACTTCAAATGTGGTAACGTCACTCTAGAAGAATCATACACGAATGGCATTTGTCCCAAATGCCACAAAGAAATTAAGACAATTGGAGTGGATTACAAGGTTTTGGAAAACTACTATATCTGTACTGATTGTGGCGATAAATTTGCAGAGCCATCATATGAGTATCTTTGTTTGCACTGTAACAATAAATTCAAGCTTGATCAAGCAAAATGGATAACAAGCGAAGGCTTTAGAGCACTTAATTTGTAATTTCTGGTTGCTCGTCAAGTGCCATTGCAATTGCAGTTGTCACTTGTTCTGAATCAAAAGGCTTGATTAAATACGCCAATGCTCCTTTTTCAGTACACTGGGTAATTGTATCAAGATTATCACTTGCAGTTATCATAACAATTTTTGCATTTGGATTTGTTGCAATTATTTCCTTAAGTGTATCTAGACCATCCTTTTTTGGCATAGCTATGTCTAGCAACAGCACATCAGGTTTTGTCTCCATGAACTTTGTCACTGCATCATTTCCGTTGACTGCTTCAGCAACAACCTCATGATTTCCAATTCTCAATAAATCTTTTAGAAGTAGTCTAATCTCATCTGCATCCTCAGCAATCATTATGCGAGCCATACTTGAATCACATAAAGCATTTTTCTATTTAAGGACAGGTATGTATTAGTAATATATACACATGATTCCACATAACACCTCATCAAAGATTAATAGTGATATAGACAATTTGTCATGAATAATTTCTAAAATATGACTGCAAATACATTAGAAAAAATAGTAAATAATAATTAGACAGTTTCAGTAGATCTGATAATTTTTACGAGTTTTTATCAAGTGCTTTTGCAATGATCTTTAAAACCTGGTCAAAGTCAAAAGGTTTCAAGACATATGACAAGGCACCCTCTTTAAGACATTCTTGCATTGTCTTAAGATTATCACTTGCAGTTATCATAACAATTTTTGCGTTTGGATTATCAGCAATTATTTCTTTAATGGCATCAAGACCATCTTTTTTTGGCATAGCCAAGTCTAATAATAATAAATCGGGTTTTATAGCATTGAATTTCTTTACCGCCTCTTCTCCATTTACTGCTTCAGCTACTAGTTCATGATGACCTATTTCTAAAACATCTTTCAAAACCATTCTTATTGCATCCGAGTCATCTGCAACCATAATGCGAGCCATGCTAGCAAAATAATTGATTTTTTCCTATTTAAGGACAGATATGTTCTAACAACCTAACACGTCAGGATAAGTTTGTTGCAATTTATTCTTTAACTCCATCGCACTCGGACTACCTGTACCATTAAAAACTTGCTTCATAACCAGATTGGATTCTACAAGAACTTGGCAAGTATCTTTTAGCACTCCATTTGTGATGACATGTTTTAAAATTGCATCAGTCATCTTAGCAATTTCACCTACCTCATTTTGACCCATCATGGGGGCAAGGCCCATTATTTTGTGAAGATGCTTTTCAATGCTTTGAGCATTATCTGAAATATCAATGTCAGTATAACATCGTGCTAAAATTTGTTCTAATGCGTCTAATTCTTCTTGAATCTCTTTTCTAGCAAGTCTAAGGAAATTGTCAGACAATGGAATCGTCCTGTTAGTCAATTTAGATACTAACTTTTATAGCCTTTATTATAGTCCAAAAATTGAATGAAAATCATCTACAAGACATATACTTTACTGGCTGTTATAATCGCTGCTGCATCTATCAATTTATTTCTGCTTTTAGCAACACAACAAGCAAATGAGGCTGATTCAAATGCTGTCATTGCTGCAACCGATCTTAAAGCTCTGACTGAAAGACTTTTAGGTACTTCAAATGCCGTCGCAGCAGGAGATGAAGGTGCTAGAGAAAGACTAAAAATTAGAATGGCTGATTTTGATACCATTTTCAGCGCACTAAGAAGCGGAGGTCAATTAAATAATAATCAAATAGCACCCGTGCCGGCTGCGCTTGAAAGCGACTTTGAAAAAATTGCCATTTCTAGGGATTCATACAAATACAGCCTCGAAACAATACAAGTAGAACCAGTCTTTAACGAAGAAGTAAAGAATGCTCTGACATATGTTTTAGAAAAGAATGGTGATCTAGTACTAACAGTAAATAAGATTGAAAGTGAACTTTCCACACTTGACAGGGATTATAACCGACACAAAGAAATATCAATGGAACTTCTAGAACTTGCAAAATCAATTGGAGAAAACACCCTCCGTATTTCAATTGGGGAGGAAGGAGATATTCAAGCTGCAATTAAGAAGGACAGAATCCTTTTTGAGGCCAATCTTAGAAAACTACTACAAATTCCGCTTACGGGTTTAGAGATAGATGGCCTTCAAATAGAATCTGAAAATCTTGACCCAGTTCCTAGAGAAAATTCTTCAGCACTTCGGGATTTGGATCCCTTGTGGGAAGCTATTCAGCTGAAATTAAGAGTAATAGAATCCAATTCTCTGATTTCAACAGAATTTGGCACTGCGTTAAGTCAACTACGAAATGAGCGAGACACCATGTTGTCTTCAATTGATAAATTTGTGAACAGTTGGCAAGGCTTGATTGATAAAAAAGAAAATGATAGAGCACTTATTGTACAGGGAATCCTTGTAGGAGATATCGGTGTTTTTATTATCGTACTGTTGTCAATCAGAAGATCTCTAAACCCATTAAATTCTCTTACGGCAGCTCTTTCTCGTGTTAAAGAAGGAATCTACGGAGAAAAAATCCAATACACTGCAAAAGACGAGATTGGTGATCTTGCTGAAACATTTAACAAAATGTCAATTACAATAAAACAAAAAGAAGACGACGCAAAAAAAATCGAAATAGCAAAAGATGAATTTCTTGCTATGATCACACACGAACTAAAAACTCCCTTAGTGCCTATCCAAGGGTACGCCGATATTTTACTTGGCGGACATTTAGGCGAACTAAATAAAGGTCAGAAAGAAAGAGTAGAAATAATCAAGTCAAGCTCTGCATCGCTTTTACAGTTAATATCCGATTTGCTTGATGCACAAAAATTAGAACTGGGTCAACTCAAAATTAAATCAGAGGTTAACAATCTAAAAGCAACTTTGGACAAAACCATAGATGCCATGGCACCACAGGCAATGATAGAACAGATTGTTCTAACACATTATCTGAAAGAAGATGTCTATGCATTATATGATGAGGAACGCATACACCAAGTTCTTACCAACCTCGTAAAAAATAGCTTAAGGGCGGTTCAACCAAAAACGGGTAAGGTGGAAATTCTAGCTGAAGATTATAAAAATGAGTACAAAATCTCCGTCAGGGACAACGGAAAGGGCATACCAAAGAATGCCATGGATAAGATCTTTAAAAAATTCTATCAGGTAGATACCTCAACTACTAGAGAAAAAGGAGGTAGCGGGCTTGGTTTGGCTATCAGTAAAGGTATCGTAGAGGCTCACGGCAGTCACATGCAGTTCGAAAGCGAACTTGGTCGTGGAACTACATTTTCGTTTACCCTTCCCAAAAGTCAAAAATCTACTATATCATAAACAAAAAATACTTGTATACAGGCGAACCATCATTGAGCCTAGAAGATTATGCTGATAAGGCAGTTGAGTTTGCACTTCAAAGCGGTTGTCAATATTGTGATGTTAGAGCAGAAGCTGTTGCCAGCAATGGATTTCTCTTAGAGAATGGTGAAATTGAACACTTT
>Ga0247727_10012549_pt1 | contig 14517 bp, 14 predicted proteins | sample WisWelCaveWW1625_FD_202498 | JGI IMG/M metagenome (GOLD analysis project Ga0247727, IMG submission 202498) | Biofilm microbial communities from Wishing Well Cave, Virginia, United States - WW16-25 | ecosystem: Environmental > Aquatic > Deep subsurface > Groundwater > Cave microbial mat | place... | reverse complement strand
AAACCTCCAGCACCACCTGAGCTTTGAAAGCCGGCGTGAACTTACGTCGTTGGTTCATCTTGGTCCCCTTTCTTGGACTGTACCTCTTTACTTAGGTCTCTGTCCAGTCCCAGGGGTCCACTACAATTGGCTCAAGCGAGGCCGAAAATGTCTAACAGTTTTGTCGTGCGATTCCATACCTTGACGCCCGACCAAAAAAATTGGAAGGGGCAGGTCGAGCACGTCCAATCGGGCGAAAAGAGCGTTTTCAACGGGGGTACTGAGTTGCTCCGTGTATTTGAGACCCTGTCCCAACGAGCACAGGAGACGTCGAAGCATTCGACTCTTACCAAAGATTCTTAATTTGAAGTTGCCCTCTGCACAACCACGTCTTTAGCCAACACGGCTCTGGGAGTATCGCCAAAACCCCTCAAATCCCAGAGCCCGCTCTCTGTTTTGTGGCACTTTACTATTTTTGCATACAAATAACCCCATGTGCGAGTTTGATGCACCTTTCTATGTTGACCAAGATAGCCGAAAGCCTACATGAGAACCTAACGCCCCTTCGCGATAACTGGCCAACTCAACCCCCTCCGACGAATCCCCCTTCTCTACAATTTAGAGAAGGGGGACAGGGGGATGAGTAGCTAAAACTCGCACATCGCGTTAAATAATTTACTCCGCCGCCGTAAGCGAACAGGGTATTAGTCATTTGCAATTTCTGATGGCGCCACAAACAGCGGGATTAAAAAATAATCTCAGTCGTTCTGTTTCAACCGCCAAAAATAACCATGAGCTGAAATACTGGGAAAATCATCGTTTTGAGCGGCCCACCGGGAGCTGTACGATCGTCAGAAAATTTCCATTCTTCGGTGCTGAGCGAGAGCCAGTAACCGCCACCGATGCGCACTCCCATAAAATTCAGTACTTTCAACTCAATCGACGCAAAGGGCATTGCCAGCCAAAACGAACGATGCAGCTCCAAGTACAAAGGAGGCTTCACGATAAGATCGCCAAAATTGCCCTGCGCGTCTTTGCTCACTTGCAACGTCCAGCCGCCTCCGCCAAGGACCATCCCAACAGTTAAGGCCCACAGTTGGCCGTCGATCAGGACTTGATCCATCATAAAGCCGCCCCAGCCCAATTCGAGCGTAACGCGATCAAACTCGGCTTTATCGTTAATGCCAAAGCTCCAGTGCCCGCCTCCGCCAAACCCGCCTAAGCGAATGTCATCGCCGCCGAAGCCGCCGCCCGCCCCCATTAAATAGATTTGCATCTTATTGTCAAAGACAATATCGCCCTTGATATCAACGAGGCCCCGAAAACTCTCAGTCAGTTCTTTGAAGTCAATTAAAGCACCGATGAGCGCGGGGCCACCGCCCCCGTCAAACGCTCCATCACGCGCCCAAACCGACGGAGCGGACCATAACAAACTGCCCAAGATCGCCCACGCTACCCAGCCTGCCTTGCCCTTGTTTTGAAAAAATTTCATAAGACTCATTCCTCCAGTTTGGGAGCAATCCTTGCTTTGCTCCGTTATTTATTCTTATCAATAAATGAGATACGAATGCTGCCCACTTGCGTACTCAGCGTCATCTGGTCTTGCCCGCCGCCCACCGTCAGCATCACTTGTTTTCCCGGCCAGAAACCACTCCAACTTGTCTTCACTGTACGGTCTTGGCCGCGCAATCGAATGCCACCGAACTGCGTTTGTGCCGCGAGTCGAAGTGATTCCCTCGAAGACAATTCAAAAGTAATTCCGCCAAATTGAGTACTGAGCTGCCCATCTCGCGTTTTCGATTGCGAAAAAGTAATGCCACCGGCTTGGGTTGAGAGACGTACTTCTTCAAAATCAGACTGCATTACTTTAATGCTGCCTTCTCCTTGATTGCTCACAATCAATCCTTTGCCGGCGCTGCCGATGACCGATACGATCCCGGCACTCGAAGAAAGCTTGGCCGATGCCACATTCTTCACTTCTTCTACATGCACATCCCCGAGTTGGGCGGCCATCGAAATTTCCCGGATAGTAGATTTGCTTACCTTCAAATCCCCGACATCGGTCTTGAGCGTAAGCTTATTGATTATCGAATTTTCAATCTTCACCCGCCCGACATTCATCGAAGCCGTTACATCTCCCTTGAAGCCGGAAATTTCAATTGAGCCCATATCTTGATGAAGGGAGAGCGAGGCGTTCTGCGGCACTCGAATAGTGTACTCCACCCAGCCTATATTGTCTTCAACTTTAGGAAGAGCTCCGCCCTTAAGATTAAGGCTCCTTCCTTTGCTGCCTAACAACGATTGAATATGAATTTCTCGCTTGCTCGTGTTTTCTTCAAAGGTCACAGCGACCTTGCTCAAGTCGATGCCACGAACTTTCTTGACCGCTTCCACAATAATAAAGGGCCTCACCGGAACAAAACCGACGTCTTGCATTCCCTTGATCGAGATAGTGCCGATTTCACTCTCGATGAAGATGCGCTCACCCGAATACGGAATTTCTTTGGTGACGGTCTCGCTCTTGTCAAATTTTTCTAGTTTAACTAGACTGATTACCCATTTTTTGACATCGCAACCTAACGAAGCCCCCAGCACAGCCAAAACAAGACTCAGCAAGCCGAGCCAGCGGGTGCTGCGTTGAAAATGTACGAGCCGTCCAAACGTCATAGTCTTTACTTCGCTCCCTGAGCTAACTCGAGGCCCTGCGGATAGAGGTCGCTGCGATAGGCCACGATGTCTGAAAGAGCAGGTAAACTGGATTGTACAGGCATGTGAATCGCAATCAAATTTTTCTCTTTTCCCGTCGCTTCTTCATAGAGATAGAATCTGAGTAAATTGGCCCCAGTTCCCATTTCTAATTCGTAGCGCTTTGTTTCGATTGTTTTATCTTGATACACCAGTTGCGCCGCTTCTATTTTCTTAATAATCAGCGGATTATCTTTTAATGCCTGCGGAGTAATGGCAGTGAACTGCAATTGATCGAGTGGGATGGCTTGCCGCAGGCGGTCGACTATTATGCGGTGAAGGATTGCATAATGGCTCATCACATTGAAGTCGAGCACAACGGGAAAGTTGTTTAAATCGACAATTCTCAAAGGAGCCTTTTGTTCTCTGCCTTGTGATTTATCTGAAGAATCCATAATCACTTGTCGTTCGGTAAAACTCGCCTTTGCCTCACTACCCTCATAGACCAAAGGCCCTGAAATCGTGTAGCCGACAGGTCGATATTGGCCCGTCAACTGCAATCCCTGGTTCGCTTTCCCGGCCCTGGATATCTCAGCAGCCTGAATCTCTGATGTAAGCAGGAGGTCTTTCGACTTATTATTAAAAAGCAAAATGAACGACTCTTCGGATAACGTCTGTCTGCCCATATCCATCTTGAACTTCCCCTGAAGCCAGATGCCAAACGGCAACACTTGAGGCTGATCTGTTAAAGCATCCCCGACGGGACGATAATCGACTTCTCTATCCGCCTGAAACTGTTGCCCGATGAGCCAGCCGAATCCAATAAATAACGTTGCCATAATGGCCACGCCCAGCGCCATGCGCGGGCGTAAAACACCTGTCCAATCAAAGCGCTGCCACCATGAAGCACGCTGCTCTCTTTGAGCGGGAGCGGCTTGCTTTTGGCGCGAACGAATCTGCTGCATCGTATTCTTGAGCGCTGCTTCTGTTGCAAATTCTTCTGCCGGAGCGATGACGATTTTTTGCAAGCCCTGCACTTCGGCTAACTCGCGTTCGCAGGCCCGACACGCCTTGATGTGATCGGTGACTTTCTGTTTTTCTTCAGGGCTCAACGTCTCGTTCAAATACCAAGGCAGGAGCTCGATGATCTCCTGATGCAGCCCGTCTTCGCGCTTCATGCCCCTTGCGAGATCTTCCATAGCTCGTCTCCTTTCATACCTTGTTTCACCAAAACTTCTTTCAGCTGTTGCTTTGCGTAAAACATTCTGCTTTTCACCGTTCCCGGTTTGATTCCCAAAATTTGAGCAATCTCGTCATACGACAACCCTTGCTGAAACGTCAATTCCATCACCGTGCGGTGCTCCTCGGTTAACGCTTTGAGCGCGTGGCGCACTTGCTGCATCAACTCCTCCTGTCCTAGCTGCCCGCTGACGCCCGTGCCAGCGCGGTGCGGCAGTATCTCGACATCGCGTTCGGCCTCGGTCTGGAAGAGCTTTTGTGATTTTGCACTCTTTCGTCGCCATTCCAAATATTTTCGATAACCAATCCCAAAGATCCAGCTCGACGGACGCGCGTTCTCATCAAACGTCGTCGCGCGTTCCCAGACGACCACCATCGTCTCTTGAGAAAGCTCTTCGGAAGCATGGCGATCCCGCGTGCGCTGCAAAAAGAACGAAACCAGTCTTGGCTGATACAATTTAAACAGCTCGGTGAACGCGGCTTCGTTTCCATCAGCGACCTCCTTCAGTAGATGGGCTTCTCGATCCATCTGCCTCCTGCCTCCTCAAGTGAGTACATGCCCAAAACAGCATAAAGGTTCAAGCGCTTTGACCTATTGTATCCGATAAATTGTACAGGGTAGAGGTGTATTAGAGTCAATTTTTCGACTTTTCGGCTCCAGAAGATTTGAAAATTTTACAGCCTATCAGAAGAGTTGGCCCATCCTGTGCGCTGAACGCCTCTCGCTGTTTTGCGTATTGCTATTGTGGAGAAATTCTAAAAAGAGAAGGCCGGGGCTCAGCGCTTGGCCCCCGGCCTGTAACGTAGGAAAGCCGCACCTAGCGTAGTCTAATTCTTGAGCCAGAGTGTGCCGACGACAGTGGCTATATTATTTGCCGCATCTTGTGTGACCAGCGCGCCTATGTTGCCCAAGCTCGGTCGAGCTGCAACGAACATGCCGGGGCTGAAGAGCCAGATCACGGGCAGATTTTCTGAAACTATTTTCTGAAATTCCGCTGCCATGGCTTTTTGCTTCGCGCTATCTGTTTCATGGCTGAGTTGAATCAAGAGGTCATCGACGCGTTTCTGATAGTCGGCTCCATCTTTGTTTTTTTCGTCCGAAAATTTATAGAAATGATTGCCGCCCGTGGAGTGAAAGAGCGTAAAATAATCGACCGGCGAAGCCGCTGTGCCAATCATACTGATTAAGAGCATTTGGTAATTCAGCGAATCGGGTGCAATGTGCTTGCCCACTTCCGACCCGGATAGAGCGAGCGTCGTGAGCTTGATCCCCGCCGAAGCAAAGAGCGTCGTCAACACTTTGGCGGAGTTCACTCTTGCTTCGTTCGCTTGATTAATCAAGAGCTCGATTTGCAGAGGTTTTCCATTGGGCAATTCACGAATGTTGTCTTTGTTCGCGTCTTTGAGCCCCATCTCGTCTAAAAGTGCTTTCGCTCGCTCAAGATTCAATTCATAGAGCGCTGTTGCCTGCTTATCGTAGAGGGCCGAAAAAGGCGTGATAAACGTTTCGCGAGCGACGCCAAAATTAGAGAGCGCTTCTTTGACTAAACGCTCACGATCTATCAAATGCGCAATGGCGCGACGGAATCGGATATCACGAAAGACGGTTCGTAAAGCCTCATCATTGACGTCTTGATTGAGCGAAAGCAGCGTATTTTGAATGCCTGCGCCTTGGTAGGCTAGCTTGAGCCCACCCTTCTGAGCAGCATCTAAAAATTCTTGAATATCTTTGGCTTTGGTATTCACGAAATCGATAATGCGCGTCGAAAAATCGACTTGTCCGGCTCTTACTAAATTCAGCTCTTCAGTGCGACGATCGCGCGGGATGGTGATCTCTATAGTATTGAAATAGGGCAACTGAACTTTGTTCTTATCGACCTTCCAGTAGTGCGTGTTGCGCTCTAGCGTGCTTTGGGTAGTAGTAAGAGTCTTGAATTTGTAGGGTCCTAAGAAAGCAAAATCGTCGGGTTTATAATCGGGCCCCCAGGCTTTGACGAACGCATCGAGGGCAGCGTTGGGATTCAGTTTTTTCACTTTGTCGGCCAGCTTATGCTTTGGCAAAATAACGACATTTCCCAAAAATACAAGCAGATACCCGAAGGGGACGTTGAGATTGAGTCGCACCTTGCGCGCGTCAATCTTATCGGCGTTTTTAATGACCATTTGCCCCGGCGCCGAGAGCCTATCGCGCAGCTCTTGCAGCGCCTCACTCTGAATATCGTTATTTAAGAGAACATCGTTGACCGTAAAGAGCACATCGTCGGCCGTGAGGGGCGTCCCGTCCGAGAATTTGATATTGCGCAACGTAAACGTAATGGCTTTGGTGTCAGAGGCCCACTCGAATGACTCTGCGACGGCGGGCTCCATCTGGTAAGTGATAAGATTGCGCTCGACTAGCCCGGCATAAAACATCTCTAAGCCCCCGTCGAGCACATAGGGATTAAGAGAGGGCGGGAAGCTAGCAGTAAATCGAAGAGCGCCGCCCTGTTTTCCCGGTTCAACGATCACCGGGTCCCCTACGATTTTGGGATTGGGTGGCACCGTCCCTTGGCCGCTAGACAACCCGCCCGACAGCATTAGGAGAGTTAGCAGTATTCCTATCATTTTTGTGCTTGCTGACTTGTGCATTCTGACCTCCCTAAAAATTTTTTGAGTTTCTGATTGACATACATATTGCTTCAATAAAATTGATTACTGAACCCGTTGCAAGGTCATCTCAAAAAACTTTCGCCAATTCTTCTCATCCGCAGAAAACTCGCCTATTTCAAACCAGTCGCCTTGATCGGTGAGCTTGATCGTATAGCGGACTCGGCCGCCTTGAGGCGTCTGGAAACCCCATTCCATGCCGCCGTCGATCGCCTTTGCTTCCGATTCGGCATAGGCGCCCTCTTGCGTCTGAGATAAAAATCGATAGCGTTTATTCGCAGAATCGTAATTGATGATAGCGAGCGAAAGACAATTTGGCTATTTTCTTTATCCCGTCCCTCGCCCTCGATCAAAATAGCTAAGCCATTTAATTTGGTTTGTATTTTTTCGATTTGTTTAAACGTTTGACGTTTTCCGTCAGGAGTGAAAACCCAGCCCTCGCCCTTCCAATTGCCCGTTAAGAAATTCAATTTCTTCTTTTTGCGCAGCTGCAATGGATGAGAGTGTTTCTTCTCTGTTTTGTTGGTTTATAACAGAATTGCGCATGAAGGCAGAAAAAAGTAACACACTCAGCAGCAGGAGTACGAAAATTTCTTTTGTCCACATTGCTTGACTGTCCCTTCTCGGCTCTTCCGGTTTTCTGGAAGATTTCGAGTGTTTTCTATTTCTAAATTAAGCTAAGCACAGCGCAGGGGCTTCGCCCGCCTCCTACGCTGTGCCCAGGAGGACAACAGAGGCAGCTAGTTTCCGGCACCCAAGGCCGTCGCCCAGAGACTGACCAGTGCAATCAAGACCAGAATCAGAGCAACGGGCTTCTTCGTGGCTTTCTGCTCGCCCGGTACGCCGGCTGGTGCACGTCCAGCCAGCGTACTTGTCTGTGTACTCATTGCGGAGCGAGCCCAGGCCTGTTCGCGGCGATTCGCTAATCTGTCTTTCATGTTCATTCGGTAGTTCATTGTCATTTCCTCACTTTCTTAACTTGCTTTATGTTTTGTTCGTTCGACTTTCCCTAGGTGTTCGCCCAGGTATATGACCAAGTCTTTGAAAAGGTTCACGAGAAATTTTTAGAACTCTGAAACCCCGTTCAATAAGGCGAATTTGAATGGCTAGACGAGTAGCTCTTACAAAAATTAAATGCTAAACTGATAATCGGTGAGAATTATGGCTGTGAATCCACACATCAAGTTCACTTACGAGGACTACAAAAATATTGCCGAATCAGAGACGAAACGTTATGAGCTGTTGGGGGGCGAATTTTATATGGCACCAGCACCAATTCCGTATCACCAGTACATTTCTAAAAAGCTTTTTCACTGTCTTTATGAACATACACGAGAGCATGATTTAGGAGAAGTGTATTATTCTCCCATCGATGTCGTGCTCTCAAGCGAAGATGTCGTTCAACCTGATATTCTTTTCATCGCAAAAGAGCGTTTAGGCCTTATCGGTGAAGAAGCCCTCCACGGTGCTCCCGATCTCATGATAGAAATTCTCTCTCCCTCTACAGCCGAGCGCGATCGCACGCTGAAGAAAACACTTTATGCTCGCTCTGGGGTGAAAGAGTTTTGGATCGTCGATCCCATCGCAAAGACGGTCGAAGTGCTGGTTCTCACACAGCAGGGTTATCAACTCTTCAAGCGCTTCGAAATCAATCAGACGCTGCGCTCGCCCTTCCTCGCCGGAATAGAAATTCCACTGAACGAGATCTTCTAGAGATTTTTCCCCAGACAGTATTTTTTTGAGATCTCCCTTGACATCTTCTTTACTCTATGCTACACTTTTGGAGATTTAGCAGAGTATTATTAAGACTGCTAAATTACGAAAGAAGTGATACTAGATGATACGATTTGATCGCTACACCGAGCGCGCTCAGGAGCTTTTCAGGGACGCGCAGGGCCTCATGGAAAAACACAAACAGAACCAGATGGATGTCGAGCACATTTTCTATGTGCTCGCCAGCAAAGAGGGCGTCGGTCGCGAAATTTTGGAAGCGATGGATGTCCAAATTCCAGGACTGCAAAAAGATATCGAACTCTTGTTCCAGCAAAAGCCTTCGGTCAGCAATACGCTGGGCCAGCAAATCTTTCTCACCCCACGGCTTGAGTTGATGCACAAGGCCGCCGAGATGGAAGCCGAGCGCTTAAAAGACGAATTTATCAGCGTCGAGCATGTGCTCATCGCGATCAGCCAAGACCAGAACAGTGCGCTACGAAAAGTTTTGGCCAAATACAATATCACGCCGGAGGCGATCTATTGGGCACTTTCCAAAGTGCGCGGCACCCAGCGCGTCACGGACAGAGAAGCCGAGGGCAAGTATCAAGTGTTGGGAAAATACTCGCTCAATTTAACGCAAATGGCTCGCCAGGGCGAGCTCGACCCGGTCATTGGCCGCGCCCAAGCGATTCGCAGAGTTGCGCAAATTCTCTCGCGACGCAAGAAGAACAATCCCGTACTCATTGGTGAACCCGGTGTGGGCAAAACAGCCATCGTCGAAGGGCTCGCGCAGCGCATGGTTTCAGGCGATGTGCCCGATACGCTCAAAGACAAAGAATTGCTTCAATTAGATTTAGCCGCGATGATCGCGGGCAGCAAGTTTAGGGGCGAGTTTGAAGAAAGACTCAAATCGGTCATTCGTGAGATCGAACAAGCGAAGGGCCGTGTGATCGTTTTTATAGACGAATTACATACGATCGTGAGAGCCGGCGCGGTTGAAGGAGGCTCACTCGACGCCGCAAATATTTTGAAGCCGACCCTCGCCCGCGGGACATTCCAAGTGATCGGCGCGACGACGCTCGATGAGTATCGCGAGAACATCGAAGAAGACGCCGCTCTTGAGCGCCGGTTTCAGAAAGTTTTTATCGAAGAGCCTGACACGGACGAAACGATAGCAATACTTGAAGGATTGCGCCCCAAACTCGAGACGCATCATAAGACCCAAATCAAGGATGCTGCTCTCAGTGCGGCCGCGCGTCTCTCCTCACGCTATATTGGAGATCGCTTCTTGCCCGACAAAGCCATTGACTTGATCGACGAAGCCGCATCGAAGCTGCGCGTCGATCGCTCTTTCTCTCCAGAAATCAAAGACTTGACCGAGAAGATCGCGCGCATCGAAAAACAAATTCCTAATGCCGACGCTAAAACAGCCAAAGAACTCAAACGACGACTGACTCAATTGCAACAAGAGAAAGTGAAAAAAGAAGCCGAGAGCGAGAAGCGCCGCACCGCTGAAAATATCGTCGATGCCGACGATATTGCCGAAATCATATCGCAATGGACAGGGGTGCCGGTAGAACAAATGTTCGCCGAAGAACGCGAGCGACTCGCGCATATGGAAGACCATTTGCATAAGCGCGTCATAGACCAAGAAGACGCGATCAAAGCGATCGCCAACGCCGTGCGCCGCTCGCGCGCCGGGCTCAAGGACATGAAGCGCCCGATCGGCAGCTTCTTGTTCTTAGGCCCAACGGGCGTGGGCAAGACCGAGCTGAGCCGCGCGCTGACTGAATTTCTCTTTGGCGAAGAAAGTGCTCTTTTGCGCATTGACATGTCCGAATACATGGAAAAACACACGGTCTCGCGCTTGATCGGCGCGCCGCCGGGCTACGTCGGCTACGAAGAGGGCGGCCAATTAACCGAAGCCGTGCGTCGCCGCCCCTATCAAGTGATTCTCTTAGACGAGATCGAAAAAGCGCATCGCGATGTCTTTAACCTACTCTTGCAAGTACTCGACGATGGGCGCCTGACCGACGGGCACGGGCGCACTGTAGACCTCAAAAATACTTTAATTATCATGACGAGCAACCTGGGCAGCGAGCTCATCAATGCGCGAGTTCCTCAATTAGGTTTTGATGCCGATGAGGAAGCGCACGAGAACACATATCAAGAAATTCGTGAGCGCGTTCTTGGTCAAGTAAAGACTTTTTTCAGACCCGAGTTCGTCAATCGTTTGGACGGCTTGATTGTCTTCAAACCCTTGACCAAAGAACATCTGATGAAGATCGTTGACCTCAAGCTCGACGTTTTACAGAAGCAACTTTCCGAGCAAGAGATCACGATCGCAGTCACGCCCGCCGCGAAAAAACTCTTGGCCGATAAGGGCTATGATCCGTTGTACGGGGCGCGCCCCTTGCAGCGCGTCATTCAAGATGAGATCGAGAACGAGCTAGCGCTCCAGATTGTCGATGGCCAACTGAATGAAGGCGCCAAAGTCTTAATCGACGCCGACGGAAGCCACTTCAAGATGAAGGCAGTGAAAGAGACAGAAGTAACGGCTTAATGATGTCGAAGAGCGAATCATAGAATACATTGAAAACAGCGCATCATTCATGCTGTTGCTACTCTTCAGTGAATTCTGTGATTCACTAAATCAAAACACTCTCTGAGAAAAACCTTGAACGGTGCACAGTCTCAAAAAATTCTCAGCAATTTTTAGGTTGAGCGGAGCTCACAAGAAGACACCCGGCGATACCCCAAAACGCTTGGCCAAAGCACGAACTTGCCGCACATTCAATTCTCGTTTACCGTTGATGATTTCAGAGACGATACCCTGAGAGCCTATTTCGGGAAGATCCGATTGAGTGAGCTCATGCTCTTCCATAAAATGCCGCAACATTTCTGTACCAGTGCACTCTGGCATAGCGTGATGTTGCCCTTCGTAGGCTCGTATCACAACACCAAGCGTATCCAAAAATTCATAAAGAGGATGCCCTTCGTCCACCTCTGCTTCATCAATGAGAATGTTCAATTGCTTCACTGCACGGTCATAGTCTTTTTCGTTCTTGATGGATAACCAAGGGCGAAGGACTTCCCAATTGTGTCGCAACTCTTTCGTAATAGAGCTCATGATTTCCACGCTCCGTAATCATACTCTCGATGGGTCAAAACATGTCGAACATACACTTTCGCTCGATTGGAATGTATCGAAGCAATCAAACGATATTTGTTGCCGCCAATATCAAAGACAATCAAATTATCTACTTTATCGACCGTTGGGAAAGCGGTACGCAAATCATTAAAATTTGAAAAACCAGTTCTCTCCATGATCTTGAACCAACGAGCCAATGCACCTTTGTTATCCGGATGGCGATTCCAAAAACCAATTAGCACCTTCCGAGAAATCACGTGCATAGTCCACAATATCTCAATTTGAGATAAATAGCAAGTGCCGGGTGACCACCCTTTATGGATGCTTAATCAGAGCGATGTCTTTGCCGCCCGCAACTCCTCGAATATCTTCAATAACTTTTCGGTCGAGCGTTGCGCGCTGATCTCATACGCCTTCGCTTTAGAATTAGCTTTGAGCTGTTGATTGCGCTTTTCGTCAGCTAAAAGATCGAGCACTGCCTGAGAAAAAATTTGCTCATCGTCCTTCACCAAAACTCCTGTCTCGCCATCATAGACAGCGTCGAGCGCGCCCATCGCGCCGACCGCAACGACGGGCAAGCCCGCGGCCATTGCTTCGGTCATCACGATGCCCTGCGTCTCTGTCTTGGAAGCGAAGACGAATAAATCAGCCGCTTTGTAATAGTCAACGAGTTTTGTACGCTCGACATAGCCCGCGAAAATCACATTTCCAGTAAGCTTGAGTTCTTTTGCACAATTTTCCAAATTGGCTCGGTCTGAGCCATCGCCGGCAAAGAGCAGCTTTAGTTTTTTAGGCTCTTTCCATTTATCAATAATTTGGCGAAAGGCTCTTAACAAAAATAGATTGTTCTTCTCTGAGCCCAGCCGCCCCGCATAAAGCAAGAGTATCTCATCTTTAGAAATATTGTGAGCCGCCCTTGCATCAATCGTGATGGGTGCGTCAAACAATTCCATATCGACGCCGAAGGTAAGCAAGTGCACGGTCTTTGTAATCCCATAACCGATGATCTCATCCTTCATTGATTGAGAAGGAGCCGTGATCGCGTCACAGCGATTGCAAAAGGCGCGAACGATGCGAATGGCCCCGCCCTTGGTCGGGCGCAAAAGCGCAGGCAGATAGTGTCGATACTCGGTGAAATGCGTGTGATAGGTATGCACATGAGGCAAATCGTACTTGCGCATCACGTTCATCGCGATCAAGCCCATCCCGAAGGGCGTATGACTGTAGACAATATCTAAATTTTTGAAAACCGACGACGCTTCTTTATTGAATGGCAAAATAAATCGGCTCTCTTTGTGAAAGATAAATTTGAGCGCCGGAAAATGAAAAATATTTCCGTTGGCTTGTGGCTGGTCTTTTGAATACTGCGGCGCGAAAATATACGGCTCGTGGCCCAGCTGCTTCAAAATTTTGTTGACTTCCAATAAGATGGTCGTCACGCCATTGATCTGCGGCGTAAACGTATCGCTGAACATGCCGATCTTCATTGAAAGACCCCTTGTTCGAGACGGCAGATATGGCAGAGTTTTTGGCTTGCATCGTCGTGCAATGTCGCGCATTTAGCGCAGGGCTTCCAGCCCAATTGTTTTCGCGCTTTTTCAATCTTTTTGAGAGAGACGATCCACCCTCCGAGCGATTTTTTCAGCTCAGCTGATTCAATGTGTGCAAGAATCGATTCGATCTCTTTTTGCTCTTCAGGCGTTAGGAGAATCTCTTGCCACTTAATCACTTTGGCTTCGTCTTCGGGCTTTTTCCCGACGCGAAAACGAATTTCTTTCACTCTCTCTTCGCCAATTTCTTTATTGAGTTTGCGCTTGTATTGTTCTTGCATCAGCGTCAGCTCGTGCTGAAAAGCATGATTGAAAACCTCAATGTGCAAAATGCCCTCTTTCACATAAAGCGGGCGCGTTAGCCGAGCAATATGCGGCCCGACGATTTTCATCCAGAGCAAGGCGGGTTGCTGCTCAATAAATTCGTCGCCCAGGCCGTGCCTAGAAAAAATTTTGTACAGCTCGCCGAGTTTGATCATAACGTTAACGTGACTCTGCCATTCTCGACTGAGTATACTCGCCCGGCTCGCTGCTTCAACTCCTCGGTCAACTCTGTATTGGTCAGAAAAATCTGAATTTCCGAGGGAAGCATATCGAGCAAACGCCCGCGCCGCTCTGGGTCGAGCTCCGAGAAAACATCATCCAAAATTAAGATGGGATAATCGTGATAGCGTTCATACTGCAACTGAATTTGGCCCAGCAAAATGGCAATCATCGCTGTCTTCTGTTCGCCTTGCGAGCCGAAGCGTCGCAAATCTCGTTCGTCGATGCGAATATCGATATCGTCGCGATGCGGACCGAGCTGTGCGCTGCCGAACTGAAGCTCTTTGCCAATATTTTCAGTCATTAACTGAATCAGTTCTTCTTTTAATTTTTGTAGATCGCTTTGTTCTTTTAGTGAAGTTTCATACTGAAGATTGAGCGCGCCCTCTTTATCCGATTTATCCGAAAGTTTTCCATAGAGTGCTGGAAGAAAAGTATTTATTTTTGCCAAATAGGCGATGCGTCGTTGCACGAGAAAGGCCCCCCGGCGAGCCAGCTCTTCATTATAGACGGCCAACTGCTCTCTGTCTACGGGTTCGAGACGCAAGAGCATATTCTTGCGTTTTAGGACTTGATCGTACTCGGCCAATTGCACGCGATACTCCAAACTCAAATCCGAGGCTCCGCGATCAATAAAACTGCGGCGCTGATCGGGGCCTCCCTTGATTATTTGAAGCTCATCCGGAGTCAGCACCAAGGCTCTTAAGGCAGAACGCAACTCGTGCTGGCGTACTTTCTGTTTGTTGTACTCCATCACTTTGGACTGCGCGCTGTCATTGAGAAAGATGCGTATGTGATCGGTCTGGACATACAAATCGAGTGAAGTATGGGGCTGGTTCCATTGAATCAAATCTCGTTGTCGCTCGCCTTTAAGCAATCCGCCCTTAGCCGCATAATAAATCGACTCACATAGATTCGTCTTGCCGGCAGCATTAAGGCCGACAATCAGATTGAGGTTTTCTGCGGGGGAGATGTCTGTCTCTTCGAGATTCCTAAAATTTTTTAAGACGA